>ERZ813253.107-NODE-107-length-31765-cov-3.319268_pt1 | contig 31765 bp, 22 predicted proteins | sample MGYA00520893_ERZ813253 | MGnify/ENA primary metagenome ERZ813253 (study PRJEB31669, sample SAMD00080414) | marine metagenome | biome: oceanic hadal pelagic zone biome; feature: marine hadalpelagic zone; material: sea water | place: Pacific Ocean:Izu-Bonin Trench...
GAAGAACCGTCCCATCGCATTCGAGGTGTCGAGGGTGCCACCGCTCTGGTCGAGGATGTGGATGTCCACCCCGATCCCTGACAACTCGTCTACAGAGGAGAGGCAGTCCTGGACATCCCTGAACAGTCTGTCCATCTTCAGTGCGAGCAGGTGTCCGACCCGTTCCTGATAGATGACCTCCCGCATCACTCTACCCTGCGGCCTTGACCACAGGTGGGTCGCTGCGGACACCCCCTCTTCGATGAAGATGTCATCAGGGTCGAGATGCAGACCTCTGAAATCTGCGTAGGCGATGAGTCGCTCGACCTGTGCGTCGAGGCTGACGCCTTCCTCTGCTTGTCGTTTGGAGGAAACTCGGGCATATCCTACTGCCCGTTCCTTATTCTGGCTGTTTTGCGTATGTTTTTCATTTAACATACATTTACTTATAACTTTTCGACTAGTTAAAGACTCACTTTTCAGACCCCTCTGGTCTATAACTACCCTCAGCCCAATATGCTGCTTAGTGGGTGCATCCGAATGATGCACTGCGTCACTGTTTAACTTCTCAGAGGGGTGGGTGATTAATGACTCAGAGGGTTGCGCAGAGGGTCCAGTGGATCTATGCTGAAAACCCTCTGGATCTTGCGCACTAATATCAGTGCAATTCTCAGTGGGTCGAGAGGGCTGCTCAGGTTGCTCAGGGGGTCCGCGCACGGACTACCCTCTGCGTTATCATGACACCAAGCGATTGGATGTGTGGCAGAAACATTCCACGAGATGGTCGTCGACCATGCCGGCCGCCTGCATCAGCGCGTAGCATGTCGTGGGGCCGACGAAACTGAAACCGAGATTCTTGAGGGCCTTGCTCATCTCAGTGCTGGCATCCGTGACCGCCGTGATGTCCTCCATCGTTTTCCGCTGATTGACGATGGGCTCGCCGCCGACGAAGCCCCACAGGAAATCGCTGAAAGCGTCTTCATCGTCACCGAAATGCTCGACGAATGCCTTGGCGTTCTTGATGGCTGAGCGGATCTTGGCCTGATTTCGGATGATGCCCGCATCACCCATCAGTCGTGCCACATCATCTTCGCCGTAGGCAGCGACCTTGACGGGGTCGAATCCATCAAAGAGGCGCCGGTAGTTCTCACGCTTCTTGAGGATGGTGATCCAGGATAGACCAGACTGAGCGCCCTCTAGGATGATTTTCTCAAAAAGGCGACGCCCATCGCGGTTGGGAATTCCCCACTCTTCATCATGGTAGGTGATGTACAGGGGGTCTTTCGTGGACCATGGACACCGTGTAACATCAATCATTGAGCGATACTGGTGAGGCGCGGGTTTTGGTCGTTTCCGGCAGCGTGGTTGAGGGAATAACCGAACTCGCTAGTCTGTTCATATGCGCCGGCGCAGCGCTTCCATCTGAGTGTCTGCCTCTCCGAGTTTGGCGAGGCAGGCCTCGACATCCCCTGATCCGAGGGAAGCCACTGCCCCACCGATGGTGCCCTCGCAGGCGTGACGCTCGGCGTCGTCGACCTTGATGCCGTTGGATTCGAGCTGGTTCCTGAGCCCTCGCCACTCGCCCTGGAGGAAGTCGAGCAGTTCCGTCGCTTCACCGTTGGCCGCCTGGGTGGCGTCGAGGTCATTCGTGAGCCGCCCCAGCAGCGCGGCGGCGTGCGACCACTGCTTCTCCTTGCGCGCCCCCTTGATCCCCTCAAGGCGATTCTCCCAGTCATCGGCGTCGTCACGTCCCTCCCAGCGGGCGCGGAGCTTCTTCTGCTGCCTGAGAGCCTTCTGCACCTCGACCATCGACTCTCGCTCGCGGGTGACCTCTCTCAGCACCGAGTCCGACAATCCCCGAGCCATCGAGAACTGGCCTGCTTCAAGCGCGGCGGTTGCCTGCTCGATGCGGTCGCTGAACACATCCTGGTCGATGCCCTTCGCCTGCTCAAGTGCCCTGCGGGCCTCCTCGAGGGACTCCTCGGCTCCTTCGCCGGCCTCGCCCATCGCCTCCACGTGCACGGGGATGGACGACGCCAGTTCCGCCGCCTCGGCCGCCTCCTCGCGTTCGAGCGCGTCCTGCGCGTCCTGCAGCAGTCGGCGAACCGGTTCGTACTGCTCACCGACGCAGCCGTCCAGTGCCCGCATGCCGACGGAAATCGCATCTTCGGCGGGCGACCACCACTCGATGATGTCGGCGGCCCGCTTCTTTCCCTGACGGAACAGCTGCTCGGCGTCGCGCAGCGAGCCGAGCTCCATCTCCCGCTCGCCGAGCGTGATGCAGTTCCGCGGGCGCTTGGATTCGGGGGCCACCTCCTCTGACTGCTCGACGGCGGCCATGGCGTCGGCGAGGATGTCGGCGATGTCGGACGACAGCGCCAGCGTGCGCTCGATGTTGTCCACGGCGGTGGCGAGCAGGGCGAGCCCCTCCTTGGGGTCGTTCCAGCCGACCTTGGTCGCCGCCTGCAGCAGCGAGGCCGCCTGGTCGATCTTGATCTCCTGGGCGCGCAGTTCCAGCACCCGCTTCTCGAGCGCGTCGCGCTGCTTCTTGAAGCGGCGGCGCTCCGGCCGCTCCTCGTCACTGCCGAACACGTCCATGCCGGCGCGGATCAACGCCAGGGCGACGACCAGCAGACCGGACATCATCAGTTCCGACTCAGCGCCCTCGGAGATGACCAGGGACAACGCCACCATGCCTCCGGTGGCGCCCATCAGGCCGCGATAGCGCAGTGCCTGGATGCCCCCGGACAGCTGGACCCTCGAGAACTCGAAGGCGGCGACCGCCAGCGGGAGCATCAGCAGGTTGCCTACCTGCACCCAGCCGGTGCCCTCGAAGGCGTGGATGCCGAGCAGCAGCAGCGGGGGCCAGGCGATGGCCGTGGCTGCTGCGAGGCGCGAGCGGTGCCGCGGCCCGAAGTCGACGAGGTCCTGCATCGCCAGCGCGCACAGCAGCAACACGATGGCAGGCCCGAGCCGCGGCATCAGCGGTACCGTGCTCTCCACGCCCGGCCAGACGTACCACGCGGCTGAGCCGACGAGGGCCAGCGCCGCCACGATGCCGAGCGTCTCCAGCTGCGAACGTTGTTTGGCGAGCGTGGCGACAAGCCGCGACTCGACATCCTCCACATCGGCTGTATCCGCCATCAGCCGGCCAGCCCTGTCCCCGCCCAATGAACCCGACGCCGTGCCTGACCCTCTGGAAGAGGGTCAGAAGGGCGCTTTTCCTTGGTCCTTCGTGCCTCCGACCAGCCACTTGCGCACGAGCAGCCAGCCCACACCACCGATGAGCAGCACCCAGATGAGCAGTTTCACGTTGTCAACCCAGCCGGGAGTCACCATCAGGTCGCTCTCGAACACCTGACTGCCGTTGGCGCCGGTGCCCTCGTCCACCCAGGTGAGGTTGACGGAGATGCGGCCGCCCTTGAACGAGGGGACCCCCAGAGGGTAGGTTGCATTGCCATGTCCGTCGACGGTGGCCACGGTGCTCGAAAAGATGTCAGAGCACACATCGCCGTAGCAGAGGGTGAACATGGCCGCGTTGGCACCCGTGTTGTTGACCTGCACGTGCAGGACACCCGACTCTCCGGGCACAGGGATCCCCTCCATCCCCACCGATACGATCGACAGGTTCGCCGCCTCCAATGGGTGCACCACCGGGTTGGTGATCAACTCGCGCAGGTTCTGGTTGGCCGTCCCCCCCGCCACGTCGGCGCACTGCACCCGCAGCTGGTGCTCGCCCACGTCGAGCGCTGGCAGGTCGACGAAGCGGGCGTCCGCCCAGTTGGCGTACTGCACGACTGAGATGCCGTCGACATCGATGGAGAATGTCAGGCCCTCGACCGCGTCGATGTCGTCGAACGTCTCGGACAGGTCGAGCGAGAGGAGGCTGTCCGGCCGCGCCGGGTTCTCGTCGCCATAGGGAAGCCCGTCGACCAACAGTTCGGCGGTGATCGTGGGGGCGGTGGTGTCGTTCATCGTGATGTCCCAGTGTTTCACGAAGATGTTGCCGGCAGCGTCCTCGAGTTCCATGCTCAGGTCCCAGACCGTGAGGTTGCGCTGCTTGTGGCGCTCTTCGAGCGGGTCTTGAGCCCAGTTTACATCGGGACCCTGGTTGAACTGGTCGTTGAAGAAGTAGTCAACGTGGTTCCACCCTTCGGATTTGTTGGAGCGCCAGGTCACCTTCACCGGCTCTCCGGAGTCGTCTTCCGGGGTGGCGAGCACGGAGAAGTATGAGCCGGCGTCGAGAATGAATGAATCGAGGAGGTGCATCTCGAAGAATGCGACCGCGCCGGGTTGCGCCATGTCCTCCGTCCCGTTGACCTCCGCCGTCGGGGGTGTGCCATCGACATACCATTCGTCCTCCCATACACCCGAGAGCCCTTGGCCGTCAGTGCAGGTGAGAGTGGCGTTGAGTGTGGCGCCCATCTCGATTCCGAGGTCCTGTGGGACGATGGTGAGCGTGTCTCCGTCGGCAGTGTGGACAAGAGTGCCGTTATCCCTGAGTTCCCACAGGTGGTCGAGTTCGCCGAATCCCGAGTCGCTGCATCCCGTGCCGTCGAGGGTGACGTTGCTGTCGTAAGGAACGGAGTTGCCGGAGAGTGCATAGAGCTGGCCATCAGCCACAGGCGGTTGATTCACCCCCAGCGACACGGAGATGGTGCCGGTCACCGGGGAGTTCGCTCGTGTGATCGAGAACGACCAGGTCTCGCCCTCCAGCAGTTGTTGCTGCGGGCTGTAACGCACCTCCCAGCCCTCGGGCAGGTCGACGTGCAGCGGGATGCTCTCGAGCGGGTCAGCACGCACGGGGAACCACAGCAGACGAACGCTCGACTGACTGGACCAGCCGGTCAGGTTCCCGCTCTCCGACCATCCGAATGTGCCACCGACATCGGTGACGGGGCCTACCAGACCATCCATCGCCAGCCCCTGCGGATTCATCTCCGACTGCGGGCTGAACGGCGTCTCGTCGTAGAGCAGCCAATGACCGCTGTGCCCCCAGCCGCTCGTGGAGAGCATCATCGCCAGGCTTGCGACCTCGGAAGCGGATACGGAGCCATCGCCATCGCCCAGCCAGCGGTCGACCTGCGCGCGCAGTCCGTAGGAGCGCCCGGGCAGCAATGCGGTGCCGATGTCGAGCGGGAGTGAGATGTTGGCGTTCCAGGTGGCGTTCACCGGCTCGCCGCGCAGGAGGTCGTCCACGAGTGTGATGCGCGCATCCCCGGTCACCTGCTCAGGTGCGCTGCCGCTGCCGTTCAGCCAGCCCGAGATGTCGTGCGTGCCGTTGTCCTGAAGAGTCAGGACGAGCCCGCTGCGCTGTCCGTCGATCACCGACCACAGGTTCCACTCGCCTTCATCGGTGCGCGGCAGGAGCAGGTCGATCTCGCTGCTCCAGGAGGTCACCTCGCGCCATCCGGAGGCGTTGTGCTCGACGAGCACGATGCCGCTCCCGTTGACGTCGTCCGACCAACCGAACACCCGCATCGTCCCGTTCAGCGCGGCGGACAGGTTGGCTGAGCCGTTCCAGCGCACGAGGCTCGACCCCGCGTCCGCGTCGGCCAGCAGCCATCCGCTTGCACCCGGAGGCACAGCCAGTGCGGCGGCGCCGGACCCGTTGGCCACCGCCGTCAGTTCCTGCTCGTGCCCGGAGAGGGCGAGCGACAGCCGCGCATCGGCTCCGGTCTGCAGTTCGAGACTCCCCGAGAGGCTGGTCAGCACGATCGTCATGTTGAGATCCGCGTCGGGGCCGAGCTGGCCCAAGGCCCAGCCATCTGCATGGGCCGAATGGGTGACGTGCAGCCGCACCGGACCGGGCGGAAGTCCGCTGAACAGTTCGCGACTCCGACTCGGCATGTCCGCCGGACCGAGGATGCGCACCCCGGTCACGCCGTCGAACATCTCGACGGTCGCGTTCTGCACCGGAGCCGAATTCTCGTCCTTGACGATCAGGTCGATTCCGGAGGACGGTGGTGCAGCCGCGTCAACCAGTGCACCGGTCGTGGGTGGATTGGGATATGGAAGCGAGGAGGCGATGCTCGACAGCAGCAGGAGCAGGGTGAGCAGGAGAACGGAGCGGCGCATGTGCATCATCCTTCCCTGTCATCGAACAGAACCGTGGAACCAGTGGCAGCCAACTCCAGCGACAGCAGTCGGCTGTCGAGTTCCTTCTCAAGCCTTTGCTGCACACCCTCAGGTGTCTGGCAGAGGATGAAGCCGCCCCCGCCCGCGCCGAGCAGCTTCCCGCCCGTGACGCCCAACTCTCGCACGCGCGCATACAGGTCGTCTATGCCCGTGCTGGTGATGCCGCTCGCCATGCCCTGCTTGAGCCGCCACCCCTCGTCGAGCAGTGTGCCGACAGTTGCGAAGTCACCCGCTTCGAGCGCCGCGGCCACCTCACCTGCCATGCCGCGCATGCGTACCAGTTCATCCATGCGCGCCCCCGTGTTCGCCGCCTGTTCCACGAGGATGTCCCCCGCCTGGCGCGTCTGCCCGGTGTAGACGAGGCAGAAGGAGCCGGGTATGGCCGCCCGCACATCGTCGCTGAGAGATAGTGGGCTGACCGTCACCGACTCATCCGCATGGAAGGTGATCCGGTTCCCGCCGCCGAACGCGGCCGCGTACTGGTCCTGTTTGCCCATTGTGCCACCGAGCACATCGATCTCGATGCGACACGCCTCCTCAGCGAGTTGCACGGCATCAGGAGCCCGTCCGGAGAAGGCGTGCAGGGCGTGGAGCAGGCCGACGGTGACCGACGAGGAGGAGCCGAGCCCGGTCCCCCGCGAGGGTATGTCGGCGATGGTGGTGATCTCCACGCCGGAGGTGACACCCGTGACGCGCATCGCCTCGCGCACCAGTTCATGCTTCAATTCCTCGAAGTCGTCGACGATCTCCATGCTGGAGTAGGAGATGCGCACGCTGTCGTCGAAGCGCTCGTTGACGGTGACGTAGATGTGCCGCCCGAGCGCCAGCGAGGTGACCGCCCCTCCATCAGCGTGTTCGCGGTAGAAGGCCGCGAGGTCGGTGCCGCCGCCGCAGAACGACACACGCAACGGCGTCCTCGTGATGAGCATCGGCCGCCCCACCCACCGGCCATTGATGAAAGCGACGGCCCTCCGTGACGGCCTCTCACGGTCCATTTCCCCTCGGGGGAAGGCATATGAGAGCCGCGCGTGCCCCGGCCGTTGGCGAAGGGAATGTCGAAGGACCTCATCACCATGGATGACCTGTCCGACGACGACATCATCGCCCTGTTGGATGACGCCGCCCGCCTCGTTCCCGCCGCCCGCGGAGATGTCCACCTGCCGCTGCTTGAAGGCAAACTCCTGGGTAACATGTTCTTCGAGCCCTCCACGCGCACGCGCATGTCCTTCGAGACGGCGATGAAGCGTCTGGGTGGCAATGTGATCAACCTCGGGGCGCTGGCCTCGTCCAGCGTGTCGAAGGGTGAGACGCTCTACGACACGATGCGCATGGTCGACGGCTACTGCGACCTCGCCGTGCTGCGCCACCCGCGCCAGGGTGCCGCTCAATACGCCGCCGATGCGTGCACCATCCCGATCGTGAACGCCGGAGATGGTGCCGGACATCACCCTACGCAGACGCTGCTCGACCTGTTCACCATCAAGCAGGCACACGGAAGGCTCGACCTCGATGTCACGCTCGTGGGTGACCTCAGATACGGCCGCACGGTTCACTCCCTCTCACACGCGCTGGCACGCTTCGGCGCCCGACTCACGCTGGTCTCGCCGGAGACGCTGGGAATGCCACCCGAGATCATCGGTGACCTGAAGGCGGCTGGCTGTGACATCACCATCTCCGATGACCTGCACGGGCAGGTGGCGACTGCCGACGTGATCTACATGACCCGCATCCAGAAGGAGCGCTTCCCTGACGACGATGAGTACCTCAAGGTCGCTGGAATCTACAAGTTGTCCAAGGCCGACCTCGGTGGCGCCAAGGGCTCGATGATCATCATGCACCCGCTGCCCAGAGTCGACGAGATCGACTCGGACATCGACGACACGGCGCACGCGCTCTACTTCGCCCAAGCCGCCAACGGCGTGGTCACCCGCATGGCGCTGCTCTGCCGGATGCTCGGCGCGGACATTCCCGATGAGGTGTCCACATGACGGAGATGCGCAGGGTCACCGCCATCTGCAACGGCACGGTCATCGACCACGTCCCCGGCGGCCAAGCGCTCCGGGTCCTGCGCATGCTGCGCATCACGGGTTCGCAGTCCAACCCGGTCAGCCTGGTGATGAAGGTGCCTTCCTCGAAGCACGGCAGCAAGGACATCATCAAGGTCGAGGACCGCGAGCTCACGCAGGACGAACTCGATCGCCTGGCGCTGATCGCACCCGCCGCCACGGTCTCGATCATCCGCAACTTCACCGTCGCCAAGAAACGGGTCGTCGAACTGCGCGACGAGATGGTCAACGTCGCCAGGTGCACCTTCTCCAACTGCATCACGCACGCCGACCGCGAACCGCTACCGCACCGGCTCAAGGTGCTCGCCGCAGAACCGCTCGAACTGCGCTGCCACTACTGTGGGCGCAACCAGGACATCGAGGCGCTCGTCGAGAACCTCCTCTGATGCACGTCAGCCAACCCCCGAATGATGCATTTCGTGACGGTGGCGACGTTGAAATAGGGTCGTCAGGCCGCGGTGGTTGATTGGAACACCCTCGGGTGTTCGATCCAGGATGATGACCCCCCATGGAAGAGGAACAGACCGGAACACACACGTTGGCTGAATGGAAGGCATGGTACGCGGAGCAGCGCTCGGACGAGGTCGAGTTCGTGACCGCCGCCGAGCCAGTTCCAGAAGAGGACACCGAACTCGAGCGGCTCTGGCTCGTCTGTGACGGCAAGGCGCCGGAGGACACCCGCACTCACGGTGGGATCGTCTGGCTGTCCAAGAAGGCGAAGACCCCGATTCCTGGGCTGTCGGTGCTGGTCGCCGAGAAGCAGCAACCCCTGCTGCTCGTCGTGCCGGGAACCGAACTGGCACCAGCCGCACCGCGCCCCAAGATGCCGAAGAAGCAGACGAATTCAGGGCAGGATGCCGAGCAGAAGCCCGAGCCGGCGCAACTCGAACCCCCGTTCGAGTGGCGCTGCCGTCAATGCGACCAGGAACTGTTCAGCGACACCACGCCCACCCACTGCGGGCGCAGCATGCGCCAGCTGGCACCGGTGAGCGAGGAAGGCAGCAAGCAGTTCGCCGAGTTCATCGAGCAGAATGAATGGACGTTCATGAGTCCCGAGAATTCGACGCTGCTGAAGCAACCGGGGGTCGAGAAGAGCGAACATGCGCTGAGCATGGCCACCGAGGCGGGAGAGTCACTAGAGAAGATCCTCAGGGGGGTCACGAAGGAGGTGCCCCCGAGGTTCGAACTCTACAACGAGCAGACCGACCGCGTGCGCGTGTCCGACCTGAAGACGGACGACAAATTCGTCCGTGTGTTCGGCAACATCGGAGGGTGGCGAGAATCAGAGATGGTGCCGGTCACCGACCTTCCATACGGAAATGTGGAGATCGGCCATGTCTTCGACGCCTTCCTCTCGCGATCCCTGGACGGCTTGGTCAACGGCGACTGGCGGCCCGGTGAGCGGGTCGGGTTCCACGCCGAAGACCTGGGGATCACCATCGGAGGGACGCCGGACCTGATGTTCCGTGACATCCCGGTGGAGACGAAGACGGTGACCTTCCTGCCGCATGAAGGCAACAAGAAGCAAAGACAGATCTTCCAATTCAAATGGCACGCGAACTACCTGCCGCAGATCGCGATGTACCTCGAGGGAACCGACCATGAATGGATGCTGCTGATGCTGGTGTCCCGTCGCAGTGGCCTGTTCACCATGCTGCCGATCACCGGTGTCAAGATGAAAACGCTGCGCAAGCGCTGGCGTAAACTGCTCAAGGATGACGAACTGGCTGGACAGGTGGCCAACTACCGAGAGGCCATCGACTCCGAGGAATGACCCGCGACGACCCGACCCGGTGACTCCCGCACGGCTCAACCAGAGTTGCTCGAGATCCAATCACGCATGGTGCACGCCTGGCAGATTTCCCTGCTGCTCACCTCGCCGCACCGCTCGCATCGCCGCATTCCATCCGCAGCCCACGATTCAGACAGCGTCACGCCGTCATTCGCCGCGATCTGCAATTCGCGCATCCTCTCCATCGAGTGCAGAAGACCGTGGCGCGCGCCAGGTGTCTCTGACTCCATGGTGGCGACCAAGGCGCGGCTTCGCTGACGGAACGCACCGGGTGCGTACGGGCAGTCCCCGTGGTGGAACTCGAGCCCCGCTTCGAGCGCGTGAGCGTGGATCTCCTGCTCTGGAATCCAACGCAGTGGCACGATTCTCGGTACCAGACCCTCTATCGGGTCCCAAGTGTGTGGGGCCAGCCTGATGGTGCGATCCACGTCGCCCTTCTGCAGGTTCATCAGAATGGATTGCGCCATGTCGTCGAGGTTGTGCCCGAGCGCCATCCAATCGGCACCGACCCGCTTAGCGAGCGCGTTCAATCCCTGACGCCGGAACACGCCGCAGTAGGAGCACGGCATCATCCCCTTCGACTCAGGGATGTTCTGCTCGATGATCGGCATGCGCAGGACCACCTCATCCATGCGTTCGAATCCCATATCGGGGTAACTGATGTGCTCCAGCCTGACCCCGAACCGTTTCGCCAGCCTCTCGGCGCATTCGAGGGAGGGGGCGCGGTAGCCATCGATGCCCTCGTCGACGCAGCCGGCGATGATCTCGACATCACGCCGCGGGCCGAGCAACTCGACCATCATCTCGAGCAGGACGCTGGAGTCCTTTCCACCTGAGATGCCGACCAGGATGCGCTTCGGCTCGCCAGTCTCCCTGATGGCGTCCTTGGGCAGCTTGACCTGCTCTCTCAGGGCCTTCGACACCCGCTTGCGTATCGAGGCGCGCAGATGGACGGCGCACAGATGGATGCCGCTGTAGATCTGGTACACCAGCGCAGGCTTGTCACAGCGGCTGCAAGCCTCGACCTCGAGTCCGCTCATCGAGGTGGCCAGAGGCGAGGCGGACTTGAAGGGAACTAGTGGGGCTGCACACTACAAGATTCCAATTGATGCTCATGAAATGCAATTGAATAATGATATTGAATCACCACCCCCGAATCAAGCACCCAGAGGCCGGTCGAGAGCGGGTCCTCGGCCTCGGAAAACGCTCCCGGTTCGCACAATTCTTCGAACTTCCAGTTGGCGAATTGAAACTGATTCCCAAATTGGCCCCTGAAGGGCCGACCTCCCCAAATCTCTTGAAGGGCCCCGCAGCCTCGATGGCCTTTGAGGGAGGCAAATGCTCCGTAGATTGCTCGCAAGTTTCCGCCGGGTTCCCGGTGTGGTCGGCGCGATCGTGGTCGACGACCAATGGACCGTCACCGCCACCGCGCTGGAGATGGAGCAGGACGAGATGCTGACGACGTGGTCAGATGTGCTCAGGGAGAGTGAACGGCTGGTCGGCGAGGTCGAAATGGGGGACATCGAGCAACTGTGGTTGGAGTGTGAGTTAGGGCACATCGTGCTCGCTCCTCTCGTCGGCGGCCATTCGATGCTCGTGCTCAGCGATTCGGTGGCCAACATCGGCCGACTGCGCCATGAGGTGCGTGCCCGGACTCCCGTGATCGATGATATGTTGAGGTGAATGAATGTTCAAGATGCCAGTTGGAGAAACAGTTGAGGATGGGATCGACCTGAGTGTCAGCCAGGGGTCGTTCCCCTTCGACTTCGGCTGCATATCCTACTCCAGGCCCAGGGCGCGCGTCGCCTGTGGTCACCGGTTGATCTGCGCCGGTGCAGCCGTGGGTGCGCTGTGTGAGGAACAGAAGGGCAAGCGCCGCTTCCTCGCCGGGAACGCGGCAGAGGAGACGCTCGCCGAGATGGAAGCCGGTGACGGCCTGAAGGCCACCGGGACGATGTGGACCCGCCGACAGTTCGAGTCGGTGGCACGCAACCTGCTCGAAGCGTTCAGCGACACGACCGCTCTGGGAACCCTGCTGCCCACACCCAGAATCGAGGGGCACATCCCGACTCGGGATCTCTCGCTGCTCATCGAGAGACTGGCGTCATCCGAAGTGAGCCGCGGGGCCGCGGCGGTCGAGGACGGCCTGCTGGTGCACTCCGCGGGTGACCTCCCGCTGGACAGCGAGGCGTTCGCTGCACTCGTGCAGACACATCTCGAGGCGCTGGTCGCGCTCGGTGCCCAGATGAACATGTCTCGCCCGTTGTCAACTTCGATCGCCCTACCGGACGGCTCTCTGCTGATCGCCCCCGCCGGTGATTCCGCCATCGCCGTCTGGACCGATTCCGAAGCCGACCACACAGCCATGTTGGCCAACGCCGCCGCCCTGCTCAGGACTCCCACAGCCGTCGAGGACCTCGTCGAAGAGGGCGAGCCGCTTCCAGATGGTGTCATCGTGAAGGAGAGCAAAGGGGGCGTCGACCAACTCATCTCTCACTTGCGCAGCGCCGCTGACGAGCACACGACCGGTTATCTCGAATCGCAGCCCGTCGAAGGTGAGGTCATCGCCATCACCCTGATCAGCGGGATTCCGGTAGGAATTCGCGCCACTGGTGTGAACTCCGTCGAGGTGGCCGTGATGAGTGCCACCAACGCTGGCAACACGCTGCGTCTGCATCGGCTCGACCGGGTGATGCAGTTGGTGCTGCGCGCATCCACCGTTGCCGATTGGAGCCTGTCCGGCTTCGCCGACCAGATCGCGACCTGCCGCACCCGCAGCGAGAACCGGCTCGAGTTGCTGAAAGGCAGGCTCGACGCCCTGTTCGGCTTCGAACTCGGCATGGAAGGGATGCTATCGGAGCGTTCCGACTGGAAGTTGGTCGAGGATGCCGATGCGGTCGCAGCACTTCCGGGGACGACCAGGGCGCAACTTCTGGGACCGGCGCTGGGCGAACTGCGCATGCAGATCGAACGCCTCGAAGGCGATGTCACACGAATCAAGAAGGAGAAGGCACGGGCTGATTCACGGACGAAGGCCGCCAACGCCGAGCGCGACGAGCTGAAGACCGATATCTCCGCCACTCGCGAACTTCTGGAGGAAGGGCGCGATGCGCGCACCGAACTCTCGAACCGTCTCGACGAGTCACAACTGCGCATCCGAGAGGAACAGGCGAACTCGGAGGAGCAGGGCGCGCGGGCCGAGCGACTTGCACGTCGCGTCACCGAACTCGAACATCAGGTAACACAGCGAGCGGAGGAACTGGCGAGTGCCATCGGTGAGATGGACTCGCGACAGCAACTGCTCGAAGCGCTCGAAGGGCTGCTCACCGAAGAGGCGCGCGCCAAGTCCGAACTCGAGTCGGCCGAAGCGAGGCTGGTCGAGGTTCGGCGCAATCTCGACGACGACGAGCGCATGCAACGGGTGCTGAACGAGCAGGTGTCGGCACAGCGGGAACGTCACCGGAAGGCAGAGGCGCAAGTCAACGAACTCGAGCGGCAGCGCGAGGCGAGGCGGGCGGACCTCGACCAGGTGGATAGCGAGATGCACACCTGTCGCAGGCTGCTCGAGGAGGAGCGGATGCGCACCGCCGAGATGGACCGTAAGCACACCCTGATGCAGACCGAACTGCGCGAACTGATGAGCGAAAGACGCCAGCTGATGCGCGAACTCGGTGACCTCGACTCCCGACGTGGCAGCGCCGAGGCGGAACTGGGAGCGCTCATCGAGCAGGCAGAGGACCTGCAGGACGCACACGAGCTCGCACTCGTGGACATCGCAGAGGCGGACAAGATACGCGCCCGCCTGGCATCCGAGCCACTGGCACAGGCGCTGCTGGGTGATGAGAGCGGTCTGTCGCAACTAGAACCGGTGCTCGACCGGATGACCGCGGCGCACAGCCGCGGCTACAGCGTCGCCCTGCTCGACCGTGCTGTCGAACGGGGATTGCAGATCATCCAGCACACCGTCGACGAGGTCGCCCAGACTCCCCGCTATCTGCTGTCCACCGAGGTGATGGAACTGCTCCAGCGCCAAGCGCCCGAGACCGCCGACACCGTGCGCGGCCTCACTCGATGGTCGGTGCAGAACAGGCTGGAGAACCGGCTCGCGGAGACGGTCGCCCACGTCGTGCTCGATCTCGAGACCCTGCTCGACGAGTACGAGGAGGCGGTCACCATGCTGATGCAACTGCGCGAAGTGCTGCGCCAGATGCACGAGCTCGGACTGCCCACGGAGGATATCGCTCCTCTCGAGGCGGTGTCGCACATGCCAGAGGCGCTGCCCCAGATATCACGCGAGGTCCGCCGGCTGCTGCGCCAGACCCTCGACGCCATCTACCTCGAGGCCGACCAGCGCGACAGGGGCGAAGCAGCCACCCTCGACGACACGGTCGAGGTGCTGGAGCAGCTGATGCAGAGGCTGGACACCAGCGGCCTGACCGGTGAAACGCCTGTGGGCTCGCTGTGGACCTTCCAGAGCAGTGGAATGCTGCCATTCGAGAAGCATGTGCTCACCGAGGTGGAACGCCCGGAGATCAACAAGGCAGCCATCGCCGAGATGAATCCTGTCGAGGCGGATGAGGAAGAGTCTGTCGGGGCGACGCCCACGCAGGTGGATGCCAGCGACACGAGCCAGACATGGGAGCCGATCGCCGAACCCGCCGACCGGGATGGCATCGACCTCACCAGCCGGGTGACAGCGGGCCTCGCACCCGCTGAAGTCCTGGGTGACCCCGGGGAACTCGACGACATCAGCAGACTCGAGTTGGAACTCGCCAACCTCGATGCCGCCGCCGCCGAGCGGGCGGACACCATCGATGGAGTTCCACCGCCAGCCGAGCCGGCGGCACGCGACTCACTCACCTCCCTTGAGGACGAGCTCTCCGACCTCGACATATGAGGAGCATACACATGACCGACGATGTCGCCGGCGGAGAAAGTCCGCTCCCCGGAGTGGACACATCGCCCACGCCGCGCTATCCCATCTGGCTCGAGCGGCTGTTCACCGTCGGCTTGCTGGTCATCGCCATTCTGCTGATACCGGACACGCTCGTCCAACTGGAAGGTCTGAACCGCGCCATCCAACTCCCGCTGGTCTACTGCGGCCTGCCGATCGCCGCGATCGTTGTGGCCCGGCTGCTGCAGATCATCCTGCACAGGACCTGGAACAGACTGAAGGCGTGAGGAGAACCTCAATCGCGACCGAGGGCGAGTTTCGGGATGTATGTCTCGAAGAACCCGGTGATTCGCTGCCATGGCACGACAAAGCGCAGCCCGGCGACGAAGATGAGGAACAGCATCCCGGAGATGACCTTCCCATAGGTCAGGCGCAGTTCGAGCGACTCCTGCACCTGCCCGCTCCATTGTGACGCCCCTAACAGACCCACGAGGTCGAGCAGCAGGTCGTCGAACTTCAGCGCCAGCATCGTGCACAGAGCGACGGTGAAGAAGATGCCGACCGTGTGCACCAGGTGGCCGTTGAGCATGTTGTCGAACTGGTTGACGTACTCTGGGTCCTTCTTGCACGATTCAGGCAGCCGGAAGGCGTACTCGAGATGGCGGATGACGGCGAATCCGGATTCCGAATAGATGAGCATCAACAACGCCATCAACAGCAGCGGCCAGATGTCCGGGGAAACGAGACCGCCGAGCGCGGTGGCGCTCCCGACCTGCGATGCGAGCGGGGCCAGCCCGATGTCGAAGTAGGCCATGACACTCTCGAATGACAGCAGCGCGTAGAGACCGAGATAGACGAGCACGGTACCCAATGACCAGCCGATCATCCTACGTGACAGACCCCAGATGCCCATCAGACCCGTCCACACCGGGATGAAGTAGATGGCGAGCAGGAACACCTGGGAATAGACCGTCAACGGATACACGAGCGTCACCGCATGGTTGCGAGCGGGATCAACGGAGAACGGCCAGTAGAGGTCCCAGTGGTAGAGCATCCCCCAGAACCATCCGAGCAGCAGGCGGCCGGCGAGGAAGAGGATCAGTCCCACGAGCACACCGAGGTAGACCTGACGGCGGCGCTGCGGGGTCTGGAAGTTGAGGAACACCCATCCGCCGGCGACCAGCCCGCACAGCAGCAGCGGGACGTAGTAGCGCCCGGGTCCCTCGTTGCCGACACCGGTGAGGAAGTCGGGCAGCGGCAGTTTCCAGTCAGGATCACCAGATTCAGTGGCCATCATGTTCTCGAAGCCCTGCAGCGTGAGAGTGTGGTCCAGCGCGGGGCACCAGAGCGAGTTGCCGGAATCGTCGACGTGCTGAGATGAGCAGGAGCCGAAAGTATCCCCCATCTGCAGGTAGAGCCAGAGCAGTGCGAGCGTGGCGATCACCTGGACGGCGACCACCTGCCACTGTTTGCGCAGCACCTTCAGGTGCAGCGTGCGCACGCCGCCCTCGTCGGTGAGGTCCTCCTGGGGTGCCACATCCTCCGCCATCTGTTCATCTCCTCAGGACAGTTTCACCTGCAGTAACGCTTGAGACAGTTCGACATCCGGCATCCAGTCGATCACCCTCGCCCCGAATCCCGCCAACGCGGTCAGCCGATTCTGCCGCTCGAGCTTCATCACCTCGTAGGACATCCTCGGGACTCGGCTGACGAGCCGCTCGTAGTCGGTGCTAGAAGGCGACAGCACGATCACCTCGTGGTTGCGCCCGGACAGGTCCCGGACGGCGTGCGGGACCGTTCCGTCACCCTCGAGCGAACTGATGATGAAGACCGGGCTGCCGCGGCTGAAGCGCGAACTCAGCGCGTTGGTCACAGCCTGCAACGGCATGTTGCCCTTGGGGGCGACGCCGGCCAACGAACTGAGGAGCTTGAAGTACTGCTTGTCGCCGCCGTCGGCTGGTAGGTAGGACAGCCTGTCGTCGTAGACCGCCAGCGCCACCGAGTCTCGTCTCTGGATGAAGTAGGAGGCCAGCGAGGCAGCGGCCACGGTGCCCATCTCGAGCGGATTCTTGAGCACGGTGCCGATACGCGACACATCCCTGCTGTCCAGCAGGATGAACACGTCGGTGACCGCGTCGCGGCACTTCTCGTTGACCATCAGTTCTCCGGTACGGGCGTACGCCTTCCAGTTGATGTTTCTGAACGGGTCACCTGGGACGTAATCGCGCAGCGAGTAGAACTCCGTGCCCGGCCCGGGTGTGCGCAGGGTCATGGCGCCGGTGTACATCTTGGGAGTGCGGCTGCGGACCATCGCCTCCTCGACATCCCTGACCTGAGGGAAGACGATCAGGTCCGAGCGGTGGTCGACGAACATCTCCGTGGAATAGAGGTTGAAGGTGTTGCGATAGCGCAGCGATATCGGCCCGAGCGAGAAGTGTCCCCGCAGCGGACAGCGCAGCACGTAGCGGATCCGCGTCGTCTGGCCTGGCCCGAGGTTGATGCACATGTAGTTCAGTCCCGAGCGGAGCTTCATCTCATGCGGGACGTTGTCGAACACCTCGAGCAACTGCGTCCGCCGACGGGCACTGTTCGTGATCGCCAGTTCGACGTAGAGGTCATCGCCCTTGTACAGGTTGTCCGCGGACAGCGTGCGCACGATGTCGAGCTCGCCGTGGCCGGTGACCCAGCTGTTGATCGCCAGGAAAGAGATGAAGGCGATGCCGATGACCATCAACTGGAAGTTGGACATCATCATGCCGACGAGCACGAGCGAGATTCCCGAGGTCATCATCAGTGCTGCCTTGCGCGTCCACATGCCTGCTCACCCCGTTATTTCCTGCCCCACATCTTGATGCGTTTGACCACAGCCACCAGCTGCTCCAGCGAGTAGTTACGGTCCTCGAAGACGAATTTCACCAACACAGGATCGTCGATCATCCCCTGCAGTTCACGCGCCGGCAGGGCATCGAACTCCTCCCGCGTGAGGGTGTTCAGGTTGCGCACCCTCGAGAGCAGCACCTGCTTGATCTTGTTCGCCCGGCTGTAATATCCATATCTGCGAGCGTCACCGAATCCGTAGTAGATGATGCTGAACACGTGGCGCCACGGTTCAGGGTCGGTCTTGCGGATGATCACCGCCTCGAAGACGACGAACAGCGACAGGAACAGGATGAGCATGGCCATCCAGTCGCTGGTGAAGTAGACGAGCACGTAGTAGAGCAGATTGTACGCCTCGCCCGCCATCGACGACTGCTGGTGCCGGCTCTCATCGAAGATGACCTGCGCGTTCTCCCCCGGCATCAGCGAGCCATTTTCGGTGAGCAGCGCCTCGGCGATGGCGTCGAGCACCCACATCCGATTGTCATTTGGGGGAATATCGGTCTGCTGGTCACCGTACTTCTGTTCGTAATCGTAGACTGAGTTCATCAGCAGGCTGCCGTCGGCCACGAAGTGCGCCCTGCCGGTGCGCGAATCGTCGCACTGCGACGACAAGCAGTACTTGATGTAGACCGCGAACGGACCCTGCAGATCTCCCTCGAACCCGCTTCCCGCAGGACCGAGGGTCAGGTCTCCGTCGTCATTGATGTCGAGGTAGGAATCTGTGGAGGACATCCCGAGGCCGTAGCGGTTCTTCTCGTAATCCTCGGCGGCATCGGGGTCGAACGCGGACGGGGAGTTGAGCAGGAGGTTGAAGCTCGGCGAGAGGTCGTAGGGGTTGTTCGGGTCACCTGTGATGCGGTGGGCGCACAGGCCAGCATCCTCAGGGGTGATCGCCATCAGCCCGGGAATCGCCGGGTTGGCCGGGTCGGGGTCCAGCCGGTCGATGTAGCCATCCTGGTCCATGTCAGAACCGCACGGATGCAACGGCCATTGCGTCCGATTGTGCACTGGGTCGTACATGTAGCCGTCAGTCATGTTGATCCAGATGTAGTTGTAGTCCAGCGTTTCCGACCACGCGCCGGCGTCGTAGAGCTTATGTCCGCTGTACTCGATGCCGAACGCCTTGGCGACTCCGCCCGAATAGCCGAAGTCGTCCATCACGATGATCGTCCCGCCCTTGGCGACGAAGTTGGCGACCGCCTCCACCTCCGAAGAGGTGTAGCCGTCCGGTTCGGTGAACTGGATGATGCTCGCATCGCCGGTGAAGCGAGGCAGGCTGATGGTGTCCTTCTCGACCCCTGCGATGATGAACACGGTGTTCTCAGGATTCTCGATCTCGTTGAGCAGCAACGGACTGCTGATCAGGCTGCGGGTCTCGATCCCCATCGAGCGCAGATCCTCGCGGAAGGCGGACAGGTCATCCCAGTCGTCGTCATAGGCCGAGAGCTGCACCTGAGCGGGGTTGACGTAGGTGCCGAGGAGGGTGGCGACCAGCAGGAAGAGCACGCTGTAGAAGGCGGTCATCGTGGCTCCGCGCTTGAAGCGGCGGGACCGGAGATACGCTTCGACTCCTGCCCGGTTGAGTCGCACAGTATTCACCTGGACCATAGGTCCAGCGCGCAGACGACTACGCCTGACTTAAGACGGTTGTGCGGCACTGAACGGTACCTGACTCATGCCAAGCAGCCTCGAATCAGTGTAGTCCAACGACTGCACGGGTCACCGCTTGAGTATCACCTGAGCGGCGACCCGCTCGACCTCATCGACCGGCAGCAGCAGCAACCCGCCCTCGAACGGCCAGGGTAACTTGTCAGGGTCAAGGTCACCCTCAAGGTCGACCAGCAAGGTGAGCACATCGCCCGAGAGCAACTCGATCACCAGATCCGCCACGTCCCCCAGTCGGTCACCGCGAGCGTCGAGTACGGCCATCCCGACCAGCTCCCTGCCGAACGTGGCTGCCATCGGAGCACCCTCTGTGCGCTGAAGCCCATGAACCCAGCGTCGTGGCGGACGCCGTCAGACCGACTCGATCCCAGAGAGAGAATCCCTCTGACGCTTGACGCTGCCGAGACCGCTGGTCAGCTCGGCCTCCATCTTGGAGTAGTACTCGAGCATGTCCGGGGTGACACTCGGCCTGATCCGGCCGACCGCCTCAGCGAAGAACGCCTTGGTGACCGTCTTCTTGTCGGCGCGCATGGCGGTCAGCGCCGCCTCGCGGCAGACCGCCTCGATGTCCGCACCGGTGAACCCGTCCATGCGCTTGGCGAAGTCCTTGACCTTGAACTTCCCGAGCGGCATGTCGCGGGTGTGGATCGCGAGGATCTCCCTGCGGCTCTTCTCGTCGGGTGGCGGAATGTGCAGCACACGCTCGAAGCGTCCTGAGCGAAGCAGCGCCCGGTCGATCATCTCCGGCCTGTTGGTGGCTGCGATGACGATGACGTTCTCCAGTCCCTCAACGCCGTCGAGGCTGGTGAGCAGTTGGTCGACCATGCGGTTGGTCACCTCGCCACCTCCCCCGTCAGGGTGAGCGTGGCGGTGACCGGCGATGCTCTCGAACTCATCGAGGAAGATGATGCTCGGACTCGCCTGCTTGGCCTTCTTGAACACCTCGCGAATCGCCTTCTCCGACTCGCCGACCCACTTGGAGATGAGTTCCGGACCCTTGACTGTGATGAAGTTCGCCTTCGCCTCGTGGGCGATCGCCTTGGCGATCAGCGTCTTGCCGGTTCCGGGGGCACCGAACAGCAGGATTCCCCTGGGCGCGGTGATGCCGAAGTGCTCGAACAGCTCCGGCTTGGTCAGGGGCCACTCGATGCTCTCCTTGAGCCGCGCCTTGATCTCCTCGAGGCCGCCGACGTCCTCCCATCCCTTCTCTGGCACCTCGACGTAGATCTCGCGCAGCGCGGAGGGCTCTATCTCGCGCATGGCCATCCTGAAGTCGTCCATGGTGACCTCCATCTTCTCCAGCACCTCGGGAGAGACCTCCTCGGCCTCGAGGTCGATCTCCGGCAGGTAGCGCCTGAGCGCCTTCATGGCGCTCTCGCGCACAAAGGCGGAGATGTCGGCGCCGACGAACCCGTAACTGTTCTCGAGCGCCCAATCCATGTCGAAGTCGTCGGTGATCGGCATGCCGCGCGTGTGGATGCCGATGATCTCCCGTCGACCCTCCTTGTCCGGAACGCCGATCTCGATCTCCCGGTCGAAGCGTCCCGGTCGGCGCAGCGCCTGGTCGATGGCGTCTCGCCGGTTGGTGGCTCCGATGACGACGACGTTGTCGCGTCCCTTCAAGCCGTCCATCAGCGTGAGCAGTTGGGCGACGACTCGGCGCTCGACCTCGCCCGTGACATCCTCTCGCTTGGGAGCGATGCTGTCGAGTTCATCGATGAAGATGATCGCCGGCGCATGCTCGGCCGCCTCTTCGAAGATGTCGCGCAGTTGCTTCTCGGATTCACCGTAGTACTTGCTGATGATCTCCGGACCGTTGATACAAGTGAAGTGGGCGTTGGTCTCGTTGGCGACCGCCTTGGCAATCATCGTCTTGCCCGTCCCCGGTGGCCCGTGCAGCAGCACGCCCTTCGGCGGGTCGATTCCAAGGGTGCGGAACAGGATGGGGTGCTTCAGCGGCAGTTCGATCATCTCGCGGACCTTCTGCAGCTCGGGTCCGATGCCACCGATGTCCTCGTAGGTGATGGATTGGATCGCCCCGCCTTCCTCTTCGTCGACCGCCTCGTCCTTGATGACGATATCAGTCTCAGGCAGCACCTGCACGATTCCCTTGGGGGTGGTCGTCTGGATGGCGAACGGCAGCGCCTCGGCGAACAGCGTCATTCCGGGAATGAAGATACGATCACCCGCCACCACCGGCCGCTTGTTCAGGCCTCGCCTGGCGAATCCCTCGATACCGGGGCCGAACCGCACCTTCTGCTTGCTCGCCATCACCGGGGAGAGCACGAGTCGTGTGCACGGCTTAGCCTCCACCTTGCGGATGGCGACGGTGTTACCGAGACCCGCTCCGGCGTTCTTGCGGATGATGCCGTCGATGCGGATGACACCGAGGTTGGCGTCCTCGGGCCGACAACGCCACACGATCGCGGCGGTCCTGTCGTCACCCTTGATCTCGATGACGTCGCCCGGCTTGAGGTTCAGGTCGTTGTCGAACGGCACACGCGCGCGCCCATGTCCGACATCGCTCGGGATCGCCTTCGCCACCTTCAGCGTCAGTTTCTTCTTGCCGTCATCAGCCATGTCAGGACCCCCCGTTGCATTACCCCGATTTCACGGACTCACTAAAAACCATGCAAACTGAAATCTGCCGCTGACCCCTTATTACCTGAACGGAATCTTCCCCCTGAAATCCGTCCTGGGACCTCGCGTAGGATTGATGAGCGCGAGCGGGTCCGACAAGCCATGGCGCATGTTCTGAAGAGCGGACTGGAGTTCCTCGAGCGGGACAATCCGAACGGCCTGCCGTGCGTGCGCGGCTACAACATCGTGGGCGGACAACTCACACTCGCCTCCGACGGTGGCACCTTCGAGACCACCAACCCAGCCCGGCTGTCCGACTGTCTCGGCGTCTTCCCCCACTCCACCCGCGACGACGTCCACGCTGCCCTCGACGCCGCCGCCGCCGCCTTCCCCGGCTGGGCCGCCACGCCCGCCCCCACACGCGGGCAGGTGATCGGGAACATGGGCAGGCTGCTGATGGAGCACAAGGATGCCATCGTCGCGCTTGAAACCCGAGAGATCGGCAAGACCCTCAAGGAATCGGGCGGCTCGGTGCAGGAGGCGATCGACACCTGCCTGTTCTTCCAGTCCGAGGGCCGCCGGCTCTACGGACAGACCGTCAATTCGGAACTGCCGAACAAGGAGCTGTCCACCTATCGCCGCCCGCTCGGGGTGTGCGGCATCATCAACGCCTGCAACTTCCCGGCGGCGGTCCCCTTCTGGAAGATGATCCCTGCGATCATGTGCGGCAACACCTGTGTGTGGAAATCTCCGCAGGACGCACCACTGCTCTCATTCGCGCTGGCGCGCATCATGCATCAGGCAGGCCTGCCCGACGGTGTCGTCAATGTGGTGCACGGCAAGGGGAGCACGACAGGACAGTTGCTCGTGGACGCGGCGGACGAGGGCAAGCTGAACAAGATCAGTTTCACCGGCTCGACGGCGGTGGGCAAGATGATCGGCGAGGTGTGCGGGAGGAACCTCGTCTCCTGCTCGCTCGAACTCGGCGGCAAGAACCCGCTCGTGGTGATGCCGAGCGCGGACATCGACAACGCGCTCGCGGGCGCGTACTGGTCCGGATTCGGCACGGCGGGCCAGCGCTGCACCAGCCTCGGCAACCTCATCGTCCACCAAGACATCTACGACGACTTCCTCGAGAGATACATGCAGATGGTGAGATCCACGCGCATCGGCGACTCGATGCGCCACGATGATGTCCTCTACGGACCGATGCTCTCCGAGAAGTACGCCACCGACTTCCTCGCCGAGGTCAAGGGTCTGGAGGCACAGGGGGCGACCGAACTGGCCGGGGGAGGACGAATCACCGCGGACAACAAGCCGGCGAACTTCCAGGGCGACCCCGAGGAGGGCGTCTACCTCTGGCCGCACGTCTATGCCGACGTCACGGAGGAGATGGACTGCTTCCACGACGAGATCTTCGGCCCGGCCGTCACCATCGTCAAGGCCAATGACTTCGACCACGCACTGCACCTCGCCAACGCCTCACCCTACGGGCTCTCGAGCGCCATCTACACCAATGACAGGATGGAGGCCTACCGCTTCAAGAACGAGATCAAGGCGGGCATGACGAGCATCAACAACTCGACCACCGGGGCGGAGGCGCACCTGCCCTTCGGCGGCGTGAAGAACTCCGGCAACGGCACCCGTGAGTCGGGGATCTGGGTCATCGAGGCCTACTCCTACTGGCACGCCATCAACGATGAGCTCAGCGGCAAGTTGCAACTGGCGCAGATTGATGTCGAAGAGGTCGAGATCGAAGAGGCCGAGGTCGACTGGACCTCACTTGCATGAAAGTGCAGAGACCATCCTCGTCGTCAGGATGATTCTCAATGAGAGTTACGATACTCTTGATGGGGCAGCCCACGGACCCCCATATGTCATTCATATACCTCTCAGAACCACTGATGGGCATGGAAGCATTTGGAAAAAAGACACGCAGGGCTGCACTGGCCTGCCTGTTGATGATAATTGTACCGATGGCAGGACTTGTTGGAACCGTCACAGCTTCGACGACGCCAACCCACGTCATCGCAGACCAGACCTGGACCGCGGCAGGAAATCCGTATCTCATCGATGACATGCTGGTCATCATGCCTGACAAGACCCTGACCATCGAGGAAGGCGTCGTCATCGAATTCTCCCCGAGCGGGTGGCTCGATGTTCGTGGCGACCTGAACGTGTTCGGCACAGCAGCCGACCCAGTGGTGTTCACCATCGACAGCGCGAATGCCACCTCCTCTCAGCGGTGGGGCGGCATCCAGCTCCAGACCGACGACTTCGATGTCGATCTCGTGATGCGCAATGCGGTTGTCTCTCGCGCTAACACAGGAGTTGGCATCGCTTGCTGTCATCAAGGCTCCATCCTGATCGAGGACTCGACTTTCCTCGAGAATGGGGTTGCTATCAGCGGGTATGCTGGATATGATGCCATCATCAACAATGTCACCTTCATGAACAACACGGCGGGTGTTGACTCTGCAGACAAGGACATCACTCACTCGACCTTCATCCATAACATGTGGGGCATCCGATCTGCAGAGCGCATCGATGTCAGCTACAGCCTGTTCGAAGACAACGACGTCGCCGCCTCTGGGGGTCGAGGGGTGCTGCACTGCAACGTCATTCAGGACAACCGAATCGGCGTACAGGCGTTCTTCCAGGGATGGGCCCTTGAGTACAACCTGATCCAGGACAACTACGATGTCGGTGTGATCATCGGTCAATACGGGGGCAGTGTTCCTCACGCGTGGGGCAACAGCTTCCTGAACAATGGAATGGGTGGCAACAACGTCACTGGCATCAGCGTCGAGCACACCAACAACATCAACATCGACTTCGAGCAGAACTGGTGGGGTACGACTAACAGCAGCGGCATCGATGCGGTAATTCACGACTTCTTCGACGCCAGCCAGCTCGGAATCGTTGACTATACTCCGACGCTCACCGCTGATTCGACCGCAGCCGCCTGCCAGAGTGGCGGGACGGCGAGCAACGACACTGGTGATGACACCGACGATACAGACCCTGTCGACAACAACACCGGAACAATCGACCTCAATGGCACCGACCAGGATGACGATGACACGGGAATCACCCCCGACACGAACGGCACCGATCCTCTCGACAACAACACAGGAACGGACCCCAGCACCAACGGAACGGACCCCATCGGCGATGACGACGGTACGGTCGAAAATGACACCGACCCCACCCCGCGCATCTCGCTGTGGCCGGGCAAGGTCAACCAGCACAACGAGAACGGTGTCTGGATGACGGACCCCGACGGTGTGTCTGGCGGATGGTCCTCGACCACCTACTCAACCGACTACGGTGACCGCAAGCTCGAGTACTGCCAGAAGTTCTGGCCGGACACCATGAGCATCCAACTCCGTGACTTCCGTGAGACGATCACCTTCTGGACCCGCGGCAACACCGATCCCCATGTCTCCACTCGCGATGTGTACGAGTGTGTGCTCGGCGATGGCAGCAACAACACTGAACCTGAACCGGAAGATGATTCTGAGCCCGAGTGCTCCCTCACCCTGCAGCCCAACACTCTCGCCCTGATGGCGGGGGAGGTCCTGAGCCTGTCCTGGACCATGACCGGGGATGTCAGCCCTGAGGTCCTGGTCTCGCTGATCAAGGACTGGACCGTGATGAGCGGTCAGTCGAGCTTCCAGCAGAACACCGGCTCATTCGACCTGCAGCTACCGGACAACCTCGATGCTGATTCCGACTACCATGTCTATGTCGAGTCGGCGGAGAATGGCCAGCGCACGACCGTGTGCTGGAAGTATGCCGCCTTCGACGTCCTCCCTGAACCCGATGACAGCGAAGACAGCGATGATTCCAGGGGACAAGGAGAGGCGGAGTACGAGCAGCAGATCGCTGATCTTCAGGAGCGCGAGCGGCAAGCCTGGGAAGACGCCATGGAAGAGTGCGACCGTGCATGGGATGAACTCGATGAGCAGTACATGATGATGGTCCAGAGTCTCGAAGAGCAGATGCTGGATGAACTCGAAATGGAGCAGTTTGGGCTTGACGATTCCCTCTCCATCCGCTACGAGGAGTACGATGTTCAGTACACCGAACTGCTGATTCAGTTGAGTGAAGCAGAAAACGAGGATGAAGCTGCACTCATCATCCAAGGGATCCAATCTCTCCGGGAAAGTGAGCAGCAGGTAATCGAGGGGGTATTCGAATTGTATCATGCCAGAATCGCAGGCATCGTCGAGCAATATGATGCCATGATTGATGCCCTTGACGACGAGGCCTTAGATTCACTGAGGCACGGCGTCGATGATCACTGCGAGGAGATGTTCGCGGCTGTGGAGGAGCAATTCGCAGCCGAGTACGACGGACTCGATTCGTGGACTGAGGACGACTACTCCTGCAATGAATCGGTTGACGAGAGATGCACTGATGGAGACGAGGACTTCATGGAGGACTTCGGCGTCGGTCGGACGGTCCCCGGATTCACCGGCGTGCTGGCGGTGGCAGCGATGTCAGGAGCCGTGCTGCTGGTCGGTCGCCTACGCGACACGCACGCTGTGGTCGGTGAGCTCTTCGCTCTTGACGAATAACTGGAACCTGAGCAGACCCTCTGAAGCAGCGAACGAGTCGGCCTCGGGGCCTCCGCCCCGAGGTCGGCTCATATCACATGTCATTCGGCCGACTCGGCCGCATAGTCGAACGTGCAGGTGTCAGCGCAGGTGTCGTTGACGATGCCCGTGAGCAGGAAGTCGCGCACCATCTCGTTGACCGCCTCGATCGGGCCGATCTCGTTGTGCGCCTTCGACGATTGGTCGAGCGGCGGAGCCGAGTTGTCCTCCGGCATGGCGGAATAGCCACCGTCCCAGTAGACCACGGCGGAGCCGTCGATCGGTCCGGCGGCGGGCGTCAATCCGTAGGGAAGACGTGCCGAGGAGTCGAGCACAGGAATCCCTGCCGTGCGGGCGGCCCTGTCGGAGGAGAGGGCGGGGACCTGGGCATCGTTGACCGAGATGATCGAGAGGAAGTTGAACGGACCGAGCACATCCCCGTAGCCACCGTTGGCGAAGGCGAGGTAGGTGTCGGGGTCGGTGACATCCCACAACTGCTGGATCACCCCGACGAGCAGGGCGCGGTCGTTGCGCTGCGGATAGCCGGCGAAGCTGCTGAAACCCTCCTCGAAGCGGTAGAAGTTGGTCGAGCGCTCGACCATCGTGGAGAATCCTGAACCGCCCACCCACAGCACGGCACGGTCGATGTCCGGCGAGATGGCGACGACGCTGGGCCCGTAGATCCCTCCGAGGGAGTATCCCATGTAGTGGACATCCGAAGAGTCGACGAGATTGGTCCCGTTGTGCTGCATCTCAGCGAGGTCCGAACAGACGCCCTTGAATGTGCGGACCATCGACATCTTGTTGATCAGCGCCTGCTGGATCCTCTCCGCCTGATGCTGGAAGTAGCGCGGGTCGACTATCCCTAATGTGATGGTATCCTGATCCGAGCTGCTCCAGCCGTAGAGGTCGGTCGCCAGGAAGGACACCTTGTACTCCTCCGCCCAGGCGCTCACATAGCCACTCGTTCCCTCACCCGTTCCGAGGAATCCGTGGCCGAACACCACCAGAGGCCCGCTCTCGTTCAGGTCGGCGAGCACCTGTGGAATCACCAGGGTGAACGGGATCTGCGCATCCTCCACGTACGCCGGGTTGCCATCCGCGCCGCGGTTCAGCAGGCTCGGGGACTCCCGTCCCTGTTGTTGGAACTCGAGATACTGGGGGGCCGTGAATGTCCCGCGGATGCGCATGAACGTCATGTTGTCATCCCCATAGTTCGGTTCGGCAGAGGTCACGTTGCAGCCGATTCCCTCGGCCCCCAGACGGTCCAGAGCATCGCTGCGCATCGCCAGCATGCCACCGAGGATGGAGCCGTGCGAGGCGGTGTGGAACTGCCAGGCGGCCTGCACGCTCTCGCGCGCATAGCCCTCAGCCGCGAGCGTATCCAACAACGAGTCAATCGCTGGCCGGCGGGACTCGATGTCCGGCGAGGTCGTCGTCTGCCCGTCGATGATGGCGCGCAGGGCGTCTGACGGTTGGATCGGGTTCCCAGAGATGTCGGTGAGTCCGGAGAAAGCGACCCCGTAGGCGGTGTCGTAGTCGAGGGCCCTGAGCGTGCGCAGGAAGACGAGGGTGGCAGTCGGCCTGTCAGCACGTGCGTCGATCTCCACCCAGTGCGCAACCCGCTCACCTGTGTCGAGATTCAGCAGGATGGTCGGATGGTCTGATGCCAGCGAATCAGCGATGGAATGCTGGTCGGCCACCCCTGTCAGATTCGGGACTTTCGTGAACGCGGTCATGATCTGGGTGGAGGGGCTCATGCCGTCGAAGCGGTTGAGGCCGCTGATCTCGATCTCATCGATGAGACCGGTGCTCGGCAGGGTCGTGTTCGCATAGTCAACCCTGAATCCGGTCGTGGTCGTGGCATCCTCGGCGAGGAATGCATCAGAGGGGAACGGGAGCAAGCAGTGGATCGGGTTCAGGTCGTCACAGCCGGCATCATGTCGCACCTCGACAGGAGGAGGAGGCTCCGTAATCGGTGGATGGTCGGTCACGCCATCACCCTCCTGAACAGCCGTAAGGCAGCCTGCCAGCAGGAGCGCCAGCACGACGCCGATTGCCAATACACCTCGAACGACTGAAGAGGTCATGAGCGGCCACAGTCAGGGGTTCGTTTTCAACTGCTCTGTCGAACGATTGCACTCCGACCTCCGCCGGCGTGAAGGATTCAAGGTGAGGTTGATAGGACTCAGCCGACCGAGTCGCGCCCACAGACGGGTGGCTTAGCAGGTGGGCGAGAACATCCGACTGCCGATGAAGAAGGGGTTCGGGGCAACCGACCGCGTCGACGACTGGTGGACCAGCCCGCTGGCGATGGCGACCTACCTCGGCATCATGATCGTCTATGCGACCTGGCGCGGCTTCATGGAGGCTGACTTCTGGGTCTTCCACGAGTTGGGCCTCTCAGGTGGACAGGGGGGCGCGGCCGGCACGATGGCGATCGAGTCGGAGGGCAGCCACGTCCTCTCGCCGCTGTTCAGCCCACTGATCATCCCGGGCGCTGAAGGTCTCGGGGGGCCGGTGCCCGAGTTCCTCTGGTGGATGTCGCCGGCGATGTTCATCCTCATCTTCCCCGCCGGCTTCAGGGCGACCTGCTACTACTACCGCAAGGCGTACTACCGGGCATTCCTCCAGAGCCCGACCGCCTGCGCGGTCAGCAAGCCGTGGAAGGAGTACAAGGGAGAGACAGGGTTGTTCCTCGTGCAGAACCTGCATCGCTACTTCCTGTACGCGGCGATAATCTACCTGCCGATCCTGTCCTGGGACGTCTGGCAATCGGTCAACTTCCATGAAGCGGATGGCACTCACTGCTGGGGGGCCTCGGTGGGCACGCTCGTGCTCGCGCTCAACGTCATCCTGCTCGCTGGCTACACCTTCGGCTGCCACGCCTTCCGTCATCTCGTCGGCGGGGGCGCCAACGACTGGACCGGGTCGGGCATGGCTCGACTGCGCCATCGAATGTGGCGGATGTCCACCTGGTTCAATGAGAAGCACAGGGACTGGGCGCTCTACTCGCTGTTCTGGGTGATGTTCGCCGATCTCTACGTCTACGGTGCCACCATGGGTTGGTGGACTGACTGGGTGTTCTGGGGAGGCATCACATGAGCGACTTGGAGACGCATCAGTTCGATGTGGTGGTCATCGGCGCTGGCGGGGCTGGCCTGCGGGCGGCCATCGAAGCGACCCGCGCCGGGGCATCGGTGGCGGTCGTCTGCAAGTCGATGCTCGGCAAGGCGCACACCGTGATGGCCGAAGGTGGCGCGGCAGCCGCGCTCGCCAACGCTGACCCCCGCGACTCGTGGCAGACCCACTTCCGTGACACGATGAAGGGAGGCAAGTACCTGAACGACTGGCGCATGGCGGAAATCCACGCGAGGGAGTCACCTGAGCGCATCCGCGAACTCGAGCAATGGGGGGCGATCTTCGATCGCACTCCCGACGGGCTGACGAACCAGCGTAACTTCGGTGGTCACACCTATCCTCGTCTGGCGCACATCGGCGACGCCACCGGCTTGGAGTTGATCCGTACCCTGCAACAGCGGGGCATCCACTCGGGAATGGAGGTGTTCATGGAGTACACCGTCAGGCGTCTGTTCACCGACGATGGACGCATCTCCGGCTGCTTCGCCTACAATCGCGCAGACGGCACGCTGCACGTGTTCAACGCCAAGACGATCGTGCTCGCCACGGGCGGCATCACCCGCTGCTGGGCGATCTGCTCCGGTTCCTGGGAATACACGGGAGAGGGGCACGCGCTCGCCTACTGGGTCGGAGCGGAGATGGGGGACATGGAGTTCCTCCAGTTCCACCCGACGGGAATGATCTGGCCAACGTCGGTCAAGGGCATCCTCGTCACGGAGGGTGTGCGCGGTGAAGGAGGAGTCCTGCGCAACAGCGAGGGTGAGCGGTTCATGTTCAACTACGTCCCGGAGATGTACGCCTCTGAGTTCGCCGACACCGAAGATGAAGCGATGCAATGGGTCGAGGAGGTCGTGTCCGGCCGGCAGGCGACCGTGCGCCGCCCGCCCGAGCTGCTGACGCGCGATGTGGTCGCCAAGGCGATCAACTCCGAGCGGGAGGCCGGAAGGGGTTCCGAGCACGGCGGCGTCTTCCTCGACATCTCGTGGCAGGACTCCGACCACGTCAGGAAGAAGCTCCCCGGGATGTACCATCAGTTCATGGAACTCGCATCCGTTGACATCACCAAGGAGCCGATGGAGGTAGGACCGACCGCCCACTACGTCATGGGCGGAGTCAAGGTGAACCCCGAAACGCAGGAATCCAGCATCCCTGGACTGTACGCGGCTGGCGAGGCGGCCACTGGGATGCACGGTGCCAATCGCCTCGGCGGGAACTCGCTCACGGACCTGCTCACCTTCGGCAAGCGCGCCGGCGAGTTCGCCGCGGCTGACGCCGCCGGCATGGACGAGTTCCCCCAGATGGACCTGGAGGACATCGACGGCATCGTATCCGAAACGTTGGCGCCGTTGGAACGGCAGGGTGGAGAGAATCCCGCGAAGGTGGTCGAGAGCCTCCGCGAGATGATGCAGGAGAAGGTGGGCATCATCCGCACCGGTGACCTGCTGAACGAAGCGCTGGCAGACCTCGACGGCTTGGCTGAGCGAGGGCTGCACACCTCGCCTGGCGGAGGTCGCATCTACAATCCCGGATGGCATCAGGCACTGGAGATCGACGCCATGGTCGACATCAGCAGGATGTGCGCGCTCGCCGCGCTCGCCCGCGAGGAGAGCCGGGGTGCCCACACCCGAGACGATTTCCCGGACCCGGACCACAGCGTGTGGGGAAAGGTGAACAGCGTCGTCTGGAAGGCTGAGACAGGCGAGATGCGCATCCGTCACGATTCGATTCCACCGATGCCGGAGGGCCTGCGCGACCTGCTGGACGCCAGCGACTTGACCGAGGAGGAGTGACGATGGCTGACGAGGTGACGTTCCGGGTGTTCCGCGGCGTGCCGGACGACGAGGGTGTGCCGTGTGGCGAGATGGTCGACTACACGGTGGCGCTCGACGAGGGGATGGTGGTGCTCGACGTCATCCACAGAATCCAGGCCGAGCAGGCCGCCGACCTCGCATGTCGCTGGAACTGCAAGGCGGGCAAGTGCGGCTCGTGCAGCGCGGAGGTGAACGGGATGCCTCGCTTGATGTGCATG
>ERZ813253.108-NODE-108-length-31714-cov-3.565707_pt1 | contig 31714 bp, 29 predicted proteins | sample MGYA00520893_ERZ813253 | MGnify/ENA primary metagenome ERZ813253 (study PRJEB31669, sample SAMD00080414) | marine metagenome | biome: oceanic hadal pelagic zone biome; feature: marine hadalpelagic zone; material: sea water | place: Pacific Ocean:Izu-Bonin Trench...
CGTTGTAAGTACACTAAGAGCAAGAATGGTGGGTGATATTCGATTCTGAAACATGGCGATGACTCCTAAAGTACCTTCTCTCCAATACGACCCTGCACTGGTTTTGTTCACGCTACGATCTAATAGTAAGTAGCGTTCGGGGCAGCATCGGCATTCCACCTAGATCACCTCTAAACCTACTGCGCGTTGAACATCCATTGTGGTTCTCGGACGTCACCAAGTCAAAAGAAAAAGTTGTATTATTCGAGATAATTTACAGCCGACGACTGCTCGCTTCGGAATGACGAAAACGCTGTTTTTAGACAAGAATCACCCATTGCGAGCATTTGGACGGCAAATGTAGCTGCATTGATGGCTCCTGCTGTACCAATAGCGAATGTCGCTACTGGCACGCCTTTGGGCATTTGGATTGTTGAAAGGAGTGAATCAACTCCATCGAGTGACCACGCCTGCATTGGGCAACCTAAAACGGGCTTTTCTGTATGGGCTGCTACAACTCCAGCAAGGTGTGCAGCGCCCCCAGCTGCACAAATAAAGATCGCAACGCCTCGCTCTTCAGCGTCTGAGATGTATTGTTGAAGCCTCTGGGGATTGCGGTGGGCTGATATCGCGTTACATTCGTGGTGAACACCGAATTTTTTGAGCGTTTCACTCGCTTTCTTCATCGTTGGCCAGTCAGAAACACTGCCCATGAGGATGCCTACTTTTGCTCCATCGGTTGTTGTGTAATCCGCCATCACTCTATTCTAGCATGGGTGCCTAGCACTTGGTGTCCCTTGGGGGCACCAAAGAGCTAGGCACCATGTGGCATTAATCCTCGCCGCGTAACTTTGCAAGGACTGTGAAATCTTCAAGGGTTGTCACGTCTTGGTTTGAATCCGTGCCAGCAGCGACGTCACGAAGCAGCCGCCGCATAATTTTACCGCTGCGGGTTTTTGGAAGTACGTCTGTAAACTTCAAAAAGTCTGGTTTTGCAATCGCGCCTATTTCATTGGCGACGTGCTTTCGAAGTGCGTCTTTAAGTTCTTCGGATGGTTCAAAACCATTTGCGAGTGTACAAAATGCTGCGATACAAGTTCCCTTAATCTCATGGGGCACACCAACAACAGCTGCTTCTACGACAGATTCGTGACTCACCAAAGAAGATTCGATTTCCATTGTTCCAAGACGGTGACCAGAAACATTGATCACATCATCGATGCGACCCATGATCCAAAAGTTGCCGTTCTCGTCAATTCGTGCACTATCACCAGCAAGATACATTCCATCTACTCGGTTGAAATACGTTTCAATAAACCGATCACGGTCACCAAAAATTCCACGCAGAGTTGAAGGCCAAGGCTTTCGTATAACCAACAATCCTCCAGAGTTCCTCTCTACATCTGAACCATCATCGTTGACAACAGCTGCCTGAATACCAAAGAATGGTTGCGTACACGAACCGGGTGTCGTTGGAGTTGCAGCAGGAAGCGGCGTCAACATGTGACCACCGGTTTCAGTTTGCCACCACGTATCGACAATAGGGCAATTGTTTCCGCCAATTGTTTCGCGGTACCACATCCAGGCTTCTGGATTGATGGGTTCTCCAACTGTTCCCAAGACTTTCAAAGAACTCAAATCATGCTTTTGGGGGTATTCGTCCCCCCACTTCATGAATGCTCGAATAGCAGTTGGGGCAGTATAAAACTGTGTCACCTTATGTCGCTCAACAATGTCCCAAAAACGATCACTCTGTGGAAAGTTTGGTGCGCCTTCATACATGATTGTTGGAACGCGGTTGGGTAAGACACCATAAATAATGTAACTGTGCCCAGTAATCCACCCAATATCTGCTGTGCACCAATACACTTGATCGCAATCTGGTTTTAAGTTAAAGACCCACTTGCTTGTGAGATACGTATAGACCATATACCCACCAGTCGTGTGAATGATGCCCTTTGGTTTTCCTGTGGAACCGCTTGTATACAACAGGAATAGCATGTCCTCTGCATCCATCTGCTCACATGCACAATCTTCTTCCTCTCCATCAGTTATGTCATGCCACCAACAGTCTCTGTCTTCTGACCAAGCGATGTCATTGTTGCATCGTTTTACAACAACAATTGTTTCAATTAAATCAGTCAGTTTTGTCGCTGCGTCAACATTATCTTTCAGTGGGACTACTTTTCCGCGACGCCAAGAGCCATCGCATGTGATCACGATCTTACTTTTTGCATCTTTAACGCGATCGGCGATTGCCTGTGATGAAAAACCACCAAAAATCACGGAGTGAGGTGCGCCAATTCGTGCGCAGGCAAGTGTTGCGAAAGCGAGTTCGGGAACCATGCCCATATAAATCGTAACAACGTCACCCTTCTTCACGCCCTTTGCTTTGAGCGCGTTTGCAAATCTACACACTTCTGCGTGCAAGTCGAAGTAGGAGAATTGGCGAATTTCTGGGCCATCACTTTCGTATGGTTCACCTTCCCAGATGATCGCCGTGTCGTCGCCGTGACCCATCGCAATTTGACGGTCAATACAGTTGTGGCAAATATTTGTTTTACCCCCAGCAAACCATGTAGCGTCAGGAAAATCGCCCGAAAGAACAGTATCCCACTTTTCGAACCAATCTAGTTCGTCCGCAACCGATCCCCAAAATGTGTTGGGATCTTCAATAGATTGTTTGTAGAGATCTCTGTACTCATTCATTGAGCCGATGTACGCGCCGCCGATTCTCGAGTCGAAATTCTCGGGTGGATCAAATATTCGGGTTTCATGAAGGACGGATTCAATGTTGATGTTTTCAGACATGACAAAACTCCCTATTTTTTCCCATGATACGCGCTACCGACGTTTACGCCCTTTGCCTTTTCGACCTTGTTTGGATTTTTTATGGTTCCCTCTACCCTCTTTTAAAATTTGGGCTTTCTTTCGACTTTTTTCTTTCGTGCGATGTCGAACTGGTTCGGGGTCTGGTTCAAGTTCATCAAGCGTCTTGTGCGGCATCTTCGTTACCCGCAATTCCATCTGCCTTGTTGGCAAATCAATGGATGTAATTTGCACAATAACACGATCACCAACAGAAAGAACCTCACCAGAACGCTGCGCTACAATTCTTCCTGTTCCCTCCATTTTGATCCACTTATCGTTTCTTTTTGATGATCGCTTGATCATGTCGAACTTAGCCAGCCCTTCAACAAGAAATCGTTCAAGAGAAACAAACATTCCCATCGCTGAAAAACCTGTAATGATTGCTTCAAATTCGTTTCCGAGATGATGTTCATAGAGAAACTGCATCACAAGGAACGTTCTAAGTGAACGTTCGGCCTGTTCTGCGTTGCGTTCGGTAAAAGAACAATGGCTGCCTAAATCGATCAAATTGCCTTCGTCAAGAACCCGCGTATCATCACGTAGATTTCCAAGAAGAGCGCGGCGATTTTTTCCGCCACCTATGGATTTCCCATTGTCTGTGTGATAGAGGTACGCTTCAAGCACACTGTGTACAAGCAAGTCGGGGTAGCGGCGAATTGGACTTGTAAAGTGAAGATAATGTTCACTTGCAAGGGCAAAGTGTCCTACGGCTGCGGGACTGTAGGTCGCTTGAGATAGTGTGCGCAATACAGCAAAGTGAACCGCTCGAGATGCCGTACTATCTGCAGTAATATTCAACAGTTTTTGAAGGTCTTCGCGGGTTGGTTCTTCAGAAATACCAACACCAACTGACCTAGCAAAGAGACGAAGATCCTCAATGTCCCCAAACTTTGGCTCGGGGTGTATGCGGCGAAGAACAGGAATATCAATACCATTAAAAGTCCTCGCAACCGCTTCGTTTGCTTCCACCATAAACATTTCGATCACTCTGTGCGTAAAAGCATCGTCTTCAGGATGCGCGTCAATGACGTGACCATCATCATCAAATTCAAGTACAACTTCAGGAAGTTGTAACTCGATCATTCCGTCGCGTCTGCGACGAGCAAGCAACTTCTTCGCAAGCATGTTTGCCATCGTCAATGCATCCATTAATTCGGGCGTGTATGCACCACCAGTGACGGAGTGTATTCTCGCTTCTTTTTCGTTGCCATCAATCAACGCTTGGGCTTCTAAGTATGTTAATCTTTTTGCTGAACAAATCACACTGTTGCAAAGACGGTGGGAGATTACTTTTCCCCGATTATCAAAACGAATAAAGACTGACTTTGCCCAGCGACGAACTCCTTCTTGCAGAGAACAGACACCATTCGATAAAACTTCCGGCAACATGGGGACAACATGCCGTGGAAGGTACACACTGTTTCCTCTTTCTCTTGCGGTTTTGTCCAGTGCGCTTCCGGGTGTAACAAAACTCGCGACATCCGCAATGTGTACACCTAATTCCCATTCGCCAGTTTCTGAATCTACCTTGATATTGATTGCGTCATCAAAATCTTTTGCGTTTGGTGGGTCGATTGTAAAGATAAGTGTTTTGGTTAAATCTTCTCTTCCCTTATCAGAGCCTTCTTCAAAAATAGTTGCAGCCTTTCTCGCTTCATGTTTAGAATCTTCGTCAAATTCTTCTGCGAGTCCAAAGGCAAGCATCACTGCTTGTGTTTCTACATCGGGACGACCAGACTCGCCAAGAACACGCGTAATCACACCTTCTCCGTAATAATCCTTTTCCGGAAAGTGCAGCATCTCAAAAACAATTTTGTCGCCTGCTTTTGCGTTTTTTGCACTTGGGTCGCGAATGATAATTGGATCATGCAGTTCGCGGCCATCGGGCTGGGCAAACCAAGTATTTCCACGTTTAAAGAGAGATCCAACGAAATCACCGCGACCACGTTCGATGACCTCGGTAATTCTTCCGGCTGGGCCTCGCCCCTTCCAAGCATTATTCTTAGAAACTGAAACTTTTACTTTGTCTCCAGAAACCGCATCGCCAGCAGACCCAGCTGCAATATACACATCGCCTTCTCGAAACAGTTGATCTGGAGTCACAAACCCGAAACCACGTTTGTTTGAACGGTATACACCTGAAATTTCATCCAACAGAGCCGGTAAACGTACGCAGTCGTCCTTGCCTATTTCTATAACACCTTCAGAAACTGCTTTTTTGATCGCTTCATCAAATGAGTGGCGATCTTCGGAGTCAACTCGCAAATCCCGTGCAATCACCTTCACCAACGCAGGTCGATATGCGCTGTGCTTGAGATGGTCGAGTATTCGATTAGAGAATCGTAATGGCATGTTGTGGATTATAGAACAGTCGCGAGAGTGTATACCTTTGGACATTCATCAAGGCATGGCTTCGCCATACCTGCATCGTTTGTCCTCTGAATCACACGAAGCGATAAATCCTATTTATTCCTTTTTCTCGTGGGAAGAACTTTTGTTCGTTTCACTCTTCTTCTTCGCCTCGGGTTTCTTTTCTTTTGGTTTAGAAGATTCCATATCTGCTTTTGCTGCTTTTTTATAAGAATCGCTTCGATAATCCGTCTCGTAAAAACCGCTCCCCTTAAACATCACTCCCGATCCCGTACCGATCAATCGTTTCAGTTTTAGTTTTGAGCACTCTGGGCACTTTTTCTTCACGGGTGCAGACATCTGTTGAAATAATTCAAACTCATGCCCACAAGCATTGCATCTATAGTCATACGTTGGCATTGTTATCCACCAACTGACACCTTTGCTGGCTGAAGCACAATGTCACCTAAGCGAAAACCTTTTTGAATCAATGAAACAATGTGATCTGTTTCAACATCTTCGACTTCTTTTCGCATCATTGCTTCGTGCATTTGTGGATCAAATTCATCGCCCACAGTTGGTTCAATTGTTGCAACGCCGCACTCTGCGAGCCCCTTCATCAATTCGCCAAGTGCAATTTGATAACCTTGTTCAACTGCGTCATCACCACCATGGATGATTGCTAGGTTCAACTGTTCAATTGCTGGAAGAATGGAGCGAACAACCCGCGCCATGCCACTTTCAATTGCACGTGTTTCATTTTCAATTGAACGTCGTTGGTAGTTTTTAAAATCAGCAAGCGCGCGAAGTTTTGCTTCATTCGCTTCGTGCAGTTCAAGGCGAAGTTGATCCTCGATAGAGAGTTTAGGGGTTTCTTCGACGAACTCGTCTTGTAATTCAATTTGTTCTTCAGGTTGTTCAGTCATCATGTGTTAATCCTTGTTTCAATATTTACCTGTTACAGCATCCTTTATTTTATCCCAAAATGAATCACCAGAAGCATTAGTATCATTTCCATCGTGTACTGGAAGTTGTTCTGTTTCTGCATACTCAGCCAATAACGAACGTTGTTCGTCACTTAGTTTTTCTGGTACAACAAGACGAACTATAACCACCAAATCGCCGCGTTTTCCTGTACGGAGACTGGGTAGACCCGCTGATTCAATGCGGAATATTTCATTTGTTTGTGTGGCTGCTGGTATGTCGAGTTCATGTTCATCGTCAAGAGACGCAACATTTATTGTTGCACCAAGTGCAAGTTGGGTGAAGGCAACCGGAACGATCTTGATCAGATGATCACCATCTCGTTCAAAACGATTGTCTTCTTCAATGCGCACAATAACATGTAAATCGCCTTGTGTTCCAGAACCGTCAGGAGATATTTCTGGTGAGGGTGGCTCTCCTTCACCACCAACGCGAACGGCTTGACCGTTATGAATGCCCGCTGGAATACGAACTCGAAGTTTTCGATGCACTGCTGTGCGACCACGACCATGGCAATCTTCACATTTTTCTGTGATGACAGTTCCTCGACCAGAACATGCAGGGCACGCGGAGACCATTCTGAACATACCACCAAGACCTGCCTGAGCAACTTTTCCTTGACCACCGCACGTTGTACATGTTGTTGGTGATGTTCCTGGTTTTGCACCACTTCCAGTACATGTCTTGCAGACATCGACTCGGTCAAATTCAACATTGCACTCCGTACCAGTAAGTACATCATGGAAAGAAATTTGCACTTCAGTTTCTAGATCATAGCCACGGCGTTGTCTTGGTCGACCACCACCAAAACCACCACCACCGCGACCACCAAGAATGTCATTAAACATCGAGAAGATATCTTCAACATTCATGTTGTTGAAATCGTGTCCAGCATGTCCGCGACCGCGTAAGCCTTCGTGGCCATATTGATCATAAATACTGCGCTTCCCATCATCAGATAACACTTCGTATGCCTGCGCAGCTTCTTTAAAATTCCGCTCTGCCTCAAGATCACCCGGATTACGGTCAGGGTGATATTTCAACGCTAGCCTACGGTATGCGCGCTTGATCTCTTCGCCATTGGCTTTGCGAGTGACGGTGAGTATTTCGTAATAGTCGCGTGTAACGGTCATGAAATGAAACTTGGCGCTACTGCAAGCGTAGCTTCTTGGCTCAATTAATGTTTAGAAAATCGCATTCTCGATTGGGTCTTCGTCATCTTTAAGGTCAGTAATGATAACATTCGTAGTTAGCATCAATCCAGAAATCGAAGCAGCGTTTTGAATAGCTGTTCTAACAACGAGAGCTGGATCAATAATACCAGCCTTGATTAAATCTTCGTATTTACGAGTAATTGCGTTAAAACCAAACCCTGCGCTACCCTCTTTAATTTTTTCAACAACGATATCACCATCATCACCACCGTTGGATGCAATGAGTGCAGCGGGCGCTTCAAGAGCAACGGCCAAAATGTCATAGCCTAATTTTGCATCGCCCTTCGCATTTTTACGCGCTTTTTCAACTGCGTCGATTGAACGAATATATGCAACGCCACCGCCTGCAACATATCCTTCTTTTGAAGCAGCGCGGGTCGCAGCAAGCGCGTCATCAACTCGATCTTTGCGTTCCTTCATTTCAACTTCGCTGCCACCTCCAACTTGGATGACAGCAACGCCACTGGTTAATTTGGCTAGTCGTTCTTGTAATTTTTCTTTGTCGTAATCACTTGTTGAATGCTCAATTTGTGCGTTGATTTGGCTTACCCTTGCATCGATATCTTTCTTCTTGCCTGAGCCACGAACGATTGTTGTAGCATCTTTTGTTACAATAATTCGTTTTGCAGAACCCAGTTCGTTTAATTCAACATCTTCGAGGTTACGACCTAGATCTTCAGAGAAGAAGGTGGCACCAGTTAGGGCTGCAATATCGCCAAGCATTGCCTTACGCCGATCACCAAAGCCGGGTGCTTTGACCGCGCAAATTTTCAGTGTTCCGCGTAATCGGTTTATTACCAACGCTGCGAGAGCTTCGTTTTCAATATCTTCGGCAATGAGAAGTAACGGTTTGCTTGTTGCAGCCACCTTGTTAAGCAATGGAAGTAAATCTGCAAGATTTGAAATCTTCTTTTCGTAGATCAAAATGTCACAATCTTCAAGAACGCACTCAGCAGTTTTTGGATCGGTCATGAAGTATGGACTTAGAAAACCCTTGTCGAATGCCATGCCTTCAACATATTCAATCGTCGTCTCGGCAGTTTTGCCTTCCTCTACTTCAACAACGCCATCGCCGCCAACCTTGTCGATTGCTTCGGCGATAATGCTGCCAATTTCTTCGTCGTGATTTGCAGAAACTGTCGCAACCTTCTTCAGATCTTCGTGTCCATTACAAGTAATTGACATTTCGTCAACTGCCGCAGTTGCTGCCCTTGCTGCGGCCATGATGCCACGTTGTACGATGACTGGGTTCGCACCAACAGCGATATACCTTAAACCATTTCGGAAAATAGACTCTGCTAAAACAGTCGCACTCGTTGTGCCATCGCCCGCAACGTCTGCGGTTTTCTTCGCGACTTGATGCAACATCTTTGCACCCATGTTTTCAAATTGCTCTGGCAGATCAATTTCCTTTGCTACCGAAACACCATCCTTGGTTACTGTAGGTGCACCATACGATTTCTGTATAACTACATTTCGCCCTGCTGGGCCAAGTGTAAGACCAACTGCTTTGGTCATTTTTTCGATGCCTGCAAGAAATTCTTCGTGCGCGGCTGTATCAAATTTCATTTGTTTGGCTGTCATAATGTTCTCTTCTTTGTAAGAGGTGCGATTAGTTTTGAATCAAACCCAATAATTCGCTTTCGCGAACGATCAGGTGGGATTCGCCCTTAATTTCAATTTCAGTTCCTGAGTACTTACCAAAAACAACAGTGTCACCTTTCTTCACGGACATTTTGGCGCGTTCGCCGCTGTCGAGAAGTTTCCCTGGACCAGTGGCAATGACTTTTCCTTGCATTGGTTTTTCTGCTGCGGATTCGGGAAGAAAGATGCCTGAGGCTGTTTGGCTTTCTTTTTCGAGTGGTTTAATAAGAATTCTGTCTTCTAGTGGTTTTACGGCCATGGTTAGACCTCCATTTCTTTTTGTTTGTTAGTGCGTAATACGTTTTCGATTAAAAGTCCATGCCGCCCATGCCGCCCATGCCGCCCATGCCGCCCATTGGATCCATTCCACCAGCTGCTGGCATGTCGCCTTCTTCTGGCTGGCTTGTAATGATGCAATCGGTTGTCAACATCAAGCACGCAACGGACACTGCATTTTGCAACGCACAACGATCAACCTTCGCTGGCGTGATCACTCCTTGTTCAAGAAGATCGCCATACTCAAGCGTCAATGCGTTGAATCCGTAACTGCCCTTTAGTTCTGCGACTTTTGCAACGACAACTGTACCTTTTTCACCAGCATTGTCTGCAATGGTTCGAAGTGGAACAACAAGTACGTCTGCGATTGTGTCAACTCCTGTTTTTTCATCGCCCCTAGCAGCTTTTCGCACCTTATCAAGTGAATCGATTGCGCGAATAAAACTTACACCACCTCCGGGCACAACGCCCTCGGCGATCGCTGCGCGAGTTGCGTGCAGTGCATCTTCTACACGTGCCTTTCGTTCCTTGAGTTCCGCTTCGGTTGCAGCGCCTACTTTAATTTGAGCAATGCCACCTGCAAGTTTTGCGAGACGTTCTTGTAATTTTTCGCAATCGTAATCTGATGTGCTGTTTGAAATTTCATCACGAATTTGAGCAATTCTATTTTGAATGTCGGATGTCGTTCCTGCACCCTCAAGCACGATTGTTGTGTTGTTTGTCACTTCGACTTTCTTCGCTTGACCAAGTTGGCCTAGACTCAGTTTTTCGATATCCAGACCAAGGTCTTTCATAATCGCTTCTCCGCCAGTAAGAACTGCAAGATCTTCAAGCATTGCTTTGCGGCGGTCACCATAGCCCGGTGCTTTCACAGCAACAACTTGCAAAACTCCGCGGAGTTTATTAATCACAAGTGTTGAGAGTGCTTCACCAGTTACATCTTCTGCAATGATGAGCAATGGCCGTTTTGATTCCATGACTTTTTCAAGTAGTGGAATAATTTGTTTCGCAGAATCAAGTTTATCTTCGTAAATTAATACGAGTGGTTTGTTTAGAGTGACTGTCATGTTGTCCATGTCAGTGACGAAGTTTGGACTGAGGAAGCCGCGGTCGAACTGCATGCCTTCAACAACATCGACTGTTGTGTCGAGACCCTTTCCTTCTTCAACAGTGATGACGCCGTCTTTTCCAACTTTAGAAAAAGCATTAGCCATAATTTTGCCAACTTCAGGATCGTTGTTAGCAGAAATTGTTGCAACAGCTTCGATGTTGTTTTCAACCGAGGTCGACATATTTTGAATTGATTCGATAACGGATTCGGTAGCTCGTCGAATGCCGCGAACCAATGCGTTTGCATCTGCTCCAGCAGCAAGGTGACGAAGTCCACTTTTGAAAATTGCTTCAGCAAGAATTGTTGCAGTTGTTGTACCATCACCCGCGTCATCAGAAGTTTTTGAAGCGACTTCTTTCACAAGTTGAGCGCCTTGGTTTTCTATTTTGTCGCGAAGTTCGATTTCTTCAGCAACAGTCACACCATCTTTGGTCACTGTTGGTCCACCCCAAGACTTATCCAATACGGCATTTCGGCCGCGTGGTCCAAGGGTTGACTTGACTGCTGAGGAGAGTTTTTCAACGCCCCGTAACATCTTTTTTCGAGCTTCGACATCAAAGGTCAAATCTTTTGCGGCCATAGTTTTGTCTCCTGTTTGGTTCGTACCGCCATTACGGTGGCACAGAAGCCTCTTCTAAATCTCTTGCGAGGAGCGCAGTGCGCCTCAACACCTATATTGAGGGTACAAATGGTGCGCCAAAACAAGTGCAACACAGTGCCAATTGCCCCCCTTTAAACACCTTGTTCCGCGTCAATTCTATCAATACCCTGCCATGGTGGCAGATGAGAGGGTTACTTTGTGTTTGACCTAAGAAGTTCTTGTAAAGACGGTGGTGGTGAACAGAGAGCCGACCGAATCCAAAACGTATTCCGTATCAGATAGAGAAGCCCAACTAAGATCAGGGTGATAGATAAGACCATCATGATCGTGCCTAGGGTCGCGAGGTTGGAATCGTGTTCAGAGATTGAAATACCCGTTCGACCGATGACTACAAAAACAAGTGCTGCAAGGAGATCACTCATACGTTGCCTACTACTCTGTGCAAGGCGAAACTCGCGGCTCCTTTGGCCGAGTCTTGGAACCAATCGACGAAGTCCTGCAAATGTAATCCCAAGAGAGAGTACTGGTAGCATCGTATCGAAAAGAAGTGTAATGATGGCTCCAAACTCTGTTGTTCCAAGGAGAATCCACCTTGAAGCGCCCATGAGCACCGCAAACGAAAGTAATCCAAAACCAGTAAGTGCAACTCCAACACGGCATCCTTGAATAGTTCCCCCGCGGCACAACCGTATAAGTGGCAAGAGACTTAAAAATGCAACAAACGCAAGTGCAGATGAAATACATATCCAAATGGGATCTTCTAACGTTCGGGTGAAATGGGGAATAGGTAGTTTTTCTGAGGCCTTACTAAGTAAGACCAACACAGCACAGGCAACAGTAAGAAATAGAAAAAGAGATACACCAACAAGTGCATTACCAGTTGTACAAGGCCTTTCAAGTGGTGGAAGTCTCCTCGCGGCTGGATCAACAGTATCGATAATTGTAAGACGAATTGGTTCTCCACATTCAGGACAGTTGGAATCAGCAAAAAGTGATTTCAAGTCATACCCACACCGAACGCACGCCAACTGGCGAATCAAAATCATGTCCTTCAACTGTGAGACTATCGGAGATTGTGATTCTGATTGCATCTTTATGTGTGTCACTTGTTGCGTTGCACCTGTAGGCTGTATACTCGTAACCTTCAATGAAGAAGACACTCCATCATCAACTTCAAGAATTGCAACGTAATATTGCGTCAGTGTACATGGGAAACGCAAGCGCTATTGATCGGGTGATCGTAGCCTTGCTCGCAAGGGGACACATACTGATAGAGGACGTTCCGGGGGTTGGAAAAACTGTTTTAGCCAGTGCAATGGCAAAATCAATTGATTGCTCCTTTGCTAGGATTCAATGCACTCCCGATCTGCTCCCCAGCGACATTACGGGGATCAACATATTTGACCGATCAAGTTCAGAATTTTCTTTTAGAAAAGGTCCCGTTTTTAACAATATCATTGTTGCAGACGAAATTAATCGAACAACGCCGCGAACACAATCCGCATTACTTGAAGCAATGAGCGAAGCTGTGGTCACTGTTGATGGAGAAACCCGTTCACTACCTGCACCGTTTATGGTCATTGCAACGCAAAATCCTTATGAATTTGAGGGGACGTATTTTCTTCCAGAAAATCAACTTGACCGTTTTTTAATGAGAATTAACTTGGGCTACCCATCGCCCGAAGACGAGCGACGTGTTATACGCAAACAACCCGCAAGAACAAGTTTGCAAACGTTACAAACCGTTATGTCGAGCGAAGATGTTGTAGCCATTCAAGATCAAGTTGACGAAATTAAAATCAACGATGATCTCGTCGACTACATGATAGCAATCGCAACGGCGACTCGGCAAGCAGAAGATTTGCAGGTTGGTGTTAGTCCACGGGGTGCTCTTGCACTTGCTCAAGCTGCAAGGGCAACCGCTTTGCTTGACGATCGTGACTATTGCATACCCGAAGATGTTGTTTCAAGTGTTCTTCCAGTTTGCGCGCACAGAGTAGTCAGTCGAACGTACATGCATGATGGTGATACCAACGCAACACGAAGAATTATGCAACAAGTTCTTGAGACTGTTCCGAGCCCTGCGTAGTAATGACCGCTTCAAGTAATTCGGTGGACACACGATGCGGGTATGGGTTCGTCATACCTTGACGAATGTCCCCCGTGTACAACAACTTGTTCGTTTATTAAGGAACAATGACAGCGATGTCAGGAAAGTTTCGGTAATAATCATCGTAATCGAGACCATACCCAACGACAAATTCGTCCTCGATATCGAACCCAACATACGTACACTCCACTGACATCGCAGAAGGAAGTTTCTTACGTAGTAAGACGCAGGTGTCTATTGACTTTGGCCCAAGCGTTTCAAGCTCTTCTCGAACGCGTGTAAGTGTTTTTCCTGAATCTAGAATGTCGTCAACAAGAAGAACGTGTTTCCCTCTGACATCTGGGATCGATCCAACGAAGGGATCCTGCGTACTTGTTGTTGTTTTCCCGACGTAACTGCTTGCGGTCATGAGTTGTATTCGGATTTTCATTGGCAAATTTCGCATCAGATCTGCAACAAAAATTATACTTCCGGTCATCACTGCAACAAGAACAAGTTCAGCGTCCTCTCCTTTTTCAGCAATATCGTGTGTGATCTCCTGAGCAAGAGTGCGTACTCGATCTGAAATAGCACCACGTGCAATGAGAATTCGTTCAATATCTTGCATCATTTTAAATTAGTTTCCTTGTAGCCAATGCACGGCAATAGTTGCAAAACCCAATAAACTTATAAACGAAACAGCGTCGGTTACCATGACTAAAAATATTGCAGACGCTTGGGCTGGATCAACGCCAACACGACGCATGATAAGTGGAATCAGCGCGCCGGTGAGTGTCCCGGCAGCCATCGAGACAAGCAATGCTATTGCAACAACGATTCCAAGGCGAGTTGCTAACACTGAATCACCAAAAAGGTGAATGAACAGAGCTGCGCAGCCCCCTAGAACAGCTCCAGCAATCACACCTACCAGTAATTCCCTGCGAATGAGTGGCCAAATACGGTCTGGACGTACTTCATCAAGCACAATGCCGCGCAGGGTAACAGCAAGGGCTTGGTGTCCAGCATTACCAGAGAGTGCTGCAATAAATGGCATAAATACTGCCAATAGTGCGACTTCGGCAATGAGTGATTCATAGTGAAGCACAATGAAAATTGCGGGCAACATCATAAAGGCAGAAACGACGAGCCAAGGCATTCTGCCTTTGAGTTTTTCTGTGATCCCCGAGTAGACTGCTTCCCCCGCTCCTGCACCGACAGTTTTTTGTACGTCTTCGGTTTGCTCTTCTTCAATGATATCAATGACATCGTCAACTGTAATGATGCCAAGAAGTCTTTGCGATGGATCGACTACTGGTAACATTTCGTACCCATAACGGTCGAACTCACGAGCAACCTCTTCTCTATCTGTGTCGCTGTGTACTGCAGCAACTTTATGCGACATCACATCACCAACCTTAGCATCAGAAAGTGCAACTAACAAAGTTTGCAAACTGACGATTCCAACGAGATGATCTGATGTGTCAATGACGGGAAGATCTAACACATGTTCGGGAAGTTCTCGCTCGCGGAGGAGATCAACGACTTGTGTAATTGTCATTGTTTCATGAAGTGAAACAAAGTCGGTTGTCATGATGCCAGCTGCTGACTCTTCTTCGTAATCTCTGAGTTGACGCAAAATTCGAGCATCGCCAACAGCCATCGCGCTGTACATTGGTTCAACATATTTCTCGTCAACCGAGCGAAGAATGCTCACCGCATCATCTGGAGCCATGAGCGAAAGCAAGGTTGCGGAATATGCTGCTCGATCATCATCAATGAGATCTTCGATAATGGTGACCGCAAGTGGTGTTTCCATTTCTGCAAGTGCGTCGGAAGCTGATTGGTCTTCCATCAATTCGATGACTTCAGCAGCTTCAAGATCGTCGAGATCTTCAAGGGTGTCTGCAGCATCTGCGGCTTTCTGCTTGGTCACGGCAGTTGCAAGCGCAGATATATCGATCGTGTGCGACATTAGGTCTGCAACACGTTCGTCCTCAGGAGAAACAACATTTCCGACGTCTACGAGCGTTTCTTCAATGTTGTCCTGCCGCTTGTCGCTCATTGTGTGCATTATAGACGGCTAGTAGTGGGTAAAAAACGACTACGAAGTTGATGTTGCTAAAGTAATACACGCTCCCATGGTTTGTTTATAGGTCATACTAGGTTATTTCTATGCAATTTAAAAATGACGGTAATCCAACTTAAGTCTTTACATATCAGTATCTTACACGCGGTGATTTGTAATAAAATCGGATGTATGGTACAATGGCTTGGCTATGGCTACCGCAAAAACAACAACGAAGAGACGAACGACGAAAAAGGCAACCAAGGCGAAGGTGAACCCTATCAAGACCTTCTCTAGTGCCGTTTCCTACCTTCTAGAACAAACTGATTACGAGAGAATGCGGGTTGTTCAATACGACGAAGACACGTTCAAACTTGATCGAATGCGAGATATACTCGATGAATTGGGCAATCCACAGGATCAAGTCCCAATGGTGCACGTCGCTGGAACAGTCGGCAAGGGTTCAACTGTAGAAATGCTCACCTCGATGCTTCGAGGAAATGGATATGCAGTTGGCAAATACACCTCCCCACACATCATCGATATACGTGAAAGAATCGTCGTCAACGACGAGATGATGGGGGAAGATGAGTTCACCGAAACAGTTGCAGAAGTTGTGGCTGCTGCGAAAAAAAGAAACGTCACGCCCACCTTTTTTGAGTTGATAACTGCTTGCGCATTCAAATACTTTGCTCAAAAAGCCGTTGATATTGCAGTCATCGAAACAGGTCTTGGTGGTAGACTCGATTCAACGAACGTCATTAACCCAATTCTCACCCTCATCACACAAATTGATCTTGACCACATGCATATTCTCGGGAATTCGATAGAGGAAATTGCGAAGGAAAAAGCAGGTATTTTCAAGAAGTCAATTTCTGCAATTAGTTGTCAGCAAATTGATAGTGTTGGTGATGTGTTACGAAAATGTGCCGAAAAAACCATGTGCGAACTTGAAATTGTTGGTGATGACATTGAATTTAGTTCTCGGTTCGTCACAAGCAACGCTGGAGTTGTACAAAACCGAATCTGCATCATAACTGAAGAGACCCAGTTCATGCACACGCCGGTACCTCTACAGGGTGCTCACCAAGCACGAAACTGTGGTCTTGCACTTGCTGCAATTTGCAAACTGAAAACACTTGGGTTCAAATTTGAAGACGCGAATCTCTATGAGAGTCTGGGCAACTCTACAATCGAAGGTCGAATGGAACTTGCTTGGGATAAACCAAAAATTCTAGTTGATGGCGCTCATAACCCAGTATCACTTCAATCGCTCATTCGAAGCATCGGCGCGCATATACCATACGACTCAATGGTTTGTGTTTTTGGTTGTTGCGCCGATAAAGACGTCGATGGCATGCTGCGTGAACTCTCACTCGGTGCAGATAAAATTATCTTCACTAAATCGCAGGGCAACCCACGCGCAGCTGAGCCGCTTGTTCTCCAAAGGCAGTTTGCAGAAATCAGCGGTAAGATGACCCAGGTTGCTCATACACTTGGCGAAGCGCTTGAAATTGCAGCGCGTGCAACAAGTCGTGACGATCTCATCTGCGTCACGGGCAGTTTCTACCTTGTTGGAGATGCGAAGAAGCATTTGACCGAGTTGGCAAAAAAACGTTAATCGCAACTCCTTGCATCAAAACTCCAGTTAGAAGAGGCACCGCTGCGGTATCCTGTACGATTCATGTCTTGCACACCAGAAACTAAAAACGAACATCGATACTCTGCATCCTTAGCAGGAGAGATTGAAGTGAAGTGGCAGCGTGCGTGGGATGCAGCAGAGATCAACCACATTGGCAATCCCGGCGACAAGGATTTTGATGCTTCAAAACCCAAGTTCTATTGCCTTGATATGTTTCCATATCCAAGTGGCGCGGGTCTTCATGTTGGGCACCCAGTTGGATATATCGGCAGCGATATTCTTTCGAGATACAAACGGATGCAGGGGTTTAATGTGCTACACCCAATGGGGTGGGATGCATTTGGATTGCCCGCCGAACAATATGCAATAGAAACTGGTGTGCATCCAGCAAAAACTACTCGCACAGCAATAGACACCTTTCGCAGGCAACTTAAGCGAATTGGTTTTAGTTACGATTGGTCAAGAGAGTTTGCAACCATTGATCCTGAGTATTATAAATGGACACAGTGGATTTGGCTTAAAGCGTATGACTCTTGGTTTGACAAACATACACAAAAAGCAAGACCCATCAGCGAACTTGTAAACCAACTTAACGATGGCTCGTACGAATGCGGGGATACTCCGTGGAATGAGATGAACATTGCTCAGCAAGATGCGTTCACTGATTCAAAACGACTTGCATACCTTGGTGAGTACACCGTGAACTGGTGCCAAGAACTTGGAACTGTCTTGGCAAACGAAGAAGTGATTGATGGAAAAAGTGAACGAGGCGGCCACCCTATCGTGCGACGATCCATGCGGCAGTGGATGTTTCGGATTACTGCCTACGCCGATCGGTTGCTGTATGACCTTGAAGGTCTTGACTGGCCAGAATCAACTTTGAGAATGCAAAAAGATTGGATTGGCAGAAGCGAAGGTGCTGACATTGATTTTTGTATTGATGGAAGTGATGAAACAATTCGCGTCTACACCACAAGACCTGACACCATCTATGGTGCAACATTTATGGTGCTTGCACCCGAGCACCCACTTGTAGAATCAATCAAAATACCGGCCGTTGAAGCATATGTCACCAAAGCACGAAGCCGCTCTGATGTCGATCGCATGGCTAACTCGAAAGAAAAAACTGGCGTTGACGCTGGCATGTTTGCAATCAACCCCGCAAATGGTGCGAAGATTCCCATTTGGATTGCTGACTATGTCTTGATGGGTTACGGCCACGGTGCAATCATGGCCGTTCCCGCACACGACGACCGTGATCATGCGTTTGCATCCGCGCATGACATTCCTATTATTGAAGTTGTACAACCTAACGAAAAACATGTAGAGGACGGTTGTTTTTCAGGTGACGGAACCGCGATCAATTCTTCAAGTGAATTTGTGTCTATCGATGGGATGCAAACTTCAGAAGCAAAACAAACCATCATCGATTGGCTTACATCATCTGGATTTGGATGCAGCAGAGTAAATTATAGATTATGTGATTGGCTCTTTTCTAGACAACGATACTGGGGTGAACCATTCCCAATAGTGTTTGACGAACAGGGACGACATTATCCAATCAGCGAATCATTCTTGCCGGTTGAACTTCCAACAATTGACGATTACACACCTCCAGTTTCTGATGAGCCCCAGCCTCTCCTTGCGAAAGCAACATCGTGGATGAACACAACCGCCGGCGAAGCGGGCGTTGATCCTGCGTTGCTTGATCCAAACACACCCGTTCAAAGAGAAGTTAACACGATGCCCGGTTGGGCTGGATCATGTTGGTATGAACTTCGATATTGTAGCCCATCATGTAATACACGATTTGTGGATAAAGATGCAGAATCATATTGGATGGGGAACGGTGTTGACATGTATATTGGCGGCGCGGAACATGCGGTCCGCCATTTGTTATACACCCGGTTTTGGCAAAAAATGTTGTTCGACCTTGATGAAGTTTCTTCAAATGAACCTTTCAAGAAACTATTTCATCAAGGTTTACTCACAAGTTTTACTTTTCAGCGAGGTGACAAAACCCACGTACCTATAACTGAAGTTGAAGAAAAAGATGGCAAGTATTTTGAAACCAAAACAGGTGAAGAAGTTAAACAAATTATCGCAAAGATGAGCAAATCGTTGAAAAATGTTGTCAACCCTGATGATGTGATCGCAGAGTATGGTGCCGATACACTCCGTTTATATGAAATGTACATGGGTCCTCTAGAAGCCTCAGCTCCTTGGAACACGCACGACATAGTTGGTGTGCACCGCTTCCTCCAACGAGTCTGGCGACTAGGTGTTGAAGAAGAAACCGGTGAACTTCGCACATGCTTGCAAGACGAGCAGAACGAAGCGGTTGAGCGTGCGTTGCACAAAACCATTGCAAAGGTTTCTGGTGATATCCCAGAACTTGCGTATAACACGGCAATTGCTTCCATGATTGAGTTTGTGAATACAGCAACAAACGAGAGGTGTATTACGAAAGACCAGTTAACAACTTTCATCAAACTTCTTTCACCGTTTGCACCACACATCACTCAAGAACTTTTTGATCGCCTTGGCGAGAGTGATTTTGTCTGCACGTATCAGTGGCCTACGTTTGATAAGGCGATGTTGGTTGCAAGCACCATAGAGTTACCTGTCCAAATCATGGGTAAAGTGCGTGGGAAAATTACAGTTCCAGCAAGTGCTGATTCGGACGAAATCGAAAAGGTCGCACTCAGTGATGATCGAATCAAAGATTGTCTTTGTGGACTCACTGTTCGTAAGATTATTGTTGTTCCCGGAAAAATTATCAACATTGTTGCAAACTAATGATGAACAGTTCAAATACCATTGAATTTACTCCCGTCTCTGCAGATGCGCCGTGGCGACTTGCAACACCCCTTCCAACAGACATCCGCGCAGTTGTAAACACTGTTGTTCAACCAACAGTTGAACAAGTAGGCAAGGCACTTGCTACTTTTGTTGGCGAATCAATCGAAGCAGAAGAAATTGAACCGCCAGATCGCGATGTAGATTGGGCAATGCGTGTAAAAGTTGCTGGTTTACCCACCGACATGTTGGTGTGGGTTGAGCAGATGAATCATGCAAGCAGCGAAGCTTCAGGCGTACATGATGGTTGGATTATTGCTGTTCAAACAGTCTTGCACTCGGACGATCCCCTCACACATTTCTCAAATTTGTTGCGTCTATTCGCTGGATCAGAACTGAAAGTCGAAAGTATTTGCGACGTTGCAACTGGTCGATGGTTCCCTAGAGAAATTCTCGACAAGTTATTTGTCGGTGGGACGACGCAACCACCAGAAGAAGTGTTGTGGATCACAAGAGTTGTTGAAGCACCAGAAAACAGTGAACCCGAAGAGCGGTGGGCATGGGTAACAACACATGGTTTGGCTAGATGTGGACGAGTTGAATTAGAAATGCTTGGCGTATCTGCAATTGTGACTTCCCAAGCGGTACAAGTTATTGACGGGCTTGCTGCACTTACGCTTGAGTCACCACTTCCTCCTGCTGGACAAGTGATGTCCCTTGGGCCAGGCATCCTTGTTTCGCTTTTACAATGCAGCGACGCTGTTGCAATGTTGGCAGAACAAATGCCCGGTACGAGTACAAGAACCGTTCCATCAGTTGCAATCACTTCACCAGATGGTCATTCTCTGTACCCAATTGAAGCACTCGACGCCATCCGTCGGGGTGAAACAGTTGTTGCAAAAACCGCTCGCTTTATAAAAAGACAAGCCACCCTTGCAAGAGAAACATGGAAACTACTTCTTGATGCTGCTGAGCATATTGGTGAAAGTGAACACGCTGCTTGTATGGTGCAAGTACCTTGGACAAACGCTGAAGAAGAGGATTCACCAAGTGAATACCTCTGGTTCCGCGTTATTAAAGTCGAAGCACTTCATGTTGTTGGGTCGCTTGCCCATGAGCCTAAATTTGCTCTTTCAGTTCCACAGGGTCATGAAGAAAAGTTAACTGCCGATGATGTCACTGACTGGGTGGTGATGACTCCGGTGGGTCCAATGGGACCAAGTGACGCTGGGGCAATTCGTGAGTTTTTAAGTCAATTCACCAATTAAACGATTGACGAAATCAAACCGATCACAATTCCAAGAAGCAAAACTATCGCGGTCACCGCAAACGCGAATTTGGCCGGCAAACTCATCATCGCCGGCTTGTGAACCCCAGTTTCAGAAAAATCTTTTCCCGCCAGTTCAAGTTCATCCCAGTCAATGTCGATCGAATCTCTCTTGTTAGAAGCGAGGATTTGCTTCGCCTCAACAAGATCATCCTCCCGAACCTGCAACGGGACTCCCACAGTTCCTCCACTAAGTTGCACACCTAACGCAGATCCGGGAGATGCGAATACAAAAGCCTCAATACCATGATCTTTTAGCACAATTGCCAACAAATTCGCTTCAAATTCAGTGGGCGCTGTTGTAAGTGTGACAAGATCAACACTCATGCGAAACTGTCCTCTCCAGATGGCGGTGGTTGAATGACATCGATCACTCGTTGCATTTTTGGCTCAAGCCATTTGAGTTTTTTTTCAACAAGCCTTAGAAATGTAGATCCTTTTACGCTTCCAAACGAACCTGTTTTCCAGATTGGAATCACGCTCTCAACAATGAGTGCTTCAACCATAAGGTCTGGAATCATTGCACGTTCTGAAGGAAGGAGTGGGATTTGAGAAAATTGATCATATGCTTGAACAAACGATTGTATTGTGTGACCACGAAAACCTTCGCCCCATGACTCTACTTTTTCGGCAGCTCCCATTCTCATCGAAAATTGCAAAGCACCATTCGCAACATCAGTAACCCTGGGTTGTAAACGAAGTGAATCGAAATCAATCACTGCAATAATTTCTGTATCGTCGTACAACATGTTTCCCGGATGCCAATCGCCGTGGACTATCTGTGGGGTAAGTGAATTCCACTCTAATTTTTGCACTTTTTCAGCCGAAATTTCATACTGCTGACGAATGTAAGCAATTGTATCGTCGATGCCTTCTAGTTCTGTACTCTTTTCGTGGGTTGACAAAATTGAAGACAAGGAACCTAGAACTTCTGAAATATGTTTAGAGCGATGAAATGTTCCATCTCCTACGACTGGGTCATCATGAGGATTCAACAAAATGGAATGAAAATGGGCAAGCACACGACCAGCCTCAGATGCTGCGGGATTTGATTTATCAAAACGTTTGCCTGTAATAAAACGGAATAACTCATAGATCCTCCCTTCGTGTTGGACAAGGGTGGATCCCCCAGTTGTAGAAACAAGTCCAGCAACTGGAAACCTGTGTTCTGAAAGCGTTGCCTGTACAGAATGTGCAAACACAACCCTTGAATACTCATCATGACCGGGTGCTCGTCGCTTCAGCAAAAACTCTCCCATCGAAGAAACAATGTGCATTTTTGGTGAATTCCGCGAACCTCGTTTGTAATCTGAGATTCGATCAACAGCGCCGAGATCGTATCTGCTTAGGACAATGGCAAGATCACGACCGCTAATTTCTTCTGCAACACCACCCTCTTGGGCAAGTGGCCCAAGCCTATGTGTTGTATCAATATTGTCCGGTTCGATGCTCACGAGTGTTATGTTACTCGGCGTTTTGTACTTGTTCCTTGATGCGATCAATCGCACCCTTAACTTCAACAATTCGCCTACTTGTATCACCATCAAGGCACTTGCTTGCAATCGTATTGGATTCACGAAGCATTTCTTGGGCTAAAAAGTCAAGAGTACGGCCAATAGGATCATAGTTTTCACTACCGATAAATTCTCTGAATTGTTCTAGATGACCACTAAGCCTAGATATTTCTTCTGAAATATCAGCGCGTTCTGCAAACACCGCGACTTCTCTTAACAAATCACCATCTGTTACTTCTTTACCAACATCTGAAAGAATCGCTACCATTCTTTGCCGTAATCGTTTTTCATAATCAGCAACAATAAACGGAGCACGTTCTTTTATTTTTTCAAGATGTTCCTCAATTTTAGTGAGATGCGACTCCAGATCATTTTCTAGCGATTTTCCTTCGTTCGTGCGCATTTCAATTGCTGCCTTGCACGATTCTTCAAATAACTTCATGATGATCGGTCGAACTCTTTCAATCAACTCTTCCCCCGTATCGTGCATCAATACGCCCGGAAGTGAGAGCAATCGCCCTGCATCAATTGTAAGGTTTTTATCAACCTCTCTGATTTGCTCGATGTACTTTTTAATTACGTCGGTGTTTAACGATGCGGCAGCTCGGGAGGAGTTGTCAACAAATTTTACCGATGCCGTAACGCTCCCGCGCACAAAATGGTGGGATAAAAACGCATCTAACTCCGCATCTAAACCCTGAAGTGTATCTGGTAGTCGAATGTGTGATTTATAAAACTTGTTGTTAACCGTTCGTACTTCTACGAGCAACGCCAAACCATCATGATGATCGGAGGCACTTCCAAATCCGGTCATTGAACGTAACATCAGTTACTTAGATCCACCTGAAGTTGGATGGTCCGGATTAGTGTTGCCGGTAGGATGGTCGGGCTTACTGTTACCAGTAGGGTGATCAGGTTTTGATTGCGTTGTGTTTGATGGACTAACTCCACTGCTTGCTGTATTTGCTGTAGCGGGTGCGGTCACTTCTGTTACTGGTTGTATTTGCGCTACTCCTTTACTTTCAACAAGATTGAGTGCAACAGCAAATCCCAAAAACAAAACAAAAGTAATAACAGTCATCACGGTAAGAGCGTCGCCAACTCGGCCACCGAAGACAGTGTCGTTGCCACCACCACCACCACCAAATGCAGATGCGAGGCCACCACCATGTGGTCGTTGTACAAGAATAATCAACACCATCGCTACCGATATAACGATGAGTCCAATTGTGAGATAAAGAAAAGTTTGATTCATGTGCTTAATTCCAAAAATGCCCTAAAGTGGGCAACACGTTAACAGGCTGCTCCAATAATTGCAGTAAAGGATTCTCCCAAGAGCGACGCACCGCCAACGAGGGCTCCATCGATATCAGGACAGGCGAATAATTCTTTCGCATTTTCAGGTTTTACAGAACCACCATATTGGATGCGTGTTGAAGTAGCCACGCCCTCATCATACATCGACGCAAGTTCTTCGCGCACTGATTTGTGGACACTCTGGGCATCCTTGGGCGTTGCTGTTTTTCCTGTTCCAATAGCCCACACGGGCTCATAGGCAATCACAACTTGTTCCATTGCTTCAGTTTTAACTGAATCCAACCCACTCCTGACTTGGCCAAGAACGACTTCTAAGGTTTTTCCCGCTTCACGCTGAGAAAGGGTTTCACCCACGCAAAGGATGACTTGGAATTCCTCTGCAAGTGCAAATTTGACTTTCTTGGTGATTAAATCATCTGTTTCGTGCAAAACGTGCCGTCGTTCGCTGTGCCCAACAAGGACACTCGTCACCAAGAGATCTTTGAGCATCTGGCAAGAAACTTCGCCAGTAAAGGCGCCTGATATTTCCGGCCAAAAATTTTGAACACCCAGAGCGAGTGGCGTTGTTGAAATCACCGAGTCAATCGCTTGTAAATAGGGGAATGGTGGATAAATAACCACATCACACGCCTCAAAAGTCGATGCAGCGTCCGCAACTTGCGAGGCTAGGGCCATGCCAGTTTCTAGATCGGTATGCATCTTCCAATTACCACCAATAATGGGGCGTCTTTCATTCATCTGAACCCTATAGGATACCAGAATCGGGACTCTTTCAGCGAATCGTCGTGAGTACGCTCTGAGGGTACAATCCTATTTTTGAAGACAAAAAGTAGGAATGCCCAAAACAATGCCCCCAAGTGGATCTGAAATTCGACGCCAATTCATTGATTTCTTTGTTGAAAACTGTGAACACAGTGCTGTTCCATCGAGCGCAGTCATACCACACGATGATTCCACCCTGCTTTTTACAAACGCTGGCATGAACCAATTTAAGGATGTTTTCCTCGCCCAAGGGAGTCGTCCATATTCTCGAGCGGTGAATACACAAAAGTGTATTCGCGCTGGTGGCAAACACAACGATCTAGAAGATGTCGGAAGAGATACCTACCACCACACTTTTTTCGAGATGCTTGGCAATTGGTCATTTGGTGATTACTTCAAGGCAGAGGCAATCGAGTGGGCGTGGAAATTATTTACTGAAGTTTGGGGGCTTGATAAGTCTCGCTTATATGTCACAGTCTTTGAAGGTGATGAAAATGACGGACTTGAAGCCGACGTCGACGCTGAAAAGTTATGGAAAGAAAAAACAGACATTGACCCATCACACATCACGAAGTGGGGTAAAAAAGATAATTTTTGGGAGATGGGTGAAACTGGTCCTTGTGGTCCATGTAGTGAAATTCATTATGACTGCACCCCTGAAAAAGATGGGGGTCATCTTGTGAATATGGATGACCCCAACGTCATCGAGTTGTGGAATCTTGTCTTCATTCAGTTCAATCGAGGAGAAGACGGAAAACTAACACCCCTTCCAAATAAACATGTCGATACCGGCTTGGGGCTCGACAGAATTGTCCGCGTGTTACAAAACAAAACAAGTAATTACGACACCGATCTCTGGACGCCAATTATTGATTCAATCCAAGAAATTACTGGTGCAAAATCATATCAAGGATCTGATAACGATCCAGTCGATGTAGCATACAGAGTGATTGCTGATCATATTCGATGCCTCACCGTTGCACTCGCCGATGGTGGAAGACCCGGCGCTGCGGGAAGGGAGTTTGTGCTTCGTCGCATTCTTCGACGCGCTGCAAGGCATGGGCACCAAACACTTGGTGTTGAAGGGCCAATGCTTTATAAACTTGTACCTTCTGTTGTAGAAACACTTGGTGAAACTTTTACAGAAATTACTGAGAATGCGAAGCATATTGCTGACGTCATTCGTGATGAAGAAGAAAGTTTTCTTAAAACACTCGATCGAGGCTTGGAATTATTTGACAAAGCCGTGAGCAATGGTGATGGTAAAAACATCGATGCAAAAACAGCATTTACGTTACACGACACGTTTGGTTTCCCAATTGACCTTACGGAAGTCATGGCAGAAGAGCGAAACTTGATTGTTGATCGTGATGGGTACGAAACGTTAATGGAAGTTGCAAGAGAAACTTCAAGGGCAACTTCATCGACCGATCAAAAAATGCAGTTGCCTCCTGACGTTCTTGCGTCTTTAGAAAAACTACAAGTTCACTCAACAAAAGACAATAACAAATATCTACGACGTTCGGCTCGTGCTCAAATCAAGGCGATTTGGAATGGTCGAGAATTGACGAACATTGCAAATGACCTTTGTGTTCATGGAATTATTCTTGATCAAACACCATTTTACGCCGAGGCGGGTGGTCAGGTTGGTGATACGGGTCATTTGATCACAGATCACCACACTGGCAAGCAGCGTAGTGGCGGTAGTCAGTTTAATGTCCTCGAGACACACAAATGTGGCGATTATGTGCTCCATATTGGACGAGTTGTGAGTGGTGAGTTGCGATGCGACGAACAAGTAACTGCAACTCTTCACAATGAGAATCGCCTCGAAATCGAAGCAAACCACACTGCAACGCATTTGTTAAATCATGCTCTGCGGGCAGTTCTTGGAGAGGATGTCCAACAAAAGGGTTCCCTTGTCGATCATGACCGGCTTCGTTTTGACTTTTCTCACACACATGCAATGAGCGATGAGGAAATTGAACTTGTCCAGCAACTCGTAAACAAATCCATCAACGCCGATTCCATGGTTGATGCAAAAGAAGTTTCACTTGATAAGGCAAAAGAAATAAATGGTGTTCGTGCTCTCTTTGGCGAACAATATCCAGACCCCGTGCGCGTGGTAAGTATCGGCGCAACAGTTGACGAACTTCTTAAAAATCCATCAAACGAAGCGTGGTACGATTGTTCGGTTGAATTCTGTGGTGGCACCCATGTAGAATCATGTTCATCTGCAGGGCAATTTGTCGTTGTGCAAGAACACTCACTTGCTTCGGGAGTGCGACGTATACTCGCCTTAACTGGTGTTGCCGCCGAAGCGGCGTATGAAGCAGCCGCCTCACTCCTTGAAAGAATTTCAAACGCTTCGAGTTTAGGTGGAGAAGAATTATTACACGAGTTCAATGAACTTTCACAACTTGTTGATGAACTTACGCTCTCTCAACCAGAGAGACACGCAGCGAAAAAGGCGATCGATTCCTTATCTGAAAAAGCAAAAGGTGCACGAAAAAAAGCTGCTTCTTCACGAAAAGACATTGTCTTGGAGCAAGCCAAACAGATTGCAGAGGGTAATGAAGAAATCGTTGTTGCATCGATCGATGGTGGAGATAAAGAAACAATGTTAAGCGCCTTAGATGCCGTTCGGTCGAAACGTAGGGGAGGTGCGGTTATGCTGTTTACGGCGCACCAAGAAGATGGAAAGGTAACAATCGTTGCTGGCGTTGATAAACCCCTTATTGCTAAAGGTCTTAAGGCTGGCGACTGGGTTAGAGAAGCCGCAAAAGTTTGTGGTGGTAGTGGTGGTGGACGAGCAGATACTGCGCAGGCGGGAGGGAAAGATCCCGAAAAAATTCCTGACGCAATGATCGCCGCTCGTAAATTTGCAAAGGAAGCAACCGTATGACGAATGAAGAATCAAGTAAAGAAACAGAAAAAAACATAGAACAAGAATCCTCCGAATCAGAGGGTATACCTACATTTGTCACTCCCCTGCAACCAATTGCAATACAGGTTGGTGAACATGTCTTAACTGCTCTTGAAGATAAAGAGACTGTTGCAGTACTCACAACTATTACTGGTTCAACTGCAGGGCAACAAGTCATTTCCATCCCACTCACACGCGAACACCTTCAGCAGGTACATGGACTGATTGAAGAAATACACGTCAGCGATGAACCCGAACGTATTCCCTGCGTTGGTTTTCACTGCTTGTTAGAAAATGACGAATCCAAGGACAACAAAGATGACTGAATCCCTTTTTAGCATTTCACTCGCCCAATGGTCTCTGCACCAAGCCCTTTTTGCAGGATATATCAAATCAATTGATTTTCCTCGCATCACCAAGGAACAATTTGGAATCGATGCAGTTGAATATGTCAATTCATTTTTTCCAGATCGCCAACCCGCACCAGAATTCGTGAGTGAGTTAAAGACAAGATGCGATGACCTAGGTGTCATTAGTTTGCTCATCATGTGTGATGGCGAGGGAAACCTGGGTGATCCCGATGATGCAAAAAGAACGCAAGCAATCGAAAATCATTACAAGTGGATTGATGCTGCAGTAAAACTTGGATGTCATTCGATTCGCGTGAATGCACAGTCAGAAGGGACGCCGGACGAGCAGCGAAAACTCGCCTCAAACGGCCTCTTACGATTAACAGAACATGCCGATACAAAAAATATCAACGTCATCGTCGAGAATCATGGCGGGTTAAGTTCAAATGGTGCGTGGCTATCATCGGTGATACGAGAAGTAAATCACCCCCGCTGCGGCACGTTGCCGGACTTTGGAAACTTCATTCTCGATTGGGGAACAAGAGAAGAGTACGACAGATATAAGGGTGTTGAAGAACTCATGCCTTTTGCAAAAGCAGTCAGTGCAAAATCACATGACTTTGATGATACTGGAAATGAAATACACACTGACTATTACAAGATGATCGGCATCGTTCTTGACTCTGGGTATCGAGGTTGGATTGGCGTTGAGTATGAAGGAACAAACGTGGGTGAATTTGAAGGCATCCTCCGAACTAGGGATTTGCTACGCACAATTAGAAGTGAACGTGAGCAAGCAACATGAAGGCCGCCTTGATCACATGTGAAGGAACCCCAGTAGCAAGCAACGTTAAAGTTGTGAATGACTGGAACGAAATCTCGCCAAGTGCAGGAGAGGTAGTTGTTCAAACCGAAGCCTCTGCATTAAACCACCTTGATTTGTGGGTTGGCATGGGGATACCCGGACTTGATCTTACTTTTCCAAGAGTCAGTGGCTCAGATGGCTGTGGCATAGTCTCAGCGGTTGGAAAGGGTGTAGATGAAGCGTGGCTTGGAAAACGTGTGCTATTAAATGCAGCCGTGAGACAACCAGAACCTATTCTTCCAGATGCTTCGCCTGTTCCTGAAGATATCAGAATGATTGGCGAACACGACAACGGTACAAATGCGGAATATTTTTCGGCGCCAGTGGAAAATGTGCTCGATGTTGGCAGTGCTGATCCAGTTGAAGCCGCCGCGTTTGGACTTGCACACTTGACTGCATGGCGCATGCTTGTAACACGTGCAACATTACAAGCTGGACAAACGGTACTTATCACCGGTATTGGTGGAGGCGTCGCGCTCGCAGCATTTAATATTTGCAAACATTTTGGATGTAAAACAATAGTGACTTCTAGGCATCAATGGAAACTTGACAAAGCCGTTGAACTTGGTGCAAACGAAACAGTGCTCGATACTGGTGAGGACTGGTCGCGCGAGGTTCGTGGACTGACTGGTAAACGCGGGGTTGATGTTTGTGTTGACTCCGTGGGCGGACCACTGCACTTTCCAATTATCAAATCACTTGCAAGGGGAGGTACCCTTGTCACATGCGGTTGCACCGCTGGCGCATCACCAAAAACTGATCTATCACGGATTTTCTGGAATCAACTCAACATTGTTGGTTCCACGATGGGTGACATGGACGAATTTCGTTCTGTTCTTTCGCTTTTCAAGAACGGAATGATGCCCGTTGTCGATTCAGTCCACGAAGCAAGCGATGCCCATTTTGCCTACGCCCGACTCGAATCGGGCGAACAATTCGGCAAAGTCGTCATCCGTTGGTATTAAACTGACCCGCGGATAGTTTATTTTTAGTCAGCAAAAAACTATCCGCGGGATAGTTTATTTACGGGCTAATAAAACAACTGCCCTCGTTCCACGAGGGCAGTTGCGGCTGAGTATATTTGGTCTGTCTTCCTCACCAACGCTCATCCTTGAACATGAGAGGAAATGAATGAGGCTATAAAAGCCTCGTAAATCAATCAATACTGTTATGCAGTTCTTCGATTGAAGAGTGAGATAATGATTACAAGAGCAATCAATCCAACAAAGCCATTTGTTCCGAGCTCAGAGATCAAGCCCATAAGATTTGCAACCATTCCGTCAAAGAATGTTGCCGTATTCCCGAAAATTATCTGTACCAGTACGCCTACTGCGATGAAAATTAACATAAGGTCAATAAAGCCCCATGCCCATCCCTTAATCGTGTCTAGTGCGTTTTTCATAATAAGAACTCCTTTTTCCGACCCAGCCTGTTGTGGGCTAAATTAGCCATCCCTGACAAATCTGGACCACAACGCGGGGTCCGTGGGATTCACCCTCTATCGGCAAAAGGTGCAAATGCACCACAAGTTTACGCATAAAATACCGTGTTAGTAAACCTGTGCACTTACAAACCTTTTGTTTACAGCAGTTTACAACTTGAACGTTTTTTCTTTTATTTCCTTAAAACCCGTTTTTTTGTGTGCTATTACCACAAAAATTGAAGGAATCTATCGTGTTTTGCACCGCAGTTTCCACAGAATCAGCATCTTTAGAAGCATCAATGACCGCATATCGCTCTGGCCACATCTGAGCCTGCTCAAGAAACCCCTCTCGCACAAGATGGTGAAATGCTTTCCCCTTTAATTCCATCCGATCTAAAAGTGGATTGAGCCTTTGAGTAGCAACAGAATCATCGACGTCAAGGATTATTGTGAGATCCGGCCAAGAACCAGCAACGGCTACTTCAGCAACTGCTTGTATCCACTCAACGCATAGCCCACCTGCAGATCCCTGATATGCCAATGTTGCGCTCACAAACCGGTCGGCAACAACCAACTCGCCCCTAGCAAGAGCTGGTTTGATCTCTCGCTCAACCAACTGTGATCGGCTTGCCATATATAGAAGCATTTCACAGCCAAGGGTCATCTCTGCGTTGATTGGATCGAGCAAAATTTTCCGAATTTGTTCACCGATTGAAGTTCCACCCGGTTCCCGAACTTCCCGTACGACCAATCCGGCCTTTCGGGCTCTCTTTATAAATCTAGCAATTTGGGTAGATTTACCAGATCCGTCGGGACCATCAAAGGCAATGAACCGTCCGGCAAGTTTTCCAATCATGTTGTTCATCTCCACCTCTCCACTATCGTACAAATTGCTCTTCATTGCAAGTGGTATTTGGCTCGTTTTTGTACTATGAACAGCATGCTCGTTGAACTTCACAGGCAAGGTGTTAAAACAGATAGTTTTTCTGTAAGCCTTTCCCAGCGACCCTCAAGAATTGCAATCGAAAGTGCGGACGAAGAGTTGTTCTTAGATTGGGATGCAACGCTCGATGATTCGGACAGATTGCGAAGTTGCATTGTGTGCTCCAGCGACCTCTACAAAGAACGCGCATTTCCTCAAATCACGGGCATTGTCATCGTGCTTGCATTTGCAGGGGGAATCGCTGGTGTGGTAGGATTTTTAACAACGTGGTCGATGCTCTTAGCAATGATCGTTGTCTTGATTCTTGATATTGCAATCTTGCTATTTGGTAAACCAAGGCTTGTTTGTTATGGGTGTGGATCAAAGTTCAAAAAAACTGCAATTGCACCACATTTTCACGGCTGGGATCAACATCGATCTGACCAAATTACAAGAACGATCGATTAGGCAATCCAAGTACCAACTTGGGCTCCCAGCCAGAGAACCGCCACACCAACTGTGCAACTTGTGACGAACAAGATCGCCTCTCTAATTGTCATAGAGAACAATCCAAGAACTACAACAAAACATACAACGTACTGTGCTGCAATGATAAGCATGACACGTACTGGTCCGTGTGGAATTTGAGCAACTCGTACTGCTTCAATTAATGCAACCACTGCC
>ERZ813253.109-NODE-109-length-31698-cov-7.091825_pt1 | contig 31698 bp, 25 predicted proteins | sample MGYA00520893_ERZ813253 | MGnify/ENA primary metagenome ERZ813253 (study PRJEB31669, sample SAMD00080414) | marine metagenome | biome: oceanic hadal pelagic zone biome; feature: marine hadalpelagic zone; material: sea water | place: Pacific Ocean:Izu-Bonin Trench...
ATTAACGTAGATCCAGAGCGGGTTTTTGTGTTTAAGGCCCAGACTGAGTCCGACTGAGTCGTCACAATGCCGAGAGGTTACGGGCCCTCGCGTTGCGCGACGCGGCCTTATCTGGCATTGTGATCGAAATTAGACGCCGAAATTGGGCGAACAATCCGGCCCATAGGCCGGACTAACCATAGGAAAACTGAGATGTCTCCAAGTATATGGCAAATTCTAATTGTCCTCGTTTTGGCCCTTATCCTGTTCGGGGGACGGGGCAAAATATCTGCCCTGATGGGCGACGTTGCGACCGGCATTAAAAGCTTCAAAAAAGGCATGGCCGACGACGACGATGTCGCCGAAACGCCGGCCAAAACAATCCCGTCAACGACTGAAAACCGGGCTGCTGAAACAACGGTCAAATCCGACGAAAGTATCAAAAACTGACACCGATCAGGCAGTTCCAAACGGCTGAAACGGCGCGGCGCGAGCTGCCAGGCACGAGCGCTAGGGCAAATTCGAATTGAAACCTCATGTTTGACATTGGCTGGATGGAGATGCTGGTGGTTGCGGTGATCGCCGTGGTCGTCGTCGGCCCCGGCCCCGAGATGAACGCCGTGGCGGAGATTGTCGCGCCCGCCGAAACCGTCGTTCAAGGCGAGCCCCTGGGCACCGCTCACGCGGTCCTCGCCGCCCGCGAAGCGCTTGCCGGTTTCGATGGGGCCGTGCTCATCCTGTTCGGCGCCGATCCCCTGATCCCCACCGAGACCATGCGCGCCATGGCCGACCGGCTCGATGGCGAGACCTCGCTGGTCGTCCTCGGCATGCGGCCCGGCGACGCAACCGGCTACGGGCGGCTGGTGAGCGATACCGATGGCGCGCTCAGCCGTATCGTCGAGCATCGCGACGCCGACCGGGAGACCCGCCGCATCGGGCTGTGCAACGCCGGGGTCATGGCGGTCGAGGGAGCGAAGCTGTTCGATTTGCTCGAGGGCATCGGCCGCGACAACGCCAAGCAGGAATATTATCTCTCCGACATCGTCGCCGTCGCCATCGGCCGGGGCCTCGCCTGTTCCATCGTCGAAGGTGAGGCGCGCGACCTGGTGGGCATCGATTCCCGCGCCGGCCTGGCCGCCGCCGAGGCGATCGTGCAGGACCGTCTGCGGGCCCGGGCGATGGCCGGCGGCGCCACTCTGATTGACCCGCGGACCGTCACCTTCTGCTTCGACACCGAGCTTGGCCGCGACGTGCTGGTCGAGCCCCATGTCATCTTCGGGCCCGGCGTTCGCATCGCCGATAATGTCCACATCAAGGGCTTCTGCCATATCGAGGAGGCGACCATCGCCGAGGGCGCCACCGTCGGCCCCTTCGCCCGGCTCCGGCGAGGGGCGCGGATCGGCGCCGAGGTGCGTATCGGCAATTTCGTCGAAGTCAAAAACGCCGAGATCGAGCGCGGCGCCAAGGTCAGCCACCTGAGTTATGTGGGTGACGCCTCCATCGGCGAAGGCGCCAATATCGGCGCCGGCACCATCACCTGCAATTACGACGGCATGGCCAAGCACCGCACCGATATCGGCGCCGGCGCCTTCATCGGCTCGAACGTGGCCCTGATCGCCCCGGTGACCATCGGCGAGCGCGCCATCGTCGGCGCGGGCAGCGTGATCACCGAGGACGTGCCGGCGCACGCCCTGGCTGTCACCCGGGCGCCCCAGGTGAACCGTGACGAGGGTGCGACGAAACTCCTCGCGCGCAACAAGGCGCGGAAAGGGTAGCGCCCTATGTGCGGGATCATCGCCGTGATCGGCAATCAACCGGCGGCGGCCCTCCTGGTCGATGGGCTGAAGCGGCTCGAATACCGGGGTTACGATTCCGCCGGCGTCGCCACCATCGTCGACGGCCGCATCGAGCGCCGCCGCACGGAAGGCCGGGTCGACGAGCTCCGCAGCCTGCTTGAGGGCGATCCGCTGCCCGGCGTGGTCGGCATCGGCCATACGCGCTGGGCGACCCACGGCGCGCCGACCACCAACAACGCCCATCCCCACGCATCGGCCAATGTCGCCGTGGTCCACAACGGCATCATCGAAAACTTCCAAACCCTGCGCGAAGAACTATCGGCCAAGGGCCATGTCTTCGAGACCGAGACCGACACCGAGGTGGTGGTCCATCTGATCGACGCCAATCTCGGCCAGGGCATGTCCCCCGGCGAGGCGACGGAACAGGCGCTCAAGCGATTGGAAGGCGCCTTCGCCCTGGGCATCCTGTTTGCCGGCTCGGCCGGGATTATCGTCGGCGCCTCGCGGGGTGCGCCGCTCGCCATCGGCTACGGCGACGGCGAGATGTTCCTGGGCTCCGACGCCATGGCCCTGGCCCATCTCACCAAGCGCATCGCCTATCTCGAAGAGGGCGATTGGGTCGAGCTCGACCGCCAGGGCGCCACCATCCACGGTGAGGACGGGCGCATCGTTGAGCGCGAGATCCACATCAGCGCGACCTCGGGTGCGGCCATCGGCAAGGGCAAATACAGCCATTTCATGCTCAAGGAAATCTTCGAGCAGCCGACGGTCATCGGCGACACCCTGAGCGCCTACTACAATCCGGTGAGCGGCGAAATCAAGCTGCCCGCCATGCCGTTCGATCTGGCGTCCCTGCCCAAGCTCACCATCATCGCCTGCGGCACCTCCTTCATCGCCGGGCTGATCGCCAAATACTGGATCGAGACCTATGCCCGGCTGCCGGTCGAAATCGACATCGCCTCCGAATTCCGCTACCGCGAGGCGCCCATGCCCGAGGGCGGGCTGGCGCTGTTCATCTCGCAATCGGGCGAGACCGCCGACACCCTGGCGGCCCTGCGCTACTGCCGGGGCCAGAAACAGCATATCGCCTGCCTGATCAATGTGCCTGAGAGCACCATGGCGCGGGAATCGGACTACATCCTGCGCACCCTGGCCGGCCCCGAAATCGGCGTCGCCTCGACCAAGGCCTTCACTACCCAGCTCGTCGTCCTGGCCTGCTTCGCCCTGGCCCTGGCGCGGGCGCGCGGCGCCATCACCACCGAGGCGGCGGCCAAGCTCGCCACCGCCCTGGCCGAGGTGCCGTCGCGCGCCGCCGAGGTGCTCAACCACGACGACCATTTGCGCAGCCTCGCCCGCGAGATCGCCCAGGCCAAGGATGTGATCTATATCGGCCGGGGCACGGGCTATCCGATCGCCCTCGAAGGCGCCCTCAAGCTCAAGGAGCTATCCTACATTCACGCCGAGGGCTTCCCCGCCGGCGAACTCAAGCATGGCCCCATCGCCCTGATCGAGGAAGGCGTGCCGGTGATCGTCATCGCACCGTCGGACCGCCTGTCCGCCAAGACCGCCTCGAACATGCAGGAGGTCATCGCGCGCGGCGCCCATGTGGTGTTCCTGAGCGATAAAGCGGGGATCGATCAACTCGGCGACATCGCCGCGGCGACCATCGAGCTGCCCTCGGTCGATCCCTTCGTCGCCCCCATCCTCTACGCCATCCCGGTCCAGCTCCTCGCCTACCACGCCGCCGTCATCAGAGGCACCGACGTGGACCAGCCCCGCAACCTGGCGAAAAGCGTGACCGTGGAGTAGGGCCGGGTCTATAGTCGAGATCGATCCACCCGCCCCGCGCATGAGCCAACCCACGGAGTACCGATCCATGAACCTGCAGGACCGAAACCTGTTCCGCCAGCAATGCTACATCGACGGCGCCTGGGCCGATGCCGACAGCGGGGCGACCATCGATGTCACCAACCCGGCGACCGGCGAAGTCCTCGGGACAATACCGAAGATGGGCGCCGACGAGACCCGGCGCGCCATCGAAGCCGCCAACGCCGCCTGGCCCGCCTGGCGCGCCATGACCGCCAAGGCGCGAGCCGTGATTTTGCGCAAATTCTTCGAGCTGATCATGGCCAACCAGGAAGACCTGGCCCAGCTCATGACCGCCGAACAGGGCAAGCCGCTGGCTGAATCGCGCGGCGAGATCGCCTATGCGGCCTCGTTCATCGAATGGTTCGCCGAGGAAGGCAAGCGCGCCTACGGCGACGTCATCCCGCCGACCTTCAGCGATCGCCGCATCCTGGTGATCAAGGAGCCGGTCGGCGTGGTCGCCTCGATCACCCCGTGGAATTTCCCCACCGCCATGATTACCCGCAAGGTCGGCCCGGCCCTGGCGGCGGGCTGCACGGTGGTCGCCAAACCGGCCACCGCGACGCCCTTCTCGGCCCTCGCCCTGGCCGAGCTTGCCGAGCGCGCCGGTATCCCCGCCGGCGTCATGAACATCGTCACCGGCTCGGCGGGCGCCATCGGCAGCGAGATGACAAGCAATCCGATCGTCCGCAAGCTGACCTTCACCGGCTCGACCGAGATCGGCAAGATGCTCATGGCGCAATGCGCCGCCACGGTGAAGAAGGTCTCCATGGAGCTCGGCGGCCACGCCCCCTTCATCGTCTTCGACGACGCCCAGATCGACGCCGCGGTGGCCGGCGCCATGGCGTCGAAGTTCCGCAACATGGGCCAGACCTGCGTCTGCGCCAACCGCTTCCTGGTGCAGGACGGCGTCTATGACGAATTCGCCGAGAAATTCGCCGCCGCCGCCAGGGCCATGAAGATCGGCAACGGCGCCGACGACGGCGTCCAGCAAGGCCCGCTGATCGACATGGCGGCGGTCGAGAAGGTCGAGGAGCATATCGGCGACGCCCTGGCCAAGGGGGCGCGGACCCTGGCCGGCGGCGAACGCCACGAGCTCGGCGGCACTTTCTTCCAGCCCACGGTGCTGGCCGACGTCAACACCCAGATGAAGATCGCCACCGAGGAAACCTTCGGCCCGGTGGCGCCGCTGTTTCGCTTCGAGACCGAGGACCAGGCCATCGCCCTGGCCAACGACACCCAATACGGCCTCTGCGCCTATTTCTACAGCCGCGACGTGGGCCGCATCTGGCGCGTCGCCGAGGCCCTGGAATACGGCATCGTCGGCATCAACGAGGGCATCATCTCGACCGAGGTGGCGCCCTTCGGCGGGGTCAAGGAATCCGGCGTCGGCCGCGAAGGCGCCCACTACGGCCTCGATGAATATCTCGAGGTCAAGTACCTCTGCATGGGCGGCATCGACCGCTAGGGGCGCTGAACGATGGAGCGCCGGGTCTATTTCATCCTCGGTGACCTGCTGAGTTGCGTCGCGGCGGGCGCCGCCGGAGGCTGGCTTACCGAGCTTGCCCATCCGGGGGCGTGCTTTGTCCTGATCGGTATGGCCATTGGCATGGTCCTCGGCATGGTCGCGGGCATGGTCGCGGGTTTGCTTCTGTCGCCCTTTTTCGGCTCCCTGGAGGTCATGCTGCCTGCCTCGCTTTCCGGCATGGTCGGCGGCATGGTGGTCGGCATGATGCATGACATCAGCCTCATGGACGCCGCCGGGATCGGCGCGGCGATGGGCATTCTCTGCCTGGCCTTCAGTTATCGTTTGCAGGCCAGGCTCCAGGGAGAGGTCAGTTGAGCGACCTCAAGACCCGGAAAAAATGGGATTCCGCCGCGTCTCTGTTCGATCTCATGGGCGGGTTCGGCCCGGAGAAGCGATGGAGGCCTCACAAAGAACGGCTGTTTTCGACCATGGAGGGCAAGGTCCTGTTCCTGGCGGTCGGCACGGGATTGGATATTCCCTGTTTTCCGCCGGGCAAGGACATCACCGGCATCGACATCAGCCCGAAGATGCTGGAGAAGGCCGAGCCCCGGGTGGCCGCCTATGAGGGGCGGATGACGGCCCAGCAGATGGATGTCCATGACATGGATTTCGCCGACGGCGCGTTCGATCAGGTCTTCACCTCCTGCACCTTTTGCTCGGTGCCCGATCCGGTGGCCGGCCTGTCGGCTCTCCGCCGGGTGCTCAAGCCGGGCGGGGTCTTAAAAATGTTCGAACATACCGGATCGCGCGCCTTCCCCTTCAATCTGATGCTCAATGCAATCAACCCGCTCAGCCGAAACCTCGGCCCCGAACTCAACCGCGACACCGTGGCCAACGTCCAGGCGGCCGGGTTCGAGGTCCGCAAGGTGACGAATATCTACCTCGATGTGGTCAAAACCATCGAGGCGGTAGCACCCCCGGCTTGAGCCCTCGCGCCGAAGCCCCGCCTTGCGTCGCCGCTTCGATGGCTTACATTCATCGATAACCACCAAGCGGAGAGCGGAATGTACGATTACGACTTTTTTGTCATGGGCGCCGGATCGGGCGGCGTGCGGGCGGCGCGCATCGCGGCGGGCCACGGCGCCCGCGTGGCGGTCGCCGAGAAAAGCGCGCTCGGCGGCACCTGCGTCAATGTCGGCTGCGTGCCCAAGAAGCTGCTGGTCTACGCTTCGCATTTCGCCCACGACTTCGAGGACGCGGTCGGCTTCGGCTGGACGGTGGGCGAGAGCCGCTTCGACTGGGGCCGGCTGATCGCCAACAAGAACGCCGAGATCCTGCGGCTCAACGGCATCTATAAGTCGATGCTGGACGGCGCCGGCGTCGATATCATCACCGGCACGGCGACGCTCGCCGACGCCCATACGGTGGTGGTCGACGGCAAAGCTCATACGGCGGAATACATCCTGATCGCGGTCGGCGGCTGGCCCACGGTGCCCGACATTCCGGGCAAGGAGCACGCCATCACCTCCAACGAGGTGTTCTTCCTGGGTGAAATGCCCAAGCGCATCATCGTCGTCGGCGGCGGCTATATCGCGGTCGAGTTCGCCGGCATCTTCCACGGCCTCGGCGCCGAGGTCATCCAGCTTTATCGCGGCGAGATGTTCCTGCGCGGCTTCGATGACGATGTGCGCGCCCATCTGGCCGGCGAAATGACCAAGCAGGGCATCGATCTGCGCTTCAATGCCAACATCGCATCCATATCCAAACAGGACGGTTCCAAACAGGGCGGCGGCCTGCGGGCGACCCTCGAAGACGGCACGACCTTGGACGCCGACCAGATCATGTACGCCACCGGGCGGGCGCCCAACACGGCGACCATCGGCCTGGAGAAGGCCGGCGTCGAGATCAACGCCAAGGGCGCCGTGGCGGTCGATGAATACTCCAAGACATCGCAAGGTAACATCTATGCCGTGGGCGACGTGACCGACCGCATCAACCTGACCCCGGTGGCGATCCGCGAGGGCCATGCGGTGGCCGACAGCCTGTTCAACAATACGCCCTCCAAGGCCGACCATGCGGACGTGCCTTCGGCGGTGTTCAGCCAGCCGCCCATCGGCAGCGTCGGGCTGACCGAGGCCGAGGCGCGCAAGGCTTACGGCGAGGTGGATATCTACAAGAGCAGCTTCTCGGCCATGAAGCACACCCTGAGCGGCCGCGACGAGCGGACCTTCATGAAGCTGATCGTCGAGCGGGCAAGCGAGCGGGTCGTCGGCGTCCACATGATCGGCGCCGAGGCCGGCGAGATCATCCAGGGCATCGCCATCGCCGTGAAATGCGGCGCCACCAAGGCCCAGTTCGACGCCACCGTCGGCATCCACCCGACCACCGCCGAGGAATTCGTCACCATGCGCGAAAAGACGCCCGAATTACCGTCGGCGGGGCACAACAGCGTGCCGGTGTAGCCGCCAATCCTATTGAATCCCCGGCCTTATCGGCGTATAGCCTGTGGCTTCCCGCATCTGATCGTTAATTTATAAGGTTTGAGGTACGTCATGGCTCGGCCCTGGACGCCCGATAGTTGGCGCAAATATCCGATTCGTCAGCAACCCGCCTGGCCCGACCCGGCCAGCTTAAGCGCGGTTGAGAAAACGCTCGGGAATTATCCGCCCCTGGTCTTTGCCGGCGAGGCGAGGCGCTTGAAGGCGCAGCTCGGCGACGTCGCCGAGGGCCGCGCCTTCCTGCTGCAAGGCGGCGACTGCGCCGAGAGCTTTGCCGAGTTTCATCCCGACAACATCCGCGACACCTTCCGGGTGCTGCTGCAAATGGCGGTGGTGCTGACCTATGGGGCCAATCGCCCGGTGGTCAAGCTCGGCCGCATGGCGGGCCAGTTCGTCAAGCCGCGCTCCGGCGACAGCGAGACCATCGACGGCGTGGAGCTGCCGAGCTATCGCGGCGATATGGTCAACGCCATCGAATTCACCCCCGAGGCGCGCACCCCGGACCCCCAGCGCATGGTGCAAGGCTATGCCCAATCGGCCTCCACCCTGAACCTGCTGCGCGCCTTCGCCCAGGGCGGTTATGCCGACCTCCATCAGGTCCATCGCTGGAACCTGGGCTTCGTCGCGCGCAGCCCGCTCGGCGAACGCTATCAGGAGATCGCCGACCGCATCGGCGACGCCCTCGACTTCATGGCGGCCTGCGGGATCAATTCAGACAACAGCCCGCAGCTTGCCGCGACCGACTTCTACACCTCCCACGAGGCCCTGTTGCTGACCTACGAGCAGGCGCTGACCCGCGTCGATTCGACCAGCGGCGAGTGGTACGACTGTTCGGCCCATATGCTGTGGATCGGCGACCGCACGCGCCAGCTCGACGGCGCCCATGTGGAGTTTCTGCGCGGTGTCCGCAATCCGATCGGCGCGAAGGTCGGGCCGACAATGGAGACCGACGAATTGATCCGGCTGATCGATATACTCAACCCCGAGAACGAGCCCGGGCGGCTCACCCTGATCGCCCGCATGGGCGCCGACAATGTGGAGACCATGCTGGCGCCCCTGGTGCGCCGGGTTCAGAGCGAGGGGCGCGTCGTGGTCTGGGCCTGCGACCCCATGCACGGCAACACGGTCAAGTCATCGACCGGCTACAAGACCCGGGCGGTCGACCGCATCCTCGCCGAAGTCAGCGGCTTCTTCGCGGTTCATCAGGCCGAGGGCACTTATGCGGGCGGCATTCATTTCGAGATGACCGGCCAGGATGTCACCGAATGTATCGGCGGCGCCCAGGAGATCACCGAGCACAGCCTGTCGGATCGCTACCACACCCATTGCGATCCCCGGTTGAATGCCTCTCAGGCGCTCGAGTTGGCGTTCCTCATTGCCGGCGCCCTGAAGAAGGAGCGCCAGGACGAGGCGCGCCTGGCCGCGGCGTCCTGACAGAGCGGATCATGCCCGCGCGGCCTGCCGATATTCGTACCGATTCAGCACCGGCTCCGGGCGGTGACGATCATGTCGCGCGGCTGACCGATCAGTATTTCAAGAAGACCAAGCGTATCGTCGAACAGTTCGGCGACCGCCGCGTCACCTATGCGGTGTTCATGCGCCTGCCGGTCTGCTTCGCGCCGAGGCTGATGACCGAGTGGCTGGATAAAACCGCGGCGGAGCGCAATACCAGCTTCGAGATCGAGCTGAATTACCGCGAAGGGGAATGGGTCGGGGCCGGCGAGCCGCTGCTCTATATCACCGGCTCGATGACCGACCTGGTCGATCTTGAAACCCTGTATCTGCCGTTGCTGGGGCCGGCCTGCGTCGCCGCCTACAATGCCTTCGAGATGTGCGTGGCCATGCCGAAATCCGGCTTCCTCGCCATGGATGCGCGTCATTGCGCGGGCGCCGCCATGGCCGAGATGATGGCCTACGGGGCGAGTGTCGGCTCGAATGCGGCGCAATCGGAGAAAGGCGCAATCGGCTTCATCGGCAACGCCACCGACTCCACGGCGCCTTATTTCGGCAACGAGCGGGGATCGGGCACCATGCCCCATGCGCTGGTCGGCTACGCCGGATCGACCCTGCGCGCCGCCGAGATGTTCCGCGAGACCTTCCCCGACGACCCCCTCACCGTCCTGGTCGATTACTATGGCCGCGAGATCACCGACGCCCTGGAAGTCTGCCATCGGTTTTCTGAACTGGCCGCCGAGGGCAAGCTTTCGGTGCGTCTCGACACCCACGGCGGGCGGTTCGTCGAAGGGCTCGACACGGCGGCCTCCTACGCCACCCTCGAGCGCCATGTGCCGCGCGGCCTGCGCCGCTATCGCACTGAATCCGCCATGCGTTGGCTGGTCGGCACCGGGGTCAGCGCGGCGGCGATCTACCATCTGCGGCAAAATCTCGACGAGGGCGGCTATGGGGCGGTGAAGATCGTCGCCTCGTCGGGCTTCAACGTGGCCAAATGCAAGCTCATGGGCAGCGTCAACGCGCCCATCGACATCGTCGGCACCGGCTCATACCTGCCCGAGCAATGGTCCGAGACCTACGCCACCGCCGACATCGTCGCCTACGACGGCAAGCCCGCCGTCAAGCTCGGCCGCGAGTTCCTGTTGAAGAAATAGTCATTTCCTGTTCGCCCTGTAGTAAGCTGGATGAACGAGGATAGAGAAATGAATCAGCGTAAGAAAATAGCGAATTTCCACATGCATGACGACGCGCTTGAAGCGTTTTGCCGAGCGCATCACATTCTCAAGCTTTCGCTCTACGGCTCCGTATTGCGGGATGATTTCGGCGCGGACAGCGACATTGACGTGCTGGTGGAATTCGAGCCGGATCAGCCGATAGGGCTCATCCGTTTTGCGGCCATGGAGCGTGAACTCTCCGGCCTGCTTGGCCGCCGGGCAGACCTCCATACACCGGCGGAGTTAAGCCGGTATTTCCGTGACGAAGTCATGCGGTCCGCGGAAGTGCGGTATGCCCAAGGGTGATCGCAGCCGAATACAGCATATGATCGACTCGGCGCGGGAGGCTTTATCCTTTGCCCAAGGCCGATCGCGAGGCGATCTCGATCATGACCACTAGCCTCACCATCGCCCTGGCGCAGATCAATCCCGTGGTTGGCGACGTGGCCGGCAACGCCGAACAGGTGCTCACCGTGCGCGACGAGGCGGCCCGGGGCGGCGCCGATCTGGTGGTCTATAGCGAGCTCGTGCTGATCGGCTATCCGCCCGAGGATCTGGTGCTCAAGCCGGCCCTGATCGACCATGTGGAGGCCGCCATCGGCGATCTTGCCGCCAAGACCAGTGACGGCGGGCCGGCCCTGCTGATCGGCGCGCCCCTGGCGGAAAACGGTAAGCTGTACAATGCCGCTTTTCTGCTCCACGGCGGCAAAATCGCGGCGGTGCGCAAGAAGCACGACCTGCCCAATTACGGGGTGTTCGACGAGAAACGCCTGTTCGCCGCCGGGCCGCTCAACGGGCCGATGGATTTCAGGGGGACGCGCCTCGGCGTCATGATCTGCGAGGACATGTGGGAGGCGGACGTCACCGAATGCCTCGAAGAATCGGGCGCGGAGCTGCTCATCGTCCTCAACGGCTCGCCCTTCGAGATGGACAAGCCCGATCACCGCCTCAATCTGGCGGTCGCCCGGGTTACCGAGTCCGGCCTGCCGCTGATCTACGTCAATCAGGTCGGCGGCCAGGACGAGCTGGTCTTCGACGGCGCCTCCTTCGTGCTCGACACGGCATGCAATCTTCGCGCCCAGGCGGCGGCCTGGCGCGAACAATGCCTGATCACGCGCTGGCAAGTCGGCGACGACCACCGCTGGGCCTGCGGCGAGGGCGGCGAGATCGCCGTGCGCGAGGAGGGCCTGGCGGCAATCTATCAGGCGATGACCATGGGGTTGCGTGATTACGTCGCCAAGAACCGCTTTCCCGGCGTCGTCATCGGGCTTTCCGGCGGTATCGATTCGGCGCTCAGCGCCGCCGTGGCGGTCGACGCCCTGGGGCCCGAGGCGGTGCATTGCATCATGATGCCGTCGCGCTATACCAGCCAGGGCTCCCTCGACGACGCCGCCGACTGCGCCGCCCTGCTCGGCGTTCGCCTCGATACGATCCCCATCGAGGGCGCGGTCGCCGCTTGCGATGACATGATGAGCGATCTGTTCGCCGGACGCGACGACGACGTCACCGAGGAGAACCTGCAAGCCCGCCTGCGTGGCCTGACCCTCATGGCGATCAGCAACAAGCTCGGCGCCATGGTGCTGACCACCGGCAACAAGTCGGAAATGTCGGTCGGCTACGCCACCCTCTACGGCGACATGTGCGGCGGCTATTCGGTGCTCAAAGACATCTACAAGACCGCCGTTTTCGCCCTGTCGCGCTGGCGCAACCAGAACCACCCGGCGAGCGTGCGCGGGCCCGAGGGCCGGGTGATCCCCGAGGCGATCATCGACAAGCCGCCGAGCGCCGAGCTGCGCGACAACCAGACCGATCAGGACAGCCTGCCGCCCTACGACACCCTCGACGATATCCTCGAAGGCCTGATCGAGCAGGAGCAGGGCATCGACGAAATCGCCGCGCGCGGCCATGAGCCCGAGACCGTGCGCCGCATTTCGCGCATGCTCGACCTCGCCGAATACAAGCGCCGCCAGGCCCCGCCAGGGGTCAAGATCACGGCCCGCGCCTTCGGCCGCGACCGCCGCTACCCGATCACCAACCGCTTCCGCTACGGCGAATAGGCGCCGATGCGGTCGAGATTCACGGGCGCTTTCCTGTTGCTAACGCCCTGGCCTCCGATCTCGACGGCGACGGCAGGCCGGAACTGATCAACGGATTGAGCGACGGAGCGCTCATGGTCACGAAACTATAACCTAGCCATTGGACCCCAAACGCGGTTTCTGATACCTCTTAGCGCCCGCAACAGGGCACGAGCCCCGTTGTCGTCGTAAATTCATGTTTGAGAAGAGCTTACATCGTGTCCCTCGTCCTCTATGACACCAAGGCGCGTGCGAAACGCGACTTTATCCCGATCAATCCCAAGCGCGTCGGCATGTATGTCTGCGGGCCGACGGTCTATGACCGCGCCCATATCGGCAATGCCCGCCCGGTGATCGTCTTCGATGTGCTCTTCCGCCTGCTGCGCGTGCTCTACGGGCCGGATCACGTGACCTATGTGCGCAACATCACCGACATCGACGACAAGATCAACGTGGCGGCGGCGGCCAACGGCGAGCCCATCGAGGCGCTGACCAAACGGACCACGGAGATATTCCACGCCGACATGGACGCCCTCGGCGCCCTGCGCCCCGACGAGGAGCCCCGCGCCACCGACCATGTGGCCGGCATGATCGCCATGACCGAGACCCTGATCGATGGCGGCCATGCCTATGAGGCCGAAGGCCATGTGCTGTTCGACGTGCCGTCCATGGCGGGATACGGCGCCCTGTCGCGGCGCAATTTGAAGGAGATGATCGCCGGCGCCCGAGTCGAGGTCGCACCCTACAAGAGGAACCCGGCGGATTTCATTCTGTGGAAGCCGTCGACCCCCGAGCTGCCCGGCTGGGACAGCCCCTGGGGCCGGGGCCGGCCGGGCTGGCACCTCGAATGCTCGGTCATGAGCGAGACGTTTCTCGGCCTGCCGGTGGATATCCACGGCGGCGGCCAGGACCTGATCTTCCCCCACCATGAGAACGAGCGCGCCCAAAGCCTCTGCGCCCACGGCATCGAGGTCTTCGCCAACTACTGGGTGCACAACGGCTTCGTCAACATGGGCGAGAAGATGTCGAAGTCGCTCGGCAATATCCTGACCGTCGAGGATGTGCTCAAGGAGGTCAACGGCAAGGGCGAGGCGGTGCGCCTGTTGATGCTGTCGACCCATTACCGCAAGCCGCTCGATTGGTCCTCGGCGGGCCTCGTCGAGGCGCGCGCCAACATGGACCGGCTCTATACGGCGCTGCTCGGCCTTGACGATGTCGAGGCCGACGGCGATGCCCTGCCTGATGATGTCCTGGCGGCGCTCAACGACGACATCAACACGCCCAAGGCCATCGCGGCACTCTATGCCCTGGCCACCGCCGCCAACAAGGCGGTGGAGCCTGCCGAGAAGGCGCGCATCAAGGGCGCCCTGCTGGCCGGCGGCGAAATTCTCGGGCTGTTGCGCCACGCGCCCGCCGCCTGGTTCAAAGGCGACGCGGCCGAGGATGACAAGGGGGGCATCGGCGCGTTGATCGCGGCCCGCGAGACGGCGCGACTGTCGCGTGATTTCTCCGCCGCCGACCGCATTCGCGATGACCTGGCGGAACAGGGTATCGTGCTGGAAGACAAGCCCGACGGGACCACTGACTGGAAGCGTATGCCATGACCGCGAAGCGCCTCTATTTGTTCGACACCACGCTCAGGGACGGCGCCCAGACCCAGGGGGTCGATTTCAGCGTCGCCGACAAGATCATCATCGCCGAGGAACTCGACCGCCTCGGTATCGACTATGTGGAAGGCGGCTGGCCCGGCGCCAACCCCACCGACGACGCCTTCTTCGCCGATCCGCCCAAGCTCGCCCGCGCCCGGTTCACCGCCTTCGGCATGACCCGCAGGCCGGGGCGCAGCGCGGCCAACGATCCGGGCCTGCGCGCCGTCATCGACAGCGTCGCCGAGGCGGTCTGTCTGGTCGGCAAGGCATCGTCCTTTCATGTCGCCGAGGTGCTCGACATCGAGAGGGATGAGAATCTCGCGATGATCCGCGACAGCATGGCGGAAATCGTCACCGCCGGCAAAGAAGCCCTGTTCGACGCCGAGCATTTCTTCGACGGCTACAAGCTCGATGCCGATTACGCCCTGGCCTGCGTGCAGGCGGCGCTCGATGGGGGGGCGCGCTGGGTCGCCCTGTGCGACACCAACGGCGGCTCCCTGCCCGATGAGATCGAGACCATGGTGGCCGCGGTTCTCGACCATGCGCCCGGCGATCACATCGGCATCCATTGCCACGACGATACCGGCAACGCGGTGGCCAACAGCCTGGCCGCGGTGCGCGCCGGCGTCGCCATGGTGCAGGGCGCCGTCAACGGTCTCGGCGAGCGTTGCGGCAATGCCAATCTGATCAGCCTGATCCCGACCCTGGTCGTCAAGATGGGCTACGAGACCGGGGTTCGCCGCGAAGACCTGCATCATCTCACCCATTGCTCTCACCTGCTGGACGAGCTGCTCAACCGCAGCCCCGACCGGAGCGCGCCCTATGTCGGCGCCTCCGCCTTCGCCCACAAAGGGGGGCTGCATGTCTCGGCCATCGTCAAGAACCCCAGCTCCTACGAACATATCGAACCGGAGCTGGTCGGCAACCAGCGTCATATCGTGGTGTCGGATCAAGCGGGCCGCGCCAATCTGCTTTTCCGCCTCAAGGAGTCCGGCTTCGATATCGCCGACGACAACCCCATGCTCGGCAAATTGGTCGAGGAGGTGAAGGCTAAGGAATATGACGGCTACTCCTACGACGGCGCCGAGGCGAGCTTCGAGTTGATGGTTCGCCGCAAGCTCGGCGAGGTGCCCAAATTCTTCACCGTCGACGGCTACCGGGTCACCGTGGAGCGGCGCTACAACGCTCTCGGCAAGCTGATCGCCCTGGCCGAGGCGACGGTCAGGCTGGCGATCGACGATCAACAGCTTATGTCGGTGGCCGAGGGCAACGGCCCGGTCGACGCGCTCAACGCGGCGCTCATGAAGGACCTCGGTAAATATTCGGCGACGCTCAAGGAGTTGCGGCTGATCGATTACAAGGTGCGCATTCTGGCCTCCAACGAAGGCACCGGCTCGGTCACCCGGGTGATGATCCAAAGCGCCGACGGCAAGGGCAACCACTGGGGCACGGTCGGCGTGTCACACAACATCATCGACGCCTCGTTCCAGGCCCTGCACGACAGCATCATCTACATGCTGCTGCGCTCCGGCGCGAAAGCCTAAGAGTCTTATAATTCCATGGCGGGAACCGACCGCAGCCTGGATAGCGCCGCCCTTGGCGGCCCGGCGATCATTCTGGTGCGCCCGCAGCTCGGCGAGAACATCGGCACGGCGGCGCGCGCCATGCTTAATTTCGGGCTCACCGACCTGCGCCTGGTGAGCCCGCGCGACGGCTGGCCCAACGTCAAGGCGGTCAATGCCGCCAGCCGCGCGACCGCGGTGCTCGACGCCGTGCGCCTCTACGACAGCACCGCCGAGGCGGTCGCCGATTTGCAGCATGTCTACGCCACCACGGCGCGCAGCCGCTTCATGCTCAAGCCGGTCGCAACCCCGCGTAACGCGGCCGGCGACATGCGCCGCTGGATGGCCGCCGGCGAGCTCTGCGGCGTGCTTTTCGGGCCCGAGCGCATGGGCCTGCACAACGACGATGTGGCCCTGGCGGATACCGTGCTGTCGGTGCCCCTCAACCCGGCCTTCGCCTCCCTCAATCTCGCCCAGGCGGTGCTGCTGGTCGGCTATGAATGGTTCCAGGCCGAGGTCCCCGAGACCGATGAGGACACCCTCACGCCCAATCGCACCCCGCCGGCGACCCGCGAAAAACTCGAGCATTTCTTCAGCCATCTGGAACGCGAACTCGACGCTTGCGGTTTCCTGCACCCGCCCGAGAAACGCCCCAACATGGTGCGCAACATCCGCAACCTGTTCCTCCGCGCGAAACTCCACGAACAGGAAGTCAGCACCCTGCACGGCATCGTCTCGGAGCTGGTCAAGGGTCCCGAGAAAGACCGCTAGCTACCGCTCTTCCGCCAGCCGCTCCTCGGCGATGCGTTCGATACGCTCGCGCAGGTCCGGGTTGGCGTCGAGCAACTGTCTGAAGTCGCGAACGGCCAGCGACAGCACCTGGCAATAGCTCAGCGCCGTGACGTCGGCGGTGCGCGGCATTTCCTTGAGCAGGGCGATTTCGCCGAAGAAATCGCCGCTGCCGAGACGCACCGGATTGTTCGGAATGTCGACCTCGACGGCGCCGGTGGAGATGAAATACATGGCGTCGCCCGGGTCGCCCTTGTGGACCACCAACTCGCCGGGCAGCACCAGACGCGGCTTGAGCAGGGCGGCAATCTCGTCGATGCGAGCCTCATCGAGGCCGGTGAAGAACGGCACCTTGCCGACCAGCTTGCCGGGCTCGAGGCCGAGGTCGAGGGTTGGGCGTTGCTCGAGCGCCCGGGTTCTCTCATCGAGGCCGCCCTTGAGGTCGGAATAGACCTCGTGGCTGATAACCGCCTGGCCGACCATGGCGCTGTAGTGGGTGGATTCAAGCCGCAGGGCGACGCGCTCAAGCAAGCGCGATTGCAGATTTTCGGCATAATCGGGATATTGCAGCCGCAACCCCTCAAGCTGCTGTTCGGTGACCATCAGACGCTTCTCGAGCAATTCGTCGAGGGCCTTGCCGGTGACCGGCCCGAACAGCGACGCGATCTTGTCCGCCGCGTGGGCGCGCATCTCGCGAACCACCGTGGCCGTCGCCATGAGCATGTCGAGCCGGTCGGCGAGGGCCGCCGCCAGAGGCCCGGTCCACCCCATGTGGCGTTGCAGGCCGAGGGCGATGCGGAAACCGCGCGAGAACCCCAGGGTCTCCCCGACCGCGGCGTCATGACCCTCGACGCCGCCGGTCTTGACGCCGTCCAGGATACTGTCGGCCTGGGCGAACAACCGCCTGGCGATACCCGGAGAAATGAATCCCTGGTTGAACTGCTGCAGGTAGAGGCCGCGCTCGTCGTTGATCAGGGTGGTCAGGCCGGTGCGCACCCGATCGGCGTCGGACAGGCCTTCGGCGCCGGCGCGCTGCGCCTCGATATCGGCCAGGCGGCCGTCATATTGCCCGGCAATGGACTGGGCCAGATCGGGCTCGATCCGGTAATCGCGCGCCACGTCCTGAATTTCGTCACGCACATCGGAGAGCGCCTTGGCAAGCACCCGGTTGCGCACGTCGAGATCGGCGGCCGACAGCTTGTCGAGGCCGAGCCAGGCCATCAACGGGCCCATGGTGGGGGCGTTGACGAACAGGGTGAACAGCACGAAGCCGGTTACCATCACCACGACGAAGCTGCGTATATCCTCGGGGATGGCCTCGTTTTCATGGATGGCGAGCGCCAGGGCAAGAGACACGGCACCACGCAAACCGCCCCAGAACATCACCGTGGTGTAGGCCATACTGACCTTATCGGCGAGGCCGATTTTGCCGAACGCCGGCAAGACCCCATAGAGGACGGCCGCGCGGGCGGCGAAGGCGGTGACGAGAAGCACCACAAGCAGACCGAGATCGCCGAAAGAGAAACCGGCGAGAATGGCCGGCACGGCCAGTCCGACGAGAACGAAAATCAACGAATTCGCCCAGAAGCCGAGCTGCTCCCAGGTCTCGATCAGCGGATGCCAGGTCCCGGGGGAAAACATGGTGCGGCCGTAGGAGCCGACCACCAGCGCCGCCGTGACCACCGCCATGACCCCCGACACATGGAGATAATGCTCGGCCAGCAAGAAGGAGAGATAAGCCAGGCAGAGGGTCAGGGTGATCTCGACCATGGGCACGCCGCGCAGCTTGCCGATCAGCCAGCACACCGCCCGGGCGAACAGGAAGCCGACCACGATGCCGCCGAAGAAGACGCGAATGAAATCGCCGGCGCCGCCCAGCAGGTCGGCCTCGGCGTTGCCCACCAGCATGCTGAGCAGGATGGTGAACATGACGATGGCGGTGGCGTCATTGAGCAGGCTCTCGCCCTCGACCAGAATGGCCAGGCGCTTGGGCGCGCCGAGATCCTTGAAGATGGCGACTACCGCCACCGGGTCCGTGGCCGAGACAATGGCGCCCAGCAGCAGGCAGACGACAAACGAAAAACCGGCGACGGCATAGAGCACGCCGGCGATGGCGAAGGTCGAGATCAACAGCCCGACAACCGCCAGCATGAGGATCGGGGCGATGTCGTCGAGCAGCTTTTTAACATCGATGGAGAGCGCCGATTCGAACACCAGAGCGGGCAGGAAGATAAAGAACACGGCCTCCGACGTGATATTGAGTTCTTGCAGGGCGGTGACGAAATCACCCAGCACCCAAAGCCCTTCGACGCCGTCGAGCAGGGTCACCGCGATGCCGAAGACGATGCCCACGGCAGCGAGCAGAACGGTATAGGGAAAGTTGATCCGCTGGGCGACCGGCAGCAGCAGGCTGGTGATAGCCAGCAGGCCGGTCAAACCCAGAACGACGATAATCGTATCTTCCATCACAGCGCCCCCCGTGATCGATATTCTTCTAATTCACAATAGCTTATCCCTGGAATTAACCAAGAGCAACGTATCGAATTAGGCCTTGCGGAAGGCGACCGCTGCGATCCAGCCGGCGAACAGGGCGACCAGGATGGCGACGATACCGTAGAGCTCGGGCTTGTTATGGGCGTAGTAATTGATCTGCCACAGGAAGCCCGTTTTGTTGATGAACAACGGCGTGGTCTCGGCGCTGATCACCTTGCCATCGCGGATCAGGAACACCTCGGCGCTATAGGCCCCTTCGGGGACGTTCGCGGGAAATTGCACCGAGGTGCTGAACAAGCGGTTGCTGAGAAACTTCATGGCGCTAATGCTGTCGCTGTAGAGACCGTCCCGCCTGCGGTTGCGAACCAGCGCCTCGCGGAAGGGCTGGACCTCTTCTTCAGGCCGCGCCGTGCTCGGTGTAAGCCGCAGCGCGTCGAGCCCGATCTGGTGAAGCTCGCGGAAGTTCCGCGGGGCTATCTCGTCGAGCGGGCGGCTCGACGCCACCATGTAATAGGACGGCGCGTCCTGGAATTCGACTTCGTCCTGGTTGATCCAGATACCGGCGATGCGATCCTTGCGGCGGACCGTGACACGCTCGAGCGGACCGCGCACCACCACCACGAGGTCGCCTTCTTCCTCGACCGCGCCATAGAGCAGAACATCGGTGCCGGTGAAGCCCGAATCGATCGAGATGACGTATTTCGACAGGTCGGCGACCACGGGCGCCGCCCCGGACGGCCCCGAGAAGAGGGTCAGCGACAGGGCGACGAGTATCAGGCGAAACATGTTCATCACTCGACCAGAAGCCCGATGCTGAAGGTGTCCACCGGCGTGCCGACCAGGTCGTAGAGGACCTTGGCGCATACGGCGAGAACGATCAGCGCCAGCAGGCCGCGCAATTGTTCGCCGCGCAGGCGCGACCCCAACCGCGTGCCGACCTGGGCGCCGATCACCCCGCCGGTGAGCAGCAGCAGGGCGAGCAGAACGTCGACGGTGGCATTGTTGACGGCTTGCAGGAAGGTCACGTTGGCGGTGACGAAGATGATCTGGAACAGCGATGTGCCGACAACCACCGATGTCGGCATGCCGAGCAGATAGATCATCGCCGGCACCATGATGAAACCGCCGCCGACGCCCATGATCGCCGCCAGAACGCCGACGATCACACCGATGCCGAGCGGCAACAGGGCGCTGATATAGAGTTTCGAGCGCCTGAAACGCATCTTAAACGGCAGGCCGTGAACCCAATAATGCTGATGCAGTTTGCGCCGCCGGCCGCTGCCGCCCCTCAATGCGGGCATCATGGCGCGCACCGACTCGATCGCCATCAACACGCCGATGACGCCGAGGAAGACGACATAGCTCAGCGAGATCACCAGATCGATCTGGCCAAGCTGGCGTAAAATCGAGAACAGCCAGACCCCGAAAGTCGAACCGACGATGCCGCCGATCAGCAGGACGATCCCCATCTTGAAATCGACATTGTCACGGCGCCAATGGGCCAGCACCCCCGACACCGACGAGGCGACGATCTGGTTCGCTTCGGTGGCCACCGCCACGGCCGGCGGAATGCCGATGAAGATCAGCAGCGGCGTCATCAGAAAGCCGCCGCCGACGCCGAAGATGCCGGAAAGAATTCCGACGCCGCCGCCCATGCCGAGCAAGAGGAATATGTTCGCGGACATCTCGGCGATGGGCAGATAAATCTGCATCAGCCGAGGCGTGTTCTGGAATTCAAACCGCAAAGCATGGCCGCTTATAGACCTACTCTAACTATAGAGAAAGTAAAAAAATTTCGAATTCATTGAGATTCATTTGGCGTCTGGCGGAGCGATAATATGCGACCACTTTTTACAGTTAACAGGGCGGCCAACAGGGTCATAATCACCCTCCCGCAATCGGCGGCGCCGGAAAACCGTGCGACTTGACGGATGCGCTCCGAAGACTAATTTTACCTGCGAAGGACCAAAAATTGCGGAGATCGACATGCCCCTCGTCACCACCACTATCGGCGCCTATCCGAAGCCGGATTACCTGGAAATCCCCGATTGGTTTAAAAGCGACGGCGGGCCAAACACCAGCGACCCGACGACGGCCTATACCGACTTCATGGGCCAAACCGGCGACGATTTGGAGGCCCTGCTGGCGCGCGCCATCAGCGAGGTGGTGGCGGATCAGGTCGATGCCGGCATCGAAATTCCCACCGACGGGGAGATCAGGCGCGACAATTACATCCATTATCATTGCCGCCATCTTCAAGGCTTCGACTTCGAAAATCTCACCGAGAAACGCATGCGCACCGGCGCCTGGACCGCTCAGGTTCCGACCATCCGGGGCGCGGTGAGCGCGGGCGCGCCGTTCTTGGTCGATGAGTGGCGCGCGGCACAAGCCTGCACCAAACGCCCCATCAAGGTGACCGTGCCGGGACCGATGACCATCACCGACTCGGTCGCCGATGATTTCTATGGCGACGAGCGCGCGGTCGGCGTCGCCCTGGCCGAGGCGATCAACGGCGAGATCCGCGCCCTGGCCGAGGCCGGTTGCCGCTGGATACAAATCGATGAGCCGCTGTTCGCGCGCTGGCCCGATAAGGCCCTCGCCTATGGCATGGATAATCTCGAACGCTGCTTTCACAAGGCGCCGAAGGACACCGTGCGCGCCATACATATGTGCTGCGGCTACCCCGAGAAGCTCGACCAGGAGGATTACCTCAAGGCCGACCGCTCGAGCTATTTCACCCTTGCCGACGCCCTCAACGACACCACCATCGAGGCGGTCTCCATCGAGGACGCCCACCAGCACAACGATCTTTCCCTGCTCGAGCGTTTCAAAACCATCCAAGTCATTTTCGGCGCCGTCTCCATCGCCCAATCGCGTATCGAGCCGGTCGAGGAGATCGTCGATCGACTCACGGCGGCCCTCGAGCATATCGAGCCCCATCGCCTGATCGTCGCCCCCGATTGCGGCCTCGGCATGCTGAGCCGCGAGGCCGCCCGCGCCAAAATGACCAACCTCTGTCTCGCCGCCAAAGCGGTCGGGTAGAACAATAATACCAAGGGGCCGATTTTCTGCTTTAATGACACCAGCAACAAGGAAGTGGTTCATCAACAGGGAGAAAAAGACATGCTACGTAAATCATCGACACAAAAATGGAAACTCGCCACCGGCGCGGCGGCTATCGGCCTGTTGTTGGCCGGCATCGCGGGCGCTCCGGCGAACGCCCAAACGCTCACGGTCTATACCGCTATCGAGGCGGACGATCTCAAGCGCTATGCCGAGGAATTCAACAAGACCAACCCGGACATCGAGATCAAGTGGGTCCGGGATTCGACCGGCATCGTAACCGCCAAGCTGTTGGCCGAGAAAGCAAACCCCCAGGCCGACGTGGTTTGGGGTCTGGCGGCGACCAGCCTTATGCTGCTCAAAAACGAGGGCATGACCGTGGGCTATATGCCGAGCGGCGGCGACAAGCTCGACCCCAAGTTCATCGATCAATCCAACCCGCCCCATTGGACGGGCATGGACGCCTGGGTGGCGGCGATCTGCGTCAACACCATCGAGCTTGAGGCCAACAACCTTCCCATGCCGACCTCGTGGGCCGACCTCGGCAAGCCGGTCTACAAGGGCCAGGTGGTGATGCCCAACCCAAACTCCTCGGGCACCGGTTTCCTCGACGTCGCCAGTTGGCTGCAGATGTTCGGTGAAGGCGGCGGCTGGACCTTCATGGACAAGCTCCACAAGAACATCGCCTGGTATACCCATTCGGGTTCCAAGCCCTGCCGTCAGGCCGGGTCGGGCGAAACCCCGATCGGCATTTCCTTCGCCTATCGCGGCGCCAAGGTTATAAACAAGGGCGCCCCGGTCGTGATCGTCATCCCCTCCGAAGGCGTCGGCTGGGACATGGAGGCGACGGCCATCATGAAGGGCACCGATCAGCTCGAAGCCGCCAAGAAGCTGGTCGATTTCACGGTCTCCAGGGCCGCGAACGAGATGTACAACAGGGCCTATGCGGTGGTCGCCATTCCGGGCATCGCCAAGCCGGTCAAGAACTATCCGGAAGCGGTCGCCGGCGCGATGATCGACAACGACTTCGAGTGGGTCGCCTCCAACCGGATGCGCATCCTCAAGGAGTGGCAGACGCGCTACGATGCCAAGTCCGAGCCGAAGAGCTAGTCCGGCTTTTCAATTCTGACGACCCAGCCCCCCGCGCCGATGATCGGTGCGGGAGGCTGGAATCCTTTGCCGCCCGCCATACGCCGGGTGGAAACGGGGGGAGACAGGAATGGCGATGGACGAGACCGGTTCGCCTTATCTTAAAATCCGCAACCTGACCAAGATCTTCGGCGACTTCACGGCGCTCAAGAACATTTCGCTCGATGTCCAGATGAGTGAGTTCGTCTGCTTCCTGGGCCCCTCGGGCTGCGGCAAGACGACGCTGTTGCGCGCCATCGCCGGCCTCGATATTCAAACCGCCGGCACCATCGAACAGAACGGCCGCGACATCTCCGCCCTGCCGCCGGCTGAGCGGGATTTCGGCATCGTCTTTCAGTCCTATGCGCTGTTTCCCAACCTCACTGTCTATAAGAACATCGCCTATGGCCTGGAAAACCGGAAGATGCGCCCCGACCGGATCAAGGCGCGGGTCGCCGAGCTGCTCGACATGGTCGGATTGGCGGACCAGGCCGAGAAATACCCGGCCCAGCTATCAGGCGGCGAACAGCAGCGCGTCGCCCTGTCCCGCGCCATCGCCACCTCGCCGGGGCTTTTGCTGCTCGACGAACCGTTGAGCGCGCTGGATGCCAAGGTGCGCATCTTTCTACGCCAGGAGATCAAGGATCTGCAACGCCGCCTCGGGGTCACCACCATCATGGTGACCCACGACCAGGAAGAGGCGCTGACCATGGCCGACCGCATCGTCGTGATGGATCATGGGGTCATCGAGCAGGTCGGCGCGCCGGAAGAAATTTACGGGGCGCCCGCCACGTCGTTCGTCGCCAATTTCATCGGCACCATGAATTTCATCTCCGGCTCGGTCGAGGCTAAAGACGCGGTCCGGCTCGGCGATACCGTCCTGCACTGCACGACCGACGGCCTTGCCGCGGGCGCGTCGGTCACCGTCGCCATCCGGCCTGAAGATATCGACGCCGAGGAAATCGACGCCGCCGGTGACGGCGACGGCAACGGCAACGGCAACGGCAACGGCAATTTGATCGATGTCGAGGTCACCAAGATGGAATTCCTCGGCTCATTCTATCGCGCCACGCTGGGCAGCCCCGCCCTCGGAGAGCAGGGCGCGCGCGCCGATTTTTCCGTCAATCTGGTGCGCCGCAAGAATATCGAGCCGGGCACCAAACTCACGGTGCGCTTCCCGGCGCGCTACATCCGGATATATCCCGGTGGATGAGCGATGAGCGACGCCGCCATCGCCGCGCCGAAAATCAAGGCCAAGATCAGCCGCGACGATTGGATCATGCGCGGCTGCATGGGGGTGATCGGTATTTTTCTCGCCATGTTCGTGCTGCTGCCGCTCTACACCATGATGTCGAAGAGCTTCGAGAACAAGGCCGGAGACTTCATCGGGCTGACCAATTATCTGGAGTATTTCTCGACCCCGGCCTTGTTCCTGTCGGCCGTCAACAGCCTCTATATCTCGATCTTCGGCACCTTCCTGGTGCTCGGCACCGCCTTCGTCTACGCCTATGCGCTGACCCGCACCTGCATGCCGTTCAAGGTTTTTTTCAAACTGGTGGCGGTGATCCCCCTGCTGACGCCGTCGCTCCTGGCCGGCATTTCGCTGGTCTATTGGTTCGGCAAGCAGGGCGCGGCCAAGGAGCTCTTGTTCGGCGAATTGATCTACGGCCCCATCGGCATCATCATCGGATCGAGCTATTGGGTGTTTCCCCATGCCCTGATGATCGTGATTACGGCCCTCTCGATCGCCGACGCGAGGCTTTACGAAGCGGCGATATCCCTGCGCACCAAGCCGCTCAAAGTCTTCTTCACGGTCACCCTGCCGGGCTGCAAATACGGCCTGATCAGCGCCGGCTTCGTGGTCTTCACCCTGATTTTCACCGATTTCGGCGTGCCCAAGGTGATCGGCGGCAATTTCAATATGCTGGCCACCGACATCTACAAGCAGGTCATCGGCCAACAGAATTTCCAGATGGGCGCCGTGGTCTCGGTCGTCCTGCTGATCCCGGCGGTGATCGCCTTCTCGGTCGATAGGATCGTCCAGAAGAAGCAAGTCGCCCAGCTCTCGTCCCGCGCCGTCCCCTATGTGCCCAAGCCGGAGCGCCGCCGCGACATGATCATGCTCGCCTTCTGCTCGCTGGTCGCCTTCCTCATCCTGTGCATGATCGGCATGGCCCAATACGCCGCCCTGATAAAATTCTGGCCCTATAACCTGGAGCTGACCCTGGGCAATTACGATTTCGATCTGGCCAACGGGGGCGGCTGGGAATCCTATTTCAACTCCATCCGCATGAGCCTCTATACGGCGGTGGTGGGCACCATAATCATCTTCTTCGGCGCCTATCTGGTCGAGAAAGGGCGCGGCTTCGCGATCGGCCGCAACGCCTTTCACGCGGTCGCCATGCTGCCCTTGGCGGTGCCCGGCATGGCGCTCGGGCTGGCCTATATCTTCTTCTTCAACAACCCCGCGAACCCGTTCAATTTCCTCTACGGCACCATGGGCATCCTGGTGGTGGTGACGGTCACCCACTTCTACACGGTGAGCCATCTGACGGCGGTCACCGCGCTCAAGCAGATCGACCCGGAGTTCGAGTCCGTCGCCGCCTCCCTGAAGGCGCCGTTCTACCGGACCTTCGCCCGCATCACCATACCCGTCTGCCTGCCGGCGATCCTCGATATCTCCATGTATCTGTTCCTCAACGCCATGACCACGGTCTCGGCGGTGGTCTTTCTCTATTCCACGGACACCACCCTGGCCTCGGTCGCGGTGCTGAATATGGACGACCAGGGCGAGCTGCCCTTCGCCGCCGCCATGGCGATGATGATCGCCTACACCTGCGCCGGCGCCCGCATCCTCCACGTCATACTCACCCGAGGCATCACCAAGAGCACCCAGGCCTGGCGGGAGCGGTAGAGGGGCGGTTAGCCGCCGTCGACCAGCTTGCCGGGGTTCATGATGCCTTTTGGGTCGAGGGTCGCCTTGATCTTTCGCATGAGGTCGAGCTCGACACCCGATCTGTATTGCTCAAGCTCGCCCCGGCGCATGCGGCCGATGCCGTGTTCGGCGCTGAAGGAGCCGCCCATGGCCTCGGCGATGTCGTGGACCAGGCGGTAGAACTCTTCCCGCCGCGCGAGGAATTCGTCGCCGTCGGCGCCCACCGGCTGGGCCAGATTGAAATGGATGTTGCCGTCGCCGAGATGGCCGAAGGCGACCGGGCGGATGCCGGGCAGCCGCGCCGTCACCGCCGCGCTGGCCTGCTCGATGAAGTCGGCGACCCGCGACAGGGGCAGCGAGACGTCATGCTTGATGCTCGCCCCCTCGTGTTTCTGGACCTCGGCGATGCCTTCGCGCAGGCGCCATAGCTGGTGCGCCTGCTCACCCGTGGCGGCGATGGTGCCATCGCTGACCAGGCCGGCCTCCAGGGTCTCGGCAAACAGCGTCTCCAGGGTCGCCGCCAGGTCGGTCGCGCGGCTCGTCGCGGTGAGTTCGATCAACACATACCAGGGGTGGCTCTCGGCCAGGGGATCGCGGCATTCGGGCAGGTGGCGCAGCACGAAGTCGATGGCGATACGCGGCAGAATCTCACAGGCGGTCAGGGTCTCTCCGGCGGTCTCGCGGGCGCGCATGAACAGCGCCATGGCGGCCTCTACGTCGGGCACGGCGGCCAGCGCCGTGCGCGTATCGCTGGGTGCGGGGAAGATTTTGAGCACGGCGGCGGTGATCACCCCGAGGGTGCCCTCGCCGCCGATGAAAAGCTGCTTCAAGTCATAGCCGCTGTTGTCCTTGCGCAGGCCCTTGAGCCCGTCCCATATGCGGCCGTCGGGCAGCACCACCTCGAGGCCGAGGGCGAGGTCGCGGGCGTTGCCGTAGCGCAACACCCCGGTGCCGCCGGCATTGGTCGAAAGATTGCCGCCGATCTGACAACTGCCCTCGGCGGCCAGGCTCAAGGGGAACAGCCGCCCGGCATCGGCCGCCGCCGCCTGGATATCGGCCAGCACGCAGCCGGCCTCCACGGTGATGGTGTTGTTGGCCGTATCGACGGCGCGCAGCTTGTTCATGCGCCCCAGGCTGAGCAGAATCTCGTCGCCCGTCTCGCCCGGGATCGAGCCGCCGACCAGCCCGGTATTGCCGCCCTGGGGCACGATACCGACCCCCGCGCCCGCGCAGATTTTCACTACCGCCGAGACTTCGTCGGTCGATTTTGGCAGCGCCACCAGGGCCGTGCGCGCCGTATAGATGCCGCGCATGTCGGCAAGATACGGCGCCATGTCGGAGACCTCGTCGATCCAGCCGGCGGGCCCCAGCGCCTGCTTGATGCCGTCGATGACTTCGTTGTTCATGATCGTGCGGCCCCCCGCGCCAGGCGGTCATTGATGGCGGCGCCCCGCCCCTCATGGGGGATCGGGGTGACCGCGATGGCGGTGAAGTCGGAACGGTCCAGGCGATGGAGCATGGCGTAGAGGTTGGCCGCCGCCTCATCGAGATCGCCGCTCGGGCTGAGATTGAGGGTGGCGTCCGCGCAGGCCGGCCCGAACCCGAGGAAGGCCTCGCCGGCCTCCGGCGCCTCGGCGTCGAGGCGCAACGGCAGACGCGGCGCATAATGGCTCGCCATCATGCCGGGGGCGCGAATCTTCTGGTCGGCGGGTCCGGCCAGGGGGCCGATCTCGCCCTCGATAGCGTCTTTGGCCAGGCCGCCGGGGCGCAGCAATCGGGCCTCGCCGTCGAGGCTGATGACCGTCGATTCGAGGCCCAGGGGGCAGGGCCCGTCGTCGAGGATCATGGCGACCGCGCCGCCCAGCCCCTCGGCGACATGAGCGGCGGTGGTCGGGCTCAACCGTCCCGACGGATTGGCGCTCGGCGCGGCGATCGGCCGCCCGACGGCGCGCAGGAGTTCAAGCGCCGTGGCATGGCACGGCACCCGCAAGGCAACCGTCTCCAGGCCGGCGCTGATCGCGGCGGCGAGAACGGAGTCCGCCCGGCGGCGCAGAACCAGGGTCAGGGGGCCGGGCCAGAAACGCTCGGCGAGGCGCTCGGCGCGGTCGTCGAAATGCGCCTCGCGCCGGGCGGCGTCCCCGTCCGCAAGGTGAACGATCAGGGGATTTACGGCGGGCCGCCCCTTGGCCGCGAAGACCGCCTCCACGGCGGCCCGGTTGGTGGCGTCGGCGCCGAGGCCGTAGACCGTCTCGGTGGGAAAGGCGACAAGCTCGCCGGCGCGGAGCAGCGCCGCCGCCCGCCCGATGTCGCCGGGCGTCATGACCCCGCGCCGCGCACGATGAAATGGGGGTTCTCGAAGCCCGGCTTGCCATAGGCCAAGGCTTCGCCGTCCAGGGTGCACACGCTGCCGCCGGCGGCGCGAACCACGGCGTCGCCCGCCGCGGTGTCCCATTCCATGGTGCGGCCCAGGCGCGGATAGAGGGTGGCGGCGCCGCTGGCGATCAGGCCGAACTTGAGGGAGCTGCCCGCCGCGCGCTCCTCGCTGACTTGGTAATCTGCGAGATACGCGGCGGTCTCGGCGGAATAATGCGAGCGGCTGACCACCGCGACCACGCCGTTATCGTCAGGCGCGACTCGGATCGGCCTGGGGTCCTCGTCGCCCTCGGCCATATAGGCGGCGCCGCCCTGCGTGAAATAGACCACCGGCAGGGCGGGGGCGAGGACGATACCCTCGATGGGCCGGCCATCGCGGATCAGCGCGATATTGACCGTGAACTCGCCGTTGCGGTTGATGAATTCCTTGGTGCCGTCGAGGGGATCGACCAGCCAGAACGGCCCCTCGCCGACCTTCGGCGCCTGGCCGGCGGCGAACAGCTCCTCGGCGACGATGGGAATTTCGGGATCGAGAGCTTGCAGACCGGCCACGATCAACCTCTCCGCGGCCTCATCGGCGTCGGTCACCGGCGAGGCGTCGGCCTTGTCGCGCACGGCGAAGTCCTCGGCGTAATAGGTCATGATGAGATCGCCGGCGGCGCTGGCCAGACGGCGCAGCGCGTCTGCTAATTGGGGGCTGCTGGGCAAGGTCATCGGCGGATTTTCTATCGCATGAAGGGCTGGCTCGTCATACCCCCGGTTCCGCCGGGGTGCAAGGCGTCTTGGCGAGGCCGCCGTTCATCGGATAAGCTACGGCGCCATGGCAAGTTTGATTTCACAGAGGGTTGGCGGGGTACTCAGGGGGGCGCTGGTGGCGTCATGGATGGTCCAGGCCATCCCCGGCAACGCCGCCGCCGCTCATTTCAGTCACGGCTTCACGGCCTATCTGGGCAGCAATTTCTCCGAGGCCTTCATGGTCTGGCTACCCTTGGCCGAGGCCGGCGAAATCGAGGCTCAGTTCGGCCTCGGCCTGCTCTATGAGCAAGGCCAGGCGGTGATGCGCGATCTCGAAGAAGCGGCATCCTGGTACGCCCGCGCCGCCGAGCAGGGCTCCATGCGCGCCCAGACCCAACTCGGCGGCATGTACGCCCGGGGCGACGGCGTGGCCGAGGATTGGAGCCGGGCGATTGCCTGGTGGCGCCGCGCCGCGGCCCAGGGCAGCAAACGCGCGAAATTTCACCTCGGCCAGGCCTATCAATTCGGCTCGGGGGTCGAGCGCGATATCGACATGGCCATCCAATGGTACAGCGAGGCGGCGGCCCTGGGTTTCCGCGCCGCCGCCCTGCACATCGAGCAAATCAACCGCCTGCGGAGTGCGGGAGATGAAGCCGCCCAGGCATCGTTGGACCCGGGCCCCGCGCCCCCCGACGATGAGCCGAGCGGGATCGTGCTGTCCTTGACGGGCAGGGATTCGGTTTCGGTCTTCTACGAGACCAGCAGCGACCTGAAATTCAATGACTCGGCGCCGCTCATCGCCCTCGGCGACAGCCCTCCCCAGCCCCTCGAGGAAGCCTATCGCATCTATCTGGCGTCCTATCGCAGCATCCACGAGGCGAATGAGGACTGGCGGGGAATCGCCGACTCCAACGCCGCCCTGCTGGATGGTCTGTTCGCGGCGGTCGCCCAGACCGACCTCGGCCGCGACAAGGGCATCGTCTATCGCCTGCAAGCGGGCCCCCTGCCCGACGCCGACGACGCCAACGCCCTGTGCTACCGATTAAGCCAGCGCGACATCCCCTGCGCCGTGGTGGCACCTTAATGATGAAGGAGACGCTTGCGCAAAACAGAGTGTGCATCACATGGTGCAAAACAACTCTTTTTACCCGCCCTCGCAGTTCGAATTGAATAACGAAGCCGTCAATCTCCGTGCGCATATAATTAATAAACTATTATGCCGACACCGATGAGACATGGGATATATTTTAAAATAAGTCGCCAAACTGTCCTACAAGGTGGGACCAGTTTGATACGGAGATTAGAGGTAAAATCAAATAGTGAGCTTCTTTGATAATCGGAAATAGGAGCGCCTAGTGGCTGGAGTGAACCTAGACAAAATACAAGAAGATCGAATCAATAATCTTGCCAAGAAGTGGGACAATGAGGATGCAATTTCTCTAGATGAAATTTTTATCAGTGAAAGAGTATTTGATACTCTTGGTAACGACAAAACTATCGTTCAGTCGTTCTTGCTTCCAACTATACTATCAATATTACCGTTCACCCCACTAGTATATGTGGAAATTTGCCCTTTTTGTATTAATAAAGATAATTATATTCAATTCACATCACTCGTACGAACCGGACAAATAGTTCCATTTTTGATTGCTCCGTACAGTCGATACCCTGACCAGGTTTTAGACGCCGTGAGAGGATATGATCACGTCTCTTGCTACGAGTTCTCATTCTATAAGCATGTGGAACTTACGAGTTCATCTGACAGCGGGTTGTGTCCACACTGTATAGATAAATTTAAAATGAAATAGAAGATTTGGTGAAGGGGCGAAGGGGGGCCCGTAAATTTCGCCGCCATCTGGATAGGCTGATACATAACATTAGACCATTTCTCAACCCCGATTACGAATTACTGAAAGATTTTCATGATGTTTCGAGCAAATACGACATCGAAGGAGCAAATCAGTTAGTAGACATGAGCGAAGCTATAAATTCATTCAGAACTGCGCAAGCTTTTAATGCGACTTTATTAATCAATGAGCATGATTTTTCTCGCATTCCTGATGGGGTAACTGATGAAAGTGACCGAGCGCGGATATTCTCTCTTAAGTTGAGTTCTTTGGTTTCAGAAGGATTAGGTTTGAAAATACCAACTGATATTGATATTGATCAGTATATAGAAATATTACAGGATTTTCGTCCAAAACTTATGAGCATAAACAAAAGCATAATCGAATCCGCAAAAGTGGATGGCGATTTATTTTTGCCAAAGTTGTTGAACACTATTGCTAAATTTAACGCCGAAATTGAACGGGTTAAGGGCCTGAAAAGATACATGCTGTATGAAGCGGGTGTTGAGCTAGTATTGAATAACAAAGCACTCGTCACTTCAGCGTTCGTAGCTAGTGGATGGAATCTAACATTTGGTACCGTCCAAAAGGGGCAATACCCCAGGCAGGCCATAGGTTCTTGGGGGACTCAAGCGTTAAGTGGGAACCACTAGGGTCAGGACTCATTGATTGATCCAGAAGATGACGAAAGCGGCGATACAGATGGCTGAGAAGAAGGTGTGGGCGCAGCGGTCATAGCGGGTATGGATGCGTCGCCAGTCCTTGAGTTTTCCGAA
>ERZ813253.110-NODE-110-length-31658-cov-7.330595_pt1 | contig 31658 bp, 30 predicted proteins | sample MGYA00520893_ERZ813253 | MGnify/ENA primary metagenome ERZ813253 (study PRJEB31669, sample SAMD00080414) | marine metagenome | biome: oceanic hadal pelagic zone biome; feature: marine hadalpelagic zone; material: sea water | place: Pacific Ocean:Izu-Bonin Trench...
TCGCCCCGGCGCTTGCCGACGAACACCCGCTCGGCGTCGCGGCGCACCAGATCGAGGATGGCGTCGGGCACCAGCCGGTCGTGGAGCACCACATCGGCCTGTTGCATCAGCCGCAGGGCGCGGAAGGTCAGCAGGTCGGGATCGCCGGGGCCGGCGCCGACCAGATAGACCTCGCCCAGGTTGGGCTCGGCGGCCACGCCGCGCTCGGCGGCGAGGATCTTCTCAAGCAGCCGGCGGGCGTCGTCGGTCTGCCCCGCCAGAACATACTCGCCGACCGGACCGTCGGTGACGCGCTCCCAGAACCGGCCGCGGCGCGCGGCGTCGGGGATCGCCTGTTTGATGCGCTGCCGCCAGCTCCCTGTGAAGGCGGCGAGCTGGCCGAAACGGCTGGGGATGCGGGTCTCGAGCTTGGCGCGCAGCAGGCGCGAGAGGATCGGCGCCTCGCCGCCGCTGGATACCGCGACCACCACCGGCGAACGGTTGACGATGGACGGCATGATGAAACTGCACAGACTCCGCCGATCGGCCACATTGACCGGTATCCCCCGCTCCCTGGCAAGGCTGGAGACCCTCTCGTTGAGCGCTTCGTCATCGCTGGCGACGAAGACCAGCCGCGCCCCGCCGAGATCATCGGGCGCAAAATCGCGCGCCAGATGCTCGAAGTCGCGGCAGTCTTCAAAGGCTTCCGAGAGTACCTCCGCGACCACGCGCACCTGGCCGCCGGCCTCGGTGACGGCGGCGCATCGCCGCGCCGCCAAGGCGCCGCCGCCGACGATTAGCACCGGCTGATCTCGGAGATCGAGGAAAATCGGGAAATATTCCATGAGGCTTCCTGGTCCGGTCTAGGTCACCGACTGATTGAATCTAAGCCATATTCGCAGTGATGCGGGTTTAACGGAAGCGAGATCGTTGTCGTCTCGCTTGTCGTCGCGGGTGGCGACAGCGCGGAACTGCCTGGGTTTATTATAGAGCAAGGTGCTGCGACCGTCGTGGGCCCGGACACGCTTCTTCGAGTTGACGCACATTGCCTTCACGCGCCATCATATCTACGATAATCGCGGTGGCCGGGATTTCCTCAACGCCGCCACCCTCTTGATGTCTGATACCCGGTTCGGTCCCCTATGAAGCGTGGTCTGCTATGAAGTTCGGCATTGTCGTAAACGAGGGGCCGTTTACCCACCAGGCGTCGGATTCCGCCTACCGATTCGCCGTGGCGGCCGTGGAGAAGGGCCATCGGGTGATCCGGGTGTTTTTCTATTACGACGGCGTGAATAACGGCAACAAGCTGTCTTCGCCCCAGGCCGACGATCGCAATCTGGTCAAGCTGTGGGGAGAACTGGCGGCGGAACACAAGGTCGATCTGGTGGTCTGCGTCACGGCGGCGCTGCGGCGCGGCATCAAGGAAGAAATCCTCGCCGACGGGTTCCGCATTTCCGGTCTCGGACAGCTTATCGAGATGTCGCTGGCGGCCGACCGTACCCTGGTATTCGGGGATTAGGCCGATGGCCGAGGATCAGCCAGTCGAATTCGATACCCAAGGCGTCAAGAAGCGCTTCATGTTCGTCAATCGGCGGGCGCCCTACGGCAGCATCTATGCCCTCGAGATTCTCGAGATGGTGCTGATCTCGGCTGCCTTCGAGCAGCATGCCGCAATCGTCTTCATCGACGACGGCGTCTTCCAGCTCAAGAAGGGCCAGGACACCTCGGCTCTCGGCATGAAAAATTTCTCGCCCACCTATCGCGTAGTCGAAATGGAAAAAGACGACGCCAACGAAGACGATGACATCGACATGGTATGGCGTATCATCGTCGAGAAGGAGTCCCTGGAAGCCCGCGGCCTTGAGGCGGATGATCTCCTGGTCGGCGTCGAAGTCATGGCGGCGGAAGAGTTGAGCGCACTGATGGCCGCCCAGGACGTGGTGTTAAGCGGATGATGCTGCACACGGTCAACAAGTCGCCATTCGAGCGCAATGCCCTGGAGTCCTGCCTCAGGCTGGCCGCCTCGGGCGCCTCCGTGCTGCTCATCGAAGACGGCGTTATCGCCGCCCTGGCGGGAACCGCGGCTGGCGAGACCATCGCCGAGCGGCGCGGAGATTTGAAGTTTTATGTGCTCGGGCCCGACATCGCCGCGCGGGGACTCGAGGATAAACCCCTGGTAGACGGTATCGAGATCGTCGATTATGACGGATTCGTCGATTTAGTTACCGAGCATGATGCGGTCCATGCTTGGCTGTGACATAATAAACGCGAGGACAGAACAAGGAACAACCCCATGTCCTATCAACTGAACGGCACGACGATCGAGCATGACGAGGAAGGCTATATCACCGATATCAGCCTGTGGAGCAAGGAGCTCGCCGGCCTGATCGCCGAGGATGAAGACATCGACATGTCCGATGACCATTGGGAGGTCGTCAACTTTCTCAGGAATTACTACGAAGAGTACCAGATCGCCCCGGCGATCCGCGTGCTGACCAAGGCGATCAAGAAGACCCTGGGGCCCGAGAAGGGCAACAGCCAGTATCTCTACGAGCTGTTTCCCTACGGCCCGGCTAATCAGGCTTGCAAGATCGCCGGACTGCCCCAGCCTACCGACTGCGTCTGACCCCACGCCGTGACCGCCGCCTACGCGATGCATCTGTATGGGGCGGTTGCGGTCCTGGTGGTTGGGCTGGCGGTTAAAATCCGCCGCTACGCCACCGTTCCCGCGCCGCTCAAGATAGCGCTCACCCCGGCGCCAACCATGGCAGCCGGGGTGGTGGCGAGGATGGCCCGCGAGACCCTGCTGTTCACCAGCCTGTTCCGCTCCAACAAATAGATCTGGCTGTTCGGCTAGATGTTCCACGTCGCCCTGCTGCTGGTGGTGCTGCTCGTTCATTTGCGCTATTTCACCAGGCCGGTGTGGTTCTGGGCGGTCTGGCTGCAACCCTTCAGCAAGCTGCTGCACGCGCCGAGGGTGTTCTTCAGCCCGTCGCGGACCCAGATCGACAACGCCCGCGACAAGCGCTATCGGCCATGAACAAGATCAACAAGAAGGCCGAATTCGAGACCCCGGTGCTCGGCGACTATATCATCGCGCCGGCTATCGCGCCGGGCGCCATGGCCCATAGCCAGCCCTTCGCCGAGCCCCATGTCGACGGGCTGATCGGCTATGCCAAGGTGTTCCATCAGGCGGGGATCAGTTGGACGATCAGCTCCTACGCCTCGGAAGCCGCCAATTTCGCCATGTTCATCGGCTCCAACGAGCAGATGGCCGCGATCGCCGAGCGCATCCGCAAGGCGGCCCAGGATTTGGGCGTGAAGCGTATCGTGGTCGGCGAATGCGGCCATGCCTGGCGGGTCGCCTATAATTTCTGGGACACCCTGGCCGGACCCTTCGATTTTCTCGACGACAGCTATCCCTGTCCCCAGCATATCTGCGAATTCACCCTCGATCTGATCCGCGAGGGGCGCATCGAGTTCGACAAGTCGGCCAACGATCACATGACCCTGACCTTCCATGATTCCTGCAATGTGGCGCGCGCCTCGCGCATGGGCGACGAGCCCGGCGGCCAGTTCCGCTATCCGCGCGAGATCATCAAGGCCTGCTGCAACAATTTCTACGACATGGCCGATGACGCCATCAACGAGAACAGCTATTGCTGCGGCGGCGGCCTGCTCACCGACGACCTGACCGAGCTTCGGGTCAAGGGCGCCAAGCCCCGCATGGAAGCCCTCAAACGGGTGGTTGAGGACCATGGCGTCACCCACATGGCGGCGATCTGCGCCATCTGCAAGACCCAGTTTTCCAAGGTCATACCCTATTACGGCTTCGGCATGAACAGCATCGTCAGCGTTCACCAGCTGGTGAGCAACGCCATCATTCTCGACGGCCAAAACCCAGCCGGACAAAATCCAAACGGACAAAAAAATGACTGATCAACAGGACGACACAAACCTCACCTGGCGGCGCTACCAGGACGGCGACTCGGCGCCCGTGCCGCTGGAGGAGAAAATCTTCAACGCCGGCCATACCCACCAGTGCCCGACCTATGTCCACCGCACCCCGCCGTGCCAGGGAAGCTGCCCCTCGGGCCATGATATTCGCGGCTGGCTGGCCATCGCCCGGGGCATGGACAAGCCGCCGGTCGAGGGCATGCCATGGCAGGAATATGCCTTTGAGCGCATGATCGCGGCCAATCCTTTCCCCTCGATCATGGGCCGGGTCTGCCCGGCGCCCTGCGAGGACGGCTGCAACCGCAACGAGGTCGAGGATTTCGTCGGCATCAACGCGGACGGCCTCATGCTGGGCAATCTCCTGGCCAGCTTCTCCCACCAGCGCCACACCGCGCAAAACCCCTGGGCGATGCGCTTCCTGGCCTTCGTGCGCGAGTGCCGGAGAAGATAAGCCGTCAGCGATCAGCGATCAGCCTTCAGCCAAGAAGTGTTTTTTAGCTGACCGCTGATCGCTGACGGCTTTTCTTCTCTGTGCCTGTCTGGTTAGCGGCCGTCCAGATATCGTCTCCAGCGCCAGGCATCGACGAGGGCGCGCGTGATATATCCAGTCCCGAAGCCTGCGGCGAAGATGCCGAGGACAACCACCAGCAATTCAATCACTTCATACCCCCTTCAATCTGCGAGCCCGTCGAAATCTTACCCTTCGTGCCTCGGTGGCGAGATTTTTTGTTCTATATTTATTCTGCGACATTTATTCCGCGGCGACCCGGCGCTTGGCGATGAGGCCGATGATCTTGCCGGCGGCGTCGGGGATATTGGTGCCCGGACCGAATACGGCGGCGACGCCGGCCGCCTGTAAACCCGCGTGATCGGCGGGCGGGATGACGCCGCCGCAGACCACCAGAATACCGTCATCGCCGCCCGCCTTGAGGGCGTCGATCAGGTCGGGCACCAGGCTGCGGTGGGCGCCGGCCTGGGTCGAGACGCCGATCACATGGACATCGTTCTCGATGGCCTGGCGGGCGGCATCCGCTGGGGTCTGGAACAGCGGGCCCAAATCGACGTCGAAGCCGATGTCGGCGAAGGCGGTGGCGATCACCTTGGCGCCCCGGTCGTGGCCGTCCTGGCCGAGCTTGACCACCAGCATGCGCGGCCGGCGGCCGTGGTCGCCCTCGAAGGCGCGGGTGGCGGCCTGGATGGCGGCGAAGCCCTCGTCACCGTCATAGGCGGCGCCGTAGACTCCGCTGATGGTGCGGATTTTGGGCCGGTAGCGGCCGAAGATACTCTCCAGGGCCTGGGTGGTTTCGCCCACGGTGGCGCGCGCCCGGCTCGCCTCGATGGCCAGGGCCAGGAGGTTTCCCTCGCCGCTTTCCGCGGCCGTGGTGAGCGCCGCGAGGTTGGCCTGGGCGGTGGCCTCGTCGCGGGTGCTGCGCAGTTTTTCGAGGCGCGCGATCTGGGCGTCGCGCACGGCGCGGTTATCGATGCTGCGCAAGGCGATCGAGGGTGTCTCGCCGGAGGTATATTTATTGACGCCGACGATGACCTCCTCGCCGCGATCGATGCGCGCCTGACGCTTGGCGGCGCTTTCCTCGATGCGGAGCTTGGGCATGCCGCTCTCCATGGCCTTGGTCATGCCGCCGAGTCCCTCGATTTCCTCGATCAATTCCCAGGCGTGATGGGCCAGGGAGGCGGTCAGGCTTTCCACGTAGTAGCTGCCGGCGAGGGGGTCGATCACCCTCCCCACGCCGGTCTCCTCGGCGAGAATGAGCTGGGTGTTGCGCGCCACCCTCGCCGCGGCGTCGGACGGCAGGGCGAGGGCCTCGTCGAAGGCGTTGGTATGCAGGCTCTGGGTGCCGCCGAGCACCGCGGCCATGGCCTCATAGGCGGTGCGCACCACATTGTTGTGGGGGTCCTGCTCGGTCAGCGACACGCCCGAGGTCTGACAATGGGTGCGCAGGGCCAGGGAGGCCGGGTTGGCGGGCTCGAACTGGCTCATCAGGCGCGCCCACAGCAGGCGGGCGGCGCGCAGCTTGGCGATCTCCATGAAGAAATTCATGCCGATGCAGAAGAAGAACGAAAGCCGGGGGGCAAAATGGTCTATGGCCAGGCCGCGCTCCAGGGCGGCGCGCACATAGGCCAGGCCGTCGGCCAGGGTGAAGGCGAGTTCCTGCACCGCGTTGGCGCCGGCCTCCTGCATGTGATAGCCGGAAATCGAGATCGAGTTAAAGCGCGGCATATGGTGCGCCGTATGCTCGATGATGTCGGCGACGATGCGCATGCTCGGGGCGGGCGGATAGATATAGGTGTTGCGGACCATGAACTCCTTGAGGATGTCGTTCTGGATGGTGCCGGCGAGCTGACCTTGCGCCACACCCTGCTCCTCGGCGGCGACGATGTAGCCGGCCAGCACGGGCAGCACCGCGCCGTTCATGGTCATCGAGACGGTCATCTCATCGAGCGGGATGCCGTCGAACAGCAGCTTCATATCCTCGACCGAATCGATCGCCACGCCGGCCATGCCGACATCCGCCACCGCCACCGGGTCGTCGGAATCGTAGCCCCGGTGGGTGGCCAGATCGAAGGCCACCGAGAGCCCCTTCTGGCCGCCGGCCAGGGCGTTGCGGTAAAATTCGTTGCTCTCCTCGGCGGTGGAAAAGCCGGCATATTGGCGGATCGTCCAGGGCCGGTTGGCATACATGGTGGCGCGCGGGCCGCGCACATAGGGCGCCGCCCCGGGAATCCCGCCGAGATGGTCGATCTCGGCCAGATCGGCCGCCGTATAGAGCGGCTTGATGGCGATGCCCTCGGGGGTGTGCCACACCAGGCTGTCGGGCGAGGCGCCCTTGAGCTCCCGCTCCGCCATGGCCGCCCAGTCGGCTAAGGTCTTCTGCTTGCTATCAGCCATCGCATGAAATCCATTTCGCACTTGCGAGATAGAGTATGCCGAAGGCTGCGGAAGCCGTCAAATCGGGGTGCTACCAGACAAAGGCCGGGATGGCGGCTGTCGGGCTTACGCCGGCGTCCCGGCAAGCGGCTTCGAGGCGGGCAGGCTCGGGGGCGGCGGTGCGCTCCGTGCCCCAGGCGTCGGCAAGCAGGCCGCCGGTGACCAGCAGGCTGTCGAGGCCGACGGTCTCGGCGCCGAGGATGTCGGTGGCGAGGCCGTCGCCGACCACCAGGATGCGCCCGCGGTCGAGATCGCCGAGGGCTTTGAGACAAGATTCGTAGACCCCGGCGTAGGGCTTGCCCAGCCGGTGGACTGTGCCGCCGAGACTCTCATAGCTGGCGGCGAGAGTGCCGGCGCAGGGCTCGCGTATGCCGTTGTTGATCACCGTCAGGTCGGGATTAACGCAGACCATGACCAACCCGAGGGACGTGGCGCGGCGCAAAATGACATCTTCCGCGGCAGCGTTGATGGTGCCGGTGCAGAGCAGAAAATCGGCCTCTTCCAGATCTGCCGACGGGACGTAGTCGAGGCTGTCGAGCAGATCGCCGTCGGCCGCCTTGCCGATATGGAAAAAGCATGCGCCGAGGGCCGCTGACCAGGGCTCGTCGCGGCGCTCCAGGGCCTGGCGGCCGGCTTCGCCCGAGGTGATGATGGCGCTGTAGCAATCCGCGCCGATGGCCATCTTGTCGAGCCGCGCCGCCGCTTTATGGGCGCGCCGGGGTGCGTTCGACAGGATGATTACGCGTTTATCTGCCTCGCGCAGCCGCGCCAGACAATCGATGACGCCCGCAAACGGCGCCATGCCGTCATGCACCACCCCCCACAAATCGAGGATCAAGGCGTCATAATCGGCGGCGATAGCGGCCATGCCGCGAATCACGGGAATAGGCATTGGGTCTCCAGTGGTCTCTGGGGGGATAGGGTCAAGCTGCGGTTCGCAGTCTTGTCGCATGGCGCGCCCCATTGCGACAAGGAATATGCGGTCAGAGAAGCAAGCGAGCGACCGCGAGCCGCCGGCTTACCCGGCGAAAGTCTGCGTGGCGTTTGAACGCAGGGAGCCGCTTGGCGACCGTAATAACTCTAGATATCGCGGCTCAGCCTCGGGGTGCCGAAGAGATAGCCCTGGCCGTAATTGATGCCGTAATCGAGCAGATCGACGAGCTGTTCCTCCTTCTCGATTTTCTCGACGATCAGTTGAATCCCGGCGCGCTCCAGGGCGTGCTTGATGCGATAGAATTGAAGCGCTTCGTCGCTGTTCTCGAGGGTGTCGAGGGCCGTGGTGGCGCCGACCTTGATGAACGAGATGCTGCGCGCAATCAATGCATCCACATCGAGATTGAGGTCCACCACCCGGTCCACCGAGAATCGGAAACCAAGGTCGCCGAGCTGGGCTAAATTGCTCGTGATATAGCGGTCCTGGGCCAACAGGTCGGCATGGCCGAACTCGAAGATGAGATTTTCGGCCAGCTCGGTATTGTCCTGCATGAACTCGATGAATTCGGGGAAGAAAGAGGTGTCCGCCAGGGTGAATTGCGAGATGTTGCAGAAGAACGCGAAATTGAGCTTGCGCCGCTGGCTCTTGCGCACGAGCTGGACACATCGAAACAGGAGATTGTTGTCGATGGCCGTGATCAGCCCGGTGCTTTCGGCCAGCGCGATATATTTCGAGGGCTCGAGCAGGGCGCCGTTGGCGTCGCGCAGGCGGCTGTAGGTCTCGTAATAGCCGAGCTTACGCTGGGGCAGGCTGACCACCGGCTGGAGATAGACATCGACGCGGTTGTTGTCGAGCGCATCGCGGATGATGTGGAGCAGCTTCTCGCCTTCGAGATCCTCGGAGACGGTCGGCGCATCGACGGCGTCGACCGCGAGTTTCAAGGGCAGGGCTTCGTTGCTTTCGGGGCTCTCGGAAATCTGGCGCACCAGGGTTTCCAGGGTGCGGACCTCGGCGACGATGTCGCCAAGGTCTTCCGGCGGGACATGCTGTATGGCTTTTTCGGTCGCCGCCGCAAGGAGGTTGATATCGTCGCGGGAAGAGGCGACCTCTTCTTCGATGCGATGCTGGGCCTGCTCCACGGTCACCAGCGCCTGGACCATGGTTTGATCGCGCCGAGACCGTGAAAATCCTTGATGCAGCAAAACGCCCAACAGCAGGATGCTGACACCGATCGCGATAGCCGCCGCCTGGTCGGTCACGACACCGCTGCGATAAACGCCGAAGCCGATTACCGCCGCCGTCGCCAAATACGACAGGGCGAAAACCCCATTGATGAGCAAATACATATAAAGCCCGATTGCTTGAACTCGCCGACATCATGGCCGCGAAGTCTTGAAATAAGGTTAACGGATGGTTGCCTGTAGGCCGCTTTCCGCCCCCACGGCGTCGGCGATGTGGGTATGGCCGTCGGTGGCCAGAAGTGCGGCGAGTTCGGCCTTGATGCGGGCGATGAGTGCGGGGCCTTGATAGATCATGGCGGTGTAGAGCTGCACCAGGGAGGCCCCGGCCTTGATCTTGGCGTAGGCGTCGGCGCCCGAGGCCACGCCGCCGACGCCGATCAACGGGATACGGCCCTCGGTCACCTGGTACATGGCGGTCAGCAGGGCGGTCGAACGGTCGAACAGGGGGGCGCCGCTCAAGCCCCCGCTTTCATCGCCCTGGGGGCTTTCGAGGTCTTTCGGCCGGGCGGTCGTGGTGTTGCTGATAATCAGCCCGTCGACGCCCTGCTGCAAGGCGACCACGGCGATATCGGCGATCCCGTCCTCGTCGAGATCGGGGGCGATCTTGATCAGCAGGGGCAGGGGGCGCCGGTCCCCGGGCGTCAGGCGGGATCGGCACGCCATGAGCGCCTCGACCAGCGTGGACAGCGCATCCCGCGCCTGGAATTCCCGCAATCCCGGGGTGTTGGGCGAAGAGACATTGATGGCGACATAGGCGGCATGGCCGTGCAGCGCCTCGAGCCCGGCGACATAATCGGCGATCGGATCGGCGCTGTCCTTGTTGACGCCGATATTGACGCCGACGATCTGTTGCTGATCTTTTGGGGCCTTCTTGTTTTTGCCGGAGAGTCGCGCCACGAACGCCTCGAGGCCGCACGAATTGAACCCCATGCGATTGATCAGGGCCTGGTCCTCGGCCAGGCGGAACAGCCTGGGTTTCGGATTGCCGGCCTGGGGACGGGGAGTCACGGTGCCGGCTTCGACGAAATCGAACCCCATGGCGAGCAGGCCGTCGATCGCCTCGGCGTCCTTGTCGAAGCCGGCGGCAAGGCCGATCGGGCTGCTGAAATCGCGGCCCCAGAGCCGGGTCTGGAGCAGGGGGAAATCACGCCGCTTGGGGTGCGGCACGAGCCCCGCCGCCAGGGCGCGCACCGCCAGGCGATGGGCGGCCTCGGGCGGCAACAGGCGCAGCCCCCGGCCGGCGGCGTCATACCAGCCGGTCATCGGGTCAGTCGCGCCGTGGGGAAGGGGTTCATGGCGCGACAACCTAATCTATTGCCCCGAAGTTGAAAAGCGGCCCTGGGGAAAAGCGGCCCTGGGCCGGTCCCTCCGGCTGGTCCATAATCAGCCCATGATCGATCGCCTGATTATCTTCGTTGCGGTGCTCCTAGCCCCGGCAGCAGCGGCGGCGGAGCCGGTGGCGGCGCTGCTTGAGAAGGCCGTGGCCCTGGCCTGTGTCGAGCAGCCCCTGGCCGCCGACGCCATGGCGCGGGCGCTCACCCCGGCTGCGCGGGCGGCGAGCGACGAACCGCTGACCATGGGGGAGCAGAATTTCGGCTGGCGCCGGCAGATCATCTTGGGCGGTGGCGGGCGGTTGGATATCACGCGCCTCGAGCCGTGGGGCGTGCTGCGCCGCATCGAAATCCAATATCGGGCCGACGGACGCCCCGAGATCATGGTCATCGCCAATGGGGATTGCGTCATCACGGCGGCCCGGCGGCTGCGTTACGGCGCCGATGGCCGGGCCGAGTCCATCGAGATTCTCGGGCCCGACCTGATCCCCACGGGCGCCAGCGAGCCGCTTAACCCAGCGGTTCCCCCGGGCAGTGATCCGGGCGGCGTGACCGTGGCCCTGATCGATTCCGGGGTCAATTACCTGCTGCCCGAAATCAACCGCCGCCTGGCCCGGGACGGCGATGGTGCGCTGATCGGCTATGATTATTGGGACATGGACGATCGCCCGTTCGACGCCAATCCGGCGCGCTCCGCGTTCTTCCCCCAGCGCCACGGCACCCGCGTCGCCAGCGTAATCCTGGCCGAGGCCGAGGCGGCGCGGCTGATCCCCTATCGCTACCCCCGCCCCGACCTGTCGCGCATGAAGGCCCTGGTCGCCCATGCGGCGGCCAACGGCGCGCGCATCGTCAATCTCGCCATGGGCAGCAACAAGCCCGAGCCCTGGCGGGCCTTCGCCGAGGCGATGGCCGAGAATGCCGACATCCTGTTCGTGGTGTCGGCGGGCAACGACGGCCGCGATCTCGACCGCCGGCCGGTCTATCCGGCGGCGTTCCCGGCCGACAATATGCTGGTGATCACCTCGGCCGACGGCTTCGGCGAGCCGGCGGTTGGATCGAACTGGGGCCGCGCGACGGTCGATCTCCTGGTCCCCGGCGAGCGGGTGCCGGTGATCAACTTTTCCGGCCAGGCCGGCTTTGCCTCGGGGGCGAGCTTCGCGGCGCCGCGCGTGACCGCCCTGGCGGTGCGCCTGCTCGTCGCCAACCCGGCCTGGACAGCAGGCGACCTCAAGGCGGCGATCATCGCCCGCGCCCGCCTGATCGACGGCGCCGGACGCCTGACCTCGCGCTACGGATTTCTCGACCTCGATGCGCTGCCCCAGTGATACCCCCCTGCGGTGATAGGCACCCATTTCATGGCATCAAACCGGCCATTCGGGCAGGCGCGGTGCGCAGCGCGATACCTCGTATCGGGCAAGCATCGCAACGCACCCGATGGCCGGTTTCATGCCACCGGAGGCCGGGTTCTTTTGCCCGAATGCCGCGTTGCGCTTCGCTTGAAGTGGGGGGCACTACGGCGCAAAGCGCGCCTTGCCTTCGGGCAAAATAATCCCGGTGAAATGGGTGCCTATCACCGCAGGGGGGTATAAGCTCCGCTGATGAAAAAAATCAACTATATCGACGGCGAATGGATCGAGGGCAATCCGCCGGTGCTCGGGCCGCATGATCAATCCTTCTGGTTCGCAACCCAGATATTCGATGGGGCGCGCGCCTTCGAGGGGGTCGCCCCGGACCTCGACCGCCATTGTCAGCGTGCCCTGGATTCGGCGTGCCATATGGGGTTCGAGCCGAACATGGCGCTCGACGATATAATCTCCATCGCCCTCGAGGGCTGCGCCAAGTTCCCCGCGGGCTCGGAGCTCTATATCCGGCCGATCTTCTACCCCGAGAGCGGCTTCCTCTATCCCGATGCGGACTCGGCGCGCTTCATCATGGCGATCCACGTCGAGCCGTTGCCCGACGCCAGCGGCTTTTCCGCCTGCCTGTCGAGCTATCGCCGCCCGGCGCCCGATTCGGCGCCGACCCTGGCCAAGGCCTCGGCGCTCTATCCGACCACCGGCATGGCGATCAAGGAAGCCGTCGACAAGGGCTTCGACAACGCGGTGATGCTCGATCATGAGAACAATGTCGCCGAGTTCGGCACCGCTAATCTGTGGATCGTCAAGGACGGCGTCGCCCAGACGCCCCTATGGAACGGCTGTTTCCTCAACGGCATCACCCGCCAGCGCGTCCTGTCGCTGCTCATCGACGATGGCGTCGATGTGGTCGAGCGCACCTTAAGCTGGGACGAGGTGCTGGGCGCCGACGAGATTTTCTCGACCGGGAATTTCGCCAAGGTCAAGCCGGTCAACCGCATCGAGACGCGCGAACTCCAGCCCGGCCCGGTGTTTTCCCGCGCCCGCGAACTCTATTGGGACTTCGCCCGCAAATCCAAGTTCAAGGTGGCGACGCCGTAGCGGTTTACCATGGGGAGCGTTGAGACCGTTGCCGTTGTTGCCCTGACGTTTCTCATCGCGGGTTTCGTCAAGGGCGTGGTCGGGCTCGGCCTGCCGACCATATCGCTCGCCGCGCTGACCGCGACCCTGGGGCTCCATCCGGCCATGGCCCTGGTGCTGGCGCCGTCGCTGGTAACCAATGTCATCCAGGCGACCCGGGGCGGTCATGGCAGGGTGGTGGTGCGCCGTCTGTGGCCCTATCTCGCGGTGGCGGGGGTCGGGATTTGGATCGGGGTGAAGATCCTGGTGGTGACCGACCCGGCCCTGCTGTCGAAGCTTCTCGGCGTGATGATCGCCCTTTACAGCCTGCTCAGCCTGGCCCGGTTCCGGCCCGCGATACACCCCGCGGTCGAGCCCTGGATCGCGCCGCCGCTCGGCCTGTTGAACGGCGTGCTGACCGGCTTAACCGGCGCCTTCGTCGTGCCCTCGGTGTTTTATCTTCAGGCCCTCGGCATGGCCCGCGACGAGCTGGTTCAGGCGATGGGGACCATGTTCCTGTTCGCCACGGTCTGTATGGTTCTGGCCCTCGGCTCGCAGGCCTTTATCACGGTCGATCTCGCCCTGCAGTCGAGCGCCGCCGTGATCCCCGCCCTGGCCGGCATGATGATCGGGCGGCGGCTGAGCCGGAAATTGTCCGAGGAAATGTTCAAGAAACTGCTGTTCGTCGCCCTGCTGGTGCTTGGGCTGTATATCCTGGCGCAGTGAGTGATAGCGGCCGGCTATCAGCGGTCAGCTATCAGCTATCAGCTATCAGCTATGAGCGGCTGGCGAGCAGAAGATCGCGCCGAAACACGCACAAACCCCCGGAAGGTCGTTGCCAATAAGTGTATATACACTTATTTTATCTTGCTGACCGCTGACCGCTGACCGCTGACCGCTGACCGCTGACCGCTGTCTGCGGTCAGCGATCCATTTCCCCGGCCAGGGCGCGGCCGATCAGGGCGATGGTTTCGGCGCGGCCGTAGAGGGCGATGAAGGAGCCCATGCGCGGCCCCGTGCTCTGGCCGAGCAGGGTCTCGTAGAGCGCCTTGAACCAGTCGCGCAGGGGCTCGAAGCCGTGGCGCTTGCCGATCTCATAGACCTCGAACTGGATCGCCTCGGCGTCGTCGGCGAGCGTGTCGAGCGCCGCCGCCAGGTCTTCGAGGGCGGCGCGCTCGCGCTCATCGGGGGCCCGGTGGCGCTTCTCGGGCTTGACGAAATCGAGGTAATAATTGACCGCATACTGCGCCAGGGCGTCGAGCATGGGCGCGCTCTCAGGGGTCGCATCGGGCACATAGCGCGAGATGAAGCCCCACAGCCTGGCGGCATCCTCGGCGTTACAGACGCTCGCCAGATTGAGCAGAACGGCGAAGCCGAGGGGCTGGCTGGCGGGCGGCGGGGCGCCTGCATGGAGATGCCAGACCGGGTTCTTGAAGCGCTCCTCGGGGGATTGGTCGGGAAACTTCTCGAGCCAGGTTGCATAGTCATCGACGGCGCGCGGAATGACGTCGAAATAGAGCCGCTTGGCCTTCTTCGGCGAATTATACATGAACAGCGACAGGCTCTCGGGCGGGCCGTAGCGCAGCCATTCGTCGATGGTCAGGCCGTTGCCCTTGGATTTAGAAATCTTGCTGCCCTGCTCATCGAGGAACAGCTCGTAATTGAAGCCTTCGGGCGGGGCGGCGCCGAGGATGCGGCAGATTTTCCCGGACAGCCGCACGGACTCGATCAGGTCCTTGCCCGACATCTCGTAATCCACATCGAGGGCCGCCCAGCGCATGGCCCAATCGGTCTTCCAGCCGAGCTTGCATTGGCCGCCGGTGACCGGGATTTCCGTCTCGGTTCCGTCCTCGTCCTCGAAGGTCACCGTACCGGCGTCGGCGTCGTGGGCGATCAGCGGCCCCTGGAGAACCCGCCCGGTCTTTGGGCTCAAGGGCAGGATCGGGCTGAAGCTTAAGCGCCGCTCAGGCCCCAGGGTCGGCAGCATGACCGCCATGATCTCATCGTAATGGGCGAGGACGGTTTGCAGGGCCTCGTCGAACAGGCCGCTGGCGTAGCATTCGCTCGAGCTCTTGAAGTCGTAGTCGAAACCGAACCGGTCGAGAAATGCCCGCAGCCGCTTGTTGTTGTGGTGGCCGAAGCTCTCGTCGGTGCCGAAAGGGTCGGGGATTTTGGTTAGGGGCAGGCCGAGATGGGCGTTCAGCATCTCCTGGTTGGGCAGGTTCGGCGGCACCTTGCGCAGGCCGTCCATATCGTCGGAGAAGGCGAACAGCTTGGTCGGGATGTCCGACAATAGAGAAAAGGCGTAGCGCACCATGGAGGTGCGCGCGACCTCGGCAAAGGTGCCGATATGGGGCAGCCCGCTCGGCCCATAGCCGGTCTCAAGCAGCACATAGCCCTTGGCCGGGGCTTGTTCTCCGGTGCGCTCGATGATTTTCCGTGCCTCCTGAAACGGCCAGGCGGTGGATGTTTGGGCGAGGTCGCGGTCGCTGGTCATGGATTCTTTTACTTTCTATAAAAACGCGCCGCATATTGCTCTAGGCGAGCTTAGCGGTCAAACTGATCGGACGAATACCCATGAGAAACCTCCATAGTCTTCATGAAACAGCCACCCGACGCCCCGGCTCTGGCCGCAAACGCTAGCGGCGCCGCATGGCTCGATCCGGGCGGCCCAACCGCCGACATCAGGCCGCGCGATCTTTCCCACGCCGACGCCGCCCTGATGGCCGAGGCCGGGCCGCCGCCGCTGCTGTGCCACGCCCCGGCGGTGGCAAACAAACTCGGCTGCGGGCGCTTTCCCGCCCTCGACCTGCTCGAGCTCTTCGCCTTCGTCCATCCGGCGATCTTCTGCCTGCCGACGGTGCGCGGGCTGGCGGCCGCCCTCGGCCTGGCGCTGCCCGAGAGCCTGATCGCCGAGGCCGCCCTGCTGCCCGACATCGCCGACCGTCTGCTCGCCACCCTGGCGCTCGACGATGATAAGGCCAAACGCGAAGCGGCACCCATCGCCGCCGCCATGGCGCGGGGCGGATGGCCGTGGTCTCCGGCGGTGCAGGCGGTCCTGGGAGCGGCGGCCCAGGGCGGCCTGGATGTCTGGAACAGATTACCTGAATGGAACGAGCATGCGCCCCAGGGCCAGGCCGGAAGCCATCCGGTGGACCCCGCCGAGGCGCGCGCCCGGCTCTCGGTTTTGCTCGGCGGCGATGCCGAGCCGCGTCCCCAGCAGGCCGATTACGCCTCGGCGGTCTGCGCCTCTTTTCAGCCCCGCGAGGCGGACGGCGAGGCCATCGTCACCCTCGCCGAGGCCGGCACCGGGGTCGGCAAGACCCTGGGCTATATCGCGCCGGCCAGCCTGTGGGCCGAGAAAAACCAGAGCCCGGTATGGCTCTCGACCTTCACCAAGAACCTCCAGCGCCAGATCGATCAGGAACTCGACAGTCTCTACCCCGAGCCCGCGCTCAAGGCGCGCAAGGTGGTGGTCCGCAAGGGCCGGGAGAATTATCTCTGCCTGCTCAATCTGGAAGACGCGGCGCGGGCGATTGCGGCGAATGCCGAGGGCGTGGTGGCGGTCGGGCTGATGGCGCGCTGGGCGCGGCGCACCCGTGACGGCGACATGGTGGGCGGCGATTTCCCCGCCTGGCTGGTCGGGCTGGTCGGGCGCAACCGCACGCTTGGCCTCACGGATCGGCGCGGCGAATGTATCTTCTCAGCCTGTCCCCATTACCGCAAATGCTTCATCGAGCGCGGCGCCCGGCGCGCCCGGCGGGCCGATTTGGTGATCGCCAACCACGCCCTGGTGATGACCCAGGCGGCGCTCCACGGCATGGTGGGTGAGCAGGGCGCCGATACGAGCCTGCCGACGCGCTATGTGTTCGACGAGGGCCACCATGTATTCAACGCCGCGGACAGCGCCTTCTCCGCCCATTTGACCGGCGTCGAGACGGCCGAATTGCGGCGCTGGGTGCTCGGCGCGGAGAGCAGCGGGCGGCGCGCGGGCGCAAGCCGGGCGCGCGGCCTGGCGCGGCGCATGGAAGACCTGGTGGACGACGATGAAACCGCCGAGAAGCTCGACGCCGCCCTCAAGGCGGCGCGCTTTCTGCCCGGCCCGGAATGGCGGCAACGGCTGGCCGAGGGCAGTCCGCGGGGGCCGGCCGAAAAATTCCTCAGGCGGGCCCGGGAGCAGGTTCTGGCGCGCAGCGACGGCCGCGGCGGCGGCGGATACAGTCTCGAGGCCGAGACCAGGCCTGCCATCGACGGCCTGCTCGATGCCGCCGTCGCCCTCGACCGCGCCCTCGCGGCCCTGGCCGAGCCCTTGAAGGAATTGGCGGCGCGCCTGGCCAAGCGACTCGACGATGAAGCGGACGAGATGGACAGCGCGACCCGCCACCGCATCGAGGCCATGTGCCGGGGGTTTGCCCGGCGCGGCGGCGTCACCATCGCCGCCTGGCGGCACATGCTCGCCGATCTCGCCAAAGAGACCCCCGAGACCCCCGAGACCCCAGAGACCCCAGAGACCCCCGAGGCCCATGTCGATTGGTTCTCCATCGAGCGCAGCGATGGGCGCGAGGTCGATGTCGGCATGCACCGTCATTGGATCGACCCGACCATTCCCTTCGTCGAGCATGTCGTGAGCCGCGCCCATGGGGTGCTGATCACCTCGGCGACCCTGCGCGATGGGACCGGCGACTTCGAGGCCGATTGGCGCGCCGCCGAGAGCCGCACCGGGGCCCGCCATCTGGCGCGCCCTGCGCTGCGCGCCGAGACCCCTTCGCCGTTCGATTACGCCGCTCAGACCCGGCTTCTGGTGGTCACCGATGTGCGCCGCGACGCCCCCGATCAGGTGGCGGCGGCCTATCGCGAGCTGTTTCGCGCCAGCGGCGGCGGCGCCCTGGGCCTGTTCACCGCAATCGGCCGCCTGCGCGCCGTGCAGAGCCGCATCGCCGGGCCGCTTGAGGGCGGCGGCATCGCCCTCTACGCCCAGCATGTGGACGCCCTGGATACCGCGACCCTGGTGGATATCTTCCGCGCCGAAGAAAATGCCTGCCTGCTGGGCACCGATGCGGTGCGTGACGGGGTCGATGTGCCCGGCCGCTCGCTGCGCCTCATCGTGTTCGATCGGGTGCCCTGGCCGCGCCCCGACCTGCTCCATCGGGCGCGGCGGGCCGCCGCCGAGGCCAAGGGCTACGACGATATGCTGACCCGGCTCAAGCTGCGCCAGGCGTTCGGCCGGCTGGTGCGGCGCGCCGACGACAAGGGGGTTTTCGTGCTGCTCGACCCGGGCCTGCCCTCGCGCCTGGCCAGCGCCTTTCCCGACGGCATCGCGCCGCGCCGGGTCGGCCTCGCGGAGGCGATTGCCGAGATAAAGGCTTTTTTACCCCAGCCTTAAAATTTCCCGGCCTTAAAAGTTGGAGTCTTAACGTTTGGAGTCAGTCAGGTACTATACCCGGGACCGGGATTCAAAAGGGAAAAGACAGATGAGCCTAACCATTATGGAACGGGTCGCCGAGGCGAAGAGTCTGGTTGCGGCTATCACCCCCGACGAGCTGGCGGCGATTGCGCATCGCGACGATGTGCTGGTGGTCGATGTGCGCGATCATGACGAGGTGGCCGTGACCGGCATTATCGAAGGCGCGGTTCACGTCACCCGGGGGAAGCTGGAATTCTGCGCCGATCCGGCCTCGCCCTTTCACAAGCCGATCTTCTCGACCGACAAGACGGTCGTGCTCTATTGTCAGTCGGGTGGGCGCGGGTCCCTGTGCGCTAAGGCGCTGCTCGACCTCGGATACGCCGAGGTGCGCAATCTCGACGGCGGCTTCAAGGCCTGGGTGGAATACGGCGGCGCGGTGGAAAAACCGGCAGGCTGACCGGCCGCCCTAATTCTTGCGAATCAGATAGCGGTAGACGCCCTCTTCCTCGCCGGATTCGAGCAGGTCGTTTCCCGTCGCCTTGCAGAAGGAAGCGAAGTCACGAACCGAACCCGGGTCGGTCGAATAGACCTCGAGCGTGTCGCCCGAGTTGAGCTTCTTGATGCTTTTCTTCGCCTGCAAAATAGGCATCGGGCAGTTCATGCCCTTGGTGTCGAGCGTTTCGGTGGCCGTAGTCATCACAGCAATCCTCGTGTTTTTCCCATCGCGGCGGGATCAATTTATTCGCGGACAATATATAAAAAAGTAATCCGTGGAAAGTAGTTTCAATCCGCCGAGGCCGCGCGACAATAAGTAAAAAAGAAACAGGCTGTTGTTTTCATGTGATTATTTAGCCTATAACATGTTTGTTATGTGTTACTATAGTACTACGCTAAAGGTACTCTTGCATGCTACTTTAGATTATTGGTTACGGCTGAAGAGCTGTATTCCGCATTTGCCGAAAATTCACCCGCCCATAAGGGGAAAACCGGCAAGGGAATTCGTGCCCGCCATAGGGCGGGCTAACCAGGGGGTTGTAAGAGATGTCTATATTCGGTTTGAAGAAATTCCTGCCCGCCGCTGTCATGGTTGCGGCCGTCGCGGCGCTACCCATGCAACAGGCCCAGGCGACCAACGGTAAGATACCCCATGGCTTCGGCGTGCAATCCAAGGGCATGGCCGGGGCCGGCGGCACGACGATCGTCCATGACACGCAATCCGGGGCCAGCAATCCGGCCGGCATGGTGTTGCTCGGCAACCGTTTCGATGTGGAGGCTGAGTTCTTCGCGCCGATCCGTGACTTCACCGCCAGTGCCAACGGACCCTTGACGCCGGGCAAAACTAAAAGCGACTCTGAGTTCTTCCTGATTCCCCAGATGGGCGCCAACTGGATGATCGACGACAAAAGCTCGATCGGCGTCACCATGAGCGCCGCCGGCGGCATGAACACCGATTATCCGGCCGCCGTCTTCGCCGGCTTCGGCGCCGGCACGGCGCCGACGGGTGTCGATCTGGCCCAGCTCACGATCGGCGTCACCTATGCCCGCGAATTCATGCCCGGCCAGCGCTTCGGCATTTCCCCGGTGCTCGCCGTAACGCTTCAGGGCCGAGGGGCTTCAGGCGTTCCAGGGCGTCTCGCTGAGGCCCGGATCGGTCACTAACAACGGCTATGACCATTCCTACGGCTACGGCTTCCGGGTCGGCTGGCAGGGCGATTTCTTCGATCGCATCACCCTCGGCGCCTCTTATCAGTCGCGCATGTACATGACGAGATTCACCAAATATGATGGTCTGTTCGCCGAACAGGGCGATTTCGATTTCGAACCGATCGTCGCCGTCGGCATCGCCTTCAAGGCAACGCCGGAGCTGACCCTCGCCTTCGACTGGCAGCATATCTTCTATGACGATATCGCCGCCATTTCCAACAACGGCAACCGACCCCTGGTGCCCGGCGTGCTCGGCTGCGATACCTGCGCCGGCTTCGGTTGGAAAGACATGGATGTCTTCAAGTTCGGCGCCGAGTGGCAGGCCACGGACGCCTGGACCCTGCGCGGCGGCGTCAGCCGGAACACCCAGACCTACAACGACGACCAGATCCTGTTCAACATCCTGGCGCCGGGGGTGGTGCGGACCCATGCCAGTGTCGGCGTGAGCTATCAGGCCAGCAAAAACCACGCTTTCCATGCCGCTTTCACCCGGGCCTTCTCGTCGCGCATTACCGGCGGCAACGTCAATCTTGGGCCGGTTCAGACCAACTCGACGCGGATGGAACAGTACAGTGGAGTGATCGGCTATTCCTATACCTGGTAAGGGAAATTTGACACGACAACGCCGCGCGGCGGCGGAGAGGACATAATCATGAGCACCGTAGAGACCCTAGACAGCGCCGAGGCCGTCGACAGCGCTGAAAACGCCAAGACCATGACCCTCATCGTCACCAAGGGGACGCTGGATTGGGCCTATCCGCCGTTCATCCTGGCGACCACGGCGGCGGCCATGGACGTCAAGGTGACGATGTTCTTCACCTTCTATGGCCTCCAGCTTCTGAAGAAAAGCGTCGACCATCTGCAGATCACGACCCTCGGCAACCCGGGCATGGAAATGCCCATGATGGGCATGCATATGACCATGCCCAATATCATGTCGACCCTGCCCGGCGTTGACGCCATGTGCTCGTCCATGATGAAGAACCTCATCAAGAAGAAGGGTATCGCCTCGATTCCCGAACTCCGCGACGCGGCGATCGAGTCCGACGTCACCATGATCGGCTGCCAGATGACCATGGACCTGTTCGAGTGGGGGCGCGACAATCTGATCGATGAAATCGAGATCGGCGGGGCGGCGACCTATATGGAGAGGGCCTTAAAGGCAGACGTTAATCTTTTCATCTGATATGATGTGATCACGCTGATCTGCGCGGATTTTAGCGCCGTGACGTCGCAGAAGCTGGGGGAGCAAGCGGCGGATCGTGAACGCGGCACCCCCACCGACTGAGATCGGTCTCGCCGCCTGGAGACAGACCATGGCAAACATACTGACGCGGGAGCAGCCTGATCGGCCGGGTGCGGGACCACCTTCGTTGCGGAAAACTGCCGGTTCCGCATCGCGTGAAACCGGCTTGGCGCAGCTCTTCGGACAATGCGACCCCGCCCAGGCCCGCGAATTATACACCCCCGAGCGCCGCTCCTTCCGTATTCACGGCCACAGCACCACCATCCGCCTGGAACAGGCCTTCTGGGAAACCCTGGAGATCATCGCCGAGGAAGAAGGCCTCACGGTCGCCGGCTTGATGAACCGCATTCACGACCATTGCCAGATTGCCAATGAGAAAAACCTGGCCTCCTGCCTGCGCGTGATCTGCCTTAAATTCATCGAAATCCATCCCCTCCAAACAAGCTGACGCCCTCCGAATATGCTGATGATGGGATTGTTCGACAGGCGGTCCATGAGCCATTAGGCTCATGGCGTCCTGCCGCTATATCCGAACAGCATTGCCTTGACCGCACCTCTCCCGCCACATCACAGCGACTCCCTGGCCGTGCTCAAGCGGGTCTTCGGGTACGCGGCGTTCCGCCCCGGCCAAGAAGATATTATCAGCGCCCTGATGGCCGGCGACCATGTGCTGGCGGTCATGCCGACCGGCTCGGGCAAGTCTCTCGGTTTCCAGATACCGGCAATCCTCAAGGGCGGCCTGACCCTGGTGGTCTCGCCCCTGGTGGCCCTCATGGAGGACCAGGTGGCGGCCCTGCGCCAGGCCGGTGTCGAGGCCGATGCGATCAATTCATCGCGCTCTTACGGGACCAATGCGAACGCCTGGCGGGAGGCCGTGGCCGGCCGGGTGCGGCTGCTCTACATGGCGCCCGAACGGCTGATGACAGGGCGCATGCTGGCCGCCCTGGCGCCCCTGCCGCTGCGGCTGATCGCCATCGACGAGGCCCATTGCATCTCGCGCTGGGGGCCGTCGTTCCGCCCCGACTACGAAGCCCTGGCGACCTTGCGCGAGCGATTTCCGGGGGTCCCGATCGGCGCTTTCACGGCGACCGCCGATCAGGCGACGCGCAAAGATATTGCCGCCAAGCTGTTCGCCGGGGCGGGGCGCATCTTCGTGTCGGGATTCGACCGCCCCAATATTCATCTCGCCGTCGCCATGCGGGACAGCGGCGCAAGTCAGCTGCTCGATTTTGTCGCCGCCCGGGCCGGCCAGAGCGGCATCGTCTATTGCCTGTCGCGCAAGAAAACCGACGAGACGGCGGCGCTGCTGGTTGATCAGGGCGTGACCGCACTCGCCTATCACGCCGGCATGGACAAGGCGATACGCCGGGTCAATCAGGACCGTTTCATGACCGAGCCCGGCGTGGTCATGGTGGCGACCATCGCCTTCGGCATGGGCATCGACAAGCCCGACGTGCGCTATGTGTTTCACCGCGACCTGCCGGGCAGCATGGAGGCCTATTACCAGGAAATCGGCCGCGCCGGCCGCGACGGCCTGCCCGCCGAGGCCCATCTGCTCTACGGACTCAACGACATCGTCATGCGCCGCATGTTCATCGATCAGGAAGACAGCGCAGACGACCATAAGCGCCGCGAGCACAAGCGCCTCGACGCCCTGATCGCCTTCTGCGAGGCGCCGGTCTGCCGCCGCCGGGCGTTGCTCTCCTACTTCGGCGAGGACAGCGAAGAGTGCGGCAATTGCGATGTCTGCCTCGACCCGCCCCAGCTTGCAGACGGCGGCGAAGTCGGCCGGGCGGCGCTCGCGGCGGTCATCGCCAGCGGCCAGCGCTTCGGCGCGGTCCATATCATCGATATCCTGCGCGGATCGGAGAACGAGAAAATCCGCGGCTTCGGCCATGACCGCCTGGCCTGCCACGGCGTCGGCCGAGAGACGCCGAAGGACGCCTGGCGCTCGATCCTCCGCCAGCTCGTCGCCGCCGGTTACCTCGCGCTCGATGTGGCCGGCCATGGCGGGCTGAGCCTGACGCCGAAGGGCCACGGCCTGGTCAAGGGCGAAGAAGACTTCCGCTATCGCAAGGACACCCGACCGGCCAAGCGCGAAAAAGCACCGCGCGGCAAGGCCGCTAAAGTCGCCGTCGCCGCGTTGGCGCCCGCCGATAACGCGCTCTTTGGCGCCCTGAAGGAGCAGCGTCTGAACCTCGCCCAGGCCCGTGGCGTGCCCGCCTATGTGATCTTTTCCGACCGCAGCCTGGCCGATATGGCCGCCCGCCGCCCGCGCGACGAGACGGCGTTCGCCGAGGTTCATGGGGTCGGCGCGGCGAAGCTCCGCGACCTGGCCGCTCCCTTCCTGGCGATCATCGAATCTTTCGCGGAAGAAGCGTCGTAGAGGGTCAAATCCCTGAAAATGTTGTAACTACCAATTTTTTATGGTACCCCTTGATCCTCGCGGTATTTCAGGAGGAGATCGGGCCTTGGACTTCATCTTCATGCTGACGCGCGACGACCAGACCGTTGAGGATTGTCTGGAACTCGTTGAAACAGCATATAAAACAGGGGTAACCCACATGGGTTTCAAGGATGTGGGGGTTGACCGCGACACCCTGCATGAACTCAACGCCTGTATCAAGCAGACGGGCGCTACCAGCTATATGGAAGTGGTAAGTACCACATCGGAAGCCTGCCTGGCGTCGACCCGCACGGCCCGCGACATCGGCGTCGACCGGCTGCTCGGCGGCACCCACGCCGAAGCCATCCTCGCCCTGCTCGACGGCAGCGGCATTGCCTATTACCCCTTTCCGGGGCGGCCCGAGGGTCATCCCACACGGCTGGCCGGCGACGCTTCGGATGTCGCCGCCGACTGCCGCCGTCTCGAGGCCTACGGCAGCGCGGGGGTCGATCTGCTGGCCTTTCGCGCCGTCGACGCCGATCCGCTCGACCTGATCCGCGCCGCGCGTGCGGCCACGGGCGGTGAGCTGGTGGTCGCCGGCAGCATCGATTCACCGGCCCGCATACGCGATATCGCCGAGGCCGGTTGCGATGCCTTTACCATCGGCAGCGCCGCTTTCGATGGTTCCTTTTCGCCACGCAAAGGCTCGTTACAATCCCAATTATGTGACATTCTCGCCGCCTGCGACATCTAGAATTTTGCGGGAGAACGGCCATCGCCATCGTCGGCGTCGATATCGGCACCCAGAGTCTCAAAGCCGTCGTCACGGGCGATGATTTGAGCATTCTCGGCGAGGCTTCCAGCGCCTACTGGCCCGATTATCCGCGGCCGGGATGGGCCGAGCAGTCGCCCGGCCTGTGGGAAGACGCCCTGGCCCCGACCATCGCTGCCGCCCTCGACGTCGCGGGGGTGGCGGCGGACGCCGTCCGCGCCCTGGGCATCGCCGGCCAGCTCGACGGCTGTATCGCCACCGACGCCGCCGGCGAGGCCCTCGGCCCCTGCCTGATCTGGATGGACCGGCGCGCCACCGACGAAGCCGAGGTGATGGATGCCGAGCCCTTGCGCGCCCTGACCGGGATTAACCGGGATGCCGGCCATATGGCGGCGAAAATACGCTGGCTCAGGGGCCACCGGCCCGAGATGCGCGGCGCGGCCAAATTCCACCAGCCGGTGTCCTATCTGGTGTCCCGACTCACCGGCGAAGCGGTGTTCGACCACGGCCTGGCCTCGACGACCATGCTCTACGCCCTGGCGGCGCGCGATTATTCGCCCGCCCTGCTTGAGGCCTTCGAGATCGACGTTTCGTGCTTGCCGGCGATCGCCGACGCCGAGTCCCTGGCCGGGCGCCTGACCGCCGCGGGCGCGGCCCTGAGCGGCCTGCCGGAAGGGCTCGGCGTGGCGGTCGGCACGGGCGATGATTTTTCATCGGCCCTCGGCGCCGGCATCGTCGCCCCAGGCCGCCTGGTCTGCGTGCTCGGCACCGCCGAGGTGGTCGGCGCCCTGATGACCGAGGCGCGCATCGATGAGGCGGGGCTGGTGGAGACCCACAGCTTTCCGGGTGGTCATTTCTATATGGAAAATCCCGGCTGGCTGTCGGGCGGCGCGGTGGAATGGTCCCGGGGGCTATTCGGCCTGGCCGACTACGCGGAATTTGACCGCCTCGCGGCCGAGGCGGCGCCCGGCGCCGAGGGGGTGAGCTTTCTGCCCGCCCTGTCCGGCGCCATGGCGCCCGAATGGGTCGCCTCGGCGCGCGCCTGTTTCTATGGTCTGACCCCGGCCCATGGCGCCTCCCACATGGCCCGCGCGGTGCTCGAAGGCTGCGCTTTTGCCATGCGAGACGTGGCCGTCAGGCTGGATGAAATGGGCGCGGAACTGGAGGCAATCCGCCTGCTCGGCGGCGGCGCGGCGAGCCGCCTGTGGGCCGGCATACGCGCCGATTGCAGCGGCCTGCCCGTCGAGCTTCCGGTGGTCGCCGACACATCGCCGGTCGGGGCGGCGGTCTGTGCCGCGGTCGCCGGCGGGGTCCAGGAAGACCTCGCCGCCTGTGCCGAATTGATCGGCGTGGTGGCCGAAACCATCGACCCTGACCCGGCTCACCGCGCCGCCTACGACGACGCCCACGGCGCCTATCGCCGCTTGTTCACCAGCCTGGGCCCGATGTTTAATTGACGGAGTTCACATGACGGATAATACGCTCGATCGCCTGATGGCCGGCCGCTTCGACGATCCCGACGGCGGACCGGCGCTCGATCCGCTGACCGCCGCGGTGACCATCGACCATAGCCTGGCGGGGCGCGAGGCCGAGCTGGTCGCCGGGCTCGGTCTCGGCGACCGGCTGGCGGTGGTCTGCGACGGCAACACGCAACGGGTGCTCGGGGCGCGGGTGGCGGCGGCGCTGGCTTCCATCGCGAAGATCAGCGAGGTCATCCTGCCCGGGGAGCCCCATGCGGACGGCGAGACCGTGGCCGCCCTGCGCCGCGAGACCGCCGCCTGCGATGCCCTGATCGCCGTCGGCTCGGGCAGCATCAACGATATCTGCAAATACGCCGCCGCCCAGGATAACAAGCCCTATGCGGTGTTCGCCACGGCGCCCTCCATGAACGGCTATTGCTCGGTCAACGCGGCGATCACTATCGACGGCCATAAGAAGTCGATCCAGGCCGCCGCCGCCGCCGGGGTGTTCATGGACCTGGAGGTGCTGGCGGCGGCGCCGCCCCGGATGATCCGCTCGGGCCTCGGCGATTCCGTGTGCCGCGCCACCGCCCAGGCGGACTGGCTGCTCGCCCACATGCTGCGGGACGATCCCTACCGCGAAGCGCCCTTTGCCCTGCTCGCCGAGGACGAAGCGGCGCTGTTCGCCGGGTCGGCGGCGCTCATGGAGGGCGACCTCGACGTCATGGGCCGCTTGGCGCGAGTGCTCACCCTGTCGGGTTTCGGCATGACCATCGCAGAGGGCAGCCAGCCGGCCAGCCAGGGCGAGCATCTCATCGGCCATTACGCCGAGATGCGCATGAACCCGGCCTGGCCGCCGTGCTTTCACGGCGAGCAGATCGGCATCGCCACCCTGACCATGGCGCGCCTGCAGGAGCGCATGCTGGCGGACGGCCCGCCGCGCCTCGCCGCGACGGTCGCCACCGAGGCTTCGGTGATCGATCATTTCGGCCCCGAGCTGGGCGCCGCCTGCTGGGCGGAATTCAAGCTCAAGCGCCTCGATGAGGCCATGGCGGAAAAATTGAACGCGCGCATCGACGAGCGCTGGGACGCTATCGCCGCGCGGATTTCGGCGATCCATCTGCCGCCGGCCTTGCTGGATGACGTGCTGGCCCGGGCCGGCGCCCCGAGGACCCCCCAGGACCTGGGCTGGCCGGTCGAATTCTATGATGGCGCGGTGCGCCATGCCCGCGAAATCCGCAATCGCTTTACCTTTCTGGATCTAGCAAGCGACTCTGGTCTCGATCTCGCCGCCGACTCCGGTTTTGCATGATGCGCCCGCTCGCGGAATTCCCCCCCGAGGCGCTGCGCGCGGTGCGCTATGTGCTGGCCGATATCGACGACACCCTGACCCTGGACGGGCGGTTGACCGCCGATGCTTATGGGGCCATGGAGGCGATCCGCGCCGCCGGGCTCAAGATGGCGGCGATCACCGGCCGCCCGGCGGGCTGGTGCGACCTGATCGCCCGCCAATGGCCGGTCGATGGGGTGGTCGGCGAAAACGGCGCCTTCTATTTCAGCTACGACGAGGCCGCCAGGACCATGCGGCGGCGCTATTGGAAAGACAGCGCGGAGAGAACCGCCGACCGGCGGCGATTGGATGCGCTGGCCGAGAAAATCCTCGCCGCCGTGCCCGGCGCCGCCCTGTCCGCCGATCAGCCCTACCGCGAGGCGGACCTGGCCATCGATTATTGCGAGGACGTGGCGCCCCTGGGCGACGCGGCGGTGGCGCAGATAATGCGCCTGTTCGAAGCGGCCGGCGCCCATGCCAAGATCAGCTCGATCCATGTCAATGGCTGGTTCGGCGATTACGACAAGCTGGCGATGACGCGCATCCTGTTTCGCGAGGTCTTCGCCGTCGATTTGGACGGCTTGCGCGAGACCGTGGTGTTCGCCGGCGATTCGCCCAATGATGCCCCCATGTTCGATTATTTCCCCAACGCGGTCGGTGTCGCCAATCTGGCTGATTTCGCCGGCCGCATCGATGCCGAGCCGGCCTGGATCACCCGGGCGCCCGGCGGTCATGGCTTCGCCGAACTCGCGGCGGCCATCCTTGAGGCTCGCGCCCCCATGAAACGGCCATGAAACGAGAAGAACGCTTCGACCGCATCATCGCCACCTTGCGCACCAGCCCGGCGGTGCGCATATCGGCCCTCGCCGAGGTGTTCGACGTCTCGGTCGAGACCGTGCGCCGCGATATCGATGAGCTGAGCCGCCGGGGCCTGGTCGACCGCACCTACGGCGGCGCGGCGCTCAGGCTCATGGCCCAGGAGCCGGAGGTCAACGAGCGCCGCAACCAGCTCATCGAGGAGCGCCTGCGGATCGGCGATTACGCCACCTCCCTGGTGTCGGCCGGCGATGTGCTGATGATCGATTCGGGCTCGACCACGGCCCATTTCGCGCGCCGTCTGGCCGAGGATGCGGTTGGCGACTTGACCGTGCTGACCAACGCCCCGGCGGTGGCCCAGGCGGCGGCCAAGAACCCCAAGATCAGGGTGATCCTCTGCCCCGGCGATTACGACCCCCACGAAGGCGGCGTCTTCGGTCCCGAGGCGATCGATTTCCTGCAGCGCTTTCACGCCGACAAATGCTTCATCGGGGCCAGCGGCCTGACGCCCGCCGGGCCGGTCGAGGCCAATTCGCCGGTGAGCTGGATCAAACGCGCTATGATCGGCCAGACCAAACGCCGGCTGCTGATGGTCGACCATACCAAGTTCAACGCCTACGCCCTGGAGCGGGTCTGCCCCTTGAGCGATATCGACGACGTGATCGCCGACACGGCGCCCGACGAGGCCCTGGCCAAGGCCCTCGCCGCCGCCAAGGTCGCGGTTCATATCGCGGGGTAGGCGGGATAGCCGGGGTAGCCTTCAGCTATCAGCTATCAGCTATCAGCTATCAGCTATCAGCTAACAGGAGCGAGTGAAAGGAAGCGCGGTTAGACAAGAAATAAACGTGTATATTCACTATATTAGTGACGCTTGCGCTGTTTTGTTGCTTTCTTATTCTGACGGCTGACGGCTGACGGCTGACGGCTGACGGCTGACGGCTGACGGCACCCTTAAAACTTCTCCTCTCCGGTCTCGCGCACCGGGTCTGGAAAATCGCGGTAGAGGGAGAATTTAAGGTCCGTCGCCAGGGAATTGACCGCCTGATGGAAGCCCTCGACCAGGCCGGCGCGCGTCGCTACATGGTTGAAAGCGGTGTCGAGCTGGGCCAGGTCCGTGACCTCGACCATGATATGGAATTCGGGAAACTCCGGCGGCCCCAGGCCGAGCTTGCGCCGGGTGATGCGGTGGCCCTGGATCATCTCCTGATCGGCGAGATGGCCGAGATAGGCATCGACCTTATCGCAGAAATCCAGATCCTTCGCGCCGGGCTTCAAATTGCACCAGATGTGATAGATGTCCATGGCGGGGGTCCTATACGGTAGATTAAGGAACGATCAGCGATCAGCCGTCAGCTTAAAAACACTTCTTGGCTGAAAGCTGAAGGCTGACAGCTAACGCAGCGTAATCTCCAACAGCAGGTCCTTGATTTCCACCTCGTCGCCGGGGGCGACGTGGATTTCGGCGACCGTGCCGTCGGCTTCGGCGAACACCGTGGTTTCCATTTTCATGGCCTCGATAGTGATCAGCCCGTCGCCCCGGCTCACCGCCTGGCCCGCATCGACCGCCACGCCGACCACCCGGCCCGGCATGGGCGCGCCGATTTGCCCCGCCTCACCGTCCTTGACCTTGGGCCGCGCGGCCTTCGCCGGGGTGAGGGCGGCGTCATGGACCGTCACCGTGCGCGGCTGGCCGTTGAGTTCGAAGAAGATCGTGCGGCGCCCCTGGCCATCGGCCTCGCCGGTCGCCAGATAGCGGACGATGAGCCGTTGGCCGGGGCCGATGTCGATGTTGAATTCCTCGCCGCTGACCGGTCCGTAGAAGAACAGCGCCGTCGGCAGCAGGCTGACATCGCCATAGCTGCGCCGGTGTTCGGCATAATCGAGAAAAACCTGGGGATAGAGCAGGTAGGAGGCCAGCTCGCGGTCGGTCATGGCGCGCCTGAGCTTATGCTCAGCCTCTCTGCGGGCGGCCGGGATGTCGACCTCTCCGAGCAGCGACCCGGGGCGCACGGTGATCGGCGTCTCGCCGCGCAGGACCTTCTTTTGCAGGGCCTTGGGAAAGCCGCCGTGGGGCTGGCCGAGATCGCCACGAAAGAAGGCGACCACGGAATCCGGGAAGGCGACCGGGAAATCCGGATCCAGCACCTGGGCTTCGCTGAGCCCGTGGCTGACCATGAAGATCGCCATGTCGCCGACCACCTTGGACGACGGCGTGACCTTGACGATGTCGCCGAACAGGCGGTTGACCGTGGCGTAGGCGGTGAGCACCTCGTCCCAATGGCTCTCGAGCCCGAGCGCGCGGGCCTGCTGGCGCAGGTTGGTATATTGGCCGCCGGGGATTTCGGTCTCATAGACCCCCGAGGTGCCGGCCCGCATGTCGCTCTCGAAGGCGGCGTAATGGGGCCGCACCCGCTCCCAATAGCGCGACAGGGCGATGAGGGGTTGGCGCGCCAGGCCGGTGTCGCGCGCCGTGCCGCGCAGGGCCTCGACGACGGCGCCGAGACTGGGCTGGGAGGTCAGCCCGCTCAACGGGTCCATGGCCATATCGGCGGCGTCGACCCCGGCATGGGCGGCGGCCAACACACTGGCGGCTCCCGCACCCGAGGTGTCGTGGGTGTGGAAATGGATGGGCAGGGAAATCTCGTCGCGCAGGGCCTCGATGAGCATGCGGGCGGCTTCGGGCTTGCACAGGCCGGCCATGTCCTTGATGGCCAGGATATGGGCGCCGGCGGCCTCCAGCTCGCGGGCCATTCGCACGTAATATTTGAGGTCGTATTTGCTGCGCGCCGGGTCTGTGATGTCGCCCGTGTAGCAGATCGCCGCCTCGCACAGCTTGCCCTCGGAGAGCACCGCATCCATGGCGACGCGCATGTTCTCGACCCAGTTCAACGCGTCGAACACGCGGAACAAATCGATCCCCGCGTCGGCTGCCTGGCGCACGAAATAGCGCACCACATTGTCCGCGTAATTGGTGTAGCCGACCGCGTTGGAGCCGCGCAGCAGCATCTGGAACAGGGTGGACGGGATCGCCTCGCGCAGGCTGGCAAGCCGCTCCCAGGGGTCTTCCTTGAGGAACCGCATGGCCACGTCGAAGGTAGCGCCCCCCCAGGTCTCGAGCGAGAACAGGCCCTTGAGCCCGGCCTCGTAGGCTGGCGCCGGGGCGATCAGGTCGTAGCTCCGCAGGCGGGTGGCGAGCAGGGACTGATGGGCGTCGCGGAAGGTGGTGTCGGTGACCAGAAGCGCTTTCTGCTCGCGCATCCAGGCGGTGAATTTCTCAGGCCCCAGCCTGTGGAACAGATCGCGGCTGCCCTCGCGGTCAGGCTCGGCGTCGATGGGCGGCACTTCGGCGGCGGGCAGGTGGCCGGGCCCGGGGTGGTTGGGACGGGGGCGGCCGGCGACTTCCGGATTGCCGTTGACCAGCACCTCGCCGATGAAGCTCAGCAACCGCGTCGCCCGGTCGCGGCGGTGCGGGAAATGGAAAAGCTCGGGCGTCTCGTCGATGAATTGGGTGGTGATCTCGCCGGCGATGAAGTCGGGATGGCCGATCACCGCCTCCAGGAAGGGCAGGTTGGTCTTGACCCCGCGGATGCGGAACTCGCGCAGGGCCCGGTCCATGCGGGCCGCGGCGTGGCCGCGGGTCGGTCCCCAGGTGGTGACTTTCTCGAGCAAGGAATCGAAAT
>ERZ813253.111-NODE-111-length-31651-cov-14.010944_pt1 | contig 31651 bp, 27 predicted proteins | sample MGYA00520893_ERZ813253 | MGnify/ENA primary metagenome ERZ813253 (study PRJEB31669, sample SAMD00080414) | marine metagenome | biome: oceanic hadal pelagic zone biome; feature: marine hadalpelagic zone; material: sea water | place: Pacific Ocean:Izu-Bonin Trench...
TTTGATTTAGAGGCTATTACAAAAGCCAGGAGCCCATCTCCATCCAAGTCAGCGGCAGCAGCTGATCCCCAGATTTGGTTGCCTGTGTCATAGGGAAAGGTATCATCTTCTACTTCAGTTCCATCAGCATTATAGATATGGACAAAGCCATTATTATCACCAAAGATGATCTCATCATCACCATCACCATCCAGGTCTATAACCAGGGGACTGGCTTTTACTTCTGCTGTGGAAATAGGAAAACCCGATTGGTTTAAAGATACATCTATGGAAAATGGAACTTCCTTGGTATAAATAGCCAACTCTCCTGAATTATTAATAAAATCTGCGGTAAGGGTTAGGTTAAGGTTGAATTCTCCAAACGGCACCGAATCATCCAGTAATATAGAATAATCACCGTACATGGTCTCACCAAGGGGTATATCACCCAGGTTTATGGCTGCATCAGTGGTTATATTTCCACCTGCATCTATAGTTAAGGTTGCTAAAGCATTTAATGCATCTGCCTCAAATGAGTAATTGGTAAAAACAAATGCTACAGAAAAACCTTCTCCCGGATTCAGAATACCGTCATTATCCAGCTCATTATCCAGTGAGATTTCCGGATTGGCAGTCATAATCAGTGTGCCATACAAATTATCAAGCATCTCTGCAATGAGCATGTTAGCATTGGAAAAATAGGTGGCTGTATTGACCCCAGCCTCTTTATAGTATACTGTCATATTATGATCAATAAATACAGAACTTGGAAATGAGCTTTCAGTGTTCAGCATATTGAAGAGGGGGTATCCCGTATCATCTGCTATCATGGGCGTGCCATTGGTACCCATATTCCCCCATTGTAAACAGGAATATGGCTCATTTAAATCTGTCAAAGCAACGACTACTTTTACATTTTCATTGCCTTGCCATTCAGATGCGACATTATCAAAATATGGAATGAGTGATAAACAGGGGCCACACCAGGTAGCAGACATATCAATCAGGGTTACAAAATACTGCCCTCCATTCAAATCGCCATTATATTCAGCTAGGCTGAATATACCATCATTATTGGGGTCTAATTCCGATGCATAACAAATATCAAGTTCTTTATTCTGATGCATTAAACTAATAGTCTCACCTACCTCATAGGCAAATGAAATGCTGAACAACAATACAATTATATGTAAGATTCGAACCATGTTTCCCTTCTCAATTCAATTTTAAACATTCGGGGATATCGTTTGATAATTTTGTTCCCCCGATACCAGCAAAAATGATTTCCGTCATGCAGACTTCATTTGTAGACTCACTATAACTTATTTCTGTAAGCACACCCGTTCCCGCCGGGATTATTTTACCCTGTATGGAAAATGCCAATATCCTGGATTCACTATTGGACGCTTCAAAACCATTTTCTTTTAACAATCCACCATTGGCGTCAGAAATTCCAACACCCGGCAAATCGCATTGAAATCCTGCAACCGATACATTATTTATCATATATATTTCGAAAGATTTTTTAGATGGATTATGGTTCCGTAATTGAAGGCATACTTCCGCAATACATGGTTCATTTTCAACTGCCAGATCATCTTCAGATGAGTCTGGTTTAGATTTGACCGCTTGCACAACCTTTTCGGTTAGTTCAGAAGCATTTTCTGCTTTCTCATTACTTTTATTTTGAGTCTGACATGCAAATGCGAGTACTAATGCAAGTACAATACTAAATCTCATTTTAATCATTTCCTTTCAAAAATATAATAATTTTATTAAAATCAATCTTTAAAGGTACATTATTTCCCATATAAATTTTGTGATTTCCTTACAATTAAAAAAAATGTCCCATTTTATTGAAAACAGGACATTTAATGTTGAATCCAATCATTATTAATTTTTATCCTTGAGGATTTAAAATAGCATTCACCAGAATCACCACATCCAGCACATTAATAAGTCCATCGGTATTCATATCACCGGCAGGATTAAAATCTTCAATCCCCAGAACGATATTCACTAGAAGAACAACATCCAGAATATTAACTGTGCCATCATCATTTAAATCACCGGGAAGTGAACTTGAGAAATCCATTTCTGCGCAGTCCCCCAGAGAAACAGAAACACCATTTGCATTAGTATCCGAAAAAACCGGGTCGCTGAGGCATAGGGCAAATGTTTGATCATTGTTATTATTTTCAAAAGTTGCAACGAGCAGGTCACCGGAACCTGCAGGAATATTGGTTCCCGTTAGGGTAAAACCTAAAATGGTTCCATTTTCAGAGCTGGAAACCGTAAAATTATTATCTGCAGAACTTCCCCCAGAAATACTTATAATATCCAGATAGTTTGGCGAGTCATTGATAATAAACTGGAATCCCGCAATGGCCACATCATTTTGCATGTATATTTCTGCAGTTCCCGCACTGCCATCTATACTGCTGAAACTGAGAGTGACTGAACCTGAACAGCTGCTTCCATCACCATCGCAGACATCGCATTCGTCATCTACATTGTAATTACAGTCGCAGTAGTTCCCTGTGGGGTTGCCATTACAGTTGCAGCTGCCCTGCGCATATTCACAGCTACCATCATTATTGGTTGCATTAGAATCGTAGTTGCACGCACTACTATCGGTACAGCCATATACAATGCTGCCCCCGTCATAGGTGCCATCAAGGATATATACACTGGTATTACCCGGGTCTAGCCAGGCTTTCAGGTTTCCGCTGGAGCTATTACTATTTGACCATGATTTTGAGAATTTACCATAATAATCGGTTCCGTTACCACAATCTCCGCCTGATCCTCCGGTGAGTTGTCCCACAATCCGCTTATCTGAATTGAATATAGGAGATCCGGAAGATCCACCAGCGGTACCTCCATCATCCCAATTCAGGCACCAGTGTGTGCTGTTGCCGTACCAGTTGCATCCATAGGCAGTATCATTATCAAAGTTAATTTTTTTTGCACCACCACCGGGATGGTGTATGCCAGTCGATATTGTGGGTGATGAGGTGTATCTTGACCAACCTGCAAAATACGGGTCCCATGAGGAAGAAGGGTCATCATCCATTTCAAGGAGGGCAAAGTCAGATGTATTCATATTTCCCCATGAACGGATGTAGGATCCAGTTTCTGAATGTCCATAGTATCCACTGCTACCACTACAGGATGAACTTTCATGATTAAAATAGAAATGAAAATAATTATGTGATCCAACACTGCCATCGTCCTCGACACAATGGTATGCTAATAACACATAAGGTTTTAAATCTTGGGAGGTATTGTTAACTAAAGCTGCCGAACATACCCATGGTCCAATTTCCATGTAAATGACTGAATTCACCTGGTCTTCATAAGCATTGGCGCTGGAGCAGGCTACATTATCCCCGCAATCACGGTTATCTTGTTCTCCATAGAAATCATGTATGTCCCTATAAGCATGAAATACTTTGTTGATATTAAGTTGAGGCGTTGCTTCAGTGTTTGCCGGTTGATAGTATTCCACTACAATATAATCTGATTTTACAAGGGGATTTTCAAATGCACCATCTTCATGGTTTTGTTCATTGGTGTAGGGTCCAATGCTCATGTCTTCCTCTTTGCTGAATACATAAAGTTCTGCTCCTTCTGGAAGCCAGTAGGCATCAAATAGAACTTTCATGCCATATGCACCCGGAGAATGGATTCCAAGTCTCCATATTAGCGTACCATCATCCATTTCTTCCCAGGTGCCAGAATTATTTAATCCTAAATCAACATCAAATGAATGTGCAAATCGCATGGGAACACCAATTCCTACATTTTCTTCATCTTCAATCAGGAGAGCATCCACATCAACAATAGGCATTGTAATAGATTCAAATGGAATGTCGATATTATTGATTCTAGTATATGAATCTTCAAATGTATTAATTACAGCAAATAATCCTGAATAAAAAATCGTTATAGGTAGTAATAATTTCATTGTTTTCATCATTTTCTCCAATTGAAAGCTAATTTTATAAAAATTACTCTGTGTTATAATACGGAAATGTGAGATGTCTCACAACCCTTGTAACATACCGTTACTTTTAAGAGCAGGATGTCCCGTCTCACCGCTCCAAGCGGTATGACGGATTATCAGAAGATTGTTTAAAACCCTGGAGGAGTTAAATAATAATAGAGAAGTTTTGAAAAACGCAAACAACCCCGGCGGGGTTGCAGACACTCAAGCAGGATGCTTGAGTTACTATGGTTTATTTTGCCGGACTCACCCATTTATTCCCTTTTATCCTGAATCGCCAGGGTTTATGGGCATCCTTTCCGGCGTATTGACAGCCCACACGGGGACTTGAGATGATGTCAAAGTTTTTGGGCTTATTATAACCGTCTGACCGCTTCAAGCGGTCAGACGGATGATTGTCCTCAATCCATATATTGTTTCCCAATAGAGAAATCCCTGAATGTTGTGTAGTAATTCCCAAAGCCTGAGATAAAATGCCTGGTCCTGCGGTGAGTTTTGGAAGGAGTTTGCTCATATTTCGCCTTTGGAGCATAATATCAATTCTCTCTATTGGTTCAATGGCGCGGATAAGCACCGCATGGGGAACACCCTCCAAGTTGGTTACTACATTAAACAGATGGTGCATGCCATAACAGAGATAAACATAAGCTGTACCGGCAGGGGAATACATTACCTCGGTTCGATTGGTTCGTCTGCCACCATAAGCATGTGATGCCCTATCCTCAATACCGGCATAGGCTTCCGTTTCCACAATGATTCCAGTGGTGAGTTTATCATTAAAATTGGTGCAGAGAATTTTGCCTAATAGCTGGCGGCTGATAGTGAGAATATCTTCCCGCTGGTAGAAGTCTATCCCTAATTTTAACATAGGATTATTTTATAAATTGCTAAACCCTCAAGGTGGAAAAATATCCAGAGGGTGTCAAGACATGGAAGGTTGACCCGCTCAAGCTGGATGCTTGAGATACTATCATAAATATTAATCTTTATTAAAGAGCCGGGTTACCTTTTCTGTGGAGGTGGTTATTCCCTTGATCATGGCAGAGCTGAAGCCCTGATGCTCCATTTCGTTCAGTCCCGCAATGGTGGCACCCATGGGGGTTGTTACCTTATCAATTTCTGCCTCTGGGTGGCTGTCATTGTCCAGAAGAAGTGTAGCCGCTCCTCGTGCAGTCTGGGCGGCAATGGTAAAAGCTTCATCTGAATGAAAACCAATTTCGATACCCCCCTGTGAGGCGGCGCGGATTGCCCGGAGAAAGAATGCCACTCCACAGGCACAGAGAGCCGTAGCCGATGCCATTTGCGTTTCATCAATTTCCAGAGTATTGCCCACTTTGTCAAAAAGAGATTGAGCCGTTTTCAGTCCCTGTGCAAACTGAGGCAGGGAGGAAAGGCAGGTCATGGATTCACATAAAGCCGCCGCCGTATTAGGCATGGCCCGGACGATGGAAATTTCTGTACCAACTTTAGCCTGAATTTCAGCAATGGTTACTCCAGATACAATTGAAATGAGCAGGTGGTTTCTTCCGAGGTTTGATGATATCTCATCCAGTAAATCCATTAATTGGCTAGGTCCCACAGTGAGAAAGATGATTTCTGAATTTTGTACAGCGTTAGCATTATCATCACTGGTTTGAAAACCCGCTTGATTTAATTCAGATAAAGACTCTGCTTTCCGACGGGTGAGTATAATATTGGCTGGTGTTACCCCAGATTTTGCCAGTCCTTTTGCGATAGCAGAGCCAATGTTACCGCAGCCTAAAACTGCCAATTTAGATATGCTCATAATTTTTCCTCTATGTGGATTTGGTTAGAATATTGGGAGGAAATTTAATGGAAATTAATGGAAGGATAAATCCTTTATTTCAGATGTAGGGGGCGGTTTCAAATCGTCCCGTAATAATCGGGCGGATTTATATTCCGCCCCTACATGGATAACAGGGAGGGGTGCCCTGTTCCATATTGATAAATCTGGGTGGGGTCACCTCGCCCAGATTGGATTAATTTTTGTGCAAATTCGTGGTTAATATCTAAGCGGGTGTAATTCCTTTTACTTCACAAGGCTGTCCGGTTTAAATTTCATATCTTTATTCAAGGCTGTATTTATAAACCGCAGGGACTTGAAGTCACGGAGGGGTTATTTTTCACCGTGTCTCAGTGGCTTTGTGGTAATCCAACAATTAAAGGAAAAACATGATTTTAGAAAATATCTTAGGTGCAATTGGAAAGACTCCAATTGTAAAATTCAATCGTATCGGTGTAGAATTAGAATGTGATCTCTATGGGAAATGTGAATTTTTAAATGCCGGGGGCTCCGTTAAAGACCGCATCGGACTTAATATGGTGGAAAAAGCCGAAGCTGAAGGGCGCATCAAACCCGGTGACACCCTCATAGAACCAACCTCAGGGAATACCGGAATTGGAATGGCGCTGGTGGCTGCAGTAAAAGGCTACCGCATGATTATCACCATGCCTGAAAAAATGAGCAAGGAAAAAGAGGTTGTGCTGAAAGCTTTAGGCGCTGAGATTGTTCGAACTCCCACCGAAGCAGCCTGGGATGCCCCTGAGAGTCATATTGGAGTGGCAAAAAAAATGCAGACTGAAATACCCAATTCTCACATTTTGGATCAGTATGCAAACCCGGCAAATCCCGATGCCCACTATGAAAACACAGCTGGGGAGATATTAGACGATTTTGATGATTCCCTGAAAATGGTGGTGGCAGGAGTTGGCACCGGCGGCACCATAACCGGTATGGCAAAACGCCTGAAAGAAGAACGCCCGGGAATTACCATTATTGGTGTGGATCCTTTCGGCTCCATTTTAGGGGGCGGTGATGAGGTATTTCCCTATCATGTGGAAGGCATTGGGTACGATTTTTTCCCCGATGTGCTGGATAACGACCTCATTGACGAATATATTAAATTGCCAGACCCTGAATCTTTTCAAATGGCACGCCGTATCATTAAAGAAGAAGGACTGCTGATTGGAGGTTCCTCTGGCGGAGCAGTATGGGCGGCACTGCAAGTTGCAACTCGGCTGAAGAAGGGCGATAAATGCCTGGTCATTCTCCCTGATTCTATTCGCAATTACCTCACCAAATTTGTGGATGATGAGTGGATGGAAGAGCATGAATTTTTCGAATCAGCCTAAATTAGGAGAATGATGGGTGTCCTTTGAACTCCAGGAAAGCCATAGTAATGTAACTTTAGATGCCATCCGCAGACTTTATCGCCGGAATTCCCGAGTTACTCTTTATAAATTAATCCAGAAAACCCACCCATCAGAGATGGCATGGATTTATCGCTATCTCAATTCAGCCGAACGTAAATCTATTTTTCATTATATCCGCAGAATGGAAGGATTGGCTGATTTTCTCCATGAGATTGACCATGCCCTGGTTCCGGAAATATTTGCAGATTTATCCCCCCATGAAACAGCCTCCACACTTTCTGACCTGCCACCGGAGGACCTAGCCGAATTACTGGATTCTTTCCCACCTGAGCAAGCCGGTGAAATTCAGGAACTTCTGGGGAGTGAAGACAGGGAGGAACTGGCGGAGGTATTGCAATATGCTGATGAATCAGCCGGGCGGATTATGTCCCACGAGTATATGGCATTTGAGGAAAACCTTACGGTGGCAGAAGCCATTCAAAAATTTCAGCAACTGGGTGAAGAAGTAGAAATGCCTTTCTACATTTATGTAGTTGACGGCGCAGAAAAAATGGTGGGCGTTCTGTCCCTGCGTCAATTGCTGTTAAATAAACCGGAAACCCAGCTCAAAACAATAATGGAGCGGGATTTTATTTTTGTCAATCCTGATGAAGATCAGGAAATTGTTGCTGATCTTGTGACCCAGTACAATTACCTGGCACTGCCGGTTCTGGAAAGCAGCGGAAAATTGGCTGGAATCGTAACGGTGGATGATGTGATAGATATTATCCGGGAGGAAGCGTCTGAAGATATGATGAAAATGGCAGGGGCTGGTGAAGATGAGGATATTTTGTTGAAATCCACTCTGCAAAATGCCGGAACTCGTTTCCCCTGGCTCATGGCGAGTTGGATTGGAGGCGTGGCAGCTCTCTGGATAATCGGTGCCTTTGAATCACTGCTCAATCAGACGGTAGCCTTGGTGGCCTTTATCCCGATTATTATGGGCATGGGAGGAAATGTAGGCACCCAAACCAGTACAATTATAGTGAGGGGAATTGCAACGGGGCACGTTAACCTGGAAGAAGTCTCAAAAGTAATTTTTAAGGAAATTCGAGTGGGTATCATTCTTGGATTGGTATATGGTATGCTGCTGGGGGTTCTGGTATATTTTCATTTTGTTCAATACCACTCACCATTTATGCTGGGATTGGTAGTGGGGATTTCAATTTTTACTTCCATGAGTATCGCCTGTCTGGTAGCATCGGTATTCCCTATTTTATTAGAAAAAGTAAACATTGACCCGGCAATTTCAACCGGTCCTTTCGTTACCACAGCCATAGATATTATTGGTATTTACAGCTATTTTCTTATCGCCGGAAGCCTGCTCCCTCTAAAATGACCATAATCATTTACCTATTATTGGGATCCATGCTTTACTATGCAGGGATGATACTTTGGTTTATTGCAGGGAATTTATTTTCTGACTCTCAGGGGAATTCAAAAGATTCACCGGCTGTATCGGTCATTATTGCAATTCGAAATGGCGAAAAATCTCTCCCCAATTTACTGGCAGACCTTTCTGCGCAGGATTATCCGGGTGAAGTAGAATTTATTTTGGTTGATGATAAGTCAATTGATTCTACCAGAAAATTAATTCAAGAAATATCCGAGGTGGATAAACGGATTATATTGGAAAATTCTTCAAATGGAGACACGATTCTAAATTATAAAAAGCGTGCCTTAAATGCTGGAATTAAAAGAGCAAAAAATGAGTGGCTGCTATTTACTGATGTTGATTGCAGACTCAATCCAGGATGGGTTTCTGGGATGGCTACTTATTTTGAGGATGATGTTGATTATGTTGTGGGTTATTCAGAAGCAGATAGAGGGAAAAAATGGGTCACCCGCTTTCAAGCTTTAGATTTTTTAATGCTCATGATTGCAGCACGGGGTTCAACAAATTCTGGAAGAGCATGGGCAAGTACAGGGCAAAATCAGGCTTATCGAAAGACCCTTTTTAATTCAGTTGGAGGATTTTCTCAAATAGCTAAAGAATTACAGGGAGATGATACACTATTTCTCCAGGTTTGTAGAAAAAATAAATCAGCTAAAGTAGTATTTGCAGATAAAAGCAATTGTCGAATTATAGCCCGGCAAGAAACAAGTTGGATCTCATTTTTCAAACAAAGAATGAGGTGGGCAGGTGACGCAAACCTCATGTGGAAATTTAATCCTGCGTTTTTTATTTCCATTTTTAACACATTTTTGTTACCCCTACTGTTAGTAGTGACTATTTTTACAGGATTTTTTTCTAATCCCTATTATTTCACCGTTTTCACTAAGTTTTTAACGGTTCATTTAATCATTGAATTTATTTTGTATTTTATCGGAGTTCGCCAGTTTGATAAGAAAATCCAGGTTATTGATTTCACTTTCTGGTTTATGATACATATTCCCTACATTGTCTGCATGGGTGTGGGTAGTTTTTTCGCACATAAACTTGGTTGGAGGGGGCGATGAAATTAGATGCTGGCAGCAAATTAAAATATTTTACATAATTTATTAAGGAATCCAATGCAATGAAATTAGGTCAATTTATCAAATCAAATCCGAAAACAATACTCACCTTATTGGGTATTGGCATTTTAGTTTATCTCATGCTGGCCTTCAATTTAGATGTACGCGCAATTACAATTATCACCTTGTTATTAGGGTATATTACTAATGTATTTATTGGATTAACTACCCTAGTTGGATTGGTTCCCATTATTGGACCATTAATTGTAAAGGTTTTTACTATACCATTTTTCTGGTTGTTAAACGGGATGGGTTATTTTACCTCAGCTTATGCAATAAAAAAGGGGTATGGGAGAGATATTATGAGCCACCGCCTCATAACTATTACACTGTTAACTGGAATTGTATTGGGATATATCCTGGGACATTTAATACCGGTTCGTTAAAACAGAAAAGCCCCTGAAGGGGCTTTTCCTATCCGACGAGATCCTGAATCATTCTGCTAATAGATTGAAATGAATCTCTCTAAGAGCAGGTATTGTTTCATACTTTTATTTTTTATACCAAAGCACAACCAGTACTAAAGCCACTAATCCTGCAAGACCATTCTCTCCAATTTGTCCCATCAGATTGCCAATTCCACCAATGACCCCAAAATAATCATTGAAAAGAATACCGATGACAACCCCAAGAACGATCAGCCCCTGCAAGAATTCACTTATGATAGTGACCCACCCATTTACTGAGGATATAATTTCCTTCATTCGAATCTCCTTGTATTTATGAAATTACGATGGGGAGGATCATCTGATCCTCCCCATATAGGTGTGTTATTTTATAAATGAAACAAATACGAGGAATGCAAGCAATCCTGCTAGTCCACCGCCCATAAAAGCATCAACCAGGCTTACAATCCCACCAATAGGATTACCCCATCCACCAGGGAGTGTAAATAGGATTCCAGCAAAAACAGCTACCACTATTAAGCCCTTGAACAGGCCTACCAGTGCTGATGCTACATCATTTATCATTGTTGCTGCGTTTTTCATTGTTTTTCTCCTTTTTGTTTTTGTTTGCTTCTCAAACTAAACGTACTGCAATTTGAGAATTTATTCCCTTTTTATAAGGTGGAGGGAACCACCCATTAGCCTTTCTGTTCAATAAACGCCGAATGACATCTAATATCATTGCCATTCTTATATTTGAACTTATGAAACATTATTAATTCAAGTCAACACTTATTTAAAGTAATACTTTAACACCATATATTGAGGTATAAATATTTTTAGCCACAACTTATAGTAAATGAACCCTTTAATCTAAAGCAAAAAAGTTTTAGAAACATAGAAAAATATTAGTTTTTAACAATAAATTTTATGCTGAAATTCTATTTACCTAATAATCCTAAATTACTCTCTTATTTTTTAGAATTATAATCAAAAAATATCAATTATATTAAGATCACCCATGTAATATTTTAACCCGGAATCAATTATTCTGCCAGATATTAATTCATATTATCAATCATTAAAATTTGTCTATCCCCTAATACGGTATGATGCTGAAGCCTATCCTTCATTAATTATCAGCACTAAACTTTATAAGGGACTAAATGGTGAAAATCCTCCTGTTAAAATAATGAAACCCCCAAAATATAGAGATAGGGTGGCCATATTATTTCCAGGAGCTTCTCCAACTGCGGAAGAGCATCCTAAAATGATAATGCTTGGGCAGGTATTAGCACAAAATGGGTTTAAGGTGTATATACCCAGAATACCCCCATTGAAAAAACTGGATATAACCATGATAAATGTCCAGTGGTTCACCTGTTTTTATAGGTGGATTATTGAGACGGAAAATGTAAACCCACAACGGATTATAATGGCTGGGGTAAGTTATGGCGGCGGTTTAATGTTACGAATGCTTAAAGAGATAAATAATAAGCTTCCATTCCCTAAATCTATTTTAACTATTGGAACCTACTCCGATGCTCATTCGCTTTTCCACTATTTTCTTACTGGAATTATATCATCAAACGGGAAGCAATTCCGAATACCGCCCCATGAATGGGGGTTGGTAGTTATTTTTCAAAATTATTTAAAAAATTTGCAGACAAATTGGGACTCCTCAGAGCTGCAGAAAGCAATCCAATTGAAAATTCAGGATGATAATGTAGAGTGTGATATCCAGGTTAAAAAACTACCTGATTTTCAGAAGGATATTTTTCATTCTATTATAAGTGGAAAAACAAGCCCGGAAGTTAAGAAATTAGCCCAGACCATTTTAAGAAATGAACAAGAGTCATTTATCAATCTATCTCCAAAATATTGGGCTAAAGATATCTCAGAAAAAGTGTTTATTTTACATGGTTTAAATGATTCCATGGTTCCATTTACAGAATCCATTCAACTTGCAGGATATTTACCAAATACTGAATTATGTGTTTCCTGTTTACTTGAACATAAAGAAATTTCTTTAAATGGCGGTTTCTTCTTCAATTTTAAGGAATTGTTTAAGCTGCTTCAATTCCACGCAAAATTATTTTCTCATTATGAAAATTAAAACATTTTTAGGAGGATATGACAAAAATTTAAGTTATCTGGTTTGGTGTGAATCAACAGGATTAGCTGGAATTGTTGATGCAGCTGTAGATATTACTGAAATTCTTGAATTTATTAATTCAAAAAATCTCATACTGGAAAAATTGTTTATTACACATTCGCATTTTGATCATATTAAATATTTAAATGATTTAACCCATCAGTTTCCCCAATTACAACTTTGTGGTTATAATTTCCCCGAAGAAGAATTTGGAGATGATTTTCGAGGATTAACACATCATGAAATAATTCCCCTCGGAACAGAAATGCTTACCATATTACACACACCTGGCCATTATCCCGACAGTATTTGCTTATGGAATAAAAAGGACAACTGTGTTTTTACAGGAGATACAATGTTTGTAGGCAGGACAGGGCGGACAATTGGTGCAAAAAGTAATATTTCACACCTTTATACCAGTATTTATGATAAACTATTGAAATTACCCCTGCAGACTATTATTTATTCAGGGCATCATTATGGATATAAAAAGTCCATCACATTGAAGGAGAATATCAGATTATCCTCCTTTTTCCAGTGTAATTCTGAGGTTGAATTTATCCAGGTTATGAAACAATTTGAAAAAAATCGCTGATTTTAATAGAATTCCAAATATTCCAGTAATTCAACCAAAGTAGTAAACTACCCAAAATTCAAAATTATTAGTAAAAATACGCAATAATTCCTGTGATTCAGGGAAAAAGTAGGTTTCTAGTGGGAAAAATGTCACAAAAAAGCACCCCCAAAAGTAAAATTTTACTATTATTTCAAAATAATGCTTGATATTATAGAGGAGAATGCCATATTTTTAGCTGTCGATTGTAAGAAAAACAAACAACTAATTGAATAAGGAGAGCTAACTATGGCAGAAAAAGTCAAAACAACTGGAGTAACTAAAGAGTCTGGATTTTTATACTATTTAGATAAAAATGGTAATGTATCCAGAACTAAAATGGCTCGTGGTGCTAATAAGGGCGGCAACGCTGAAGTTGTTGCAAATGCTGGCGTAAACCGTGAATCAGGCTGGCTTTATTTCATTGATAAGGACGGCGATGTTTCTCGTGCAAAAATGGCGAGAGGCCGTAAGTAACATTCAGTTAATACCTATTAAAAGCCCCGATCATTAATTTGATTGGGGCTTTTAGTTTCTGTATAATTCCCCTCCTTTAATGAACCATCCTTTCCTTATTTCCCTATTCCTTTTTTATTCAATTTCTTTTGCGATGCTAAGAATGGCGATATAAATAATGATGAGTAATGGTAGTTATTTATATCAATTTTTGAGATATGCTTCTAACTAACCCCCTATGATTCGCAGGCTAATTATATTATTACTTATTGTTGGGTGTGTATTTGCCCGAGAATATATTGCTATAATTGACTTTGAAGGCATTAATGTTAGCGAAGGTGAAGCTAAAGCACTTACCCAACGATTAAATTCAGAAATGATTAAACTTAAAGTATATCAAGTATTAGAACGTTCAGAGATGAAACGTTTGCTTGAAGAACAAAAATTCCAATATTCGGGTTGTGTAGATTTGAATTGTGCAGTAGAACTTGGTAAAATGATTGGTGCAAAATATATGGTGGTTGGTAGCATCAGTAAAGTTGGCAATACATATTCTATTGATTCAAGACTGATTGATGTTAAAACAAGTGAATCATATATTAGTGCAAACTATGATTCTTCTTCTGAAATTGATTTGCTTATGAAAGATGGTATGATTTCTATTGCTCACCAATTATCAGAACTACCTTATGAATCAAATATTAATAATATTCAAGCAGTTAGTTTCAATGACATATCCTCAAAACAAACACCTAAACCATCTGAAAATATATCTAAGTCAATAAAAGGTTATATTGCATCTCAAATTGTGGATGTGAAAATTGTGGGTAATAAGCATAGCCATGATGAAATTATCCTCAGAGAGATTCATCATCCGATACCTGGTGAATATGACTCAACTTTTGCCAAGAATGATAGAAATCGGATTTATAATTTAGGTTTATTTTCCACGGTTGATATTAGACAGATTGATTCCCTATATACTATCACCCTGATTGAAACTTTTCGTTTTTTCCCCATTCCCATTGCAGATTATAACGAAGCAAAAGGATGGTCATACGGTGGAGGAATTGCATTTTTAAATTTCAACGGTTTGAACCAAAAACTTATTTTGGGTGGAATTGGGGGCAAGGAGACAACCTATTTTCTTAATTTTAAAGATCCATGGGTGACGGGAAACCATGTTTCTTTATTGGGTAATGTTTACCAGTTTAACACAAAAAACCCTGTGTACTCATATCATTATAAGGAAAGAGGGATTAATATTGGAACGGGATTTTATAAAAAGAAAGTCCACAAATTCAATTTTCTATTAGGTTTGGAGGCTGCATCAATCGACACCGCCGGTTTTGATTATTCTAGTTTGAACTACCCCCATAAAATATTTTCAGACTATAATTATATAAGAGGTGAAATTGGCTATGTATTTGACCGGAGAGATATCTATCTGGACCCAACATCCGGGGAAAGACTCAGTTTTTACTTTAAACCAAAAATTTCAATGGGTGAATCAGAGAATTATTATCGTTTCCAATTTGGATATTCAAAATATTACCAACTCTCTGAAAAATATTTTAACCCCGTATTTTCTGTCAATTCGAAATTATACCTCCAATATTCTAAGGCTCTCCCAATTTTTGAATATTTGTACTTAGGCGGTGAGGATTTTGTAAGAGGATATTCACCTTTACCGGAAAAAAATGATATTGAAGTATCCCCTTTGATTGAAGGATTTAATATTATTTACCAATCATTTCAATTGCAGCATACTCTTATTGAAAAGAAGGATTATAGCGGAGTAGAACTGGGTATCGATGTGGTTTACTTTTCTGATTTTGGAATCAGCGCCAATGACATCGCTTCATTCAAACTACAGAATACGCTGATTGGGTTTGGATTTGGATTCCGGTTTTTTGCTTCAGGTGCCGGGGTAATTGGGATAGACTTTGGCTTTAATCCATTCAGCCAGCAGTTTCTCCACCTTTCTGACAGTAATTAATTTTTCTTCTGAAATATCATAGCCTTCTCAAAACGGTTTTCCGTCCCATCAAGCATTCTTTTGATATTACTCCTATGGGTATAAATAATAAAAAAGCTTAAAAAAATGGTAAAAGGTAAATAATAGGGATTATTAATTGTATCCCTAAAATAATGTGCAAAGTAAATAACGGAAACACTTCCAAGCATTGTTCCTAATCCCACATAGCCTGTAATTAACAGAATAACCAGCCATAAAAGTATAGCAAGGGAGATAGAAGGCCATGAAATAGCAAAAACCATCCCGATTGCAGCGCCGCCGCCCTTCCCGCCGCGAAATCCATGGTAGAGTGGATACACATGCCCCAGAATAGCCGCAACCCCGCATAATATAATGAGCAGATTTGGATCAACTGTTGAACTGGAATAAATAGGAAGACTCATTGCAGAAATAAATTTTGTAGAAATAAATCCTTTTAGGATATCAATTCCCAAAACTCCCGCCGCAAAAGATGCCCCTTGGACTCGAAAAGCATTTGTTCCTCCAGCATTGCCGCTGCCCATATTTCGAATATCCACCCCCTTTAATTTTCCCAGGAGTATACTTCCAGAAGTTGAACCAATCAAATAGCTTAGCACAAATTTTATAAGGATTTCCATTGTAGAATTAACCGAAAGGTTGGATGGCAGTCACCAGGCTTCCGGGTCCTGCATGAACACCCAGTGCACAACCAATTTCAATTAGGTATATTTTTTTAATTTTATCATTTCCCTGCTGAAGCAAATTCAACAATTCCTTACCATCTTCCAGTGTGTTGCTATGACCCACAATTACCGTATAATTTGTGGCCTTATCCATTTTAGATAATACGAATTTACAGAGTTTTTGGGGGAGATTTTCCGTTCCCAATAAAATTCCAGCAGCACCCAGGGTGCCATTATCTTTTGTTGATAATACAGGACGAATGTTGAGAAAATCAGCCACTGATTTCACCCATGCCGGTAATCGACCACCCCTCACAACATATTTCAAATCTTTTATTGCCAGAAAGACTTTTGAGGAGGAAATAATATCAGGTAATAAAGCGTTAATTTCTTCAAGACTTTTACCTGTTTTTGCCAGGGAAGCTGCCTTCATGACAATCAACCCAAGTCCGGCAGAAGCAGAAAATCCATCAATTACGGTAATATTTTCTTTATCAACTCGTTTGGCGGCATTTAATGCAGATTGATAGGTGCCACTCAGTTCGTGGGGTATGTGGATAGAAATTATGGAGTCATAATGTGATTTGAGAAATTGGTATTGCCGTCTAAAATCACCGGGAGTGGGCTGTGAAGTTTGAGGGTGGTTCGGATTTATTTCAAGCTCTTGAAAGAATTCTTCAGGCGTTTGAGAAACTTTATCTATATACCCCACATTTCCAAAATTATAACGAACAGGAACCACATAAATGTTGAGGTCAATATCATCGGGAATATCAGCCCCTGAGTCGGTTACAATGGCAACCCCTTTAGTTGTATGACTCTGCGCTGCTTTTTGCTGCTGCCACATATCATCTGCTTTTTCTCCTGTAACAGTGCCAAAATCAGTGCAAATTTTAAATACCTCTGAGGGATCATTTACATGAATATGTACTTTAGCTTTTTTCTTACTTCCAGCAATTACCAGGCTGTTCCCCTTTGTGAGTAGAGATTCCCGCAAATCTTTATGAATTATTTTGTCGCTCATAATTATACATTCGGTACAATACCTGAATTCTGAATTTTCAAAATCAGCAGCATTATTACCCATATCCACACCAGTCTGTTTACTTTCCAGATCTGTTTTAAAACCTTTCAAATTACCATTTTTAATAAAACTGAAAATCCCATGGAGAAAATCAACAAAACCCTGAGCGCCAGCATCCACAACTCCAGCTTTTTTTAATACTGCCAATAGATTGGGAGTATTCTCCAGGGATTTTTCTGCTTCATTGATTCCCATTTCAATCAGCTGTTCAAAATCATGATTATTGGTTTGGATCAATTCAATAAGGCGGTTGGAAAAATCAGTAAGCACTGTCAGAATAGTACCTTCCTGAGGTTCTGCTAATGCTTCCCGGGCATACTCTGCCCCGAATTTTACGGCTTTGGCAAAAGATTCGGGAGTCATTTTTTCTACACCGACTGCGCCATCGCTGAGTCCCTGGAAAAATTGAGCTAATATTACACCGGAATTTCCGCGAGCACCATCTAAAGCAGCATCAGCAATGAGAGCCAACATATCATCCACACGGGCATGTACTTTCTTTGAAGTTGAATCCAGAATGGAATTCAATGTAAAGGCCATATTGGTACCCGTATCTCCATCTGGAACTGGGAATACATTGATTTTGTTCAGGTGATCCTGTCTCGAAAGTACATTGTTTGCCCCGGCAACTAAAGCCCGATGCAAACGAGCCCCATCTAAATAAGTAATTTTATTCATTTTTTAATCTATCCATTGAATAACGGTATTTAAAGCTTACAAACAATCTAAGGTATAAAAAAAGTGTTTAGGAGACTAGGCTCAGGGGACGGCGTTCTGTGTGCTGGGTACTGGATTGTAAAATCAACACATAGGTAACAGATTAGTTGTTTATGATTGGGTGAACCTTTTTAAAAACCGAATTGTTTTAAGCCCATCAAACCAGCGGTGAAATTGTCCTGCAAAGTGCGATTTGGAAGGAGCATTTTTTTGAATTTTGCTCCAAATATCCTCAATAGACTCCAATTTGAGGAATTCAACAAGATTAGGATGAATTGTATTTGTGTTTTTAAAAAGATCTTTTAGATTTACCTCCCATGCGTGGCTCCCAAGTTGAAGCCATTGAGATAAATACCAAAAAGCACCTTCAGAATAAAAGAGTTTTGCAATGTCAAATCCATTTTGCATTTGTTCCATGCGGAATCCGGTGCCAAGGTACACTCTTGAAATTGGGCGCGGGGAAGGAAACACCAATGTTTCTGAAATATTATGTACACCACAGTATTTGGTTAATTCCTGCAAAAAATAAAAATCTTCCGTTGCTTTTTTCCTGGGCATGCCTCCCACAGCACAATATGCTTCGGCAGTACAGACTATGGTGGATCCCATGGACACATAGCCATAGGGAGAACCGGCTCTCTGCATTTTTTCAGCGGTGGTTTTTAGAAATTTTTCATATTGCCCAATGGCATCATTAATAGCTGAATCCTGTGATTTTAAATGGCTAAATCCTATTACTGCAGCGGAGGTATTTTGAGATTTAAAAATCTGCTTCACTTTTGAAAGATAATCAGGACTCACCTGTGTATCGGCATCGGTGCAAAAAAGGAGGCTTTGGGGTGAGGTCAAATGAGGGAGTGCTAAATCCATTCCGATTTTTCGAGCCAAACCAACACCCGCATGTTTTAAAGGCAGTTCAAGTCCCGAAGAAGCTGCATCAACCGCAGCAAGTGTAAATTGATAATTATTCGAATTGAGCTTTTGCAGGGTTAATTGGTTGTTTTCCTTTATTGATTTAGGTGGGTTGTTGGCATTATTAACCACCACCACTACCAGCGTTTGGTTTAACAATTCAGGTTTATTTTTATTAATACTCTCAAGAGTTAGTGGAAGAAATTTGAACTCTGAATAAGCTGGAATAACTATTGCCTGATTAAACGTGCGGTTTATAAGGGGCTTGATTTTCCACGGACCCAAAATCCCCCTTTTTTTAAGGTAGGAATGAGTGGAATTAAAGGATGACATCTTTCAATGTTGAACCCTGGAAAAAAAATGTCATCCTTTTGATATAATCCCTAATGCCGTTTCAAAATCACCTTCAGGAATCCAATGAATTTTAATGCCGTTTTTTTCCATGTTTCTGAAGAATGTCATTTGTTTTTTAGCGAATTGGTGAATGGCGGTGTTGAGTTTTTCAGCCATTTCATCCCGGCTAAGCTGTCCTTGTAAATAATGGCTGATGAAGCGGTATTCCAACCCAAAACGATCCAGCCTTTCATGGGTCACCCCATTCTTAAGTAGGAGCTCCACCTCTTCAATCATTCCATTATTTAACCTTTCATGTAAGCGAGCGGTAATTCGTTCCCGAATCACTTCCCGTGGATAATTAACTCCTAAAACTATTGGATTTTGGATTTTGGATTTTGGATTTTGGATTTCATTATCTCTATCTCCTGTCTCCTGTCTCCTATTTTTCGCAACTTCTATCGCTCTTATCACTCTCCGCTTAGTATCAACAAGTGTATTAGCAGATGCTCCCGGTGAAATGGTTTCCAGTTCGTTTATCAAATCTTCAAGCTTCCAATTTTCTAATTTTTGTCTCAGTTGTTTATTCGGCTCTGTTTTGGAGAGTTGAAAATCCAGGAGTACTGCTTTAACGTAAAACCCCGTACCTCCACAGAGAATGGGTAGTTTTTCAAGTTTCCTGATATCCATAGATACTTTCTGAAAATCTTTTTGAAATTGAGCCACATTATATTCCTCAACGGGGTCAACAATATCAATGAGATGGTAGGGAATCGATTTCCCATTCAATTTATATTCGCCCAAATCTTTACCGGTACCAATATCCATTCCACGATATACCTGACGTGAGTCAGCAGAAATTATTTCCCCATTAAGCTTGTGAGCCAATTGAACAGCAAGTTGTGTTTTACCAGTTGCAGTGGGACCAAGAATGGTAAGCAGGTCATATGCTAAATGTGAAAGTTGGCTCATTGGGTAATTTGCATTATTTAATTTTCTTCTTCAATGAATATTATAATGATCAAGATTTAAATATCATTAGAAAGGATGCCATAAATATATCAATGGGCTTTAATTTGAAACAAAACAAACGGGGATTGCAAATGGATTTTTATCAGTATATTCCTTATTATATTAAGGTTAGAAAAGTGTATCCCCAGAAACCAGCAGATGATAAAACAAGAAGCTATGGTGGGGGTTTATTCCATTTCACCATGACATGTTTTATAGATTGATTCATTTAATCTCCCAGCCTGTTTCAGCTATTGGCTGGAAGACATTACTTCCTGCAAATTACCCTCCAATTTAAGGGAGTATTTTTATGATAGATTTAATTATTGTCCTCATCAGTCTTATTATCGGCATTACTATCGGTTGGATATTAAAAGGTAAAAGCCAGCCTACAGACAGCGCTGAATTACAAAGTGAAATAAAAAAGTTAACAGGTGAAAAAGCCAGCGCTGAAGCCCGTTTGGAGCAGTTAGATGAAACCAAGAAAGGGATGGAAACAGTCTTTAAGTCCCTTGCTTCTGATATTGCCAGAGAAAACAGAAAAGACTTCCTGAATCTTGCCGGGGAAAAGTTTAAGGATATCTCCAAACAGGCAGATGAGAATCTCACCAAAAAGAAAGAGCTCATAGACCAAAATTTAGGGGAAATGAAAAAAACACTTAAATCTCTTCATGACCAATCTGTTACATTATCCGGGAATCTGGAAACCAGCAGCAAGGAAACACAAAAATTGCAAGAGTCCACCAGTAAACTACGGGAGATTCTGTCATCTTCCCAAAAACGAGGGCAGTGGGGGGAACGTCTGGTGGAAGATATCTTGGATTTCATCGGTTTTATGGAAGATAAAAATTATGTGAAGCAAACTCAGGTAGAATCAGGGGAAAAACCAGATTATACCTTTTTTCTTCCCAAGGGAAAGAAACTCAACATGGATGTAAAATTCCCCCTTGCAAGTTATGAACGCTATATTAACTCAGAATTAGAGGAGGAACAGGAAATCCATAAGAAAGATTTTCTGCGAGATGTCAAAACCCATATAAAAACCATTGCCGGGCGGGAATATATAAATCCTGCAGAAGGTACCCTGGATTATGTATTAATGTTTATTCCCAATGAATCCATTTATGGATTTATCAATCAGGAAGATACACACCTTATAGATTTTGCCCTGGAAAGAAAGGTGCTGCTTTGTTCACCCCTAACGTTATATGCCATGCTGTCTCTTATTTATCAGGCTACACGTAACTTTGCCATGGAAGAAAAAGCAACCGAAGTAATGAATCTGCTTAATTCATTTCGCCTTCAATGGGATAAATATGTGGAGGTTATGGACAAAATGGGTCGCAGCCTGGATACCGCCAAAAAAGATTATGATACTATGGTAGGTACACGTAAAAATAAACTGGAAAAACCTCTTAGTAAAATTGAAGAGATTACTTCAGGGGGAGAGATGGTGGAGCTCATCAAATAAATTGGTAGGGTTTCCAAGATCCGAACCTCCGCACACCATTTAGCAGGGAATAGTGTTAGTTACTTTCTGTAGAATTATTATTTCTATTTAAAATTTCCATTTGTCCCACAATGCTACCCCCAAAAGAAGCAAAAAATGATGCCATGCCAATAGCTATCAATAGTTCCCTTATTTGTTCCATTGGAGAACCCCAATTAATTAAGTATGTTATAATTCAACCAATAAATAAGCCAATGAGACCTTATATTGCAGACCTAATAATAGAAATATTGTTCTTCAATTTCATCTCCTTATTTTGTTTTAGAAAAGGGCAACAGAATTAATTTATCACCGTCTGCGCCCTATACACAGACTGAATCACATTGGCTAATTCGCTGAGGTGTGCTTGAGTATAATCATCGAAATAGCCCGTTTCAATAGATTCCGTGATCTCACTGTGAAGTGTTTTTAAACTGGCACGAGCCAAGGCAACCGCATCAGAGTGAAAATAATTCTTCTTATTTAATAAAATAATACTCAGAACATCAACATGAGATTTTTGTAAATCCCGGCGGAAACTGTTGATGTTTTTATTCTGTTCTAATTCTGACCACAGTGATTGGGTAATATTCTGGAAATGTTCCGTAAGGGTATAAATTGATTCACCTTTTGAGAATTTCAATTCATTATCTCGAACCCGTGCAAAAATGCGGGGGTGGTGGAGGCGGTAAATAGATCCGGACTGAATCCAGCGGATATAATCATGAATGGGATAGTCAATTCGACTCATACGCCATACAGATCCTTTAAAATCCCATCCTCTCTCAGGAGCAAGTTTATTCAGCAAATCCGGGTCAAATTTAAAGGCATCTTCCGCCAGAATATTTTTTAAAATAAATTTGAGGGCTTCCCGCTGTTTTTCAGCAGGTACAATTGTAAATGGATTTCCTCCACCCGGGTCTCCTACATGATGTCTGCTATGATAAATACCACCGATAAATTTTGTAATATTTCGGGCAGCACTTAAGTAATGACGCAATGCTCTGCCAAATACTCTTCGAATTTTAGAATATTGTTCTCCTGGTTTTTCAAAATGCTCAGGAATAAGCTCAAGCAGCTCCTGCGACATTTCGAATCGTTTCTGATAGTATGCTATAGGGTCATTGGTTAAATCCCATGCATTTGAATGGGGATCAATCCCTCGAGTTGACTGTCCATAGGTATCTTCGTCCGTTCCATATCGCAATAAGGGGTCGGTAGAGCGTGAGGCGATGGACTCCAGAAATTTCTTTTCAGATTGCCCTGATATGTCCGGTTGTTTATAGGCATATTCAATAGCCCAGTAATCATAAGTCCCTGGTTTGGTTTGGAAAAAAGTTTCACCATCAAATACATTAATAGGTTGATAATCCATTACAGATCCGCTCACACCATATTTTTGAGTAAATTTTGGATCGCTCAATTGTTCAATGGAATATATAGAACTGGCTTTGAAATTATGCCGTAACCCTAAGGTATGGCCCACTTCATGTAGGATAAGATCTACAATGCCATTATGGATATACTTTTGTAACTCTTCGCCGGTTCCTACTACCATTCCAGTGGTTGTCAATATATCCCATCCTGATGCCATCTCCTCTCCAAGATGATCACCATATTGACACATTTTAGAAGAAAATTCTTCAGGGGGTTCTTCTGATTCAAAATCCATGCTTACCTGCCCCATGATTGGGACAACAAATTCTGTTTGTTCTCGATACATCGAGCGCACAAAGTCAGCGCTTATTCTGATATCAGCATCATAGAGTTCACCCGTATATGGGTTTGCTCTAGAAGGACCAACTGCATAGCTAGACCCGGGTTGAAACAGCCACCTTACAGTGCTATAGCGAACATCGGCAGGATCCCAATCAGCATCGTCTGGCATTTGCTTTACTACGATTGCATTCTTAAATCCAGCGGCTTCAAAAGCTTCGTTCCAAGCTAATATTCCCTCGCGAACAGCATCCCGAAATTCATAGGGAATGGAATTTTCCAGCCAGTAAACTATGGGCTTTTTTGGCTCAGATATTTTTTCCTGTGGATTTTTCTTCTCCAAATTCCAGCGATTTATATAGCGGATATAGGGAGAATCTTTGCGAACGTCTGTATAATCCTGAAAAATGGTTACAAAGTGACCCACTCGGTCATCAGCCAGGCGAGGTTGATAGTCCGTTTCAGGAATCGCCGAAAGGCTCAAATGATAATTAACCAATACGCTGGTGGAGCTGGGAAGTGTATAAATATACTTTCCCTTTTTACCCTTAAAATGCAAGGCAAATTCAATTTCTGTATTGGATGGAAAAGATTGTAAATCTTTAAAATAGCTGTCCTTTTTATCAAAGCTGTAAATACCCTGACTTTTACGGGTTATTTGTTCAATATCATAAATAAAGAGTGTACCTATATCCACTAAAATTGCTCCACTTTCCGGATGGGGTTTACTCTCAATTTTGGTTGATGAAAGAATGGAATTAGAGATGTGTCTTTCAACAGATCTGCGAAATGGAGAATCTTTGTCCGTCCGGAATTTCACATTTACATTCACAAACTGAATACGTTCCCCAACCTGTTTAAACATGAAGGGATATTCATCTAACATGGAGCTTCCATCCAAATAGTATCCATCGCCAGATTGTCGGGTGAGGCCTGCGAGATATATTTTTTCAAGTTGATCTGGGAGTATAGCAAGGAAAGCTTTGTTTTTTTCATTATTCCAAAAAATAGTGAATAAACCTTCTATTTTTTGGTAATCTTTGATTACTTTTTTGAATGGTTTTTTGTCTTCCTTTTCCTTTGATTTAAGTGGTTTTTTTTGGTGGACCTTGGTGCTATCATCAAGCAGAAAATCAATATTTAAATCTTGATATGGGTCGGCATAACACAGAGCTAAAGGAATAAGAGCTGTGAAAAGAAAAAGGGAAAGTATTCTAATCAATTTAGTCATTCGAGAGTAAACAAAATTACATTAATTTGGGGGGTTATTCATTCATAATTTTTATGTCCGAATTTGTTCCAATCAGAATTGTAATTTGAATTAAAGCTATTATCTAAAGGATTGATTTTACTTTTGCAACCAATTCTGTAACCTCTGATTGAGTAGGCGCCTCGGCATAAATACGGATTATTGGCTCAGTATTTGATTTGCGAATATGTACCCAGGAATTTTCCCAGCTGAGTTTAAGTCCATCCGTTTTATCAGATTTTGCATCGGGAAAATTTTGTTCCATTTTATCTAATATAGATTGAGAGTCAACAGAACCCAGCCTAATTTTGTCTTTAACCATCACAAATTGTGGCATGGATTTGAAAATTTCATTCACTTTTCTTGTATCCTGAGCCATGCGGTTTAAAAACATTGCAGCAGCTACTAATGAATCTCTACCATAATGACTCTCAGGCAAAATAACGCCTCCATTGCCTTCTCCTCCAAGCTCGGCGTTGACTTCCTTCATTTTGTTCACAACATTTATTTCGCCAACAGCGGATCGAATTACAGAGCAGCCATATTTTTCGGCTATTCTATCAAGTGCCAATGTTGAAGACAGGTTTGTTACTAAGGGTTTACTGGAATTTGTGGTATTAAAAAAGCCATCTGCACAAATTGCAAGTGTATATTCTTCGCCGAGCGGCAGACCATTTTCATCAATTACTGCCAGGCGGTCACCATCGGGGTCAGTTGCAAAGCCGGCATCCGCTTTATGGGAAACAACTGCTTCACCCAATCTTTTAAGATTATGAGATAGAGGTTCTGGTCCACGAGGGAACTCACCATTAGGTTCGCAATAGAGTCGATGAACTTTGCATCCCAATGCTTCCACCATTGCAGGAAGCGCTAATGAGCCGGCGCCATTCACAGCATCCACCACAACCGAAAAAGAACGACTCTTAATTGCCACCACATCAATAATAGATAGATTTAAAGTATGCTCAATATGTGGTTGATAACCGTTTTCAATTTTTTTAATAGTACCTAAATTTTTTAGGGAGGGTGTCAAGGTGTCTGCCAAATCAAATAGTTGAGCATTTTTTTCATCATTTAGGAAACATCCATTTGCATCAATAAATTTCAAGCCATTCCATTCAGCTGGATTATGACTTGCCGTAATGACAACACCTCCAGCCATTCCATTCTTTTCTACCAAAAACTGAGCAGTGGGTGTAGGTATAATCCCATGATGAACCGCATTTCTTCCACATTGGCTGAGGGCGATACATCCAGAATTGATCAACAAATCACCATGGGTTCGGCTATCACGGGCGAGGAGAATATCACCTACCCCCTGGAGTTTTGAAAATGCCTGAATATGTCTGGTTACAGTAGATTCGGTTAGTGTATCACCTACAATTCCTCGAATACCGGAAATTCCTCTTATTAATTCCATGGGCTAAATTAAAACAGAATGCAGGTGGATAAAAATGGAACAAAAAAAATCCAGAATTTATCTGGATTTTCTTTTGTATTAAGTTTTTGCCTGAGAGAAAAGTGTAGGACGATATGGAACTCGTCTTCGTTTACTTCTCTTAGCAATCTTTCGTGCTTCGCTGGGTTTGATGTAATAAGAGCGGGCTCTTACCTCTCTTAGAATTCCAGCTTTTTCCCATTTCTTTTTAAAGCGTCTTAAAGCTTTTTCAAATGGTTCGTCTTCTCGAATTTTAATGCTTACCAAAGTAGTATTTTACCCCCTCTCAATTTATCCTAAATATTGTCGTAATTTTCTGCTTCTTGAACGATGTCGCAGACGGCGAATAGCCTTCTCTTTAATCTGTCGAACACGTTCACGGGTCAAACCAAATTCTTCCCCAATTTCATTCAGGGTAAGTGCATAGGAATGACTAATACCAAAATACATTCTTATTACTTCCCGCTCCCTGTCCTTTAGGGTGTCCAATGCTGCAGCAACCTCTTCCTGAAGGGAGTCCATTTGAAGTTCCTGATCAGGTTCCTGTGTAGAACTATCCGGGATTACATCTAACAGACAATTTTTATCTTCATCAGAAAATGGTGTGTCCAGAGAATGGTGCCGGCGGGAAATTCGTTGTGCATCATTTACTTCATTGGGTTTCATTTCTAACTGTCTGGCAAGCTCATCTGCCCGAGGTGCGCGCTCAAACTCCTGTTCCAGGCGCTCAGCTGCTTTATTAATTTTCGAAATGGTGCCAACCCGATTAAGTGGTAAACGAACAATTCTGGAATGCTCAGCTAATGCTTGTAAAATAGACTGACGAATCCACCAAACCGCATAGGAAATAAATTTAAATCCACGGGTTTCATCAAATCGTTCAGCAGCTTTAATCAACCCCAGATTTCCTTCATTGATGAGGTCTGTTAGTGGGAGCCCCTGACCCTGATAATCCTTCGCCACACTAACTACAAACCGTAAATTGGCTTCTGTAAGTTCTTTTAAAGCCAGGCGATTACCCTGTTTAACTAAAATTGCCAGTTCAACCTCTTTTTTAGGAAGCAGTGGTTCAAAGCGACTAATTTCCTGCAGGTATTTACTGAGCGAGCGATTGGCATCACTTCCCAGTTTTTTAATTTTCTTTTCAAGTTTTGCAATTTTTTTCTTTCTCTGAGCACGTTTTTTTTCTTGCTCAGCCATAAGCAGTTCTTCTTCTTCAGTAAGAACATCCTGGGTATCTTCAGCCTCTAATTCCCCCTCATCCATTTTTGTAGGAATTTGGCTTTTTATTTTTTTCTCTCTTTCAGCAGCCGTAGGCCTCTTTTTTGTATCAGGCTTAAATTTTGCTTTTACCTTTGGAGTGGCTTTCTTCTTTGTGGTAGCTTGAACCTTAACAGCAGGTTTTTGCTTTACCACAGCTTTTTTAACAACAACTTTTTTAGTAGATTTTTTTGCAGGTGCTTTCTTTGTTACTGGGGACTTCGGAGCAGCTTTTGCCTTTGGAAAGGCTTTCTTTTTTGCAGGTGTTTTAACCTTTGCAGGTGCTTTTTTTGATGTAGCTTTTACTTTTTTTGTTTTGTCGGTCTTTTTTGCCATCGAACTCCTCTAAATTTAAATAGAAAATTAGCCTATTATATTAATATGGCACATGATCCTTATCCAACAAAAATCACCTTATAAATTTGAATAAATTCATGAGGACTTATTTCTTCCGGCCTGCTATCTGCCCATTTTTCAATTTTCCCTAATTTATAAGCCTCTGGCAAATTATTTTTCAGCTTCTTCCTCCTTTGAGAAAAGGCCTGTTTAACCAGTTTTGAAAAGGCTGAAAAGTCAGGTAAGTCATTATTCTTTGGGAAAAAAGTTAAAACAGCAGAATCAACCTCAGGTTTTGGCCGGAATACATTTTTTGAAACCATAAACTCAATATTGACATCACAATACACTTGGCACATAACAGAAATGCGTCCATAGGATTTATTCCCATGTTTGGAGACAATCCGCTGTGCTAACTCTTTTTGAAACATGAGCAACATCCGCTCCCAGTTGTGCCAGGCCAACAATTTGAATAAAATGGGACTGCTGATGTAATAGGGTAAATTCCCAATTATTTTAAAACCTTTAGGCAAATGGGATAAATCCCAATCTAAAAAATCTGCCCGGTGAATTACCACGTTTGAATAATTATATTTCTCTAGTTGTGCTACAAGAAGAGGGTCAATTTCTACCACATGAATATGATCAGATTGTTTATTTAATTCACTTGTAAGTGCACCATCACCCGGTCCGATTTCTAAAATAGTATCCGATGCACAAGGCTGCAGGCAATTAATTATTTTGGTTATTGTATTGGGGTCTCGCAGAAAATTCTGGCCCCATTTTTTCCGGAAGGGATGAGACATTTTAATTTTGGGAAAAATCTAACTTTAAGATCATTAATTTCTTAGATTCAAGGTCAAGGTCGGATAATTGGAATATTGGAATATTGTTTGAAATTTATCCAGCCCTCCATTAATCCAATATTCCGGTTTCATTTCTTTGTATTCCGCTGGTTTATGATAAAATTATCTAGTCTATTACAATTAGCTGGTGGAGGTTAGTTTTGTGAATAAATGATGCGCCGTTTCAGTGGTGGACTCTGCCACCTCTTCCAAAGAAATTTCCTTTAGCTCAGCAACTTTTTCAGCTACATGCAGAACATTTTTCGGCTGATTTTGTTTTCCACGAAATGGTTTGGGAGAGAGGTAGGGTGAATCAGTTTCTACCATCATTCTATCAAGCGGAATTTCTTTCACCACATCTTCTAATTCTTTGATAAAGGTGATCATGCCCGTAAATGAAATATGAAAGCCCGTTTCCAAAATATTTTGAGCAAAATCCACATTGCTGGCGAAACAGTGAATAACCCCCTGGTTTAATCCGGAGTTTTGAATTCCCTCAAGTATATCATCATCTGATTCCCGGCAGTGTACTACTGCAGGAAAATCCAATGATGTTGCCATTTCCAGCTGTTCATGATACACTCGCCTTTGGATTTTCCTGTCACTGAAATCATAGTGGTAATCCAGGCCAATTTCTCCTACTGCCACCATTTTTGGATGCTGTATAAATGCTTCCAGTTCATACAAATACCGCTTGGGTGCCTTACCAGCTTCATGTGGGTGAATTCCACAGGTAGCAAAAACAGAGGGATACTTTTCTGCTAATTTCAGACATTCTTCAGAAGATGGTAGGTCCACACCAATGGATATAATTTTTTCCACGCCATTATCTTCTGCAGCTTGGATTACCTCCTCAATTCTGTCTGAATAATCCTTATAACTGATATGAGCGTGGGTGTCAATTAGCATATTATTAATAAACCGTTGAAACGGTTTCCATTAAATATCTTTTGATAGTCCACGATTTAAATCGTGGGGTGCTTGATAAATTGAGCATTTCTTAACGATTCTACCTGCCCGACACCAATAATAATTTGAGGCAGGCGGAATCGTTTTCACGGAAAATGTCAGGGTCATTCAACTGTTATCCGTGGGAAGGGAGATTTTCCTTCACCTAACTCTGATCCCGGTTTCAGCAAACCAATATTGGTTTCATTTAATGGGATTAATCCGGCGCCCAAAATATTTAAAATGGCAGTGGTTTTCTCAGGCATGACCGGATTTAATAGTTGAGAACCTATTCGAAGTACATCAGTAGCTAAAGCCAGGGTTGTTGCGGCAGAACCACCTTGAGAGGAATCCTCTTTTATAGATTTCCATGGCGCTTTGGCTTCCAGGTAACGATTAATTTTACGAAAAAGAGAGAGAGTGGTTTCTATTGCATCGTGTATTTTCAGTTCTTGAATGAGCTTGTTTACGGATTGGGGAGCGGTTTTGGCCTCCGCAACCAGTGCTAAGTCTATTTCATCGTAATCTCCACTTTCGGGTATTTTACCATCAAAATGCTTCTGAATAAGCATGGTCACCCGGTTTACAAGGTTGCCGTAATCGTTTGCTAAATCTGCATTATATCTTTTGATAAAGCTTTCCAGGGTGAAATTGGCATCCATGCCCAACACCATATCCCGCATAAGAAAAAATCGTACCGAATCCGCTCCATAGTCATCAATTAGCTCTAAGGGGTTCACCACATTACCCAATGATTTACTCATTTTCGATTTTTCACTCATCCACCAGCCATGTGCCAGAATGGACATTGGAAGGGGAATACCTGCCGCCATGAGCATAGTAGGCCAATATACGGCATGGGTGGTAAGAATATCTTTTCCTATTAAATGATAATTAACAGGCCACCATTTATTAAAAATAGTCTCATCTGACCCCCACCCAATGGCAGTTACATAATTTAATAGTGCGTCAAACCAGACATAGGTGACATAATCCTGATCAAATGGTATTTCAATGCCCCAGCTCAGGCGAGATTTTGGTCGAGAAATGCATAAATCATTCAAAGGTTTTCGGAGGAAACCCAATATCTCATTTTTGCGAGTCTCTGGTTTAATAAATTCCGGATGGCTTTCAATATGCTCAATGAGTGCATCCTGATAATTTGACATTCTAAAGAAATAATTTTTCTCTTTTAGTTTTTTTATCTGCCGAAAATTGCCTTCTTCCACTTCTTTTTCAGTTACAAACCGCTCCTCTGATACTGAATATAATCCTTCATATTCATCTGCATATATTTCACCTTTTTCATAGAGGGTGGTGAGCAGTTCTTTTACGCGATCTGTATGCCGGGATTCGGTAGTACGGATAAAGTCATCGTAATTAATATGCAGTTTCTCCCAAAGTTCTTGGAACCGTACCACAAATTCGTCAACATGATTTTTGGGGTCAACCTTTCTGATTGCAGCCGCTTCCTGCACTTTTTGCCCATGTTCATCTGTACCGGTGAGAAAGTGTACCTCATCTCCCATAATGCGGTGATATCGTGCCAGCACATCTGCTAGAATTGTGGTGTAGGCATGACCAATATGAGGCTTGTCATTCACATAGTAAAGCGGTGTAGTTATATAGAATTTTGCCATATTTTCTTATGGATTAAGCGAATAATTTAGAATGAAAGGAATACCTGAATGTATGTAAAAAAAGTAAAAATCAAATAGGGATTAAGTGGTTAAAAAATTGAAATTTGTGATTTAAAAATTGAAAATCGTTCATTTAGATTCTAAATATCTTGAAATATATGTTTGTAAATTGAAACCGATTGTTTCAATTTACAAGGATAATTAGATCATATTGAAAGTGTTGTGTTGGTAAGTCCCGAACTTGCCGAAGGCATTATGTGTTTTCTGTGACCCCCATCACAAACCAAAACCCTCCTTAATAAAATCTTCTCCCTTCTCCCTAAATGGTCGTATATTCAGGACTCAGATGAGAAAATAATTTATTATGATAAAACAAATTTTACCAATAACCCTTCTATTTGCAGCTTTACTATTGGCAAATGATTTTAGTGAAGGCCCTTATGGCTCAAACTATTTTGATACTGCCGGTCCTTTTACTTTGGTGGATTTAAATATGGAATTGGGGGATGTTACCGGAGATGACATTGTCAACATATTGGATATTATTTCTACCGTGAATTATATTTTGGGAAATGATGATTTCACTGCTGAACAAATTATTCAGGCAGATATGAATTTTGATGGAACCATAAATATTCTTGACCTCATAGGATTGGCCAACCT
>ERZ813253.112-NODE-112-length-31399-cov-9.835444_pt1 | contig 31399 bp, 19 predicted proteins | sample MGYA00520893_ERZ813253 | MGnify/ENA primary metagenome ERZ813253 (study PRJEB31669, sample SAMD00080414) | marine metagenome | biome: oceanic hadal pelagic zone biome; feature: marine hadalpelagic zone; material: sea water | place: Pacific Ocean:Izu-Bonin Trench...
ACGGAAGAGATAGTCACTCCAAGCGACTGGGCGCCAAACGAGCCGATGGTCAATTTGTTAATTCCGGCTGCATTTTAGTTCGCCAGCGTGGAACTAAAATTCACCCTGGAGATAACGTGGGTAAAGGAGGAGATGATACGCTTTTTGCCATGATAAGCGGGACAGTAAAGTTCCAACGAAAGGGCCGGGATAAAAAACAGGTAAGCATTATTCCTCAGGTATAACAGTTTATTTCTATTTTTTGATTATTAATGAAAGCTCTCTAAAATTAAGGGAGCTTTTTTCTTACAATTATCTATGAAATATTTAATTCTTTCTATATCATATCTTTTTGGGTATGTTTTTTCTGCATCCATTTCAGGCACAATACAGGATAAAAAAACAGGGGAACCTCTTCCGTATGCTAATATTGTCATTGCTGATACAGAGATTGGTAGTGCATCAGATATTAATGGATATTATATCATTCCTGCAATTGAGCCAGGATCTTATACTCTAAAAGTAATGATGATTGGATATGCAATATCTGATAATGTTATTTTAGTAGAAAATAATAATATAAGGTTGAATATTGAACTAACGCCTCAATTGATTGAAGGAGATGAGGTTAAAGTTTCAGCTGAAAGAATGCGCTTTGAAAGAAAAGTTGATATTAGCCGTGTCAATATAACAAATAGAGATATAAAACGGGCACCTGCTTTTGTTGAAGCGGATTTATTTAGAACATTGCAATTATTGCCCAGTGTTAGTTCAAGTAATGATTTTAATGCGGCTTTAATTGTTCGTGGCGGAAGTCCAGATGAGAATCTTATTCTCCTTGATGGAACGGAAATTTATAATCCCTATCATATTGGGGGTGTATTTTCTACATTTAATGCAGATATGATCTCTGACTGTGAATTTTTAGCTGGAGGATTTCCTGCAAACTATGGAGGTCGACTATCATCTGTTTTGAACATAACAGCTAGGGAAGGTGATTCGAAGAACGGTCGTTTATCTGAAAACAATCCAATCAAAAAGTACTGGGATTTTAGTAAGGGCTCAGGTAATATTAGTCTTCTATCAGCAAAATTCCTTGCAGAGGGAGCATTATATAATGGCTCTTGGATGATTTCCGGAAGACGAACCTATTTTGATCAGTTTACTAAATTATATTATAAATATAAAAATGAACCAGAACCCGCTAGTTATTACTTTTGGGATACACACATCAAGCTCAAAACAGCACTTAATCAAAATAATCAGTTAATTTATAGTCAATTCTCAGGTAAGGATGATTTGTTTATGTCTATTGGGGGAGAAGATTTTCCTGAAATTGATTTTGCATGGGACTGGGGTAATAGCACAAAGAATATCAGTTGGAGGTATATTCCAAATAGTAATTACTTTATAATGACAAGATTGTCAAATACAAAATATAATTTTAATGTAGAATTTGAAATGGATTTTAATCCTGGCTCTGTTAGTTCAGATACTAGTGATGTTATAGCATTAAATGAGGAATCTAGTGATCTCAGCTTCTTTTTAGATAATCTTGTTGAAGATATTGATCTAAATCAGAGTATAAAGTATATATTGAGTAATCATGTATCTTTTGAGGGTGGGTGGCAAATAAAAACACTGAAATTGGATTATAGGGAAATATTTGCTGAACAAGAAGTCACAAATATAAACTCAAAACCCCAAATCATAAGTACCTTTGTGAATGTTACTTTGAATCCTATTCCAATAATTTATTGTAATATCGGCTTCAGGCTCTCAAAGTTTAATCGATATGATGATCTTATTCTAAATCCTAGAATGGGTATAAAATATAATCCAATTTCGGATCTTGCCTTAAAAGCAAGCTATGGTAGATATTCACAATTTTTATATACAATCAATCAAGAAGAGGAATTATTAAGAATTGTTGATTTTTGGCAGCCTATTCCAGAAGATAAAAAGCCACAGGAGGCAGATCATTTTATTATTGGGGCTGAATATTGGATCAGTGCTGGGAATACAATTTCTTTAGAAACATATTATAAATCTTATTCTAATATTTATGATTTAAACCCCAAGCCTGATTACACCAATATACAAAATACTTTTGCTCTTTCTGGAATAGCAGAAGCATATGGCATAGAGTTTTTATACAGAATGAATCGAAAGAAATTAAATGGATGGTTGAGTTATTCCTATTCAAATATTAGAAGAACAGTTGATCTTAATTCTGATGGCATTATATGGGATGAAAAAGAAATTTATCCTGCAAAATATGATATGCCCCATTCATTTAATGCATTGCTTGGTTATCAAATTAATAAAAAATATTCATTGGGTTTTACTACTGTATTTAGTTCTGGACAGACATATACTCCTGTTATTGGGAAAGTCCATCAAGCTGGAATAGAGTCATTTGGTAGTTTAGAAAATCCATATGCGAATTTTGGTAATATTTATGGGACTAGAAATGGATCAAGATATCCAAATTATTTTAGAATAGATATAAGTTTTTCAAAAATATCTAATCTATTTGGCTTAGATAGTGAATGGAAATTCCAAATTATCAATCTAACCAATCACTACAATGTCCTGTTATACAATTGGAACCATAATGCATCACCCTCAAAGGTGCAAGCGTATAGTATGTTCCCCTTTATATTTACATTTGGCTGGGAGTTTAAAATATAATGAGACGGAGATATTTTCTATTATTCATATTTATTTTGGCTTGCCAAAAAGATTTAGATATAACTGAATTTTCCAAAGACTTTTCAGATTATAAACCCGAACTTAGAATTGAAGCATTAATTTTACCAGGAGATTCAACTGCTATTGTCAGAATTGATAAGTCATTTTTAATTACCGATACGGAATTATATGATTGTCGTGATAATGATTTTGGTGAGATTTCACTCGATTCATGCAACACTATTGAAGGCATATGGCATGGCAAAGAAGGTATAGATACAATAGCAGATTGCGGGAACTGGAATTCATTTTTACATGATATTGGATCAGATGGTAAGATGTCAATAGATGAAAATGGTGATGGGAAATATGAAGGCTCTGAAGATATTGCTCCAGATGATGATGGTACAGAAAATAATGGTTCTCCAGACTGTGGTGAACCAAACGTTGATAATTATGCAGAGATATTGCCTGGTGTACATAATTCTCTATGTGACGTTTATATAAATAAAATATCAGATAATCTAACGGATATCTGTGATTTCCATTTTGTAGACACCGCAGGTTATTTTTTTGATTATAGATATACAGGTGGAAAACCTGATCCGACACTTGAGAATATTGAAATGATCAACTATGGTGCATATGTCCCAAATGCGGATTGTAGTAAAAATTATTGGGGTGATTATAATGCACAATATAAACTTAATTGTGATTGTTCTGGATCAGGTTTTGGTATCATAAAATCTAAAGAACCCATCGTATTATCAAAACCTGTTGTCTTTTTTAATATTCAGGATTCTCTAAGTATCATTGAATGTTCAGATCACTCATGTTTACAAAATACAAGTTCATTATTAAATGGGGCTGAATATGACTCATTATATTTCGGGAGATATTCTGCTAAAAGTTATATTAATTATGCAAGTATATCACCGAATGTAACATTTGAAGCCATCCAATATATGTATGATAAACAAAATGATGAATTTAAATATTTTCATGGACATCCAGCAGTAGGTACAGACATGTCCCAAATAGTTAATCATGTTTGTGTTATGAGGGAAAAGGTATTTTCTGATTTTTATGATGGAGTTGGAAATGGAGAGTGGGATGAGGGGGAATTATTTGCAGATACAACTAATAATAATATGTATGATAGCGGTGAATACTTCATTGATTTAGGAGATGATTCTTTAGATGTTGATACATATTATTATGATATTTTTACTTTTTCTGAGAGTTATAGAAATTATTATTATTATTACCAGCTTCATCTGGATGATCCCGAAAGAACAAATCTCCGTGATCAAAACGGAGATACTGTAATGGGAGCATTTGGGTCATTATCCTCAGAAAAAATATTTTTCAGGATTATAGATTGTCAAAAATACAATAAGTCAAGCCAATCTATTTGTGAAGATAGCGATATCACTCATGATGTCTGTAAATGGCATGACAATATTATTTTACCTGAATATGGATATCAAGATTCTCTCTGTTTGCCATCTGATTACTAAAACGAATATTATTGCTAATTCCAGTTTAGATCAATTGGGATGATCTGGTTAAACTTTTCAATATTACGTTCTGCATTCAATTCACTTTCCATAAACTGACAGACAACATCCAACCGTAAAGCAACATCCGGTAGTTCCAATAATTTTTGCTGTTCCTCCCATGGAATGGGCAGTGATTGACATATCATATTCACCAGCATTTCAATACTGAGGAGTGGGTTTTGAAATACTGAAATATCTAATTCATCAGCGGACCGATCTACGAGAGCAGAAAACTTATGAAATAATTCTTTTCGTTGTTTTTTCTCCTGATTTACGATGGTGTTATCTTCCAGAATAGTAAGAGCTCCAATTCGGTATAAATGAGTTTTTTCAGCTTCATTTATTTGAACCTTTTTCAAGGCAAAAGTCCTAATTACAAATTCACCATTGTCCAGTTTTTTTTCATTAAATATGTAAGCTAAGGTACCTATTGGATGAATTTTCGGCTCATCTAAACTGGTGGAAATGCCTTGGGGATCAATTTGAGTTACACAGATGAGCTTTTCGTTTTGAAGGACATCCTCAACCATTTCTATATACCTCTCTTCAAAGATTCTAAAGGTATATCCCGTGAGAGGGAATAATACAAAATCCGGTAAGGGGAAAAGGGGAGAACTGCCGCTGAATTTTTCAAGGATTTGATCAGAATAGATCATTTTACACCCATTTCATTATTTGATGGACAAGTTTCTCAATACCAGAGGCGGCCTCGGAAATATTCCCGGCAAGCATATAGGCAGGAGTGGAAACGATTTTGTTTTCTTCATCCACAATACAATCATCAACGCTGCATATTTCATGTTGACTTCCCAATTTTTCAATCTGATCTGCTGTGGCCTGGTCATTACCGATTGTTATCTTGGCAGTCATATCAGCATTCTTTACAGCACGGGCAAAAAGGGCAGGTGCAATACATATAAATCCCAGGGGCTTCTGGGCTGCCAGCATTTCCTGGATGATCCGCTTCACCTCCCGGTGAATATGGCAATCTGCACCTTTTAATGCAAAATCACACAAATTCAGGGCTGCGCCAAAGCCTCCCGGGAATAATAATGCATCCATATCATCTGATGTCAATTTTGCTAAATCAGTAATTTCTCCCCGTGCAATCCGGGCGCTTTCTACCAATACATTCCGGATTTCATTCATTTCATCACCGGTGAGATGGTTGACAACTTTTGTTTGTACCACATCAGGGGCAGTGTAGATAATTTCTGCTCCGGCTCGGTCTAATGTGAGGGCAGTAATGACGGATTCGTGAATCTCAGAGCCGTCATTTACGCCGCAGCCAGATAAACAAACACCTATTTTTGCCATGATATTATTCTCCAATTTAGGTGAAAAACGATTGACAGAACTTACTAATTTCAGAGTGATTCACAAAGCGATTTTCTAGCAGATTCAATATTCCGTTTTAACCCTGCGTATTTTGTGCGTTTAACAGTACTTTTCTTAAAAAGCCTTCTATACTCTTCTTCCGTTAATTCTTCCCACTGCCTGATGGGACGTTCCTTCAGGTTTTCTCTGGGCTGAAATGAATTTTCATTGCTGAGATGTGAAAAAGTTATATTCCATGGACAGACCTCCTGACAAATATCGCAGCCGTAAATCCACCCTGATAGTTTATCTTCCAATTCAGTCGGAAGATCGCCACGATGTTCAATGGTGAGGTAAGAAATACATTTAGAAGCATCCAGCACATAGGGCTCGGGAAATGCATTGGTAGGGCAGGCATCCAGGCAGGCAGTACAGGTTCCGCAGAGGTCATCTTCAAAGGGAGTATCATATTCCAGTTTCACATCCAAAAGCAATTCACCTAAAAAAATCCATGAGCCATAATCCCGGGTGATGAGGTTGGTATGTTTACCTATCCATCCTATACCTGCTCTCTGTGCCCAATCTTTTTCCATGATGGGGGAGGTGTCCACACAGGCGATTCCGTTTATATGGGGGAATTTTGTTTTGATTTTCCCTAATAATTGATAGAGGCGGGATTTAATTAAAGCATGGTAATCGTCTCCCCAGGCATAGTTGGATATTTTACCAACATCTGACTCAGTTGATGGATTTCCTGTAAAATAGTTGAGCCCCAGGGAAATTACGGATTTGGCTTCCGGGTAATACTTGCCCACATCTCCCCGCTCATCTGCTCGTTTTTCCATCCAATACATAGTGGAATGGTATCCCATTTGGAGCCATGATTTCAGTTTGTTTGTGGATTGTTGTTGAGCTGTTGCCGGGGCAATTCCAAGTTTTGAGAACCCCAGCTTGGAGGCAGATGTACGGATGAACTGGCTTAGTTCAATGGTGGACAAAAATCAGATTATAAATCTTCTAATAATTGGCGGGCTTCTTTAATATCATCTAAATCCTCAACCAGAGTGGCTGTGCTGGGTTTAGTTTTAAGAACTTCCTCAAGCAATGCCCGAGCCTTTTTATCCTGTCCGTCTTTACTCAATGCCCGTGCCAGGTAATTTTTCTGGTTCATTTCTGCATTGCCTGTATCAACGGATAATTGTAAATATTTGATGGCATCATCATTATCCGGCCAGGAAAGTAAAAAGGGAATATAAGGCGATTTAAAATGAACGGCTCCCAGCATAAAATATCCGCCGCCATTTTGATATTCAGGGTCCAATTCAATAATTTTTTCGGAGTGGGTTCTCATCAAATCAGATACTCCCTCTCGGGCAGCAGTTAAAATGCCATATACTTGTGCCCAGCTTCCCAAATTTACGAGATACCAATATCTAAATTCAGCTGAAGTTGGATATTTTTCAATATACTTTTCACCCAGGGCTTTGCCCTCATTAAAAATCTTTTTCTTTTCATTCCTATTCTGAACAGCAAATTCAGCTTTGTAATAATATGATTTCAATAAATATAAAGCAGCATCTTTTTCAGAATTGGGTGAAAGTAGTGCAGCAGAGAATTGTTCAATGGCTTTATCTATATTTTCATTGGATGCTAAAGTGCCCTTAGAGCCCTCTTGCCTTTTTTCATAATATTCTATCCCTTCATTCATACCTGCATTGGCGGAAGCGATCATCATTGACAAACAAAAAATTATTAATAGAAATCTAATTAACATTTGCATCCTCCTATATTAAAACGATTCAGAATACATTACCTTAATTTCCCGGTTGGTATATTCTGCCTCAGTATTTTGGTTAATATCATTAAAATTGATTTCCAGCATCAGGTTGGGACTTATTGCCCAGCGAATGCCTGCATTCAAATATCCCTTCCCCTTTCCAAAGGTGATATCATTTAATGCATATTCACCTTTACCCAAATTATCATTTAAGGCCGCATCATATTCCACAAGAAGTGAAAAGGATCGATTCAGTTCTTTATCAATACCAAAAAAGACATTGATGTCCTTATCCCCGTCATCATTCTCTGACAAACTTTTGCTGATACCGGCATGAAGTCCCAAATTCCCCAGAAAATTCCAGTTTTTACTCATAACCATATACATACCCCAAGCTTTTTGGTCATAGCGGTTCAGCGTAACGGTGCTGTCAAAAATGCCATTAGTAAATATTGAGTCTACAGCATGATATAAACCTCTGCCCTGGGTATCCAGTCCATACACCAATGCAGGCATTTTTTCGGACTCATCAAAAACCCTGTATTTAATTTGCACTTCCGGCGTGGATTTATTTATGGAAGGTTTATTTCCACCGATTAAATTCTGCACTCCGAATGACACACCAAAACTGAAATTGTCGGTAAATCCAACGGATAAACGGGGTACCATGCCGCCATCAGTGATGAGAAGAGATTCTAGAGTAAACGACCCCCGGGGAAGGGTGCCTGCAGTGGGAATGCTAACTAAATTAAGGGGAGGATAGGGCTGCTCAATTTGAGTCCAACCAATATTGCATAAAAAAATGAGGAGTACTATAAAAGTCCTCAAAATTAATTTTCTCATGTTGAATATGTTAATTTAATCATTGCTGCTTAATACGATTTCCTGATGAACAATATCGCCGTTGCGGTCTCTTTCGATCAATTTATAGCCACCGGCTGACGGGTCAAATATACTGGAAAATTCCCGTAGTATTTTACTAGTTTCTCCCTTACACCATGCTTCTTTTATGAGGTGATCCTTTTCATCATATTCCCTGTAAATTGTTCCGATTACATGATCATTCATGGTGCTGAATTTAAATGCTGTTTGTTTTCCGTCAGTATAATAAACTTCGGTAAAATAGCTGTAATCCCTGGGAATGAAACCTTTTGAGAAAATATAATTGATAAAATTCTCCGCCATATCATTTTCTCCAAATAAAGTTTCAAATACAACTTCATTTTCAATTGTATCCGTTAGTCTTGAAACAGTTCCATCGTTAAAATATTCAAAATCACGTCGACGGGAATTATCAACCTCACCTTCCTCACTCCAATCTATATACAGAACTTTTCCCAAAACATCTCGGTGGACCTGCATCTTGCCGGCATCATCCATGGCATCGTGGAAAAGTTTTATGCCCTGATACATCTCAGGGAAATTGGAGTAAAATTCCACTTTATTATCTTTATTCTCAATCGTTTTGCATTTATAAAGTTCCCTGAGAGTTGTGAGATAATTTTTATAATTATCCAGGCGTTTACGATAATATTTATACACCTGAATAAATTGAGTACGTGCCAAGTCGGCTTGAATGCGGTGAATATCATTATAAATGGTTTCATCTGTAATTTCAGCCGCTTGATAGGTATAATCAAAGCGTGGACGATCATCTGAATATTTGTATGATGTTAGGTCAAGCACATCCTCGTACCGACCTATTACTTTACGGTATTTCTTTTCATGGTTGTTAAATTTTCCATCCAGATCATTAAGCCGGCTATCTATTTCATAGGCAATGATATAATGGAAGCGAGCTTTGTCAAACTCATCGTTTATTGCTGCAGAGATTTTCCTGAAGTCTAATAGTTTACTGATGGATATATCTTTAACAGATGATACAATATTATCAGATAAGTAAGGGTCTTGGTCCATTGGAAAAGTGCCGGCAGATACCTTTACTACGGTGAAAATCATTCCTATTACTCGTATAAGCTTTTTCATATTAAACCTCAAATTAAGAGTTTTATTCTTGTACATGAACCCATGCATATTTTATTGCTTTTCAATTTTACGAAAATTGAAAAATAAAATGCAAGGAATTAATGTGTTACTTTAAGTAATAGGGTTAAATAAAATTATAAGTTAATGTAATATAGTATGTTATATGTGATATAATGATTCTTAAATCGACGTTATTGAGAGTTATACCCCCAATATATTGTGTGTAATAATTAATCAATCACTAGTGCTAAAAGGGAAAGCAGCCATTTTTGTTTTGCTTCGTTTTAAGACTTAAAAATAAAAACTACAATATGTGGTATTTAGTTGGGCGTTACCCTACTAGGAAAGTTTGGATTGATAACCTTTGGAATTGCCATTGGCCGCAAGCTATCTGTTGCAGCATTGTAGAAAACTTAGGCTATTAGAGCAAAATAAAGTGGAATTTTGAAATAATGGAGAATTAGATACTGGTAATAGATGTTCGAGGATTAGAAATCAGGGAGAAGGCTTGTAATTAGGAACTTAGAGACTTTGCTATTTTGTCACTTTGTTTTACCTTTCACAATTTTACCCACCGCAGTTTAGAGCCAAAATACAATTCACCAGCATAACGATATCCAGTACATTATAGGCACCATCACCATTTAAATCACCAGAGCAGTCGGTTTCTACACAGGTATCTGCTAAAACGCAGTTAACTAAAATAACAACATCCAATACATTATAGCTACCATCGTTGTTCATATCACCTAAAGGTTGGCATTCATCACTCGTGTTGGGTTCTCCCGGTGTTCCAAAATCACCAGAGCCAAAAATTGACGTGGAGGATATCCAATTTTCTCCTATGCTATTGTCAAAATTGGGATCTGTAAGCATCATGGATTTCCCTCCTTCATCTGGAAAAGTTTCGCCGTTATCATAATGGACTTCATCCAAAATAACTCCCGATGGATGTTCTAAAATGACTTCATCCCAGAGATTTGATAGGGTAAATCCACTATATTCATAATCCACATTTACACCGCCATTAAGGGCAGGGTCATATTCAGTTCCCAGCACAATATAACTGCCAGGGGATACTTCCACATTTTCCGAAATGACATGTTCTTCTCCACCATCATCCCGCAGTATTAAGTTATGTAAATTAATTGTCTCATTAGAAATATTGGTGATTTCAATCCATTCTCCAGCAGCATCTGAAACGGCAGCAGGATTCTGCATAATCTCATTGATAACCAACCCATAGGCTAATTCCACTGGTTCAACAGAAAAAGACCATATTACCGGACGATGGTCTGAAATATTATTATGATAAAAGGAATATCCTGTATAATCATCTACCCTAATGGTTTTGATATTGCCAATAGTTAATTCGTCAAAAAGGGGAGTTGACACGGCTATATGATCAATAAAACTGGGCCAACTGGGATAACTTGCATAATAATCAATGTCGGCAATGGGGTCTGTGGCGAATTCAATGGCATCATCTACAACCAAAGGCCAAAGTGAATTATTATTCTGTGAGTCTGTAATCTCATCATTATAATCCCCCAAAATTATAATATTATCATTTGGATGATCATTCACATATTCCGACAGATATTCACAAGAAGCAAAACGGCGATTAAAATCTTCAGTATCTCCGCCAGATTTTAAATGCACATTAATAATCTGTATAGCAGCAGAGTTTAATCCGCAGACCCAACTTAGATTTACTTTCAGGGGATACCTCCAGGCAAATTCATACCCGGCTCCGGGGAATAGAGTAGTATAACTATCAATTTCAAGCACATCAGACCTTGCGGCTAATGCCAGTCCACTACCAGAATTAATAAATTCGTAGGCAGGCAAACTATTGGCAAGGGTATTAAATGCAGTGGAATTATTTATTTCCTGGAAGGCAATAACATCCGGTAAAATATCGGAAATAATTTCATTCACATAATTAATGGTATTGTTGTTGAGGGGAAAAACTTTAATATTCCAGGTCATTACCTCAATTTCATCCCACTGATTTTCGGTGGGGATATTCCAATTATTTTGAGCAGAATTTACTGCAATCGTATCTGCTGGTGGACACTCCTGCATAAATCCCCATCCAGGAATAGTTATGCCTATGACCATAGTCCAATAAATCAATGTTTTTGCTATTTTATTTAAATTGTACATTTGAAAGAAATTTACAGAGGATAGGAGGACAATTTTGTGATCTATTCCGTATTAATTTGTAACAATGTAAAACAAACAACCTGCTTGTTTATTCATCAATCTGGAAAGGTTGATGGACTACTGCCCAATCTCAATCTGAATAGAAAACGATAACAATACTGGGAGGTGATCGGAAATATAGGCTTCATAAATGTCATATCCACCCATATAATCGCCCATGAGAATTGTCTTTACATCATAGTCAGTTCCTCTTGGAAGCAGCTGCTCAGAGACCATGATATGATCCAGAAAACTGACATAGGGCTCGTTTGGGTAGGAGGCTTGACTAATATCAAATGCAATTTCACGGGTTGTAAAATAAAAACGGTCATCCTGGAAAAAGGGATCAAAACAATGCTGCCCGGGTTCATCCTTTGTATCGTCGTTCCAGTCGCCTAAAACGATTATATTGGATTGCTCAGCATAGGATTCATCCAGATATTCATACAGCATTTGGGCAGCTTTCTGCCGGCGGGATAATCCTGAATCACAGCATTTCATGTGGATATTCACAACCGATAGTGGGATGTCCTGACCATTCATGGAAACTATAAAGTCTGCCTGGAGAGGTGGGCGTCCGGCAAAATTATAGTCATTTTCAGCAAAAGGTTCAATCTGTCGCACCAATTCAAAGATATTATTTTTATAAATAATTGCCAAATCCATAAAGGAAGCCTGCTGTGAAACGATAAAATCATATTCGGGAAGGTACGCCATTAATTTGCTGAACCATCCAGTTCGGCGGAGTTCCTGAAAAGCAATTATATCTGCATTTAAATCCAATACTGCTTCTGCTAAAGCCAGAATGGTAGAATCATTGGCGTGAGGGAAGAATTCAACATTCCAGGTAATAATTTCAATGGACTCATCTTTATTTAAATTGGGGAAATCCCAGTCATCCCGGTTTAAGGATTGGGAAGATAATTTTCGGAGAGGTTGAGAATTTATCCCCGAATAATAGGATGTGTGAGATTCTTCAATTTTATTTTCTATCCATTTTGCATCTTCACGGTTAGATTGAAAATCATCGGCTAACAGGGTTTGGCTGGCTTTACCGTCAATGACGGTTTCATAGCCCATAAACAAGTGAGAGTCCTCATTCACAAGAAGCTTAATATGTGAAAATTCTGTGCCGCCGCCATAACCCTGCATGACGTAGGTATGGCTGTGGGGATCGTACCAGGGGAGCCAATATCCTTTTGAATTTCCGCCAGCCACAACAAAATCTACATCTTCCAGATAATAGGCCAATTGAAGGGCATTTAATGATGCATTTTCATCTATCTGTCCATTTATTACCTCAGTACGGAATTTCTCGTACTCCTCTTCCCGATTCCAGGGCACCCCGGAACTACTGAGTAGAATTATAAGTTCAGCACCATTTTCTTTCATTTCCGGCACCCACTTTCTTACGCTCAAAACTTCTTTTTCTGCATCAGTCCCAATTAGGTTTTCTGCCAGGGCTAATTCAGTAAGCTGAGAATTAACCACACCCAGAATACCAATTTTAACCCCGGATATTTCCCTGATTATGTAGGGTTTTATGTTTTCACTGGTTAAAGGACAATCGGTACAAATGAGATTTGAAAAGAGAAAAGGGAAAGAAGCCGCCTTGGAAAGGGTATTTAGATTCTGAGCACCAGAAATAAAATCATAACTCCCGGGAACCATGGCATCATAGCCGATGCGGTTCATCCATTCTATCATGGTATAACCACCGTCAGCAAGTCCCAATGGATGACCCTGAAAAAAATTTCCGCCGTCTAAAATGAGTAATCCCTCCCCTGTATTGTCAGTTTCAGTTCGAAGTTCATCCACATACTTAGAAAATGCTGCCCCACCCAAAATAGTGGGTGGATACTGGGGATTCATAAAATTGGCTTTCTGAGGGGAAATCATTCCATGAATGTCATTGGTGGTTATTAAATTAATTTTAATGGGTTCTGTATAAACAAAACCAATTAAAAAGAGAGTGAGCAGCAGGTGCTTCATCAGAATTTGTAAGTCAGCGCAAACTGCAAATGCAGCTGGGAATCCCGAACCAAATCATTTTCGGAGCGAATATCTCCCTCAACTGGAAATAAATCAGGGTAATTGAAGGATTGGAAACTATAGGTACCGGCATAATCTATGACCAGGTTTCCAATAGATTTTCCTGATCCAAAGGTGAACATGGATACCGGCTTCATGGCAGGAATGAATGCGGTTCTATAGATCAAACCTCCACGAATAGGTGTGCCCAATTGGGTGAGGTATTCAAATCCGAACTTAAATTGTTTGTAGTCCTGAAAGTTATGGTGTCCATTATATGAAATTTGGTTAATCTCAAAATCAATTGACATTTCTTGTTGTTCATTAGAATTATAAGATATGGCAAAAGTTTTAATTTCCGGTTTCATATAGTTTAGCCCGCTCACCACAAAACTACTGTCATTCCAATATTGAAATAATCCACTGGTTGAATCAATTTCTAGATAATATGAGGAGGAGTTGGATATTGCTTCACCTTCCCAGGATGCCCCAATTATAATGTTTGAATTCAAGGTAAAGGATGTACTGAAAGTTATAAAGTTTGTAGCGGGTAGTTCAGACGTTTCGTTCCAATCAGGGAGAGTAGTTAAATTGGTAACATCAGAGTACAGAGTATCCACTTCTACCCGGTCTGTTAAATCAGCAGTTTGTATTAAATTAATAGCACCCCCCACAGATATTTCAATATCATCAATGAAATCTAAATTTACTCCGGCACCAATTGAAGCTGCCATTAATGTACCATCAGTACTGAGATTTTGATAGCCCACTATTGGATCCTTACTGGCATATTCACCATCTTCAATACGATAACTTCCACGAACTTCCTCAGAATACTGATAGGTGAAGTGGGTGAGAGGTGCATAATGAAATCCCACTCCTGCTGTTCCCAAAACAGGTATTTTCAAAGAGGATACTATACCCCCGCTAATGCCATAATAACTGAATTCATTTGCCACATAATCGGCATGAGTGAGAAACTCTCCAAAGCTGTCTCTTACAGGCATACTCCATCTTTCGAATGCAGATGACCGGTTAACCTGGAAATCAAATTCCAAATTTGTTTTTGTATTTCCTAAGTTTGCCGGATTAAATCGTACATTACTACTGCCTGTGGAGTTTAACAGATGGGTATTTCCCATTGCAGTTGATCGGGCAGAACCCACAAATGGATCCGTTCCCGTCCAGCGATTAAATAAAGATTGTCCTGTAATGGATGTAATAAAAAAGAGTAATATAAAAAAATATTTTATCCACAACCTTCCCTGCGGTACCTTCCTTTGGAAAGGAGGGTAGGAGCGAAGCGGAGGGGTGGTTAATTGTTTAATTGATTTACTATTCACGATAATTTATTGGTTAAAGTGCATAACTCAGTTGTAATCGATAGTCTAAAGCTTCACTTGTTACTTTCGGGTTTCGAATCCAATTGCCCTGGGGTGTCTGTCCATCCACAACCCGTGTGGATGCACCTTCAGTAGAATGGCTCACCTTAAACATCACTCTGAATAGAGGAGTGGGTTTTAAATCAACAGCGACCCATGAATGAACCATTCCGTTTTCAGAACTAAATATCCTGAAATCAGTATCCTCAAAATACCATAAAAATCCCTGTATATAAAGCACTCCACCTTTAATTGAAAAACTGTCATCAGCATTATGAGAAATACTCACTCCAATGGTTTCATCAGGTGAGCCTATATTTCCTACCATCATATCGCCGCCAAGAGCATTATCTGTGAGGCGTGGTCGAGGAGAAAAAGTGGTATATCCATTGGAATATAAAATTTCAAACTGATTATAACGAGACATCCGCAGTCGGCTGGTTATGCGGGTTTCCCGAGAATAAAATGGACTGGGATGTTGCAAATCGAATGCCCCCCTTGCCTGCCATTTCTGTCGAACTTTTATGCGGAAATTAAAAGCAGGCCGCCATTCCACTGTAGCCACAGTTCGGTAGTATTTTGCATTATCTGCCTTGCGATTCCAGGTATCCCAGTTCAGATAGCCCACCATAGATCGGTGAAATTGGTAACGGGAAGAAATGAAAAAACCTTCTTCAGCTTGGGGTTGAGGGTTGGCAGAATAAAGATAGCTGAAAATGGGGTCTTCCAGCCAATATTCATCCTCAAAAATACTGGTTTTATAGCGTTGATAATTTGAAAATGATCGCTGGTAAGGGTTGTCAAATTTCAAATCATAATTTCGGTATAATGTCAAAATATTAAAATTTTCAAACTGGGCATATGCACTCAGTACCAATGCTGATGGGTTTCTGCCGAAAATTAGAAGATTATTATCTTTCAGCATTTCTCCATATTCACCCTGAATTGCGATATTAGCAATTACAGTTGAAAAGTCAAAACCCCGTACCCTGAAAAAAGATTTTGCGTCTGACCAGATCGGAGAATCAGCCTCAGATGAATCCATAGATGCAATTTCAGCATCACCTGAGTTGGTAATATATTGAAGATAAAAGGCATCCCCAGAATAATCATCATAGTCATCAGAATTAAATTCCGCATCAGTATCGTCATCTCCACCTGTAATTGAATTAATCACTTGAGGAATATGACTACGGTCATATAGGCTTTCAAAAAAGGTGAATCCTAAATTTGTGCCTATGGTTGGAGTAAATCTCAGGTTCCCTCCCCAAGTCATCTCTTTAACCGAACCAATTAGCGAATGATAAATCTTTGTATAAGTAGTATCACCGTCAGAATTTATAGCAAATTGTCCGTAAGCACCAAATGGGAGTCGAGGCTGCATTACAATAAGGGAAGTAAAACTACCATCTGCATTAATAATGGCATCCCGTGGATGATAGGATGCAAACATGACACCCCTCAATTTAGGCATTGAAACTTGTACTGCAGAGCCGCGCATGACATATTGAGATGAACGGGTGAGATCACCATGAATCCCCTCTGCCCGTTTGGAAAAACCAAATCCGGTCCGGCGCGGACTGAAATTATCATTGGTTTCAAATATAACACCCTGACCAAATGAAGCGGTGAAATTGCCTAAAACAATTCGCTCAATTTGAATGTTTTTAACCAAGGGGTATTTTTCAGCCTGGACAAACCCTTTCAAGGTATAAATACTGTCCGGCTGACCCATATAGCGGTGATAAGAGAGACCTGCTTTCAAATTTAATTCTGAGGTAATAGAAATTTTATGGAATTGTTCAGGCATACTGGTATCTTCAAAAGCAGTTATAATTCCTTCATCATCCGGGTTGGAAGTGATGGGAACCGTCCGAACCAGGGAGTTAACTCGAACATGAAAGCCTGATTCATCAACTGGTTTATCCGTAAAGCGAATGAAATCCACCAAATTTTTGTATCCCCAATAACTAATACCGGGTGAATTTTTCAATTCCCATGTGCCATTAATATACCCCCGGTTTTTCTGTTTGAGTACTGCTGTTACATCTACTGGACTGAGATTTGGAAGCGCCATAAGATCATCATAATTCATATTATTAATATTCTGGGGTTCAATGAATCTATCCAACCACACTTCCGATAACCCTTCTGTACTACCCTCATTGGATATCCACCTTCCCATTTTGTAGGATGCCCGAGCCATATCCTTTTCAAAGGTAGATGTCTGGGGTATGTCAACCGTTACTGCGTTGCGAATGGAATGAATATCATTTATTGTTATATTGGTGACATTCAGAAGATCATATATATTGTGGATATATCCTGACCGGCTTCGGTAGTCCAATATACTTTCGATTTGCTCATCCGTGAGAAAAAGGGATTGCAGTTCTTCCAGGGTGGCGGTATTCAGATTTATTTTCTGAGAATAACCCATGGTGAGTATCAAAAGGATTATGGCAACCTGCCGCATTACAGGACAATCCCTATGTTAAATTGATGGGTTATTGGTAGCACAGGGTGAGTAAGGAGCCCATAACTTATAGACTGATTAGTAAAGGTAAATGTAGCTCCCATACCAAAGCGATTGGGATTTGATTGAGCCCCGGTATAGAGTTCTATATTTGAATTTAGGTTATACCTGATGGCAGCTTTAATTTGCATATCGTCTCTTCCCAATAGGTGCTCAGAAACGATGCTGGTTGCCAAACCCGCCATGGGCATATAAGTGATGCCGACATTAATTCGTTGTGGCAGGACTTGGCGGGTCATGCCCTTGCCTAAGGCACCGGAATTGATATTTTTCAGGAACACACCAAAGCGATATTTTTCACGGAGAGATGCCAAAACTCCAAAATCAATGGTAATAGAATTTATGCTGCCCAAATCTAAACCATCAGATCCATCACCACTCACACCAGCTGATCTGCCTAAATCCCACTGAACAAAATTGGCTGTATATCCAATGGCGAGACGGGAATTTTTATCGTGTTGGAGCTCAAATCCCTGTGCAATGGATAAAGTCTGTTCTTTTGAAAGGGTCGTTCCACCATATTTGGTTTCCAACTGTTGGTAGGCAAATCCAATTTTACCAATTATGGGAAGAGGAGCAGTACCACTCAAATTGATTACAGGTAGCCAGCTGTAACCAAAGAGTTTTCCGCTTCCTAATGAAAGATGTCTTTCCTCTGCCTCTGTAATACCAGCAGGATTATGAAAGATACTCCAATCGCCACCGGCTTCAGCCACAACAGCCCCTGCCATGGCAGCCACTTCTGCATGGGTATAGGCATAATCGCTAATCGTTTGAGTAAGCAGGGGTGTAAAAAGCAGGATGAAATAAAATTTTAACATTAGTTTTTCACACCTACCACCACTGGCGCAGCATCAGTTTGCGTTTCACCGGTTACTGGATTCATTACTTCCATGTGCATAATGTATGTACCTGGAGCAACGATTTGTCCTAACTTATCTCTTCCATCCCAGGCAGAAGAATCTTCTTCACGAACTACATTACCCGCATTAGGATAATATTTATCAACTAGTGAAGTGATAAATCGACCTGATAAATCATAAATTCTAATAATTACTCGAGATTTATTTGGAAAAGAATAGCTAAAATCTAATGTTTCACCAAATGTTGGGAGGAGAACAAAAGGGGCAGGTGAAATTTGAACAATTGCAGAATCATCTTTAGTAAAAAAACCTTCCTGATCAAAAGATTTTAATACAGTAAAATCCTCAGGGCCGCAAATAAGTATTTGTTTATCACCCTCATACTCGAATACACTTCCTTGGAATTCCATTAAATATTTATTAAAAGGAGGTGTTATCAAATAATTTGAGGTATCATCAGCGGCAATATCCCATTCAGATGGCCATATAGTTGCCTCTACTCTATATCCTTCCTCATCTTCGATGGTTATTGCATGGGGACCGCCATAAACTGTTACATCAAAATAGTCCACAATCATTCCTTGTAATTTTACCACTGGACAAATAGGACTAGAATCACAATATCCATTGGAAATTGCATTACAATCATATAAATCATTTAGAACATCAATAAAGGGTATTAGGCAGCTGCCATCATCAAACTCTGCAAACGGGTCAAAATTGGGAGCATCAGAGTCAGTACATCCCATTTGAAAAATTTCTTTAACTTCCCATGATTCCCTGAAATTTTCACTGGTTTCATCATGACCAGTAATACCATTACCACCCGTTTCTAATTCATTGGTCTCTTCAATTCCAATTCTGGAATAAGCATAATATTCATCGGCACTTTCTTCAAAATATAATTGGTCTTCAATGGGGGTGTCATTTTGATATCCTGCCAGATTGGATTTATCAAATGCATTTTGGGAGCTGCCCCAAATAAAATAATCTACATCCTGAATTGGAGAAGTCGGATTGCCATCCCAATAAAAAAGAATTATCATTTCAGCATTATCATTCATTTTATCACTTGCACCGCCAAAGGAGCCAATTTTAGTTTCAAGCATGCTGTTCGTCTCAGTTCCATATAATAAAAGGTCTGGAATGAAATCGGAGCCATAAAAGTCACCATAGGAGCTATTTAGAACAATGGTCAGGGTATCTTCGGAGTTAATATTAATATCAGGAAATTGCGCTGTAAAACCGCTGGCAATATGGGATGGTGAAAGGTCTCCTTCTGTTTGCATTGTAAAATAATCTTCATCATCACAAATATAATAATTAGTAAGATCAATGGGGGAGTCCGTAGGATTATAAATTGAAAAAGATTCAGCCGCATCAGGCTGAGTGACAATGCGGATTAAAAGAAGGTGATCAGCACTTGCAGGGAAAAGCAGTGACCCCAATAAGATAACAAATGGAAGGAATTTCAACTTATTTCAGAAGGATAATTTTATGTGTGATTATATTTTTATTTTGTGAAATTCTGGCAATATAAATACCACTATTATTTTCTGAAGCATCCCAGAGAAATGTATGGGTGGATTTTTCATAAAGGTAACCAGAATAAATGCTGTCAATTATATGTCCATTTAAATCAATAATATCTAATTTGACAAATGTATTCCCCATATTAAGGAGTGTAATAGTTGTGTTGGAATTAAATGGATTCGGATAGGCGTTGATCATTTGATAATTTTGAGGTCGAACAGTTTTAAATTCCAAATTACAATTTACAGAATCAATAATACTACCACCACAATCTCCACAGACATCCAATTCATTTCCATTACAATCGCAGGTACCTTCAATTAGTTCACTACAACCGCATTCATAAATAGCACCAGGTCCATTGCAAACTCCACATTCATCAATGACTGCAATTCCTCCACAAACATCATCACAGTCTAAAATATTACCATCACAATCACAGGTGTCATCTGTTAAGCCTTCACAGCCACAGTCATATACTGCACCTAAGCCATTGCAAACTCCACATTCATCAATGACTGCACTACCTCCGCAAAAATCATTACAATCTAAAATATTTCCATCACAGTCACATTCATATTCTAAAAAGTAAATACATTCCCCTTCATCGCCAAAATTGCAGGCACTGCTATCATTACATATTGTGCTTTCGCCACAAGCGCTGCAGGTATGCGAACCTAAATTGGTGAAATAATCTTTATCTAAAATTATCCATTCTGAATTATTGGAATTGGTACCGGCAGAGGTTGACCAATCAATATTGCCCGATTGCACACTTTCTTTGCGGATCAGGGTATGATCTTTAGTAGCATTAGAAGTTCCCGCAACATCAAACCCCGAACCAGGGTCACCTCCTAAAGTACCAATAACATCGATAAGAGTTCCATTGTAGGCTAACCCAATAGCATCGTCTCCATTAAAATTTAAGGTAGCGTAATTCATTAAATCACATTTTGATTGATTATCGATATCAAATGAGGTACGGCATATAACTAAAACATCATTTGGTGGAATAACTGAGCCTCCTAAGTTCAATGCATAACTCCCCTCACCATTATTATCAGTCCAATCACCCTCGCTATTTGTAACTTTCCAAATTTCATAACCGGATAATTCAATTTCTGTATCTGTATAATTAAAAATCTCTAAAGCCTTGTTGTAACTGCTCCCTTCAATGTACTCTGAAAAAAACAGATTCTGGGACATGATAATACCTATATTCAGGTATAAAACCATATATACTTTCATGGGGGACTACCTCCAATGACTTATTTATTAAGGAACACCTAAGCCATTAAATTACGGAGGATTTATAGAAATTATTATAATAAAAAGCCCCCATACAAAAAATATGTATGGGGGCTTTTTGAATCAAACCTTACACTATTATTTTAATAGCATGAGTTTTTGGGTGGAAACCTGTCCGGCATATTCTGCACGAAGCAGGTACATACCACTGGGTACATTCTCACCCTGCCAGGTAAATTGATACTGGTTTGCAGCCATATAGGAATCAGCAAGTTCAGCTACCAACTGGCCGGTAATGTTATACACCATTACAGATACATGACCCGCTTCCGGCAGCGTTAACTCAACAGTTGTTGATGGATTAAACGGATTGGGGTAAGCATTTGAAAGTGAGAATTCTCCGATTACAACTGAATTAATTGCACCTTTGGAATTTGCCACAATCATATCGGTAATTTCAAATTCAGATGATGCGGTAAATAATTCTCCTAATTCCGGATCAATCACTATTACATTGGTTTTAGTTCCATGGGTTGCATATTCGGCAATCCATGCACTCTTATTCATTTGAAGTGAAAAATCCAATCCATGTGATAATGTTAATTGAACACCACCCACATATCCATCTGCTAACAGACTCAGTGCGTTTCCTGATTTGATTAATCGGGCAGAGGTCGCATCATTAATATCAGTCCTGGGGTTTAGAATTACGTTCACAATAGCAACAACATCCAAAACATTCACCGCACCATCACCGTTAGTATCGGCGCAAGCTATGTCTTCCGGGCAATTATTAGGATCAATAATACATCCAACAATACTGACGATATCTAAGACATCTGTAGTAGCATCATTGTTAACATCTCCTAAAGAGCATTCATCACCACCCATATTGTGGAATCCTAGGAAATCCCAGGTATTTTGGTCATACACTTCCCACTCTGAGCCATCAGCATCACCTGCTGATTCTTCCCAATTGCCACCATTACCGGAATCAACTGAGGCATTCCGTACCAACGTATGATCTTTTGTTCCATCACTGACACCGGCTACTTCCCATCCAGAACCAGGATCATCACCAATTGTCCCTATAATATCCAAAATAACTCCACTGCCAATTTGAGTGAGAGCAAAAACATCATCCCCATTACTCAGATAGGAAAAGGTTTGGTCACACTCTGCTAAAATAAATTCATCCGATGAACCATGACAAACTACGAATACATCACCAGCTGCCACGGTAGTACCAGCTTCAAAGGTGACATTGTCAGGGTAATCCCAGTTCACTCCATCATCACAGCCGTTGGAACAGCTGGAAAGTGAATAGCCAGACAGATCTACTTCGCCATCTGATCCATTGAAAATTTCCAGGTATTTATTATAACTAGAACCCTCTGCATATTCAGAGAAAAAGAGATTAGCTGCTTCGGGCCAGTCATAAATACAGGATCCATCATCCAACGTAGCACTTGCATCATAGTTGAGAGCAGTTTCATCTGTGCATCCAAGTATATCTTCTGGACAGGCTTCACAGGATTCCCAGCATACTGTATCCAGAGTTATATCAGAATCCCCAGGAGTTACAAATCTGTCGTTACCGTAATTACCGCCAGCACAATCTCCAAGTCCATCACCAGATTCGTATCCGGATCCATCGCTGTTATTAAAGTTGTATCCATATTCAACACCCGTCAGAAGTGATATTGTGTGAGAATAAGTACCATTCCCATCATCTGTCATTATATACCAGTCACTGGGGCTATATTCACCGTTGATGGTTGAGGTGCGAAGTTTGATATCTCCGCTAACACCTTCAATACTCATGTCAACAGTAAATGTTACACTTACCGAGCAAGACGAACCATCACCGCCACATAGACCGCAGGCATCCTCAGCAGCACCACCGCCGCATTCACCAGCACAATCTTCCACTGCATCACCACCGCAAACGCCAGCGCAGTCCACTTCGCCTACACAGTTGCCGTCACAGTCATAACCGGTATCAGGGTATTCACAGGCACCATCAGCACCCGTATTACAGGCAGCTTCATCATCACAGGTTGTACTGCCACCACCACAATCAAAACCAGATCCTGTCCATGAACCCGGATCAAAGCCCTCTGGTGCGTATTGATTCCCATCACCGCCACCCGAATCATTATCAATGTTCCACTCAGCTACATCCCAAGTTTCAGCTCCACCGCAAACTCCGTCAGCTCTCTCAGCCCGTCCATCTTCAAACTCATGACCGGTTCCAGTACCATCTTCACCAGCAACACCAAACATATCTACAATAACGCCCGATGCATCAAGAATTGCCATATTATCATCACCATTACTATCAGCTGCACCGCCAGTTCCAATATCCTGGTCACAGGTTAAGCCATAGGTTGTATTGAATTTGCCAGCGTCATTGCAAATGATGTAAAAACCTCCGGCAGAAATTGTGCCTGTTAAATCTTTTATACTTGATGAGGTTGGATCTGGATTGGCGTTTGTCCATCTTTGAATTTTCCAACCGGTAGATAGATCCACATCTGAGTCGCCGTTATTGTAAAGCTCAACATATCGACCTGCATCTGTTGAATTCTGCGGATCTGCCAGTTCCGTCATAAATACATCAGCGAATGTAAAAGCTGTAAAAGTTAATGTTATGATAAATGCCTGGATAGTATAAAGCATTGTGTCTCCTCCTTTAATTACTATTGTATTTTAATTTATATTCCCGCTATAGCGGGAATCTCCTCACAAAGATTTAGATTAAATTACCACCAGAAATATATATGAATGGAGAACTAATTAGCTAATTAGTAATAATTTCCCTGTTGCGGGAATTTTATCAACGAGAGCAGAAAATTTCAGGAACCAATTATGTGACCAATATCACAAAATATGAACGACCTGCTTTCTAATTGATTAAGGCACTGCCTTTATGTTCTATCATCAAGTAAATTTTCTACCACATTTGGATCTGCCAGTGTAGAAATATCTCCCATATTTTCTGTATCACCTTCTGCAATTTTTCTTAAAATACGGCGCATAATTTTCCCTGACCGGGTTTTTGGTAATGCGGTCGTAAACTGAATTTTATCCGGGGAAGCATGGGGTCCGATTATCTCTCTCACTTTTAATTTAATTTCATTTAAAGTATTCTCACCAGCTTCAATACCTGCCATGAGAGTCACAAAGGCATAAACACCCTGTCCTTTAATATCATGAGGGTAGCCCACCACAGCAGCTTCTGCAACGGATGGATGAGCGCCAATAGCCCCTTCGATTTCAGCAGTTCCCAATCTATGTCCAGATACATTTAAAACATCATCCACCCGCCCAGTGATCCAGTAATAGCCATCCTTGTCCCGTCTTGCCCCATCGCCAGTGAAATAATAGCCCTTAAACATGGAGAAATAGGTATCATAAAAGCGGTCATGATCACCATAGATTGTACGCATCTGTCCGGGCCAGGATGTTTTTATTGCCAGCAGCCCTTCGGAAGGATTCCCATGCAGTTCATTGCCGTCCGGGTCAAGAATGACAGGAGTCACTCCGAAAAATGGAAAGGTAGTTGATCCGGGTTTCGTTGTTGTTGCGGCAGGAAAAGGTGTGATGAGAATACCGCCGGTTTCAGTCTGCCACCAGGTATCAACAATAGGACAGCGACTTTCACCCACAACATCATGATACCACATCCACTCAGGTTCTTTAATGGGTTCGCCCACAGTCCCCAGTACCTTGATTGAAGAACGGTCATATTTTACCACATAATCATTCCCTTCTCTCATAAGTGCCCGTAAGGCAGTTGGAGCTGTGTAGAAAATATTTACCCGGTGTTTTTCTACAACTTTCCAAAAGCGCCCGAAATCGGGATAATTGGGAACCCCTTCAAACATGAGGGTAGTGGCACGATTTGCCAAAGGACCGTAAATAATATAAGAATGACCGGTTATCCAGCCAATATCTGCGGTACACCAGTATATATCTCCCGGCTGGTAATCAAATACCATTTCATGGGTGTAAGAAGCATACACTAAATATCCGCCAGTGGTATGCAGAACCCCTTTTGGTTTCCCAGTTGATCCGGAAGTGTAGAGGATAAAGAGGGGATCCTCTGCATCCATCTCCACAGGCGGACAAACATCATTAGCCGATTCCATACAGTCATTCCACCATAAATCTCTATTTTCCTGCATGGTTACTGTTTCTCCAGTTCTCTTCACCACAAATACTTTTTCAATGGAGGGTGTACCTTGGAGGGCTTTATCGGCATTAGATTTCATGGGGATATTTTGTTTGGTGCCTCGAACACCGGTGTCTTGAGTGATGAGAACCTTGCAGGATGAGTCGTTAATTCTATTCTTTAGAGCATCTGGAGAAAATGCCCCAAACACAATGGAATGAACGGCGCCAATTCGTGTGCAGGCCAGCATGGCAATGGCCAATTCAGGAATCATCTGCATATAGATGCATACACGGTCACCCTTTTCAACCCCCGTTGATTTTAAAACATTTGCAAACTTTGAGACTTCAGCAAGCATTTCTGAATAAGATATCGTCTTATCTGTAAGGGGATCATTGCCTTCCCAAATCAGTGCTGTCTGGTCACCAAACCCTGCTTTAATATGGCGGTCTAAACAGTTATAGGATACATTCAGCTTTCCCCCTTCAAACCAGCTAATTTTGGCTTTTGTAAAATCATTATTGGAAACGGTGTCCCATTTTTTCATCCAATCTAATCGTTCAGCTTGTTTTGCCCAGAATCCTTCCGGGTCTTTAACAGATTTATCATACATTTCCTGATAGACATTCATATTAGGGATGTGAGCCTTTTCAGCATCTCTATAATTAGGTTTAAAGATTTTGATGTCATTTAGTATTGGAGTCATTTTTAATCCACCATTCATTTATTATGTGCAAAAATATATATGATCATATATTTTTCTTCTGCTTTAATTTACGATATAATTGATTGGTGATGTCAATAAAGAAATTATTCCTATTGGGTAAAGGATCAATCCATAATGCATAAATTACATACACCATTTTAATGTAATTTAGATTCATGAAATTTTCAACAAATCAAGTAGGTAGAAATCGACATTTTCAGGATCTCATGTTGCACAGGATTCATGAAATTTTGCTGGTTGCAAGCCCCTATGATGCCTACACACTTGAGGAAGACGGAAAATTAACGGAACAAATTCTCCATGAATATTTGGGGATGAACTTGAGTTATGCGCCCAGGGTATGGCAGGCTAATACTGCTTCTTACGCCATGGATTTACTTTCCCGCCGCCCCATTGATTTAATTATTGTGATGTTGCGGATTTCCGATATGGATCCCCTGACTTTTGGGGCAAAGGTAAAGGAACTTTATAGTAATAAACCCATTATTTTGCTGGCGTTTGATGAGTCCGAAATAAAACAGCTTCCAGACAATATAGATGATGTAATAGATCATGTATTTATCTGGACGGGTGACTCCAGTGTTTTCCCTGCTATAATAAAATGTATTGAAGATATGAAAAATGTCAAGCGGGATGTGCGCAAAGGGAATGTGCGTGCTATATTGTTTATTGAGGATACCCCCTGGTATTATTCCAGTATTCTGCCGGTTATTTATAAAGAGACATTATTTCATACCAAACAATTGATGGATAAGAGTTTAAATGATACTCAGAGGCTGCTCCACATGCGGGGCCGTCCTAAAATATTGTTGGCAAAGACGTATGAAACTGCCGAAAAATATTTCAAACTGTATAAAAATAATATACTGGGTATAATTTCTGATATTCGATTTCCAAAGGATGGTAAGCTGCATGATAACGCTGGCATACTATTTGCAAAGTATGTCCAATCCGTTGAAAAAACAATGCCGGTTCTGCTTCAATCTAATGAAAAAAATGCGCTGGAACTTGCAAAAACAATTACTCCATTTGTTTTAAATAAAAAGTCCTCCACTCTCTTTTCTAATTTAAGAGAATTTTTAATTAATAATTTAGGGTTTGGAGATTTTGTTTTTAAAACTAAAAATGGTGAAGAAATAAGTCGAGCGGGAAATATAGAGGAGCTGGTTGAAATGTTAGAAACAATACCTGAAGAATCTCTTGATTATCATGCCAGTCGAAATCATTTTTCCAATTGGTTGGCTGCAAGGGGTGAATTTGATTTAGCAACTCAATTTAGAAAAATCAAAGGCACTGAATTTAGAGCCATTGATAAAAGACGCCAATATATTATAAATTTGATTCAAGAATCTCAAAAAACTCGAGGCTTAGGTTCAGTAGCAGAATTCAAGTATTCCAAAAGTTCATTGCATGCAAATTTTCTAAGAATCCGGTCAGGATCTTTAGGCGGAAAAGCAAGAGGACTCGCATTTGCAAACTTCTTCTGGAAAGAAGCCAATCTTTCTGAAAAGTATCAAGATATAACCTTCAGGGTGCCAAAGGTAGTAGTAATAGGTACGGATGAATTTGACCAGTTTATGGATGTAAATAAGTTATGGGAAACAGCCCTGTCCTTAGATGATAACAGGGATTTGGAGAAGGTTTTTTTAAAAGGACGGTTATCCCGAAAACTGGTGCAAACCTTGAAGGAATTATTAAAAGAAGTAAATTTCCCTTTGGCAATACGATCTTCAAGTTTACTGGAAGATTCTCAATATCAACCCCTGGCAGGAATGTATGCAACCTATATGCTCCCTAATTGTCATGAAAGTGACAAAGAGCGGCTCAGTCAGGTTTGTGAGGCAGTGAAACGGGTTTTTGCATCCACCTTTTTCCAAGAGCCTAAAATCTTGATGGAGACCATTGTTCATAGGCATGAAGAAGAAAAAATGGCAGTCATTATTATGGAAATGGTGGGGCAAAAGCATGGGGAATATTTTTATCCAACATTCAGTGGTGTTGCCCAAAGTTATAACTATTACCCGGTTTCATATATGCAGCGGGAAGAGGGCATTGCTTTCACTGCAATTGGATTGGGAAGAACTATCGCTGAAGGTGGTAAGGCTCTTAGGTTTTCCCCTAAATATCCTAATATTCTGCCTCAGTTTTTTTCTATTAAAGCCACCCTTTCCAATTCACAAAATACCTTTTATGCATTGAATCTTAATAATGGAAACAACCCCCTTCGTAAAGGAGAACAGAATAATCTGGAGCAGTTACATCTGGAAGATGCGGAACTGCATGGGGTTCTAAAATATACTGCCAGTGTGATTTGCGATGAAGATGGTATTATCCGGGATTCATTGAAAAATAAAGGAAGGCGGGTCATTACTTTTTCTCCTATTTTGAAGTTTCAGGCTTTTCCCTTAGCGGAAATTCTACAGGATATTCTGGAATTATGTCAAACCGCAATGGGATGCCCCGTTGAAATTGAGTTCGCAGTTAATATGTACAATGCAGCAGATATTCAAAATGAATTTTGCCTGCTTCAAATTAAACCCATGGTAGTAGGTGGATTGCAAAAAACAGACTATCTCCAGCTAAATGAAAAAAAGGATGTTCTCTGTAGTAGTGAAATGGCTTTAGGAGATGGAGTTATTGACACCATTCGTAATATTATTTGCGTTGATTTTGATACATTTGACCGTTCACTCACCCGAAATATCGCTAAAGAAATTGGTGTAATAAATCGGCAAATGGGAAATGATAATCCCTATCTGCTCATTGGTCCGGGAAGATGGGGGACAGCAGACCCCTGGTTAGGGATTCCCGTAAATTGGAAACAAATATCTCATGCCAGGGTAATTGTGGAGTTGAGCATTGAGGAACTCAATCCTGAACCCTCCTTCGGCAGCCACTTTTTTCAAAATGTAACCAGTTTGAGAATTGGGTATTTCACCCTACGGCATATGGACAAGGGGGGTGATATAGATCTGGAATGGCTGAAGGACCAACCCGTTAAACAAGCAACAAAGTTTATTAGATGGATTCAACTTGAAGAGCCCTTACACATTCGCATTGATGGCAGCACTGGGGAAGGTATTATCCTGAAACCCCAACCAAAAATTGAAGAAATTATGGATGAGGAAGAGTCATCTGGAATTTAATTGTTAATGGTCAATTGTAAATTGTTAATTATTTCAATCCATGGCAAATAGCCACACTTCCTTCTTCTTTTCCGATATAGTGGGTTACAGCAAAATGGTTGAGCAGGACGAAAAACTTTCCTTCCGTCTGCTGCAGGAACACAATAGTATCATTGAAAAGGAAGTGGCCTCCCAAAAGGGGCGCATTGTTAAGTACATTGGAGACTCAGTCTTTGCTGAATTCAAAACTCCTGAATCGGCCATTCATTCAGCATTGGCTATTCAGGAGCAATTTTTGGAACGAAATCAACTCTCCCGGCAAAATGAGAAAATTCGAATTCGTATAGGAATACATAGCGGTGAGGCTATCAGGGAAGATGGCGATCTTTTTGGAAATGACATCAACATTGCCAGCCGAATTGAATCCATTGCCCAGCCTGAAACGGTCTTTATCAGTGATACCACATTACAATGTCTGGAATCTCATACCGATTTTCATTCCAGGGAAATTGTAAATGTAAAACTGAAAAATATTCAAACTCCCCAAACCTTGTACAAACTTTATCCCACTAAAAAGGAATGGGAAATGGAAGGCGTCTCTGAACTGGCAGAGGCATTGATTGAAACCGGAGTGAATTTTATTGATGCAGAAAACATCCATGATTATGATACCAAATCCATTGCTATTCTGGTCTTTGAAAGTCTGGGTGATACCTATTTCGGTTATGGCCTCTGTAATGACCTCATCTCCGAATTTAATCGCATCAGCCAGGTGTATGTGGCAGATATTCAGGATGTCATTAAGTATAAAGACTCAGATATTGCACTGCCTGATATTGGCCGAAAATTGGAAGTGGATAATATTATTGATGGTGTCTGTCGGATTGAAAATGACCGTATCCACATTTCCATTCGAATGATGAGCCTGGAAACTGGGAAAACAATCTGGAAGGAAGAACTTTCTGAACTCACAGCCAATTTGAATGTACTTCGGGGAAAAATTGTAAAAAGGGTACTGGAAATATTAGAAGTTCAGGTGCCTGAATTCATCCTGGAAAAAATGTCAAAAGGCATGACTGCCAACCCGGAAGCATATAAGCTTTACCATGAGGGATTATATAAAATCGAAATAGTCAAAAACACAGAAGAATATCCTAGAGCAAAGGCATTATTTGCAGAGGCAATCGAAAAGGACAAACAATTTGTTGAAGCGTATGCTCAAAAAGCAATAACCGCATCTAAAATGGGGCAAATTGAGGAATCGGAAGAGTTGATAGATGAGGGTATGGAAATAGCTGAAGAATTGGATAATGAGCTGGGGAAGGCAAAACTATTATTTGCAATGGGCTTTATTAATACAAATTCAGTAAAAATAAGAAAAGCTGTTATGAATTTTGAAAAAGCCTTGAAAATTCAGGTAAAATATGAAGATCAACTGTCAGAATCTAAAACGCTCAACAATTTATCTCATTGCTATATCAACCTGGGTGAGCCTGATAAAGCGATAGACATGTCAAATAAATCCATCCATTTAAAGGTGAAACTTGAAAAAGATAATCTTTTGAGTTTCCCCCTGGCAACATTGGGTACAGCCTATAGAAATAAGTTTCAATATGGGAAGGCTATAGAAAATTACAAAAAAGCCATAGGCAAATTTTCACGGGACAAAAATGATTATCAGAAAGGCCGGACGCTTATTTTATTAACAAGATGCTTTTGTGATATGGGGATGGTGGATCAATCCAGTAATTATTTAAAGCAGGGGCAGGATATTTGCACACAATTTAATGAACCGCTTATTATGGGGCGCATAAAAAATTATGAAGCAGATATAAATTTACTGCAAAAGAATTATAATAAAGCAATCAATTACTTTGAAGAGAGCCTTAAACTTTTCCGGGATGGGGAGCTCCGCAAACCATCTGCTGAAATCATGCTGGAAATGATGCGCGTACATATCATCTTTGATCGCCCTGATAAACTGGAAGCCCTGAAAATTAAGTATGAGGGCATGTTACAAAAACTGGCTTCTTCAAGTAAACCAGATACTCTTATAGGATGTATTGATTATTATATGAATTCCCATATTGATTCGCCGAAGCAAATTGAAATTCATGAAATAGAAGAAGCTATCAATGGAATAAGTATTTCAGAAAGCAAATATTTGGCTTGGTGGGTGTTAGCTAAATCTGCTGGTAATTTGGGGGATGTTGAAAGGGAAAAAGATTATAATGGTAATGCGGTGAAAATCATACGG
>ERZ813253.113-NODE-113-length-31318-cov-5.683915_pt1 | contig 31318 bp, 22 predicted proteins | sample MGYA00520893_ERZ813253 | MGnify/ENA primary metagenome ERZ813253 (study PRJEB31669, sample SAMD00080414) | marine metagenome | biome: oceanic hadal pelagic zone biome; feature: marine hadalpelagic zone; material: sea water | place: Pacific Ocean:Izu-Bonin Trench...
ATACTTGAATTGAGTAAGAAAACTCTTTAGTAGGTGTCAGTTGATTTGGCTTTAAAGTTTATATACCAAATTTCTCTTGAACTTTAACGGCGCCGTTAACAACAGCAGTAACTATAGCGTCTATTTGTTGTTCAGTGATAACAAAGCTTGGCGATACCGCAATCGTGTCGGCAGAAGGGAGACCCCTGAGTAGAACTTTTTCTTCCCTAATGGCACTTTGTAATGAAGGCGCCGCTTTGTCGGCGCGATCAAAAAATGTTTTTGGTGATTTGTTTTTGACAATTTGTAAACCAGCCAACAGTCCAACGCCTCTGACCTCACCAATGATTGGGCAACCACTCAGTTTTTCTTTGAATTGGGCGTGCATGTAGGCACCGGTTTGTTTAGCGCGGTCGACAAGTTTTTCATTCTCAATAATTTCAATATTTTTCAGTGCAACAGCACAACCGGTTGGATGGCCACCGTAGGTATAACCGTGGAAAAAAACACCAAGTTCGTCAGCTGTTTCAACCAATACATCCCAAATTTTGTCGCCAATAAAAAGCGCAGATAGAGGGAAATAGCCCGATGTTAAGCCTTTGGCTGTTGTCATAAGGTCTGGCTTATAATCATAATATTGATGGGCAAACCATTCGCCTGTACGGCCGTAGCCAGTAATAACTTCATCGGCTAATAGCAAAATATCGTACTTATCACAAAGCGCTCGCAAGCCTTGAAAGTATCCCTCTGGTGGCGTGATGACACCGCCGGCACCGTAAATTGGTTCTGCAAAGAATGCGGCAATCGTGTTCGTGCCAGCGCTAATAATGATTGCCTCAATTTCATCAAGCATTCGCTTGGTGAATTGAATTTCAGTTTCACCTTCTTTGCCGTCAACATAAAAATGCGGTTTGGGCGCTCTTAAAATACCATCAATCGGTAAATCAAAAGCCGTATGAAAAGCCTCAATACCAGTCACACTGGCAGCGGCTAACGTTGTTCCGTGGTAAGCGTTAACCCTAGCAATGATTTTCTTTTTCTCAGGCTTGCCCCGAAGATTGTTATAGTAACGAACGAGTTTGATGGCGGTGTCAATACAATCCGAACCGGAAGTGCCGTAATGAACCTTGGAAAAAATACCACGAGTGAGGTCTAATAATTTTTCACTAAGTTCAATTTGTGGTATGTTAGAAGTGCTTGCAAAACTGTGCGCATAGCCCATTGAGCTTGCGCTGTCCTTCATTACTTGACCCAATTCTTTTCTACCGTAGCCAACATTAACGCACCACAGGCCTGCCATGCCATCGATTAGTTTACCGTCATTATGCGTTGTGATATTGGCTCCCTTGCCTTCAAGGCAAATGCTTGTGCCGTTATTTAGTACATCGCTGATCGACGAGGCGGGATGAAAAATTGATTTTTTATTAATATCAATTAAATTTTTGTATTGTTTCTTTATCATAACGATAGATGGTGAGAATGAGTTGTGTCTAGGAAATTACTGATTGGTAGATTATAAACGAAATAATATCATCTAATTATGCCATAAGAGGCAGTAAACATTAATAAAATTCTTTAATTACGTATAATTATCAGAAATAACTAACTTATATGTAATAATATTAAGAAATAAATATAAAACCATTATGAGCGCAGTATCACAACAAATAGAGCAGCTATTGCTCCAAATAGGCGACCAGCAAAGCGATATGTTAGCAGAGCTTATTACTTGGTGTGATATTAATAGTGGCAGTTCAAACTTTGCCGGCTTGACTCAATTATCTGAAGTTTTGCTTGCAAAATTATCTGCATTTGGCAAGGCAGAGTTTGTCAATTTGCCAGATCGTGTCGTTGTTAATGATTATGGTGAAGAAGCGTCTTTCCCTTCCCCGCCAATCGTTAGGTTAAGTCTAGAAAAAGAAGGCAAGCCATCGGTGCTATTGGTCGGTCATTACGATACGGTTTACGATAAAGATCATACTTTTCAACTTTGTACAGACCTTGGCAACGGGCTTATCAACGGCCCGGGAATTGCTGATTTAAAAGGCGGTTTGTCAGTAATGTTTAAAGCGCTTGAGTGCTTGCACGCGAGTGGTCTGGTGGACGAGATTGGCATCGAAGTGTTGTTAAACCCTGACGAAGAAATTGGTTCACCATGCTCAGGTGCATACCTGGTTGAGCGCGCAAAATATCATGATGTCGGCCTGATTTTCGAACCCTCTCTGCCCGATGGAACTTTAGTGGGTGAGCGTAAAGGTTCAGGTAATTTCACTGTGCGCGTGAATGGTAAAGCCGCTCACGCCGGTCGTGATATTGAATCTGGACGAAACGCGCTCCTACATTTAACAAAGCTGCTTAACGAGGTAAATGCATTGTATGGGCAGAAAGAGGGTTTGACGGTTAATATCGCCAGTATTCAAGGTGGCGGCGTGCTTAATGTGGTTCCCGATTTGGCTGTTGGTCGTTTCAATTGTCGCATTGAAAGGAATGATGATATTGAGTGGCTTGAACAAAAACTTGCATCCTTAGTTGCTGAGTATGACTCGGTCGAAGGCTACCAAGTGGCGTTGTTTGGTGGCATCACCAGAAGACCAAAGCCATTGACTAAAGCCAATCAAAATTTACAGAACTTTATCACAGAAACGGGTGGTTTGTTAGGAATAAAGGTTGCTTACCGAGCGACTGGCGGAGTTTGTGATGGCAACAACCTATCGCAGAGCGGTCTGCCGAATGTGGATACACTGGGTGTTCGCGGTGGCGACATTCACAGTATTAACGAATACGTGGTGATTGATAGTTTAGCCGAGCGCACTAAATTTGTCGCATTGATATTAATACGGATGGCAAAAGGTGAATTCGATTTTATTCGCGACAGCGAAAAGTTAAATAAGGTTTAAGCAGATGCAAATTGTTAGACCGATTAAAACCCAAGATCTGGACAAGTTGTTCGAGTTGGCGTCTAAAACAGGCGGCGGCATGACTTCTATGCCGCCAGATTACGATTTATTGAAAAAGCGTATCAACACCAGTGTTGAGTCCTGCAAGGGGCATTTAAATGGAAGCGGTTCAGGCACTTTCTTTATGGTTCTTGAAGATGTTGACAGTGGCGATTTAGTTGGTACAACAGCCATCTATACGAATATTGGTCGGGAGCACCCTTTTTACTCTTACAAGGTGATGCGCGTTACGCAGCGTTGTCCTGAGTTGAATCGAACCAAAGAAACCAAGCTCTTAACACTGACTAATGACTACACTGGCACAACGGAGATTGGCTCATTATTCCTTTTGCCTGAATACCGTTTTGGCGGTAATGGTATGCTACTTTCTCGCGCTCGCTATATGGTTATGTACAATCATCCCGATAAGTTTGATGAGAAAATTATTGCTGAAATGCGGGGTTATCGAGACGAAAACGACCGCTCTCCTGTTTGGGACCATCTCGGCGTGCACTTTTTTGGCATGGCTTTTGATGAGGCGGACGTGATGTCTGGGGTGGGGGATAACAGCTTTATTGCAGATCTTATGCCAAAGTACCCCATTTATATTGATCTACTCCATCCTCAAGCGAGGGCGGCCATTGGCAAAATATTTGAAGCGACTGCACCCGCATTGCACATGCTTAAAAAAGAAGGATTTCGCTATAATGATTATGTTGATATATTTGATGGCGGACCAACGGTTGAGGTCTATAGAGAGAATATTGTCACCATAAAGCGTACCAATACGTTGACGATTTCTGCTTTTCAAGATTTACCTGAAACAAAAAGCAAAATGTTGATTTCAACAACGTCACTAATTGATTTTAAAGCATGCTTAGCAGACATTCTAGTTGAGGATGATAGCGTTGTCATTAGTGAGTCTTTGGCAAATATTTTGGGTGTCGATATTGGCGGAAAATTGTCGATTGCACCAAGCAGAATTGAGTAAGAAAGTTTATGATTAATAATGCATGTTACATTAATGGGCAGTGGATTCTTGGCAGGGGTAAGGAGTTTTCTTCCATCAATCCTGCAGATTCAAGTGTGGAATGGCAAGGGCGCGCCGCTGATTCAGAACAAGTCATTGAAGCTGCAGAGGCAGCCAGAAATGCGCTGGATGCATGGATGGACCTGGGTTACGAAAAAAGAGCTGAAATCGTTTGTCAATACGCTGAATTGCTAAAAGACAACACCCAAGCATTGGCAGAAATGATCAGTCGAGAAATGGGCAAGCCATTATGGGACAGCCTCACTGAGGTTGGCGCCATGGTTGGTAAAATTGCACTGAGCGAAAAAGCTTATCAACAGCGTAGCGGTTATCAATTCAGCGAAGGCGAGGCATTTAATAGTGTGCTGCGCCATAAAGCACACGGTGTTGTTGCGGTTTATGGGCCTTATAATTTCCCTGGGCACTTGCCGAATGGCCACATTGTGCCAGCACTATTGGCTGGTAATACAATATTATTCAAGCCGAGCGAAATAACACCAAAAATCGGTGAAATGATGATGGCTTTGTGGGAAAAAGCTGGCCTACCAAAGGGTGTGCTTAATTTAATACAAGGCGAAAAAGAAGTCGGCATTGCACTTGCAAATGCGGATATTGATGGTTTGTTCTTTACCGGTTCTTCTGCCGTGGGTAAGCTTCTTCATAGAAATTTTGGTGGTCGACCTGAAATCAATTTGGCTTTAGAGATGGGGGGAAACAACCCACTAATTGTCTCAAATGTCAGTGATCTAAATGCTGTTTGTTATCATATTATTCAGTCTGCTTTTATTACCTCAGGGCAACGCTGCACTTGTGCAAGGCGTCTGATCCTGCCTGATGGCGATGAGAAAGCAGATGCGTTACTAGCAAAGCTTGTAGAAATGACAAAGAACCTCAGGGTCGGCCTTTGGAATGACACCGAGGAGCCGTATATGGGGCCGATGGTTAGCAGCGATGCTGCCCAGCATTACCTGTCTGCGGTTAAAGATTTGGTTGCGAGAGGCGCCGAAGCGTATTTAATGCCGACCAAGCTAAGGGGTATTGACGCATTGGTGACCCCAGCTATTATCGATGTCACTGATGTGAAAGATATTGCAGATGAAGAAGTCTTTGCTCCACTCTTGCAAGTCTATCGTGTGAAAGATTTTGATGCTGCTATCAGTAAGGCGAACGATACAAAATACGGCCTATCTGCAGGGGTAATTTCAGACGACAGAGCGCTCTATGAGCGTTATTTAAACCGATCACGTGCAGGCATTATTAATTTTAATCGCCAGACAACGGGTGCCAGCGGCGCTGCGCCGTTTGGCGGTATTGGTGCCAGTGGTAATCACCGTCCGAGTGCATTTTATGCACCGGACTATTGCGCCTATCCAATTGCTTCTGTTGAAAGCGACGACTTGGTGATGCCGGTGCGATTGCCCCAAGGGTTTTCTAAGGATAATTAATGAGCTATATCGAATACAATTTTGATGGCTTAGTTGGGCTTTCTCACCATTATGGTGGGCACAGTTTTGGTAATGTAGCCTCTAGTGCAAATGAGGCAGCAGTCTCCAATCCAAAGAAAGCCGCATTACAAGGGCTGAAAAAAGCCAAAACTTTGGCAGATATGGGCCTGCAGTCAGGCTCGTGGGGTCAAGCAATATTACCACCTCAGGAGCGCCCATTTATACCAGCTTTACGGCAGCTGGGTTTTTCAGGCCCGAATGCTGATGTGATTAGTAAGTCGGCAAAAGCATATCCGAAAATTTTTGCCAAAACTTGCTCTGCAGCCAGTATGTGGACAGCCAATGCGGCGACTATTTCACCATCACTAGATACGGCTGATAACAAGGTTCACTTCACCCCAGCGAATTTGGTGGCAATGTATCACCGTAGCCTTGAACATGAGACCACAGGCAATGTTTTGCAAGCTATTTTTTCCGATTCTAGGTATTTCTCGCACCACCAAGCACTACCGCAAAATATGATTTATGGTGACGAAGGCGCTGCTAACCACACGCGTTTTTATAACAACCACTCTGAGTCTGGTGTTGAGTTTTTTGTTTATGGTGCGCAATCGTTTGCCAATTCGCCTATTGCCATTAAACCGAACAACTACCCTGCCAGACAAACGCTTGAGGCATCATCTATTATTGCGCGAAATCACAATCTAGATTCAGCTAAAGTGGTGTTTGCACAGCAACATCCAGACGCGATTGATGCGGGCGTGTTCCATAATGATGTGATTGCTGTCGGTCATGGTAATTTTATGATGTGTCACGAAATGGCGTTTTTAGATAAAGAAGCGACTTTCGCCAAGCTCAAAGCGGCTTTGTCAGGTGAGCTCTTCATTGCTGAGGTGAGTAATGAAGATTTATCAATTGAGGATGTAGTTTCTAGCTACTTATTTAATTCTCAATTGCTTGGTGATGCTGAAAACGGTATGGTTATTATTGCACCTCAAGAGTGCGTGGAAAATGTCCGAGTGAAAGCGGCTATTGACAAAATTGTTGAAGGCGACAACCCGGTGAAAGGTGTGCATTTTTTCGATGTTAAACAAAGCATGAGAAACGGCGGCGGCCCTGCGTGCTTGCGCTTAAGAATTCTACTCTCTCAGCTGGAAATTGATGCTGTTTCTGCACGTGTTGTACTGGATGATGCTCTGTATGCTGACTTAACGACTTGGGTTGAAAAACATTATCGCGACCAACTCACCATTAATGATATGGTGGATACAAAGTTTTATGAAGAGGGCTGCGTGGCGCTTGATGAGCTGACACAAATCATGCAGCTTGGCTCAGTGTACGATTTTCAAAAAGTCTAGCTTTGAGAGGTCGATATTTGCTCTCTCAAACCCCTGAGAACATCTTTGGTTTCCGCCCAGTCGATACAGCCGTCGGTTACAGACACACCGTATTGCATTGCGCCTAAATCATCGAGAATCGACTGATTTCCAGCAAATAAATTGCTTTCAATCATAATACCGAACAGCGCCGTATTGCCATCAGCAATTTGCTGACCGATGTTGCCAACCACTTCGCCTTGACGACGATAATCTTTACTGGAATTGCCATGCGAGCAGTCCACCATGATACGTACAGGCAGTCCAGCGTCTCTCAACAAGGCACTTGTTGCAGCAATCTCTTCTTTGTGATAGTTTGGTTTTTTTCCTCCTCTAAGAATGATGTGAGATGCCTTATTGCCTTTGGCTTTAAATGTTGAAATTTGTCCTTGGCCGTTAATGCCCAAAAAACTTTGTGGCGAAGAGCAGGCCTTGATGGCGTTAATCGCCATTTCAAGATTACCATCGGTACCGTTTTTGAAACCGACAGCCATTGATAGGCCGCTAGACATCTCTCGATGCGTTTGCGATTCTGTTGTTCTTGCACCAATAGCGCACCATGAAACCAAATCGGCTAAATATTGTGGCGTGATAGGGTTGAGTGCTTCGGTCGCAGCTGGCATACCGAGATCGGCCAACCAAGTTAGAAACTCTCTGCTTTGGTAGAGGCCCTTATCCACATCAAGTGAGTTATCCATATCAGGGTCGCTGATCAAGCCTTTCCAGCCTACGGTTGTTCTTGGTTTTTCAAAGTAGACTCGCATCACAAGGTAAAGAGTATCTTTCACTTCTTCTTGCAGCACTTGTAATTTTTTTGCGTACTCTTTTGCAGCATCAAGATCATGAATCGAGCACGGCCCAACAACAACCATTAAGCGCTTTTCTTCACCTGAAAGAATACTATTAACAGTGGCACGGCTTGATAGGATATTTTCTCTGCCCTTATCGCTTAATGGCAATTGCTTACTTAATGCATTGGGTGAAGCAATGACTGCTTCGCTTTCAATATTGATGTTGTGAATCTTGTTTCGCATTCTATTCCCAGCAGACTCTAAACCGCGTTTCAAAATATCACATTTAAACATATAGTTGAGTTAAGCGTTTCATAAAATACGCTTGTACGAAACTTGTGTAAAAAAAAGGCAAGCGATTTAGTAGGCTGTGTAACTAAGAGAATAACACAAGTTTTAGGTATAGGTAAATCTTAAGGCGGATTCTAGAGTGTGTGCCACACTATATGATTTATTTTAATCCTTTAAGAAATTTCTGTTACAATTGTGTTGAGTTCATGTTAGTTTAGTGAGCATTTCTGGTTTGAAGTGCGCGGTTATTGTTTGTTGCATTTAAAATCAATCAATCAATAAAGGAGAGACTTTATGAAACACAAGATACACAAAAAAGGACAGTTAAAATCTGGGCAAATCACGCGGCGTGGTTTTGTTGGCGGATCAATCGCACTGGGCGCTGCCGGAACAATGGCAGGATCTTTGCTGACATTGTCAGGCAACGCTTTTGCTAGCACTGCTCGTCGTGGTGGGCGTATGAGGGCTGGTCTTGCTCATGGCTCCACCACTGATACGCTGGATCCTGCAAGCTATGAAAACGGCTTTACGGGCGTAATGAATTATTCCCTTCATAACCATCTCGGTGAAGTAGACGCCACTGGCGCTTTGGTGCCGGAACTGGCCGAAAGCTGGGAGGCGTCAAATGGTGCAAAAACGTGGGTAGTTAATCTGCGTCAGGGAGTGGAATTTCACAACGGCAAGACATTGGATTCTGATGATGTGATTGCATCTTTTCAGCACCACATGGGGGAGACTAAGTCACCCGCTAAGTCGTTATTGGAGCAAGTCACCAGTATGCGTACGGATGGCAAAAATCGAGTGATTTTTGAATTGTCAGGCGCCAATGCAGACTTTATGTTTATAACTATCGATTATCATATTGCCATTAAGGCTGCCAAAGACGGGAAAATTGATGCCTTGGATGGTATTGGTACTGGAGGCTATGTATTAGAATCGTTTGAGCCAGGAGTTCGCTTCTACGCAAAACGTCACGCTAATTATTTCAAGCCAGACTCGGCTTGGTTTGATGAGTTGGAATTGCTTTCAATTGTTGATCCGACAGCACGCATAAATGCTCTAACAACTGGAGAGGTTGATGTTATTGACCGGGTGGATTTGAAGACTGCTCATTTGCTTGCTCGCCAGAGTGGTATCAATGTTGAAGAAACCACTGGTACTAAGCACTACACGTTTCCGATGCGGTGCGATACGGCGCCGTTTGATGATAACAATGTTCGTATGGCACTCAAGTTGGCAGTTAAGCGTGATGAACTTGTGGAGAAAATCTTGTACGGACATGGTACGGTTGGTAACGATCATCCAATTGCGCCAATCAATCAGTATCATGCAGCGACCTTACCACAGCGTGTATACGATCCGGATAAGGCACGCTTTTATGCCGATAAAGCCGGTGGTATTAAAGTGCAACTTCATGCCGCTGACGCTGCCTTCCCTGGTGCGGTCGATGCCGCTGTTCTGTATAAAGAACATGCAGCAGCAGCTGGAATCGAGATTGAAGTGGTTCGCGCACCGAATGATGGTTATTGGTCTAATATATGGATGAATAAACCTTGGGGCGCTTCCTACTGGGGCGGACGTTCTACGGAAGACTGGATGTTCACTACCGCCTATCTGAGTACTGCGTCTTGGAACGAATCTTTCTGGAAGAACGAACGTTTCGATGAGTTGTTATTTATGGGACGTGCTGAAACCAACACAGACCTGCGTCGTGAAATTTACTACGAGATGCAGGAAATCGTCAAAGACGATTGTGGTGAAGTAATACCTATGTTTGCCAATTATGTCTTTGCGTCGGTCGAGAAAGTCAAACATGGTGCTATGGCTGGAAACTGGGATCTGGACGGTGAAAAGTTCTTTGAACGGTGGTGGTTTGACTTTTAAGTAATATTGAGTAAAGGCAAGATAGCCTTGAAACATATACTTAAGATTGTAGCCCAGCGCATTGCGCTGGGCTTTCTTACGTTATTTGCTATTTCGCTGATTATTACCTTTGGGGTAGAGCTTTTACCAGGTGATTTGGCGCAGGCCATTCTTGGGCAGGCCGCAACACCAGATGCTGTAAGAGTCTTTCGCATTGAGCTTGGGCTCGACAAGCCTGCCTATCTACGCTACTTGGATTGGCTGGGAGGGATGGCAACCGGTGATATGGGCGTCTCGCTGTCAAACAAACGACAAATTTCGGAACTGGTTGGAATACGTCTTTCTAATACGCTTTTTCTTGGGGGTTTTGCGGCATTGGTTGCTATACCTCTAGCATTAGCCCTAGGAATTCTCGCAGCTCTGTATCGCAACTCACTTTTTGACCGTAGCATTAATCTTGTTACCGTAACGTCTATCTCATTTCCTGAATTCTTTATTGCCTACGTTCTGATTCTATTTTTTGCCGTCAAGCTGGGTTGGTTTCCTGGCATTTCAAACATCAGTACAGAATTGTCGTTGGGTGATAAACTTTACCGAACCTTGCTACCGGCTGCGACACTGACCCTCGTATGTGTCGCTCACATGATGAGGATGACACGAGCATCCATCATCAATTTGTTGTCCAGCCCTTACATCGAAATGGCGAGGCTAAAAGGTATTAAACCGATGAGAATCATTTTGCGCCACGCCCTTCCGAATGCCTTAGCACCTATAGTCAACGTTATTGCATTAAACTTAGCTTACCTCGTTGTTGGCGTTGTGATTGTGGAAGTAGTTTTTGTTTACCCGGGACTCGGTCAATTACTGGTTGATAGTGTTTCCAAACGAGATGTTCCAGTCGTGCAGGCCTGTTCAATGATTTTCGCTTCGGTATACATTTTGCTAAACCTGTTTGCAGACATTATTTCGATCGTCACCAACCCTCGCTTACTATACCCACGCTAATGAACAATTTTTTTAAAATACTATTATCGGCGCCATTCAGTGCAAAAGTGGGAATGATCATTATTACCTTTTATCTCGTGGTCGCCATTTTTGCACCGCTCATCGCCCCATACGGAGAATATTATCTTGCTACACCTATAGCCTACGAAGTATGGTCTAGCGACTATTGGCTTGGTACTGACAACTTGGGCAGAGACATGCTTTCTCGGCTCATTTATGGCGCTCGTAATACGCTTGGGCTAGCTCTTACCATCACCATTTTAGCTTTTTTACTTGGCGGGATACTTGGTATGACGGCTGCCGCACTTGGCGGCTGGGTAGACCAATTGCTTAGTCGTGTTAACGATGTATTTATGGCAATTCCTTCACTAATATTTGCCCTTTTAATACTCTCAATCTTTGGCACTTCGATACCTTATTTGATTGGTACTATTGTTATTCTCGATGCTACCCGTGTTTTCCGAATAGCTCGCGCCACTGCAATGAATGTCGCTGTCATGGATTACGTCGAAGTTGCACGACTCAGAGGTGAAAAACTGGGTTGGGTCATTCGCAGAGAAATTTTGCCGAATATCGCCGCCCCCTTGCTGGCTGAATTTGGTCTGCGTTTTTGCTTTGTTTTCCTTTTCCTTTCGGCGCTAAGTTTTCTGGGTTTGGGTATCCAGCCACCTACCGCAGATTGGGGATCAATGGTGCGCGAGAGCTCAACACTGATTGCTTATGGAGACATAACACCTCTGATTCCTGCCGCTGCTATAGCTGTGTTGACGGTAGCGGTAAATTTTGTGGTGGATTGGATGTTACATAGATCAAGCGGACTGAAAGATGTTAGTTGATAGGAAAGATAATTCGGGTAGTGAGTCTGAGCCGTTACTACAAATGAAGGGCCTGCGTATTGAAGGCCTATCAGAAAGTGGTTGGCAGGAAATCGTTTGTGGTATTAATTTAGAGCTTAAACGTGGTGAAATACTGGGTTTGATTGGTGAGTCTGGCGCCGGAAAGTCAACTATTGGCTTGGCAGCGATGGGTTACGCCAGAGACGGTTGCCGTATTTTTGAAGGCGAGATTATTTTTGATGGTATTGAGTTGCGTAGTGCATCTGAATCTCAAAAACGCCAACTTCGAGGCACCCGAATCGCCTATGTTGCTCAAAGCGCTGCTGCTGCATTTAATCCCGCACATCGCTTGCTGGACCAATATGTTGAAGGTCCTGTTGCTCACGGGATGCTATCCCTTGAAAGAGCAAAAGAAAAAGGTCGTGCCCTTTATCGAAGTCTTGATCTTCCTGATCCTGATAATATTGGAGAGCGCTGGCCACACCAAGTTTCTGGTGGTCAACTACAGCGCATGATGGTTGCCATGGCAATGTCCTGTGAACCGGACTTGATTATCTTTGACGAGCCGACTACCGCATTGGATGTCACCACTCAAATTGAAGTCTTAAAAACGATCAAAGAAATTGTTGTTGATAGAAACGTCGCCGCCATTTATGTCACTCATGACCTTGCCGTGGTCGCCCAAATGGCAGACCATTTGATGGTGTTACGTCATGGAAAACTGGTTGAAGTGAACAGTACCGGACAGATTCTTAAGTCACCTCAGCAGGAGTACACGCGCAATTTATTGGGCGCCCGGAGCCGAGATGAAAAAACGCCTACTCAAATTCCAAATCCACAAACCCTACTTAGTATTGACTCGGTGACCGCTGGCTACGGCAAAGGGCCTGATATTTTGCAAGACATCTCGATTTTGGTGGAGCGCGGTCAAACGGTAGCTGTGGTTGGTGAATCTGGGAGTGGAAAAAGCACTTTGGCCAGAGTTATTACCGGACTATTGCCAACACGCTCTGGTGGTGTTAGCTTTCAAGGAGAATTGCTACCAGCCGCGTTAAATCAAAGGCAAAAACAACAACTTCAGAAAGTTCAAATGATTTACCAGCTACCGGATGTTGCTCTTAATCCACGCCAACGCGTGAGGGATGTGATTGGCCGCCCTTTGAGTTTTTATCTTGGATTGAAAGGTAAAGAAAAAGAGAGTCGAATCAAAGAGTTGCTGCGACAGATTGAGCTTCCGGAAAACTTTATAGATCGCTTTCCAGATGAGCTTTCCGGTGGTGAAAAGCAGCGCATTTGCATTGCTCGCGCTCTTGCTGCAGAACCCGAATTGATTATTTGTGATGAGGTTACTTCCGCTCTTGATTCCATTGTAGCCAAAGCGATACTTAACTTACTCCAGCGACTGCAAAATGAGCTTGGATTGACTTATCTTTTCATCAGTCATGACCTTGACACCGTCGCTAGCATTGCTGATCAAGTGGTGGTTCTCTACGCAGGACGAATTGCTGAACAAGGACCCAAGTCTGCTGTTTTTCAACCGCCTTTTCACCCATACACAAGACTTTTACTCTCGTCCGTACCTGAAATGCGCCAAGGCTGGCTGGAGGAAACCTTATCCTCCCGAGAAACTCAGGCTGGCATTGCTAGAGAGGTGAAAATAACCGAGAAAGGATGCCCCTTTGTCGAGCGTTGTCCCGTGTCCATTGAAGATACTTGCGCTCATGCTAGACCTCCCATTCAGACAACAGCTTCCTCCGGACACACTTTTGCTTGCCAACACTCTGCAAAAGTACTATTAGAAGAATCCGAACAGTAATCTTAGGAAAAATTCAGACTGTGCTAGAGACAATCCTCCCTCCCTTTGGATACCTGGGCTTGGCGTCTGTGTCTTGAAGGCTAGCGAAAAACTAACAAGTACCCAACTTAGCCAATTGCCGCAATACCTCACATATTTCACTAAAGCAAGCATTGGCTTTATCGCTTAGGTGCCTAGCTCGCAAATAACAATGCACCAGTCCTTGACCCGCGCTAAGATGATTAACAACCTCAACACCAGCCGCTTTTAGAGCATCAGCATACAGCTCGCAATCATCACGCAATGGATCAATTTCTGCAGGAAACAGGTGAGTGACTGGCAATTGCGCTAAGTCGCTCCCTTGCATAGGCCAATACAGAGGGTCATGAGTAGGTGCCGACCTCTGGCCAACTCTTATGGGCAAATAATATTCCATATCCGCTCGACTCAACAAGGGCGCGAAGGCATGCTCGTTCATTGAAAGTGTATCTACACCCTGTGCTAAGGCTGGGTAAATCAAAACCTGTCCAAGAAGTTGTGAAGAAGTGAATTGACAACGGGCATTAGCAACACAAGCACTCAAGGTGCCACCAGCGCTATCACCGGCCAATATAAGCTGATGACCATCTGCCAATAACCGATCCACCACGACCAAACAATCGTTGATATCATTTGGATAATTGAATTCTGGCGCTAAACGATAATCCACTGCCACCAAATCCACACCACTTTGATGGGCGAGTTCTGCACAAATATCGTCGTGGCTATCCAAGCCACCCACCACAAAACCTCCACCATGGGCATAGACAACTTGAACCTTACTTGCTTGGCGCCCTATTTGATAGCGCCGGATCGGTACTTGGTGGCCATCTGGCGCTTGGACAAAACCATTAGTGACAATAATGCCCTGAGGTCGTGGCACATAAAACTCTTCACACAAGGCATCATACCAGCGCCTTTGGTCATTTGCACTTGACTCAACAGCATCGGCGGGGTAACACTTTAGTGATCTCTGTACAAAGAGCTGCATTTGAGCATCTAATTGACTCAAGCAAAACCCCTAGACACTTTTTCTTGGTATTGTTGTTGATGAACTTGCACGCCATTTTCCAGCGCTTCGAGACTGCCTTCTAGATAGAAATAATCAGCATCGCACGTCACTTCTAAATGAGTATAGACATCAATGTCCCATCCCGGTCTTGATTGATGGGAATGCCAGCGACATTCGCTGTATGCAGAATGGGGGTCGTGGGGTAGAATCGTGTGCTTTTCAGTACAAGATTGAGCCACTGTGAGATTGTGATCTACAAAGGTAAACTCACCAAAATCGTCATCAATCAATGTTGCCACTCCGCCATCGGTAGCATCGGTTTGAGTTATTCGGCTGTGTTTTTCTGGGCGGATTTCTTTGGTTTCACCTACTGGGCAGGCATAGCCTTGGCCTAGATCTCGACTCAATGTTGTACTGCGGTCATGTATTGGCACTGTTAAACAAGCGGTTGCCAAATCCAAGGTTAGCTTCGCCTCTTGCGCAGCAGGCCAAATCAAAGGAAAATAAGCACTCGAGATTGCTAGGCGTAATCTGTGGCCAGTGGGTATTTGATAGCCTGTGTCATCCAATTTAATGCACAGTGACATAGCCTCGTCTGCCACCACGACTTGAGGATTATCCAAACCATCTCGCATTGCAAGGTTGAGAACGCCATAACTAATTCTTTTACTGCTGCCATTGGGGGCTATATCACACAGACGAATAATCATTTGGCCACAGTTCTTATCACTAGTCACTTTCACCCTAAGTTCGCCAGCTCCCAATAAAGACATGGGTGCTGTTAGTGGCTCGGAATCAAAGCACAGGCTATTTGCATCATCTTGCCGCTGATCTGTAGGAAAATCAGGGCCACACCACATCACACAATATTCACCACTTGCTGCCCCCGTGGTTAAAGGACTTTGTACTGACGCCTCACCCGTGGTTTGGGCATCAGTTAAACGACCATCACCACTCAGGTTGAAATCCATTTTCTGATCTTGCAGTGGCCATTGATTGCCCTCAACCCACAGTCCAGGTCGTTGATCATAAGCGGCTTGAGGCGGCACTGAGTCTTGAATGTAGGCAGCAATAGTAGGCTCACTCATAACGCCGTTATTGATGCCTTTGAGCCAATAATCCCACCATCGTTTGGCCTCGGCTAAAAAATCCATCTCTGGCTTTGGTGATGCAAAATTTGGATATTTGTGCGCCCAAGGACCGATGAGGGCTTTCTTTGGACCCGGCAAGCCTTGCATCATCCGTGGGATGGCTACTGAATAGGCATCACCCCAGCCGCCTATACAATAGACTGCAGTTTTAATAGCAGAATAGTCCTCATTAATAGAGCCATGTTTCCAGTAGTCATCTTTATAACTGTGCTCTAACCAGTTTTTTGCTAATAATGGCATGTTTTGCAATCGTTCTAGCCATTTTTCACGCCATGTGCCTGGCAATAAAAGCGGATCGGGTGCTTTGGCCATAATACAAGCCATAGTAGCTGCCCAGCTAAAGTTTTCGGTTAGCAAGGCGCCACCACGATAATGAATGTCATCCGCGTAACGGTCATCGGTGGAGCAAACCGTGACAATGGCTTTTAATGCGTCTGGCGCCATAGCCGCCACTTGTAAAGCATTAAAGCCTCCCCAAGATTTACCCATCATTCCTACCTTGCCAGTGCACCAATCTTGGCCGGCAATCCAAGCAATTATTTCAACGGCGTCATTCAATTCTTGTTGTAAGTATTCGTCAAACATCAAGCCGTCAGATTCGCCACAGCCTCGTATATCAACTCTCACACAAGCATAACCAAAACCAGCCCAATAAGGATGCATTTGTTCATCTCGAATGGCGGTGCCGTCTCGTTTTCGATAGGGAATGTATTCTAAGATCGCGGGCACCGGCTGCTCGGTAGCGTTGATAGGTAGCCATGCACGGGCGGCTAGTCGGGTACCATCCGTAAGGTCAATAAAAAAATGCGTCCACTCTTCGATACTGTGTGTGTAGCTAGGCTTGCTCGACATCGCTCAATACTCCAACGTAGGGTCAAGATGGACCAGTATATCGGACAATTGTGGGGTGAAACAGTTTGATTTACAGGTGTTGTACATCATCAACGTTGGTAAACGGCAAAGTAAAAGTAATCACAAACTGGCAAATCATCACAACTATTAAAGCAAACTGTACTGTCATACTTTAATCATAGATCCAGTTCAAACCAGGTGGGTTGATGATCCGATCCAATTGCCTCATTATCAATCCAGGCACGTTTCACCCTTGAAGCTAAACCAGCACTGACAAAGCCGTAATCAAGGCGGAGCTCATTGTTAGAGTTTTCGGTCATATCAAACCAAGTTACTCCTGAATCCTGTGGATTGCCTGACTGCACCCAAGTATCGACGAGGTGTTGAGCGACAATTCTTGAGCCGTAATAATAATCCGCCTTTCCAACGATGCGGGTGTATTCAGCAGAACCCGGCGTCAAGTTACAATCACCGAGAACAACAAACTCCACTGGCACAAGCACTTCTCGAAGTTCAGAGGCAATTTTAGAGACTTCGGAACCAGATATAGAGCCCCCTTCTCTTGGGGCATCGAATAGCTTGGACAGCATAAAATCTATTTGAGCGATTCTTTCAGTGGCGCTCTGAGGGTTTAAGTGTGTTGAGTAAACACGCAAAGGCCCAGCGGGGAAATCAATAACACCCTCGAGCATACCAAATTGAAAATTTGCTTTGTCGTAGGTGCGCATACGCGGCAATAATAGAAGCCTAGAAGACAAAATAGGCCACTTAGCTAGAAGCATATTTCCGAACTGTGCGCGCTTATTGAACACTCGTCCATTGCCATCACGCTCACTAGCATCCAAATCAACCGGCGGGCCATAAACCCAATAGTAGTCCGGCAGAAGTTCAGCAATTCGTGCTGGCTGATCTGCATCGGGAAATTGGCCGAAGTTTCGGGTCACTTCTTGCAAAGCAATAATATCAGCACCGTGAACCGCTTCAACGATACGCTCAAGCTCATAGTTACCATCCTTTCCAAGGGAATATTGAATATTATAGGTAACCAACTTCATAACATTTCCTTCTCAAAATATTAGTTATTAACCTGCTCATCACTTCGATTTTTTCAGAGTGAGTATACCTCATAATATTTGCTTTTTTTTGGTTATCAATACACTTTCAATAAATAATTTGAAAATTATCGAAATGGCAATAAAACGGCTAATTTTTGACTTAATTTAACAAAATTAAGCTAATAAATAAATACAAATTCTTATAAATACGCAATTTTTGCCTATAAATAACGTTATTTGTTGTTAAATAGCAAAAACAAAGAACCTTGAACAAAAATTTCGAAAAAATTGATTTACACTAATTTATGATAAAAAAAATTGGTCTTATCCCTAAATACCCAAATAAATCGTTTTTGAGTTTCGTGCAAAGTTTAAAAATACTTCACTGTTTATGTCGTTTTCATTTATTGATCCAAAACGGTTTATAATCGCACCTTAACCAACAATTTTTCCTCTTTATGCTCCAACTGCCAAAAAATGTTTGGATATTGTCACTAAGTCTAGCGCTCTTTATGTCACCTAGTGTTTTTATGGTATTTGTTGGTGGCATTATTGGTGACTCACTCACACCGGTCAAAGGCTTATCAACATTGCCAGTTGCTTTGACTGTCGTCGGTACAGTATCCACTATAATCCCTGTTGTTCGACTGATGTCAATGTTTGGTAGAAGCAAAATATTTCTTAGCGTTTGCGCTTATACAATCGTCTTGACAATGGTTGGAATTGCATCCCTAACGATTGGCTCCTTTGTCCTATTTTGCCTTGTAAGTTTTGGATTTGGCGTCACCTTTGCTACCATGTACCAATTTCGCTTTGCTGCCATTGAAAGTGTTGAGGGCGATCAAAGAGCTAGTGCTGCTGCCGTTGTTCTTTTAGGTGGTTTGGCTTCAGCTTATCTCGGAACTGAAGCTGCCACTCTAGGGAAAGATTGGTTTAGTGTGGAATTTGTCGGTTCTTTCTTACTTCTTGCACTTCTATTAGCTGTCGCCTTTGTGCTATTGTTGTTTTTTAAACCAGAAAAGAAATTTAATGCAGAAGAAGATCGGTCAAAACGCAGTCTTTTTGAAATCATGAAACAAAAGGTTTTTATTGTGGCTGCTTCTTCAGCAATTACTGGCTATGTTGTAATGAGTTTCATAATGACGGCCACACCCGTCAGTATGCACGTAATGGATGGTATTTCACTAGAGCAAACCAAGCACGTGATACAGAGCCATGTTGTTGCCATGTTTCTACCTTCATTATTTACTGCATTCATCGTTAAATACCTTGGTATTTCACGAATGATACTTGCTGGTGTCATTATTCTTTTTAGTGCCATTATTGTTGCCTACATTGATCGCTCACTTGGCAATTATTGGATTGCCCTGATATTGCTTGGATTGGGCTGGAACTTCTTATTTATTGGCGGCACAAGCTTATTACCACGCACATACAATGAAAATGAAAAATTCAAAGTGCAATCAATTAACGACTTTCTGGTGTTTGGCTTTCAAGCTTTTGCAGCACTTTCTGCCGGTTGGTTTGTTTTTAATTACAGCTGGGAGTTAACATTATTGTCAGTCATTCCATTATTGGTAGTACAACTCCTGTTCATTTTATGGTGGCTGAGGCGTGATGCTTAATTAGCATAAACCGTAGCGATACAAAATCATTGCTTTTTTTCAGCCTTTAAGTTAAAGTGTCGGTCTTTTCCTGGAGGGGTTAAATTATGCTTAAGATAGAAAAAATTACTGGCGCAATTGGTGCTGAAATTTCAGGAATTGCCCTGAGTTGGGATTTAACTAGCGATGTTTGCGATGAGATCTATGATGCACTGATTAATCACCAGGTTATCTTTTTTAGAGATCAAGATTTATCACCTGAAGCGCATTTGCAACTAGCCAAAAGCTTTGGCGAACCAGAGCCCCCTCACCCTGTTTATCCTCATGTTGAAGACTTCGAAAATATTGTACTACTGAAAAGTGGTGGTGGTGATGTGCCCGATACCAATGACTGGCACAAAGACATGACTTTTAAAGCCAACCCGCCGTTTACCTCAATTCTGCACGCGGTTAATGTACCAGCAGTCGGAGGTGATACACTTTGGTCTAGCACAAGTGCGGCTTATGATAATTTGCCAGATGCATGGAAAACTCATCTAGAGGGGCTTGAGGCGATGCACGATATTGGCACTTTTAGAAACGATTTTTACAAAAAAGGTGGTATTGAAGCGGTCAATAATGCGCTGAAAGATACTGGCTCAGCGGTTCATAAAATTATTGACACACATCCTGTCTCTGGACTAAAGTATCTAAATGTCAATCAGTCCTTTACCCGTAACATTGTTGGCATGATCCAAGGTGAAAGCGATAGAATATTGCACTACTTATACCAGCATATGGCTAAGCCTGAATTCCAAGTGCGCTTTCGTTGGCGTAATAACTCGATCGCTATCTGGGACAACCGCATTACCCATCATTACGCGATTTGTGATTATCTACCGAACATTCGCCACATGCAGCGGATTACTGTTCTAGACGATAAAAGGCTAGCTAAAACAAACTAGAGTTTGTCAAAAGCGACCTCTAAGTCTGCCTTAAGATCTTGTACATTCTCAAGACCAATGTTAAGGCGAATCAAGTCTTTGCCATTGTGGCTCCACTCGCCACCTCGTTTAAACTTGCCGGCAGTGATTAAACTTTTAAAGCCGCCCCAGCTAAAACCGAGACCAAATAGGTTAAGCGAATTGACGAAATTGCCAATTTTCTCAACGCTATAGTTTTGCTTAAAAGTGAAGGCAAAAAGCCCTGCTGCGCCTGTAAAGTCTCTTTTCCATAAATCGTGTTGTGGGTGGGAAGGTAACCCTGGATGTAGAACTTTATCCACCAATTCATGCCTCTCAAGCCATTGTGCGATCTCATAGGCGGATTTTTCATGCGCTTTAAGACGCACTTCTAATGTCCTAAGCCCCCTCAGTGCTAAATAACAATCTTGAGAATGGGTGTAATTTTCCAGATTGTGATAGAAATTGTCGAAAACATCGGCGTATTTTTTATTTACCGTAACAACGCCCATCAATAAATCAGAGTGGCCACAAATATATTTAGTCACCGCATGAATAGACACATCAATACCCAAATCGAGCGGCTTGAGATACAAGGGTGTTGCCCAAGTGTTGTCAATCACAGTAACGATGTTTCTGCCACTTGCTATTTTTGTAATCGCGCGAATATCTTGAATCTCGAAGGTATTAGAACCGGGAGACTCGAGGAAAATCAATTTTGTTTTGTCAGTAATTTGTTCTTCAATCTCGGCGCCGACATTAGAGGCGAGCATGCTGATCTTAACGCCATACTTGTTTGCCAGTACTGTATGGCAAAATCTTGCCGTTGATCCGTAAACATTATCACAGAGCAAAATCTCGTCGCCAGCCTCAGTAAACGCCATTAAAGTGTTAATAATGGCACTAATGCCAGAGGGAAAGGCTTTAGTGGTATAGCCATTTTCAAGTTTACAAAGCGCCTCTTCAAATGCTTTTTGAGTCGTCAGCCCACCAGTGCCATAAGTCACGCCAGAATACTCGCCATTTTGCGCTGCAAGCATATCTGTGTAGTTATCGAATAATACGGTGGAACCGATTTGAACAACAGGATTAATGGTTGTTATTTTCTTGCCACCAAAGCTATCACTATAGTCATGCCATCCGATAATTTCACTGGGCTCACTCATTGTTTTTAAAGGCTTGTATAATGATAGTCATCATAGGGGAAATTTGCAGCCTTGTCTAGTCATTTTCACACGTTATAGACAAATCAACTCAGGAGCTGCGGGGCAATAGATGGCTGCCTTTGACGGCAGTTGAAAAATACCCTCAAGAACACTTTGGTAGTGGTGCAATTGATCTTGGTGTTGTTTTTTAACACGCTCAATAAAATCCTCTTTCGATTCTTCAACTGAAATTGACGCGGTTTTGAAATCGATAATCCACAGAATGCCTCCCTCAACAAATAATCGATCGATAATGACTGACCCCTCTACACTGCCAAATTCTGCCTCGACCTGAGTGCTTTGTCTTTTCTGAAACAACCAGGCGAATGTCGGATCATTTTTGGTGTTGTCCAATAATTTACGGATTTTTTCACTATAGTGTTCGCGCAACTTACTAGGCACACCAAGTTGTAGCAGTCTGGTGTCAATGCTCGTGTCATCGGGCTCAAATATCTCATGCTCTAAATAATAGTGTACAACTGTGCCTAAGACCCCTTGGTAAATTAAGTCAAGATTTTTCGACAAATTAAATGTTTTATCAGCAGTTTGTGAGCCAATGCCCTCGATACTTGGCAAATGCTGGTAACGTTCTAGTTGAGGAGATAAATCGCTCTTAGTATCCACCTCATCAGGCCTCTCAGGTGTGGCCATTGTGTCTTTAACAAAAGGCAAAATAAAATCCAGCAATGTGTTTTTTGCGGCCTTGCCATCCTCATTGACGTGACCTAAAAGGTGAATCTTCTTTTTCGCACGGCTCATCGCAACGTACAATAAGCGCATCATCTCAAAATGATTCTGCTTTTTGTCTATGTATTTAAGATAGCTATAGGTCTGAGAGTCATTCTTTTCAAACGCAGACTTAATCGGTGCTAATAATAAATTTCCATCTAGCAGAGCCTTTAATTGCACCAGGGGTGAGGTATCTGACTTTCCTGCCTTGCCAAGCCCTGGCAAGATGACAACATCAAATTCCAACCCCTTGGCCTGATGAATGGTCATTAGTTTAACTCGTGCTGAATGGCTAGGCGCATATAACTCACCAAGCATTGCTTCTACTTGCTCGATAGCAAGCTTGTCACGCGACTCGCAATGGTGCAAGATAGAGAGAAATTGAGTTTTTATACTGCGTTTTTCTTCATCCAGACATTCATGAGGCAACAACTTATCGAGCGCACCACTAAAACGCTCAACAAAAGAAAAACGGCCATCATTTTCAATAGCTTTTCCGAGAATTCTTTGAATCGGCAGAATGCGACGCACTGCACCATTGCTGAGCACCTCAATAGCTTCTTTGTCATTCAATTGATGATAAATAGTCATCGTATCTGACGCGCTAAGAGTCAACAAGTCTTCAAGTAACAAACCGCACCATGGCGCGCGCAGCAAGGCCAACCAAGCAAGTTTGTCGCCAAGTGAAAGCATAGCTCGAGTCAAACTAAGTAAATCTCGAGTATATAAATGGGATCGTAAAGCAGTCACTTTAATCGCTTCATAGTCAATACCATTTAATTGAAACGCGTTAATAATTTCATTAAGATGGCTTCTCGATCTAACCAAGATTGCTATTTCATCAGAGGTATTTTCAGTAAGTGCTCTTGTAACAATTTCGCATACTTGTGTTGCTTCTTGCTGAGCCATGTTAGATAAAAACGGATAAAAATTTACGGACTTGTCAATCACATGCTCCGAGGATGGCAAAGAGTGAGCATAGTGAATAGCACCCTTTGAAACATTATCTTTATCCGGGAAAATAGCTGAAAAATATCGATTGTTAGACTCAACAATGCTTTTAATTGATCTAAAATTGCAGTTAAGTTGAAGGTATTTTGGTCGAATATCGGCTATCCCGTTATTTTTCACTTCTAGGAAAATCCCCACCTGACTCTCTCTAAATCGATAGATGGATTGCATCGGGTCACCCACAAAAAACAGTGTTTTTCCAGCATCATCTTGCCAATTAGTGATAAGTTTTTCTATTAATGAAAACTGCGCATACGAGGTATCCTGAAACTCGTCAATTAACAAATGGTCGATTTTATAATCCAAGAATAACGCAACATCTGTGACACCCTCCAGATCATCTAATTTTTCTGATGCGCTAAGGCCAACCTCTGCAAAATCAAAAACATTATGGGTTTCAAACAAGAGCTTTAATTGAGCAACCGCTAATTTCAATACTTGGCTTATGCTATGTAGAATCTGATGATCTATCTCAGTGTGATACGGTTCAGGAAGTAGTGTCAACTCAAACAAAGCCTCCCGTAGCTCATCTTCAGAGCTCAACCCTACAAGAGTAGCAACAAAAGCTTGTTTCTGGTCCTTAAGACTTGAATCAAAACCTTGTCTCTTATCAACTGTTTTGCGCCACTGTCCCTTGGATGTTAAACACACACTTGCCAATCCAATCCAGTCATCAAGTGCGTTAATACTAGCACTTGGTAGTTTATTTGTTACCATCTCGTTTTCACTTAGAAGTGAAAAGAATGGCTCATCAAAAAAACTTTTGGCAAGAGCCTGGACATACAGTAAATGTTTGCTGATGATTTTTTGCGCCGTTTTCTCCAACACCTCTATTTCAAGCGCGCCCTTCTGGTAAAGCCTCGGCAGCCATTGCTCACGCTTCGCAAGCATTTGTGTCAACAGTCGATAAAACTTCTCAACATGATTATCCAAATACAACAACACACTGGCAATCTCATCTTGATACTCTGTCTCTTCCAAAAGCTTAAAAGTGTTTTCTGCAGCGCTTTGATAAAATGCCTCATATTCATAACGATCAGCCATTACTCTTGGCGGTATGAGCCTATCAATAGTTGGATACTTTGCTACAATCAAGCTAGACAATGAATCAATAGTGCTGATTTTAATTCTCGAGGGATTGCCCAACAAATTCCAACCTTGTTTTTGAGATTGCACAAGCGCCTTATTGGCCAATTCGAATGTTTTGAGTTTGTGAGGCTCTTTGGCGGGCATCAAGCTGGCGTCCTTCAAATACTGCAAAACACGGTGTTTAAGTTCGTCAGCCGCCTTGTTGGTAAAGGTCATCGCCAAGATGCTTTCAGGCTGTGAAGTATCGCCCAAAAGACTTAAATAACGCTGAGTCAGTAATTCAGTTTTGCCAGATCCTGCTGGCGCTTGAACGATAAAAGATTCGTGAATATTAAGTGCTTGATCTCTTTGTTTTTGGTCATTCACATCGATTCTGGCGCACCCACCCCTAATAAAGACAAGCCATTGACAAGTACTTGCTTACAGGCTTTGATCAATGCTAGTCTGGCTTGTGTCAGTGCATCGTCGTCCACCAAGAAAGGACAGGCGTTGTAGTAGCTATGGAAGTTGGTTGCAAGCTCTCTTAGGTAGTAAGCTAATTGATGGGGTTCATACTGCAATGCTGAAGACTCTATGACAGACTTGTAACGATTAAGCTCTTTTAGTAACGCTTTTTCACTGCCCTCAATAAGCAGGGACAAATCTGCATCACTGCTGTTCACTGTTACACCCTTTTCGCCTGCTTGTCGAAATACTGAGCAAATACGAGCATGTGCATATTGAATATAGAAAACCGGGTTTTCATTGGTTTTTGATTTTGCTAAATCAAGATCAAAATCCATATGCTGTTCTGATTTTCTCAATACATAGAAAAAACGTGCCGCATCGTTACCAACCTCATTACGCAGCTCTTCGAGGGTGACAAACGAGCCGCTACGGGTAGACATTTGAACCTTTTTGCCACCTCGATATAAATTGGCAAACTGCACCAATAATATTTCTAACTTTTCGGGGTCGTGATTAAGTGCGGCAATTGAGGCCTTTACCCTAGCGATATAACCATGGTGATCGGCCCCCCAAATATTGATGACTTTATCGTAACCACGATCAAACTTTTCTAAATGATAGGCAATATCCGAAGCAAAATACGTGTGAATACCATTTTCTCTCACAACCACCCGATCTTTTTCGTCGCCGTAATCTGTAGTCTTAAACCACAGAGCGCCGTCTTTTTCATAGATATGACCGGTTTCTTGCAAAGTTTCCGTGGTGCTTTTTGCGAGGCCATCATCAATCAACGATTGCTCTGAAAACCATTGCTGATAGTCAACGCCAAATTCAGCTAAATCGTCTTTAATGCCACCTAAGATTGAGTTTATTCCAACTCTGAAAACAGCTTGGTATCCTTCACCCAATAAACGCTTGGAGCGCTTAATAATTGCGTCAATATGTGCTTCTTTGTCGCCACCTTCAGCTTCGTCTTTACAAATATCCTCAAACAGCTCATCAGCATTTTTCCGCCAACGCTCGCCGTGCTCAGCAACAACACTTTTGGCGATGTCTTTGATGTACTCACCCTGGTAACCATTATCAGGAAATCTTAAGTCTTCTCCAAAAACCTCTAAATATCGTAGGAAAATACTGACGGTTAGAATATCCATCTGCCTACCGGCATCATTAACATAATATTCGTTGTCCACTGCAAAACCGACAGCTCTCATAAGATTGGCAACCGTTGCCCCATAGGCGGCACTGCGACCGTGGCCAACGTGTAACGGACCCGTTGGATTGGCGGAAACAAATTCGAGTAAGACTCTTTTTCCTTCACCAACATTGGAAAGACCATAGTCTTCAGCAGAAGCTAAAATATCTGTAACCACAGCGCTGTTAGATGCTTCTGATAAAAAGAAATTAATAAAGCCAGGACCCGCAATTTCAGTCTTGTTTACAAGAGACGAATCACCGATTTTGGCAATGATTTTCTCAGCCAACACCTTAGGTGCGCATTTTGCTTGCTTAGCAAGGATTAAAGCAATATTCGTTGCGTAGTCGCCGTGCGTTTTGTCTTTGGTATGATCCAATCGAATTTGAGCTGGTATTTCAGCGATAACACCTTCAGCAAGCAAGGCTTCCAAACTTACAATAAGTAATTGTTGTAACTGTTCTTTCATAATTTCTGTGAAATTGAAAACCGAATAAATATAGTCGACATTTTAGTTTATCTCGAAGCCAAATACTCGAAATGTCCGACTTGGGGATTGAGCCTGATGTGGCTTAATGAGCCTCTTGCCAATTATCAGCAATACCGACATCAACCACCAGTGGAATGTCAAGCTCTACGGCATTTTCCATCATGGAGCGTATCACCTCGGCGTAGTCTTGGGCTTTATCAGAAGGCATTTCAAACACCAATTCATCGTGTACTTGCATCAACATTTTAACGCCGTTGTTTGCCTCATCAATCCAAGCCTGAATGTCAAGCATTGCTTTTTTAATAATATCTGCAGAAGAGCCTTGCATCGGCGCGTTAATTGCCGTTCTAAATGCGCGCTGTTGCAGCATTTTGTTTTTAGCGTTGATTTGCGGCAAGTACAGTCGCCTACCCTCAATCGTCTCCACAAAACCCATCTCTTTGGCCCTTTCTTTGGTGGAATCCATATACTTTAATACACTGGGATAATTATCAAAATAAGCATCAATATAGGCTTTTGCTTCGGTGCGCGATACATCTATTTGTTTGGCTAGGCCAAAAGCACTCATGCCATAGATTAAGCCAAAGTTGATTGCTTTGGCGTTGCGACGCTGATCTTTACTGACTTCTGCCAGTGGCGTGTCAAACATTTGTGAGGCTGTTACGCTATGAACATCGACGTTATTAGCAAACGCTTCTAGTAGATTTTTATCTTTAGAAATATGGGCCATAATCCTCAGTTCGATTTGAGAATAGTCGGCCGCAACAATAACGTTGCCCTCGCTTGCAACAAAAGCACTACGAATGCGCGCACCTTGCTCTGAGCGAATTGGGATGTTTTGTAAATTCGGATGAGATGAGGACAACCTCCCTGTTGCTGTAACTGCTTGATGATACGAAGTATGCAAACGCCCCGTTCGGTTATTGATTTGTTTTGGCAAAGCCTCAAGATAAGTTGAGTTTAACTTAGTCAAAGTGCGATAAGACATGATTAAATCCACCAAGGGATGATCAAGCAATTTAAGCGCTTCTTCGTTGGTAGAAGGCTGACCTTTTGGTGTTTTCTTTTTTGGTTCAAGACCAAGACCCTCTTCACTGAATAGTATTTGCTGAATTTGCTTTGGTGACTCTAAATTAAATTCATTGCCAGCAATTTCAAAAGCTTGTATCTGAATACTGGCCATCTCTGCTTTAATTTGCAATTGTTGGTTGTATAAAGAGGCCACATCAATCAGCGCACCATTGCGCTCAAGTTTAAACATGATTTTTACCAAAGGCAATTCAAGCTTTTGGTAAAGGTTTTTCAGAGTTGGCAGTTTTGCAATTTTTTCCTCTAAGACCTTGTTCAGCTCTTGGGTGACAATCACATCCTCGCAGGCATAAGGCATCGCTTGGTCAAGACTTACTTCGTTAAAGCTGAGTTGCTTTTTGCCTTTGCCAGCCACATCAGAGAAATGTATGGTTGTGTGACCCAAATAAAATTCAGATAAGTCATCCATATTGTGTCTTGTCGCTACCGAATTAAGACAATAAGATTTGACCATAGTGTCATCTTCAATGACGTTTAAATCCACACCAACATTGGCCAAGACATGTGCATCATATTTTAAATTTTGGCCAATTTTTCCTATCTTAGCATTTTCAAGAATTGGCTTCAGTGCTGCCAAAGTACTCTGTCTTGATAGTTGCGCTGGTGCGTCTATGTAATCATGCGCGACCGGCAAATAGTAGCTTTGCTTATCGATTAAAAATACGAAGCCAACAATCTGCGCCTCCATATAATCAAGGCTATTGGTCTCCAAATCGAAAACAAACGATTTACTGGCTAACAATTGGCTCAATAAGTTGTCAAAGTCAACTTGGCTAAGTATCAAATTCTGGGAATACCCTTTTAGCAACTCTTTGTTTTCCTCTACAGCATCCTCGATCTCAATCGACACATTGGACTCAACAACGCTCGGGACTTTAACATCACCCAATTGTCGCAACCACATTGAAAAGCCATATTCTTGATAAAGACTGGCTAATGTTGCTCTGTCTTCGCCGGGCTCATCGGAGAAAATATCAATCGGAATTTCGACATCAAATTTGAGTTGCACTAAAGTGTTTGACAAATCTAGAAGATCAAAAGAGTCGCGCAGCTTTTCACCCACTTTACCGCCCACTTTGTCGGCATTAGCCTTAACCCCTGCAAGATCGTTGTACACATCCAACCATTTGGCAGCCGTTTTTGGTCCGACACTTGGAACGCCCGGGATGTTGTCTGAAGTATCGCCAGTGAGTGCCAATAGATCGGAAACTTGATGTGGCTCCACGCCCATTTTTTCTTTAACTAGAGCACAGTCATAAAGCTTACCCTTCATGTCAAGTTGTTTGACGTTATCACTCACCAATTGAAATAAATCTTTATCCCCGCTTGCAATAATGGTGGCTGTATTTTTTGCATCAGCTTGTGTTGCTAAAGTAGCGATGACATCGTCCGCCTCAACGCCGTCAACACAGAGAAAATGAAAACCCATTGCTCGAATCATTTTGTAGAGAGGTTCGATTTGCACAATTAAGTCATCATCCGCTGGTTTTCGGTGCGCCTTATATTCCGAATAAATCTCATGGCGAAAGTTAGATCCTTTGGCGTCAAAGATCATAATTATTTTTGCATCATTGTATTGCCTCTGCAGATGTTTGATGGCATTGATGACGCCAAACATCGCCCCAGTTGGGAAGCCGTCATCATTGCTTAAATTTTGAGAAAGAGTAGAGAAATACGAGCGGAAAAGAAAAGCCGATCCGTCGACCAATATAAGTTGTTGAGCCATAACAGAATTTTACCAATAATCTTGGCACGCCATTGCATAAAGAGACCTCTGCACAAATCTAAAATGGTTTATGCAGAGGCCTCGTAAACCAATCGTTTGACGCGTTGATAAGCTATAAAATATTAACATGTCAGATGCACTTATCACCGCACAAAATATCAGTCTCAATCATCAAGGTAAAAAAATACTTGATGACGTTAGCTTTAGCCTTAATCCAGGTGAGTTTATTACCCTTATTGGTCCCAATGGTGCCGGCAAGAGCTCTCTAATTAAAGTTCTATTGGGTCTGATTAAACAAGACAGTGGCAAAATTAAGCGCTCAAAGTCAATTCGCCTTGGTTATACACCACAGTTATTTACGCCCAACCCTTTTATTCCAATTTCGGTTGTTGACTTTTTAACGCTCAACCAAAAAGTAGAAAAATCTTTTATCGGCGCAACCGCAGAAACAACTGGAGTTACCTCCCTACTAAACTTACAGCTTAAAGATTTATCGGGCGGTGAATTACAAAAAGTCTTATTGACGCGAGCTCTAATGAATAAACCCAACGTTTTGATCTTGGATGAGCCTGCACAAAATTTAGATGTTGATGGTCAAATGCAACTGTACAAGCTCATTCAAGAAATTCATCAAACTCAAAACTGTGCTGTGCTCATGGTCTCTCATGATCTGCACAGAGTAATGAAAGAATCCACACAAGTGCTCTGTCTATATCATCACATTTGTTGCAAGGGTCACCCTGAAGCAATTCTTAAAGACGAGCAATTTAATGACCTTTTTGCCGATCAAATGGCCGAATTAATGGCAACTTATGAACATCACCACAACCACAACCACGAACATTAAGACTGAGATCTTTGCGACAGCCATGTCAAATTTGCCGAGAGATAAAAATGAATAAAAAATGTGTAAAAATTTAAAATGAATAGCGATGGCTATTGATGAGAATTTTTCTGCACTTTTTAGTATTTTTAGCCTCAGCCCTTCGGGATAAAGGGGTTTTTACATTTTCCTATGTTAAACTTTATTCCCAGACAACAAGTAGGGCTTCTAAAATTATGCCTTGTAAAATGAAAAAAAATTCCACTATCAAATCTGAAATGGCTGTCGTAAGGTCTCAAAACTAAAAGCCCTGTCGCTGATATAATGTATCTTTTTTTTTCTGAGAAAAATTATGAAGGACATCATCGAAGCGGCTTTTGAAGATCGCGCGCATATTACCCCTGATTCAGCGCCTAAAGAGGTTAGAGAAGCAGTCGCAGAAGCGATTCATTTACTCGATTCAGGCAAAGCCAGAGTTGCAGAGCAAAAAGGTGTGGGCGATTGGACGGTTAATGAGTGGCTGAAAAAGGCTGTTTTACTGTCCTTTAGGCTAGAAGACAATGCTGTCATGCAAGCTGGTTACACCCAGTTCTACGACAAAGTTCCTTCAAAATTTGCCAATACAACTGCACAAGAATTTCAAGCAGCAGGCGTACGTGTCGTACCACCTGCCACAGCTAGAAGAGGCTCATATATTGCCTCTGACACTGTTTTAATGCCAAGTTATGTCAATATCGGCGCATATGTTGATTCTGGCACAATGGTCGATACATGGGCTACTGTCGGCTCTTGTGCTCAAATTGGTAAAAACGTTCACCTCTCAGGTGGCGTTGGCATCGGTGGCGTTCTAGAGCCACTACAAGCCAATCCAACAATTATTGAAGACAATTGCTTCATCGGTGCTCGTTCAGAAGTGGTTGAGGGTGTGATTGTTGAAGAAGGCGCTGTGATTTCTATGGGCGTCTATATTGGACAATCTACGAAAATCTTTAACCGTGCAACTGGCGAAGTGACTTATGGTCGTATTCCTGCTGGTTCTGTGGTTGTCTCTGGCAACCTTCCATCTACAGATGGTAGCTACTCACTATATTGTGCAGTGATTGTTAAGCAAGTGGACGCCAAGACAAGGTCTAAAGTGGGTATTAACGAATTGCTTCGCGGTATTTAATAAAAACCCCAGACATTAAAAAAACCCGCCTTTCAGCGGGTTTTTTATTGCGTAACTTTTATGTTATTATCTACGTGTAAAGATGGCGTAGAGTAAGCCAACTGCAACTAAGCCAACCAAATTGGCACCGCCAAGAGCAGTAACTATACTTGTGATATTGCCAACCACATCTCCTGGAAGGAATGCAGCAGTAGTACCAAAGATTACCTGAACAACAACAGCTAATGCGATAAGTGCTACACCTGCTTCTGTTCCTTTCTTTATCCAACCTATTACGTTATCTAACATATTTGTCTCCCCTTAGTTAAAAGACAACCAACATTTATTTGTTGATTGGTGCACTTT
>ERZ813253.115-NODE-115-length-31256-cov-9.148993_pt1 | contig 31256 bp, 31 predicted proteins | sample MGYA00520893_ERZ813253 | MGnify/ENA primary metagenome ERZ813253 (study PRJEB31669, sample SAMD00080414) | marine metagenome | biome: oceanic hadal pelagic zone biome; feature: marine hadalpelagic zone; material: sea water | place: Pacific Ocean:Izu-Bonin Trench...
CGTTTCTCTTTTTTTTTCAAGGATCCCGCGCCCACCGAGATCTACACTCTTTCCCTACACGACGCTCTTCCGATCTCTGCTGTACTTAACAATGCATTAAGAATTGGCCAGTCGGAAACAGCATCTGAACCATCTAGCATGGCTTCAGTTTCTCGATTTGGGCTAGCAACAGATCCACCATCTAAATGATCTCTTCCAATAACAATGGGAGCTTTCAATTCTCCATTTCGAACCATCTCATTGAATGCAACTGCAAGAACATCTCGTTGGCCAAGCCCAACCCAACAAATTCGTGCAGGTAATCCTTGAAATTTAATTTTTTCCTTAGCAGCATCTAGCCAATGGTGAAGATGCGTGTTGTCTGGAATCAATTCCTTAACCTTCTTATCGGTTTTATAAATATCTTCTGGATCCCCTGATAACGCAACCCAACGAAAAGGGCCAATTCCGCGACAAAACAATGGGCGAATATACGCTGGAACAAAACCGGGGAAGTCAAAAGCATTTTCTATACCCTGATCAAATGCAACTTGTCGAATATTATTCCCATAATCGATTGTAGGTATACCTGCGTGGAAAAAATCAAGCATTGCATCAACATGAATAGCAATAGATTTAACAGCCTCTGCTTCCACTAAATCAGGGTCTGAAATGCGACGTTGCTTCCATTCATCTATGGTCCATCCGATAGGTAAATAACCATTAGCTGGATCATGTGCTGAAGTTTGATCAGTTACTGCATCTGGTTGAATACCACTTAGAAAAATTTTTGGGAGAATTTCAGCCGCGTTTCCCAGCAGCCCAACAGATAATGGCTGTTTCTTTTTTACCGACTTATCTATAAGCAATAGGGCCTCGTCAAGATCATAAACAGCCTTATCAAGGTATCCTGTTTCTAAACGTTTTTCGATACGCTCCCTTTCGCATTCAATTGCCAATATTGATGCACCAGCTATAGTAGCCGCTAGTGGTTGCGCGCCTCCCATTCCACCTAAACCCGAAGTAAGAATCCATTTTCCTGATAAATCTCCCTTGTAGTGTTGTCGCCCCATTTCAACGAATGTTTCATACGTTCCTTGAATAACGCCCTGGCTTCCAATATATATCCAAGAACCTGCAGTCATTTGACCAAACATCATAAGTCCCTTTTTATCGAGTTCTCGAAAATGTTCCCAGTTTGCCCAAGCTGGTACCAAATTTGAGTTAGCGATCAAAACTCTTGGGGCATCTGGATGAGTCTTAAATACCCCTACTGGTTTTCCCGACTGAATTAAAAGTGTTTCATCATTTTCGAGCTCTATGAGTTTTTTTACAATTGCATCAAAACAATCCCAATTTCTAGCAGCCTTGCCTATACCACCATAGACTATAAGGTCTTCTGGATTCTCTGCCACATCAGGATCTAGATTATTCATCAACATTCTGAGAGGTGCTTCTGTAAGCCAGCTTTTTGCTTGGATATTCGTTCCAGTTCGGGCTTTAATAATCCGTTTAGTCGCCATAATTCTTGATGTGATTTAGTTTTTTGTAATTCTTTACTGCCTAATTTACTGACTTGAACATCTGAGTAACTTGTTTGGCATAATTATGTCGTGCTAAATCTAAGGCTCTATGTTTACCATCAGTAACATGCCATTCACCATTCACCATTACATTTTGAATAGGTACATTAACACCAGAAAAAATTAAGGCATCAAATAACGTATCTGTGTTGTGTCCTGCAAACATAGGACTTGAATCATCCATTACGATCAAATCTGCCACAGAACCCTCTCCTAAACTACCTATTAAATTATTTCCGGACACATGAGACCCTCCTAGAGAAATATAGTCAAAAAGTGCATTCCCGCTACTTAGATTTAATTTTTTAGAAATATTTCTTTTTCTAGTCAATAAACGTTGTCCATATTCAAGCCAACGTAATTCTTCGAATGGATTAATCGAAATATTGCTATCGGATCCGATAGCAATATTTCCAGAATTTTCTAAATATAATTGTAGGTTAAACAATCCGTCACCTAGATTTGCTTCTGTACTTGGACAAAGACAGACGGTAGCTCCAGATTTTGCTAGTTCAGTTGTCTCTTTTGTATTCATGTGTGTTGCATGAATCAAACACCATTGACGATTAATATCAAAATTATCCAGTAACCAATTTACGGGTGTAGTGTTGTAAACATCAACACATTCTATGGTCTCCATCTCCTGTTCAGCTACATGTATATGCAGAGGTATCTGATCTTTATTGGAAACTACTTCTATTTCACGAAGTGATTCACACGTAACCGTCCTTAAACTATGAGCACCAATACCAATTGAGTGCGGCCAATTTATGTTTTTTTTCACAGAGTCATAATGATCAAAAAACTGATCTAATGATAAAGAAAATCTCTTCTGATGACTGGATAATTCCTCGCCTTTAAATCCTGCTCTTTCATATAGTATCGGTATATAAATTAATCTAATACCACTATCATTTGCCGCCTGCAGCAAGGCTTCGAACATTGGAATACTGAAATCATCATTATCTGTTTTGCAGTGTAAATAATGAAATTCAACTACAGATGTATAACCACTGGCTACCATCTCAACATATGCCTGAGTAGCTATATCAGCCAAATTTTTTGCATCAAGCTTTGAAGTCAATCGGTACATTGAATCGCGCCAAGTCCAAAAATTATCTTGTTTGTTTGAAGCGCTTTTATGCTCCGTATGACCGCTTAAAGCCCTTTGAAATGCATGACTATGCGCATTACAGATACCTGGAACCACCAGGGATGCCATTGTATCGCCATTGAAATACTCAGTATTGTGGTCAATAGACTTTATTAAACCTTTATCAATATTGAGTCGGACATTTTGCTCCCAAATGCCCTCAACATAAGCTTTACGTGCAAAAATAGTCTTCATACTAATATCTAAAATATGTTTGGATATACAGGCTATTACATGCTAATTTCTAAAGCAACTTAGTAACCAGAAAATAGAGGAACTAAAGGTATGAGTGATTTTGATCTTGTTTTTACAAATACCAAAATTGCAACTATGCAACCTAATAAAACACCGTATGGAATTATTGAAAATGCTGCATTAGCTGTAACGAATGGCAAGATTGCTTGGTTTGGACCTGAGAAGGAATTGCCCTCTTCTACAATTAAAGAAAAACGATCTCTGAATGGTGAGTGGATCACTCCTGCTTTGATCGATTGTCATACACATCTTGTCTTTTCTGGAAACCGTGCGACGGAGTTTGAAGAAAGATTACAGGGAAAATCCTATGAGGAAATTGCCTTGGGTGGAGGTGGCATTATGTCAACCGTAAATGCCACTCGCAATGCAAGCTTTTCATCCCTTTTGACTGCTTCTGAAAAACGACTTCAATCCCTAAAAAATGAAGGTGTAGCAACCATTGAAATAAAATCGGGTTATGGTCTCGATCTTGAAACTGAAATACGGATGCTAGAAGTTGCTAGAGCCATAGGCAAGAAAAATAACATATCTGTTACCTTGACATTCCTAGGAGCCCATACAATACCACCTGAGTTTAGTGAGAAAGGGAAATACATCAAATTCCTATGTGATAAAGTTTTACCTGTCCTATACGATCTTAAGCTTGTAGATGCGATAGATGCGTACTGTGAAAAAATAGCATTCTCTGCAGCGGAAATTGAACCTTTATTTGAACATGCAAATTTACTTGAAATACCAATAAAAATTCATGCGGATCAACTAAGTGATTGTAGGGGAGCAGAACTTGCCGCACGATTCGGTGCTCTTTCAGCTGACCATTTAGAATACACAAACACAGCAGGCATAAAAGCTCTAGCGGAAGCAGGAACTGTTGCTGTACTTCTCCCTGGTGCGTTCCTCACACTTGGAGAACAAAAAAAACCACCCATCGAACAGTTCCGGTCTCACAACATACCAATTGCCATTGGATCAGATTGCAATCCAGGAACATCACCACTTTGTTCACTTCGTTATGCTATGAATCTGGCATCCACTCTATTTCAACTAACACCGGAAGAATGTCTTTCTGGTGTTACTAGAGAGGCAGCGAGAGCGCTAAATATGATCGAGACTCGCGGTACTATTGAGGTTGGAAAACAAGCTGATATTGCAGTATGGGATATTGGACATCCAAATGAACTCTCCTATTGGTTAGGTCTTAATCAGCTATCTAGCCTTTATGTAAAAGGGCAGGAAGTATGAAAAATCTCCTCATTGTCTCTTCTAAGTTATGACCTTAGTTTCACTGATGCAAACTCGTTTAACCAAAACATCGTTTTCAAACCAATGCCAAACCCGAGAACGGGCATCGCTTGCTTCATTGATTTGGATCATCTCATAGAAATAACTTTTAGGTATGTCTTGACGGGTCCAATTAAGCATTAGTGTTTTAGAATCTATTTCCCAACAAGACCCTTGTATACGATCAGTATCAAACCATATTCGAGCCTGTTTGCAGGTTGCGTGGAGCTCAAATTGTTCGGTCCTACCATCGTTCCATGTGTAAGTATTTTGTTGATAGTATGGGTATTTTTCCCCACCGGTGATTCTGCATATTAAGTGAGATTTGTGGCGATCAAGAATTTCACCTTGTGCTGAAAAATAAATGTAATCACCCGTCCACTCGCCATTGTGTCGTGCAAGAACTGGCATTACATCACTGAAATTTTTTTGCATGGTCAAGAGAGCTTGCTGGCCTGAATTTTTCCAGAATAAAACCATAAAATAATTCCAGAGAGCACGGTCAATACCCCAAGTGCGGAAAATAATCTGAGGAGCCACTGGGAGAAATCATCTCGCTCTTGGTAATCCATGATATGAAGAGACCATAAAAAGTCCCAAGCACGCCAAAGCTTCGTTCGTATTGCAGCTATTTCCCCGGTCACAGGATCGACATAGACAATACCTTTTTTGGGCTTGGTCACAGTGACTTTATACAACGGCAGATCCCTACCTCTGAATTCCGACCCAGTTTTGGGCTCATTGATTAAAACTGCCTCAGTTGGGCTTAGTTCGGTGCGATCTACAACAATGGACAGCGCCTCTGTAGGGGTAATGTAGGTCATTGGTTGGCCGGTGAGAGCATCAAAAATGAGCTTTTTTTCTGGAGCGTTCTTTTCTACTTGATAAATTAACCTCCCGGCTCGATGTTTTAACAGCACAGTCTCATTGGCCTCTAGATTGACTTTTGCAATGTCAACAATTGCACTAATTGGCACTATGTTTTCCCGAGCCAATTGATTGATATTGATTGAATGGGTTTGGCTTAAATACTGTTCGCCTCTGACGTCAGTGATATCGGGAATTGAAAAAAATAAACCAGAAGCAGTCCACATCAACAGTTGTATGGAGACAATCAATCCAAGCCATCGGTGGGCTTTTCTAAAAAATGTGGTGCTCAAAAATTTCATGTGTCAACCTTCAAGTTTGAGGTAATAAATTGAAATGCATCCTCCACTTGGTCGCTGAGGTGGACAAGATTGAGATCTTCAGGGCTGATGGTGCCAAATTCAACCAATGTTTCAAAATTTATCATTTTGTTCCAAAATTCTTTACCAAATAAAACAATTGGAAGAGGCCTTTCGATCTTTTTTGTCTGAACCAAAGTCAATATTTCAAATAATTCATCAAGAGTCCCAAAACCGCCAGGCATGATAATCAAGGCCTTAGCAAAATAGGCAAACCAGAATTTTCGAGTGAAGAAATAATGAAATTCAAAATGCAGTTCAGGTGTCACATAAGGGTTTGCAACGGATTCGTTTGGCAGAGAAATAGCCAGACCTACATTTTTCCCTCCCGCCTCATGAGCACCCCGGTTAGCTGCCATCATTACACCAGGTCCCGCGCCGGTGCAAACAACAAAGGGTTGCTCCTCGTCATCCAGACCTAGGGACCACTGCGTTAGTCGATTTGTTAATTCAACAGTCTGTTCGTAATAGCTGGTAAGTTTGAGTCTTGGGTCGTTTGGGTTAGCTGCTTTGATTTGCTCTACTTCTTCCGGAGCAGGGGCTCTGGCAGAGCCGAATACAACTATGGTGTTCTGCAATCCTTGGGACAGAAACTGCGCCTTTGGGTGTAAATATTCAGCTAAAATCCGTAAGGTACGCGCATCTGTGCTGTTGAGGAAATCAAGATTCTTGTATGCCTTCTCCGGCTTGTTTAATTCCTTTTTTTCTGTTGTTTCACTCATGCCTTTAATTTTCTCTTATTCTCAAATAGAGGTACAGAGGAAGGGCGCAAGAAAGTCCGATCAATAAATTAACTGCGACCAGACCAAATAATTTAGCATTTAACGCTCTTTGTTCGCTGTAGACAAAGATCCAGAAAGTAATAGAGGTAAGGACCAAATCTAGGGTAAACCCAGCTGCTGGCAGTGTGGTAAATAAAGCTTGAATAAAGGGTGACAAAGACCATCCTTCAGCCTGAATCCAAGGGACAAATTGAGTCATGGGGACAACGGCACCGATAACGGCCAACAGTAAATAAAGCCTACAGATCTGATTCATAATTTTTTCCTCAGGTTACAGTCCAAATTCAAATTATATTTTCAACATTTGTTTGCCAAGATTCTTACCCGTGAATAATCTATTCAATGTCTCTGGGCAGTTCTCAATGCCCTCTTGAATATCTTCCCTGTGCTTTATTTTTCCCTCAAGCAGCCAAGCAGCCAAATGTTCAATAGCCTCATCCGCCCTACTCAGGTAATCAAGGACAAGGAACCCTTCCATACGAGCTCTTTGTACTAAAAGATTAATTATATTCCTGGGTCCTGAAGGCAGTTCCCCAGCCAAATATCCTGAAATGGCTCCACATATGACAATCCTTGCGTTTAAATTGATATGCCAAAGTACCGTTTCAAGTAGTGGTCCACCTACATTGTCAAAATAAACATCGATACCTGAATTCGCAACTTTAGGCAGCTCTTTATGAACATCTGAATTTTTATAATCAATTACATGATCTAGACCACAATCTTCTAACAACCAGGCACATTTTTCTTCGCCTCCGGCAATGCCAATTACATTGCATCCTTTGATTTTAGCTATTTGAGCCACCACTGAACCGGTTGCACCGGCTGCACCTGAGACTAAAACGGTTTCTCCAGCTTTGGGTTTACCAACATCTAAAAGACCATAATAAGCAGTTATTCCAGTGGTTCCGAGAACATTGAGCATCGTTGGAATTGGGAACACATTGGGGATCACTCGGAATGCATTTTCTGCCTTCCCTGTGCTGATGGTATGTGTTTGCCAGCCAACGAGGCCAGTTACTAAATCACCCTCAGTATATTTTGGGTTCTTCGACTCTAATACCGTACCAATGCCTCCAGACCTAACTACTTCACCTATTTGTATAGGGGGCATGTATCCAGGAGCATCCGTTAACCACATCCTTTGCGTTGGATCAACAGAAAGGTAGTTGTTAGCGATAAGAATTTGTCCGTCCTCTAATTCAGGCAAAACTTCTTCTATAAACTCAAAATCGGATTCTTTAACCAAATCTACAGGTCTGGTTTTTAAGATCCATTTTTTATTGGTGATCGACATCATTGCTTCTCCTAAAGATATAAGATTATATAGAATTTGGTGGAGTTAATACCATTGGATTTTATGCATGCTTGCCTTTGTTCCATCCACTTTTTGCTAAATATTTTTCTGCCGATTCAGTTGCCCCGTTTTCAATGCTTGTTGCCATACTGTCGTTCCATCGGTTTAAATAGCCAAATAAAGATACTACAGCTAAAATTTCCACGATTTCTCCATCATCCCAATACCTATGGAGTCGCTGTTGGAGTTCTTCATCAACTGCATTGGGAAGCTGTGATGCAGCCAAGGAAAAATCCAGTGCAGCTCTTTCAGCCTCATTGAACGATTTATGGGTTCTATATTCCCAGATATTATCCAGTTGTTCTTGTTCAGCACCGTATCGCTCTGCGGCTCGGATAGCATGCGCCTGGCAATAATTGCAGCCCGCTGCGTTGCTGCTCACCCAAGCAATGATTCTTTTAAAAGCGGAAGTAACTCTCCCATGGTTGGTCATTACGGCAATGTTTAAGTTTATAAAGGACCGTGCAATTTCAGGTCTTATTTGCATGGTCAACACTGAATTTGGACAAAACCCTAAAGTCTCGTTAAAAAATTCGGCTAATTTGCTAACGTCTGGATTGCTTTCTGGAGAAAGCGGTCTCACTAATGGCATCTAAAATTCCTCATTAAAAGTTGAACGGAAAAATCACTCCTTTACTTGCATTTAACACATTGAAGTAATGGAGATTGCTAATAAATATTATATGATAAGCAATATTCCCACTTTCAATCGGTTTTTATGAACAAAAATAGTCATCCAGAAATCGGAGGGCGGTCCGCTAAAATCGCTCTGGTTTTGCTGGTCATGGTCTATGTTTTCAATTTCATTGACAGACAGATTCTTGCCGTACTCGCAGAAGACATCAAAGCTGATCTAAATATTACCGACAGCGATCTTGGTTTTTTATTTGGTACCGCCTTTGCAGTTTTTTACGCAATCTTTGGCATACCTTTGGGGAGGCTTGCCGATGTCTGGTCAAGAAAAAAAATTATAAGCATTGGCCTTGTTACTTGGAGTATGATGACTGCTCTTTCTGGCACAGCTAAATCTTTCTTCAGCTTGTCCGTTTTTAGAGTCGGAGTGGGCATAGGGGAGTCCAGTGCCAGCCCAGCTTCCTACTCCCTCCTCTCTGATTACTTTCCACCAAAAGTTAGAACCACCATCTTGGCTATTTATTCCAGCGGAGTTTACATAGGTGCGGGAATCGGTATTTTTTTAGGTGGGTGGATAGTTGAATTGTGGAACAGTGCCTATCCCGATCCATCCCTAGCACCATTCGGGCTAAAAGGATGGCAAGCAGCCTTTATGGGAGTGGGAATCCCAGGACTGATATTGGCGTGTTTCACATGGCAAATTAAAGAACCCAAGAGGGGTATGAGTGATGGGATAGAGACTCCAGAGCACCCGCATCCCTTTAAAGAAATGCTGAATGAATTTGTTGGTATTACCCCACTGGCATTGCTGGGCTCCAAGCAATATAAAAAACTCCTTGGCATCAATTTTTTGATTGCCCTGATGATTGCCATAGCCAGCTATTTCTTAATTTTGTGGACAGGGGACATGGTTCAATGGATTGCATTCGGGTTGGGATGTTACGTCGTGACATGTTGGATCCAAGGATTGCAAATTAGGGATTATGCAACCTACTCAATGATTTTCAAGAGCAAGGCTTTGCTCTTTTCTGTTATCGGCTTTCCTTTCCTCGCTTTTATTACTTATTCCATGGCTGCATTCGGTCCGGCATTTTACATGCGAAACTTTGGAGTCAGTGAAGGAGAAGTTGCAACTGTTTTAGGCCTTACTGCTGCTATAGCAGGAATGACAGGAGTTATTCTCGGTGGGATTATCGGAGATAAATTAAGGAAAAAATACATCAATGGCCGCTTTTATGTTGCCTTCCTAGTTATTCTATTGGCTGTACCCTTTAATCTTGGTGTTCTGTACTCAGAAAACCTTTATGCCTCTTACATTTGGAACTTTATTTCTCAATTGATAACACCCATGTGGGTAGGAATTGCGCCAGCCATAGTTGCCGACTTGGTGATGCCAAGAATGAGAGCCATAGCGGGAGCCTTTTATATTTTAATGGTAAGCATGTTAGGTCTTGCCCTAGGGCCGTATTCTGTTGGCCTACTCAGTGACACCTTGATCAGCCAGGGGTACTCCGACGCAGAAGGTTTGAAAACGGCCCTCGCAGCTTCACTGGGAGTGTTGATAATCTCCGCAACTATGCTGCTGTTGGCCTGCCGATATCTGCCAGGTGACGAATCAAGTAAGCTCGAACGGGCAAAACAGTTAGGTGAAGTAATCTAGAAATTATTTATTGAATCACCAACCTCTGGAACTTCATTAAGTCTCCTTATTGCAGGCTATCAATCTCATTAATATAAATAGATTAATAGAAACAATGGAGATGCGATTAGTGAAAAAAATAACCCTTATTTTCTGCATAACCCTAATTGGTATTGGGCTAGCCGATACCACAAAAGCTGATGTCACAAAGGGCAATTGGATCGTGCGTTCTGGCTATACTTTTTTAGTGCCACAGTTGAGCAATGAAAGCTTAATTGAAATTGAGAAATACAGCATGCCTAGTTTGTCTTTCAGCTACTTAGTCACGGACAACTTGGCAATAGAATTTTTGGTAGGCATACCTACTGGTATTGATGTTTATGAGAGGTCTACGGGAACCGTTTCCAAATTGGCAACTTTTACTCCCATTGCCCCCAATGCCACTTTGCAATATTATTTCAAACCCAAAGATGCAAGATTTAGACCTTACATTGGTGCTGGACTCCTTTATTCTACTTTTCACAAAGAAAAAGCCTATGGCATCCTGGAGGGAGCAACTTTTAGTATTGATAAATCTTTAGATCACCTGTATCAAATAGGATTTGATTATGCGCTGAATGAAAAGATCAGTCTTAATCTGGATGTGAGAAAACTCAAAACTTCATCCAGTGCCTTAGCGACCGATCTTGATCGAACAATAATGGGCAACAATGCTCCTCCTCAAATGCGGTTTGCTATGGATATGCAACCAGTCACTGTGAGTCTGAATGTTGCTTGGCTTTTTGACAGTCCAAAGAGAGCCAAGCAAAGACGATTGAAAAATAAGGAAATTCTCGAAGCAATGAAACAACGAAGGGAAAAATTAAAATTAGAAAAAAGACATTTATAAATTTTGCCCTAACGGCTGCCCGTAACTGAATTCTACGAAGTTGCCGTCAGGATCATGGACTCCACAGTAATAGCCTACGGGATAAGGCTCTTCTGTAGGTTCCCATACCAAGATCCCCTCTTCCCGGGCTCGTTCTGCGATTGCATCGACTGACTTACGGCTTTCGAGAGCGAAACCCAGATGAGAAAAATCTTTCTCCGCTTGATCTCGACCTGGGCCGCCTGGCAAAACCACAAGGATGAAATCATTTTCACGGCCCTCTTCAGCCAACCAAACAACCTGGTGATCATGGCTTGTCCGTTGATGCACAACCTGCATCTCACAATAAGACTGATAAAACTCAATACAGGCATCCAGATCCCTGACATGAAGTGCTAAATGTGTCAACGAAGGTTTCAATGTTTCTACCAAACAATTCAATCTTTACAAACAAGTATATAAGTAATTTCCTTGCTCTACAGCAAATGACATCATAATCTACGGACTGCAAGCAAGCCGTTAAATATAGCTATTGTTTACTGAATGGCTTGCCTTAATAAATAACAATCTGCCAAGATATAGAGAACATGAATAACCAAAAGAAAAGTGTCCCATGGGGAAATTCTTTCACGGTTTTGATTGTCCTTGTCATTCTATCAACAGCAACGCTTGCTAAAAAAGCACAGTCAGTGTCGCCTATCATCAAACAGTATTGTGTTCTTTGTCACAACGACATCATCCTACAAGGTGGGATGAGCCTGCAACACTTTGATGCTGACCATCCGGAACTAAATCTGGTTATAGCAGAAAAAATGATCCTCAAATTACGCGCGGGAATGATGCCTCCACAAGAAGCTCCAAGACCGGACAGGGAAACGTTGCAACAACTGGCAAAGTCAATAGAAATAAAACTTGATAGAGCTGCCAGAAAACGCAATGATCCTGGAACCCGACCGTTTCAACGACTCAACCGAGCAGAATACGCGCAACAAATAAAGGATGTTCTTGGACTCACCGTCAACCCAGAAGAATGGTTGCCTGAAGATCAAATCAGTGCAAGTTTTGACAACATAGCTGACGTACAGACTATGTCCCCAACTGCGATTACAGCCTATCTAACCGCAGCGAGTGATATCGCCAGAAGAGCAATTGGTCAGAGTAACGCACCAACTCTGGCAAAGACCTATATCAATTCACCGTCCGTATCACAGCATGAGTGGGAGCCAGTTGAGGGGGCACCATACGGGACCAGAGGTGGAATTAGTGCATTGCACAATTTCCCAGCCAATGGAGAATACATCTTTAAGATGGGATTCATGTCCGGCTGGGGTGAACGTTATCACGACATTGACATCTCTGTAGACGGCGAACGCCTTGCCGTCGTGCAATACGGGGGCGAAATAGATTTTCAAGGACGCAAAAAATTCCCTATGGAAACGAACCCTGTTTTTGTTCGTGCTGGAGAACGACGTACGACCGCTACATTCATCCGACAAATGGAGGGACCGTATGAGGACCTGATCCGACCTAATGACTGGTCACTAACTGGTACTGAAACCAGTTACGGCACGACTTCGCTTCCACACCTGATACGCTTAACCATTGAAGGGCCATATAATCCTACTGGCGTTTCAGAAACCCGGACGAGGAAACAAATTTTTACATGCCGCCCTACCACTGCAGCTGAGGAAGTGCCCTGCGCCCAGAAAATCTTGTCCCAGCTTGCAACTAAAGCATATGGACGAACAGCCTCACAAGACGATATCAAGGCTCTTTTGGATTTTTACTCAATGGGAGCAGAAGACGGTGGTTTTGAAATCGGGGTGCGTACCGCCCTCGAGGCAATCCTGTCCAGTCCTCACTTCTTATTGCGCATGGAGCGTGAACCGAATCAAGTTGCTCCTGGCGATGTTTACACACTTGATGATATGGCACTAGCAAAGCGGCTATCATTCTTTATCTGGGGCACCAATCCAGATGCAGAATTACTTGAACTCGCTAACCGGGGTAAATTATCGAGAAATCGGATACTCAAAGCACAGGTACTACGAATGCTAGTTGATCCCCGTTCTGAGGCACTTGCAACACGATTTGCTTCTTTGTGGTTGCGGCTACAAGATTTAGAAAAAGTAGAACCAGATGCCTTCTGGTTCCCGAATTATAGTCAGCAATTGATGACTGCTATGCGTCGTGAAACCGAACTCTTCTTTTATAACCTGGTGCGCGAAGATCGCAGCATACTAGAGCTCTACAATGCCAATTATAGTTTCATGAACGAACGGCTTGCTCAGCACTATGGAATACCTAACGTCCTCGGTGAAGAATTTCGAAGAGTTGAATACACCAATGACCAACGACATGGAATCCTCGGTCATGGCAGCATCTTGGTGCAAACTTCATTAGGCAACCGAACCTCGCCAGTGTTGAGAGGTAAGTGGGTATTGGAAGTACTACTTGGTGCGCCTCCACCGCCACCACCTCCCGGGATACCAGACCTGGAAGAGACAGTAGGCTCAGAATCTGGAAGGATTTTAACCACTAGAGAACGTCTGGAAATGCATCGTTCAAATCCAGTTTGTGCCGCGTGCCACAGACTCATGGATCCCATTGGTCTGGCATTAGATAATTTCGATGTAACTGGCAAATGGCGTATTCGGGAGAACGACTCACCCCTTGATACCCGAAGCATTTTCTACGATGGAACACCTATAGCTACACCCGCCGATCTTTCACAAAAGCTACTTCAACGACCGATCCCTTTAGTTAGACAGTTTACTCAAAACCTCATGGCTTTTGGACTTGGTCGACGCATTGAAGCAAAAGATCAACCTACAATTCGTAAAATTGTCGCTGCCGCCGAAAAAAATGACTACCGGATGTCTTCTTTTGTCCTGAATGTGGTTATGAGTGATGAATTTAGGAAGAAAAAAGCAATTTTTGATGATGGAAACACACTTGATAATATTGCACATTAATAGTAAAAATTGGAAAGTTTAAGCACACCAAGATGAATTTTATAAGCAGAAAAACGATTCCTCGAAGGCAATTTCTTCAAGCAGCGGGAGCAGGCATTGCCTTGCCATTACTTGACGCGATGACTCCTGCATTTGGTGCTGCTGAGGAATCAAACAAGATTCGCCTTGTTTGTATTGAAGAAGTTCATGGTCTCGCTGGCTGCAATAAACAGGGAGCCGAGAAGTTGCTCTTCGCTCCATCAATCGTTGGGCGTGACTATCAATTGGTAGCAGACAACCCTTTGAAATCTTTGGAACCTTGGCGTGAACATTTCACTATCGTCAGTAATACAGATGCCCGCATGGCAGAACCGATTACTCCTGCTGAGATCGGGGGGGATCATTTTCGTTCGTCAGCCGTATTCTTGACTCATGCACATCCAAAACAAACTCAGGGCTCGGATGTTCATTGTGGTGTTTCATTAGATCAGCTGCATGCACAACGTTTCGGTCAGGATACTATACTGCCTTCATTGCAACTTTGTATCGAACCGACAGATAAGGGTGGTGGTTGCGATTACAACTATTCTTGCTCCTATACCGACTGTATCAGCTGGGCCTCACCAACAACTCCGATGACTATGATCCGTAATCCGCGCACCGCATTCGACATGCTTTTTGGTGCTGGGGGCACAAAAGAAGAGCGAGCAGCCAGACGTAAAACTCAAAGCAGTATTCTTGATTGGGTGCTTACAGAAATCGCTCAGATGAATAGGCAACTGGGCTCTGTTGATCGTAGGCGAATGAACAACTATTTAGACAGTGTGCGTGAAATTGAACGCCGCATTCAAAAAGTCGAAACTGGAAATACCAGTATTGAAGTACGTGTCTTACCTGGAGCTCCTCCCGGTGTTCCAGATTCATTCTCTGAACACATGCATCTTATGTTTGATTTGCAAATACTTGCCTTCCAGACCGACATGACTCGAGTCATATCATTTAAAACAGGCCGTGATGCTTCCAACCGCATTTTTCCTGAAAGTGGCTCGGATCGAGCCTTTCATCCAGCATCCCATCATGGAGACACGGAGAAAGGGGTTTTGGAATTCAACAAGATATGCCAGTACCGGGTGAGTCAAATGGCTTATTTCTTGAAACGACTTGAAGAAACCTATGATGGGGAACAGAGTCTCCTAGACCAGTCGATGATCATCTGGGGTTCACCAATGGGGGATGCCAATCTCCATAATCATCGTCGGTGCCCTTTGGTTGTTTTTGGTGGGGCCAATGGTCAATTGAATGGGGGCAAACACATCAAGGCACCAAGTGGAACTCCCATGGCTAATGCGATGCTGACATTGTTACAAAAACTCGGTCATGATCTGGAAAGTTTTGGTGACAGTACTGGCGAAATGTCACTCTGATCAAGTCATAAAGGCTAAAGCTATGAAGATCATTAAAATCAAGTTGCCAAATATAAAAATTTTTTTCCTTTTGATACCACTTCTATTTACCCAAGCAAATGCGATAGAAAGTCCTGTTGCTGATGCTGCACAGAACGGTGATGTAGCTTTGATTAAGCAACTACTACACGAGGGGGTTGATGTAAATACACCCCAAGGAGATGGCATGACTGCACTTCACTGGGCAGCTGCGAGGGGAGATACCGAATTAACAGAAGTTTTGATCTACGCCGGTACCAATTTTGTGGCTGGAACTAGAATTGGACAATACAAACCACTGCATTTAGCAGCTAGAAAAGGCAACGCAGACATAATAAAAATCTTGCTGGATGCAGGTGTTGATCCAAACATAAAAACCGCTAACTCCGGCTCTACTGCATTACACCTCGCTTCTGCATCCGGCGACATAGAAAGTGTGACTGCTCTGCTTTTAGCAGGAGCACACCCCAACGCAAGGGAGAACGCTTGGGGGCAAACGCCGCTTGTTTTTGCTGCAGCTGTAAACCATATTGGGGTAATGCGTGCGTTGCTTGAAGCAGGCGCTGACCCTACGTTATCGTCGAATACAGTTGATGTTGTACAAATGGAAAAAGCTGATCAAACAGCAGAAAAGAGAATTAACGAAATCATTGCCCAATTCAAAGAAAAGGAAGGCGGGGGCACTGATTGGCTACCGACAGCCAATCAGGTACAAGCAGCAATTGAAGCCGGGCGTCAAATCCAACGCAATTGGTCTGACATTCAAAAAGAGAAGGACAATAGGGAAACTGCTACCGTTGATACCGGAGTAGAAAATCAACAATCAGCTGCAATAAGGCAACCTGATTTGCCAACTGTACTAACCTATAATGCCGACGGTGAACCCGTTTATGAATTGATTTCTGAGACTGAACAGGGAGAAAATCAGTCAAGGCAATCCTATGGTCAGATGGTCAGTAAGTGGGGTGGACTCACGCCACTCTTGCACGCAATAAGACAAGGTCATGAGGAGGCAGTGGATGTTCTTCTCGATATCAATGTTGATATTAATCAACCGTCTGGAGATGGAACCACCCCACTGTTGATGGCTGCAATCAATGGACAGTTTGATCTTGTACCGAAACTCATAGAACGGGGAGCAGATCCAAATATTGTCAGCAATGCTGGGACCTCACCGTTGTTTGCAGTTTTGGAAAGGAAATGGGCACCCAAAGCTTCATACGCACATCCAATCGAGCATCAACAACAGCAAGCAACACATCTTGATGTTATAAGAGCACTGCTTGAAGCTGGCGCAGATCCAAACATTCGGATGAATCAACATCTCTGGTACACCGAATACACATTCTTTGTCATGAGCAGCGGTGGGATTCACTATTCAGGAGCCACGCCATTCTGGCGTGCGACACAGGCTCTCGATCTAGATGCAATGCACCTGTTAAAAGAATATGGAGCCAAACCAGATATACCCAACATCAAGCGACCAAAACGACGCAGGCCAATGGATCAAACAGCTGACCCTGAAGAACCGGTCAAAGAAGAAGTAGATCATTCGGGTTTGCCACCGATTCCGAACGGAGGGCCTTCCCTCTACCCAATCCATCTAGCTGCGGGAGCTGGATATGGTCAGTATTTTGTCGGTACTGCACACCGACATGTTCCAGACAATTGGCTACCGGCAGTCAAATTTTTAGTCGAAGAATGTGGGGCGGATGTTAACTTACGCGACGCCAATGGCTATACAGCATTGCATCATGCGGCATCGCGAGGAGATAATAAAGTCATTACATACCTCCTTGACAAGGGCGCTGATGTCACGGTTGTTAGCCGCAAAGGACAAACAACTGTCGACATGGCAAATGGACCTATCGAGCGTGTAATACCCTATCCAAAAACCATCGATCTATTGGAACAACTCGGCGCCATAAACAATAATAACTGCATGTCTTGCTAGAGTTAGGTTCGTACGGACCTAGCAATAACAAAGTTACTGCTTTGAACTTTGCATAGCCTTACGGATTGCAGTTGCGGTAAATTCAGCACGGAACTCAACCATTTTGCGTCCAAGCTCAATTGTTTTATCAATTGGTGTGATCTCAACGCCATTGATAGATGCAAGCCCAGCATCAACACGCTGATGAAAACGAACCTGCTCGGGATCAGTCACCATCATCATTGCAGTCACCCAAATATCGTCATGGTGGCCATCATTGCTTGTTTCCGTAACTCCAAGGACTTCCTCCGTGAAACGTTCTGTTTCTCCCCAGCCAGGATTGTAGTACTCGGGTATATAGTGAGCCAGGACTCCAGAACCACTCCAGCGTTGGTTCAGCTTTTTAGCAACAATCTCCATGCCTGTTTGATTGCCGCCGCTGTCACCTATGAAAATTATATTCTTAAAACCTGCCTGCTTAAGACTGCTCGCTATATCGTCCAAGAGCATCCGGTAAGTTTCTGCACGAAGGCTGATTGATCCGGGGAAACGCATCGCACCGGACGGAGGTTCAATATTACCTTCCGGTACGAATTTGATGATCGGAGCACACAAGGTATTTCCTAATTTTTTGGCAATTTCCGGACAGGTGGCTTCAAGGATTACATTGTGTTTACCCGTAGAAAGAAAGGGTCCATTTTGCTCGATACCACCGGTTGGTACAACCACTTGGGTGTGTCCACTTGCAATGAGATCGCGAATCTCCATCCAGGTCAATTCATCAGTCCAGAGAGATTTTCCAGCATCAATGGGTCTCGATGATGAAAGCATTTTTTGTAAACGTTGTTCTTGTTCGCTTTTGCTTGGGGCTTGATGAAGGGTATTAAACTCATTTTCTTGTTCAAAAGCATATGCCATTTCTATAATGGATTTGTCATCCCAAGCAGTTGAAATGAATGAGATGCCCACAGGTAAACCATCGACAAGATCAAATGGTATGGTGATATGAGGATACCCCGCCATGGCTGCAAATCCTCCAGTCCCCCAGGATCGCTGATCTTCTATTGCCTTTTCATCACCTCCATCGTAATTAATTAGCCAAGCTGGTCCACGGGTTAGGCCCACCAAAGCGTCAAGGTTGTACTCATTTAAGAGACCATCTATGTAATTTCTTGATTCTCTTGTTGTTAGCTCAACCGAACGCATGTATTTTCCCCTCTGGCCTAAGGTTTCAGCACTTTCGATGAAAATTTCTTGGCCAAAGTGTTTCATCGCTACATCCTTATTCTGATTATTGAATGCAATTAGCTGATTTAAACTTTGTAATTCTGAGTTAGCTTTTCTTAAGTATTTATTGATGCCTTCTCGAAATTCAAACAGTAGAACAAAAAATTCTTCTTCGCCAGGGTACTCTTTGGTTTCAGAGATGGGTAATACTTCGGCGCCTAGTTTTCCAAATATTTTAGTAGCCTTTGCCAATAATTTACTGCCTTCTGTATCTTTAGATCCAGAAGATAACAACCCAATCCTTCTAGACTGAAGTGATAGCTTGTTTAAATTCTGTGTAAATTGAAAATTGAAATCGGTAGGGATTTTACGCGTTGCCCTGTCTTTGGGGTCATAACCAGCAATATACTCAAGGACTCTTGCCGCTTCTTTCACGGTTTTAGCCATTGGCCCTGCTGTATCTTGTGTCTTTGAGATTGGAATAATTCCTGAACGGCTGACCAACCCAACTGTAGGTTTGATGCCAACAACTCCATTCACTGAAGCAGGGCATGAAATGGAACCATTGGTTTCAGTGCCTATTGCCACAGGAACCAACCCTACAGCCACAGCGACTGCTGATCCAGAACTGGAACCACAGGGATTCCTGTTATCACCGTATGGGTTTTGGGTTTGGCCATCAATGCTCGACCAGCCGCTCACCGATTCATAGGACCTGAAATTTGCCCACTCGGAAAGATTGGTTTTCCCGACAACATAGTAGCCCCCCTTTTTGAGTTTTGTTATTAAATAAGCGTCGCTTCGAGGGAAATTATTTTTCAGGGCAATGGATCCTGCTGTGTTGGCCAATCCATGAACGTCAATGTTATCTTTTATGGCTATGGGCATAGGATTTAGATCTTTATCAAGTATGCTGCCAATCCGATTTTCAATATAAGAGTCGTCGGCAACGGAAACAAAGGCATTAAAAACATCTGTGTGTTTTATTTTTGCTACATTTTCCTTGGCAGCTTCAATTTCTTGGTTAATTTCAATGCCCAATATAGGCGTACAAAGCAGTAAACATATGCAAGCGGATATTTTCTTGTGCAGCAACAATTCCTTCAACCTCAAGATTTCACTGAGGTCTTGCTCAATCGAACGTGTTTGCTGCCGATGTCTTTAACTGTTGGGGTTCCCAATAAAGCCATGCCCCTGGTAATTTCATCTTTCAATAGACTCAAAGCCCTTAACACGCCAAATTCCCCGCCTGCTGCAAGTCCAAACAGATAGGCTCTACCGATGGAAACGGCATTGGCACCCAATGCAAGTGCTTTCAAAACATCAGTGCCCCTTCTAATTCCTCCATCCACAATCAGTTCCAAACCATCCCCAACTGCATCTCGAATCTCGGCTACACAGTCAACAGGTGCAGGCGTCGAATCCAGTTGTCTGCCACCATGATTGGAAATCATGACAGCACTGGCCCCAATGTTTTGAGCTTTGATTGCATCCTCTTTGGTCAACAAACCCTTGATAGCAAAAGGTCCGCCCCATTCTTCAATCAGCCATTGTGCATGATCCCAAGTCACATTTGGTATTAGCTGGGTATTAAAATAATCAATCAAGCTAATCACACCTTTACCTATGACGTCCTTTCTTGCCACGACATTGGCAAGCTTAAAATCAGAGTGTAGTAATAATTTTGACGTCCATGTCGGATGCTTCAGAAAATCAATAATGTTGCCATATCGTAATTTCGGAGGCATGGACATACCGTAGAATAGTTCACGCTCTCGATTGCCAGCCGTGGGCACATCAACAGTTAAGCAAAGCGCCTGATAGCCAGCATCCTTACTTCGTTGGACAAATTCTTTGGTGAGGCCTTCGTCTTTGTGAATATATATTTGGAACATTTTTGGCCCATCAATCGCCGCAGAAATTTCTTCAATACTTGATGTTCCTACAGTAGAAAGCGAATAAAGGGTTCCAAATGAATCTGCTACTCTCGCTACTGCCAATTCCTTTTCATGGTGGAACAATCTGTTCATGCCTGTGGGTGATAAAAAGAAAGGCAGGTCTAGTATTTGGCCAAAAATCTCTGTCTCGAGCTTAACCTCCTCCACATCAACCAAATAGTTGGGCAACAACTCATAGCCATTGAAGGCCTGGGTATTTCGAGACAATGTAATTTCATCGTCTGCCCCCCCGTCCATATAATGAAACATGGCATCAGGAAGATTCTTTCTTGCCAAAGCTCTTAAATCTCTGATATTGAGACAATTATTAACTTTCTTTTTACTGTAGGGCATTTTCTTAATTAACGGAAAAAATGTCTAAATCCTCAATAGATTACCTCAGTGAAGCCATTTTCTTATACGCTGGTCTTGATTTGCATTTCTCAATCCAACCCTCAGTCCTGGTGAAGTTTTCCATAGTGATTTTTACGATATCATTGAGAGTAAAAATAGAAACCAAATTAAGATCAGCAATGGTAAAAGTATTTCCCAATACATAATCGTTCTTGCTAAGAATATTTTCCAAAACCCCAATTGGCCTGTTGATTGTTTCGATTGCAGTTTCTTCAGCCTGTGGATCTCTTTTTTCTTCAGGCAGGATGATTCTCTGTAAAAACAATTCAACGAAGGGTGGTTCAATTTCGGTCATTGCCCAAATGCTCCACTGGATCGCAGCAGATTGTTGATTGGAATCAGTTGGCCAGAGCGTTTGGCTGTAGTTTTTAGCTAAATGCAGATTAATTGCCATAGATTCAAATATCATAAACCCGTTGTCGTCAAGAGCTGGTACTTTAAGATTCGGATTGACTTTACCTAAAATGTTCTCTTTTTCAGTATCACTGACGTCTTTCAAATCAAGATTTTCATAAGCAACGCCTATTTCTTCGAGGCACCACAGAACCCTTGATGCCCTTGATCTTGGGGTGCCATATAGTTTTATCATTTGTATTTTTTCCAAAACAAATAGGAGGCTAATCCCAATACGATTAGTATCGTGAAAACAAATCCTACGGCGGTGAGAATATTCTCAACTTTTTCCTCAACAAAGTTTCTTGCAACAGCAACGATGATCCAAATTAGTAGAATCCTGAAAAAATTTATCGCGATTTTATTTTGAACTAAAGATTTAAGATTCATTTTTAGCTTCATTTATAGATTGCAATCATCTCGTCACCTTTGGAATTTCGATAAGCCCTTGCCATACCATCAGTATTGAATTCCATCGAAATATTGCCGTTCTTATCCAAGACGATAACACCGCCTTCAATTCCTATTGCTGTTAATTGACCAATAACTTGTGCCGAAGCTTCTCCAACAGAAAGATTCAAATACTCCATCCTGGCACATATTTCACGGGCCACATTGTAACGAATAAAATATTCCCCATGGCCTGTACCTGAAACTCCACAGACATTGTTTTGTGCCCAGGTGCCGGCACCAATAATGGGTGAATCACCAATCCTACCTGGAAGTTTGTTGCTCCTGCCACCCGTCGATGTTCCGGCTGCAATATTACCCCACATATCAATCGCCAGAGCCCCCACCGTACTATTCTTTTTGGCTTGTTGTTTTCTCACTCTCTTCAATTTATCTTCTGAATAAAAATAGCTTGGATCAACGAGTTCTAGCCTCCCTTGCTCAGCAATTTTCTCAGCACCTGGTCCTGCCATCATCACATGTTCAGTATGTTCCATTATGTACCGTGCGAGTTTTATTGGATTTTTTACTCTTGAAACAGAAGCCACTGCGCCTGCATCTTGATCAATCCCACTCATTATTGAAGCATCCATTTCCTGCTTCTCTTCTGCAGTGTAGACAGAACCGCGACCTGCGTTAAAAACTGGATTGTCCTCAAGTACAACTATTGCAGCTTCGACAGCATCCAAGCTCGACCCGCCGGATTCCAATATAGAAAAGCCAGTGTCGAGCGCTTTTTTTAATCCTGATTTAATAGCATGTTGTTTCTCATCACTCGCTCCTTGACTCCAGCCTGCCCCTCCATGGATCACAATTACTGGGTGCGAAGTAGGTTGTTCAGAAATAGGAGCGTCTTCTGTATTCATTCCAGCAAAACAATTAAATGTAAAAAAGAATGTGGCAATTATAATTTGGTTCTTCATCTAATAACACAAATTAACAAAGACTTAATCAAATTGCATATATGAATTTATAAAAAACCAACCAATGCTTACTAGCAGATGATAGCAGAGTGATGATGCAGGCAAGTATTTCGGGTTGTATGATAATATGAGGGTAGACCAATGGCAGTATTAAAGGGCTATTATCAAAAATTACTCGATGAGGTTGATGTAAAAATCAATGGCACGAGGCCTTGGGATATTGCAATTAAAAACTCCAAGATGTTTAGACGAATCCTATTCAAAGGCTCACTCGGATTGGGTGAATCGTATATGGATGGCTGGTTTGACTGTGAACAACTTGATGTATTTTTTGAGAAGATCTTAAGCAAGGGAATTGACTACAAGGCTGGAAGTATACCAGCATTTTTAGCAATGGTTAGAAGTCGATTAACGAATTTACAGTCCATTTCTCGAGCCTATATGGTGGGAGAAAAACATTACGATATCGGCAATGACCTTTTTTCAGTCATGCTCGATAAACGAATGATTTACACCTGTGGTTATTGGCCAAACGAAGTTGCCAATCTGGAAGAATCTCAAAAAGCAAAGTTGGATCTTGTAGCCAAAAAACTAGATTTAAAACCGGGGATGAAGGTACTTGACATTGGCTGTGGTTGGGGTGGCGCTGCTAAATATTTTGCCAAGACTCACAACGTACGTGTAGTTGGTATTACCATTTCCAAGGAACAAGCCAGTTTAGCTCGGGAGACGTGTGCCGGCTTAGATGTTGATATTCGACTTTCAGATTACCGAGAATTGAATGAAAAATTTGATGCAATATACTCCATCGGGATGTTTGAGGCAGTTGGTTACAAGAATTATAGAAAATATTTCAAAGTTGTTCGCCACTGCTTAAAGAAGGAAGGTATTTTTTTGTTGCACACCATTGGTGTCGACGAATCTACAACTGCGACCGATCCTTGGGTTCAAAAATACATTTTCCCAAACGGGATGATGCCTTCTTCCAGACAAATAACAGGGGCGATTGAAGGACTCTTCAAAATCGATGATTGGCATAATTTTGGTCCCGATTATGACAAGACGATAATGTGTTGGCACAAGAATTTTACCAAACATTACCAATCTCTGAAGCATAATTACGATGAAAGATTTTTTCGTATGTGGACTTACTGGTTATTACTCAGTGCTGCTTCGTTTCGATCACGTTCCAACCATTTATGGCAAATTCTCCTGTCACATCCCGGGTCTAACAATCTCACTAACGCTTTTCGATAAATATATTACTAAACACCGGAAAGAATTTTAGCAACAGCCTTTGAGCATAGGGACGAAGGACACGGCACAGAGCGGTTCCTGATCGTAATCGTTATCTGTTTTTCTGATACGGTAGAGTATTTGTGCGTACTTTTGGCCAATTGGTACGATTAAATTTGCACCAACTTTGAGCTGTTCTATCAGAATATCAGGGACCGATTGGCAAGTTGCGGTTACCATGATCCCATCGAATGGTGCTTCTTCAGGCCAACCCAACCAGCCATCTGCATTCCGGTACATAACATTTTCCAAACCAAAGGATTTATTGATTTTCTTGGCTCTGTTCATAAGGGCACGAATCCTCTCGATGCTATAAACCTTTTCATACAACCTTGCCAGCACTGCTGTTTGATACCCAGAACCGGTGCCTATTTCTAGCACTTTCTGGGTGTTGCCAACTTCTGGATTACTGCCTTCTAGTAATTGTTCGGTCATTAGAGCAACGATATAAGGCTGAGAGATTGTCTGCCCCTTATCGATGGGCAATGGGCGATTCCGGTAAGCTCGATGTATGTTGGATTCGTCTACGTAAAGATGTCTCGGGATTGTATTGATACACTCAAGAACATCAAGATTCTCAATGCCTTGATTTCTTAATACCTGGATGAGCGCTGCTCTTTCAGACTCCATAATAATGACCCAAATTACCTTTGATAAATGAAGGACTTCATTCGGGATTATAGGGCTTGGATCTTGGAAGCCACTTAGGTACATTGCTCATGTAAGTCAGGTATGCGCCCCCATACCGTTTAATTAATCCCTTTTCTTCCACCAACGGAAAATAAACCATGTTGCCGAGAAGAAATAGGGTCGCATAAATAAACAACGGTATAGACAGAAAGAAAAGCGACTCGGAAAACAAAAAAAAGATTACACCGATTAACATCGGATTTCTCACGTAGCGGTATGGACCCTTAATAATCAGATTTTGGACCGGATCCCATGGCGCTGGAGTCCCCCCTCCGCCGTTTTGTATAAAAAGCCGCAGACATTTGATGCTGAGGATTGTGGCAGGTACTCCAATTGCAATGGAAACCCAAGTTGTCCAGTGATAAAGGATTGGAACAGAAAGATCAAAAAAAAGTGCTGGGATTAAAAACATAACATTGACCGGCAATAACAATATCGCTGCAATTACTCTAACCGTAAGAAATTTTTTACCCACCATTTTGATCCATCTATTTATCCTACACCCCAAACATATAATGTATGATTGCACTAAGTCAATCTTTGAAATACTGGAAATCTGAGCGTACACAAAAAATATATTAGACTGCCATGGAATACAGCGCTTTGGGTATTGTCTGTGCACGCATACGCTCTGATAGTGCCGTTGGCAATTGTCACCATGGCCGAAAAGCATTCATTCTTCCTCGGTCAAACAATTCATCGACTTGATTTGCTCTATTACGCCTCGGGCTGTCTTATTTTGGGCAGTCTTTTTGAAATTTTTCAAAATACCAAAGATCACTGGTACATAACCGCTGCGACGGCAAGCGGTAAAGAGTATGGACTGTTTGATGGTCTTTTCACTTTTTTTATCTTAACCGGGCAAGCTCTCATCCTAATTGCATTGATGGGTAATTATGACTGGGTCATATGGCTATCTGTCCTGGCTATAATAGTGACTCCAATTTTTTACATTAAAAAGCTTCTTGTCTTCCTTCCCACCAGCATCATAGGTTTATTGAATACAATAATTGGATTTTATATCTTTTTAGATCCCATTATTTTTCTCCAGTTAGCAACAGTTGCAATGACCATGTATTTCTTCAACATACTCATGAACACAAACGCACAATCCTTCCATGGACTGACCACTTTCTCCGCATCTTCTGGGATTTGGTTTTTGGTTCTTTCCGTTAATAATTCTGCACAGGACCAACAAAGTAGTTGGTTATCTGTGGTGGGTATTATGATTGGTTTATCTCTTATTTTTCTGCTAATCTGGAAGAAGTTAAATCAAATAGGGGAAACAAAGAATTATTTATGAAACTATCTAAAAAACTAAAAAAACTCACAGAAGAATACAACTATTTAAAGACTAAAATTGATCAACTAGAAGAGTTAAGAGAACAAGATCGCAGCGACAATACCTGGCAAGTAATACGAACTTTGAAAAAGGAAAAGCTGCACTACAAAGATCAAATCAACAGAGCAAATCAAGCCATATTAACAAGATAAAGAGTCAGCCATTGCTGGCTCTAATTATCGCTTATCTGGTTGTTCTTGAGCGGAGGAAATCTGTACCAACAAATAGCACTCCTATACAAAAAATGATTACTGGAATGTAGTATTCCGGGTCATCAGCCAGAAATTCTTGATAAACGCCGTTTATCACGGATAGAAAAATCAGTATATAACCCAGATATTTCAAATCATAGCTTCGAATAAATTGGTTCGTATACCAACTAAAGCACAGAAAACCACTAAAACTTTATTCTCAACTTCAAGGTAAATCTGTCTTCCTGCGGATCATCCCAAGTTCCACTAATTATTTTGCTCACACTTACATCATCATCCTCGTAATGCCTGCCTCCTCGGGTATAAACAGCGTAGAAATGAGACAGTGGGCTAATTTCATATTTGTACCTAATTTGGAAGGCCAACTGTCCAAGATCAAATCCGGTAGCTGTTGAATTGGTAGAGTTCAAGTTACCGGCGCTGTCGACCAACCATTCGGCCCCGGTCTCGGTTTCCATCACAACGGTCTGAAATTTAATTCGCAGTTCGTGATTTTCTTTCGGGAACCAAGTAACAGTGGTTCTGATGGAGAAATAATCAAGTGGGTAAGTTCCCACCTTGTTGTCCCCCAGCCAATTGGGCCAATTCTTAACCTTTGCGTTCCCTATCATCATGCTAATTTTTAGCTCATCAGAAGGGTAAAAATTACCCCCCATCATTATGGCGGTTTTACTTGTGGTAAATGAGTAGAATGAAACACTTTCTTTTTCAAACATGGCCCAATAACTCCAACGCTCATTTTGTCTACCGTTGTAGCCAACACTCCACTCCAGACCTTGACCAAATTTAATGAAGGGTGCCAACGCATTGCCTCGGGTCATTAGGTCATCGTTTCCCGATGATGAGTGTTCTACTTCCAATCCGAAGCCAGATGTGTCCTTAAATTTCCAATCAATTTCGAGTTCGGATGTTTGTGACAATTGAAGCCCGTGAGTATCGGTTCTTTTCAAGAAATCAAATCTATACTCACGTTCTAAAAGTTTCGAGTTTTCCGGGAAATTGGTTTGCGTGTACATCGTGCGAGTTTTTAATCCACGTACATTATTGCGGGACTGATAACCCATATCATTGATGTCTAAGTCATCATCAAAACGAAAGAATGAAACCATATGCATCCAATACTGATTGGGATCATAATTCATTTCAAAACGCATTCCGTTCCCACTTTCATCGGTAGTGTCAGAGTGAACCAACAAACTATTTAATGTCAGAAATTCTGTTATTTGATTTTCGTAATCAAAGGCATGGACTGTGGCTCTACGATCCAAAGCATCCCGTTCGACGTGCGTTGCAAGATAACCTATTTTATGTTGATTTAATCTTCTCAAGGCCCTGACAGCATAAAATTCTCGGCCTGCACTAAATGTTTCATCCCCCTCGAAGGCAGCAAAGAAACCAAAATCTGTGTGTTCTCCAAATTGGCTGTACTTTAAAGCCGTGTCAATGCCATTGCTTGCTTCCTGTCCATTCTCACAAGATTCTTGCAAAGCATCAGAACCACCATTTGCAGCTGAAAAATCTGTGCAATTATAATCAGGAGAGGCTCCGATTCGACGGGTATTGATGAGATGATAAGCATTACCGTGGGAAATGTTAAACAACCCCTGATTCTCGGCAAAAAATGGCCTTCTATCTGAAAAGAAGGTCTCAACTGGGGAAAAATTTATCACCACTTCATCGCTTTCAACCTGACCAAAGTCAGGGTTTACAGTCATATTCAACTCCCGACCATTACCCAGCGCCCAAAACAGATCCAATCCTGCCTGGTATTGAGCAGAATCTTGCAAATTATCGTAGGAACTCACCGCATAAGGGAAAACATCAAATTTTGTCGACTCGTATTGATCGACTTTGATCGGATGAAAGAGGGAGAGAAATTTTTTGCGTTCGTAATTAATTCCAGGAAACCCTATCACTTTTCCCTCCTGCATCATTTGTCGAGAAAAATAAACGCCGATGTTCCTCTTGCTTTCTTGCACTGACATCATTGGAACCACAGTCCAGGGGAGAAAAAACTCCGAATACCAATGGGTTTCTGATTCGGATGTCTTCACTTCCCAATCCCCATCCCAATCTCTGTCCATCTGGCTCTCATTGCTGATTGAGCCATCGCTCATGGAGCCGCCTAGAGAGACACCAAAAAAATAGCCGATGTTGGCTTTGCCATCAAAATCAATAGAGAGGAAATTTCGGTCGGAATCAGACCACATTGAATCACGCTCTTGTTTCCTTCTGTATCGTGTATCCCATGGCTGTTCGTTGATAAACCCAAAATAAATTCCTTTTTCATCAGTTAGCACCAACACCTCAGTCGGATGCGTTGTTTCCTTCAAACTGAAAGGGTTTGTTTCAACAAAGTTTTCAAATCGCTGTGCTTGTTTCCATTCGTTTTCATCCAAACGTCCATCGACAGTGATTTCAGCGCTGACATAGGCTGAAAATATTGCATTGGATAGGCAAACTATTAACAAAGTTTTAGCTGTTGAAAGGTATTTATTCACAACCCGGCACTCCGCAATATTGAAATCAGTCAAGTAGTCTCTAGTTTTTGGGCCAATCAGAAAAAGGGAAAGGCTTGGTATCTGATTGGTAGGTCACAAAAGCAACGACTTCAGCGATATAATCTTTGAATTCAGAGGAGAATTGACACAACCGATTGTTCGGTTCCCCAGAGATCAGATCAAAGAGAAATTGCAGGAATACAATAAAACAAAGAAGAAACCGACACACCCCAAAAGCAAACATGAACAAAAGAACAAAGAGCCCTTTTATCAATCGATCCTTGACTGGATAGGCTGCTTCCATTAATTACTCAGTGGACTCAGAAGGAACTTCAGTTACCTCCTCGTTGACTTTGATCTCTATCTTAACCTTCCCAGATTTACCAGAAATGCCCTTAACAGCTTCGCTCACCGCTTCGGTGATAGTCTTGGCTATATCTTCAGTGGAATCGTTGAGCGCATCGGAATCCAGTTGAATATTCACGTCGATATCAAGTTCATGGATGGATTCTGCTACCGCTGCAGCGACTTCATCCCAATCGACTGCATCCATTTCCTCTTTTAATTTTTCCAATGTTGCTTTTACATCAACCTTGACATCGTGTTCACCAGAATCCATTTTGATGATGAATATCTTTTTGGATGAATGATGGTCCGCTTCTTGATCGTTTGATTTCCCAAGGTGTTTAATGACAACATGTTTGTTGCCATCTTGGACATCCATTAGAACATCATCGCTGAACAAGGCCATATCCTTGGTTCCGTCTTTTGCTTTCTTGATTTTTTTAATGATTATGCGTTTGTTGCCATCTTGGACATTCATGTGTAAATCATCACTCACCCAGACCATATCCTGGGTTCCGTTGATTCTATGAAGTTTGTGTTGACCGCTTAAAAGAATCGCGCCTCCGATCAAACCGCCGATAATCAAGGCGCCTACTATTGTCTTTTTCATAACTTTACTCCTTTACTTTTTAATAATATTTTTTATTCACTTGATGTACATAGGCAGCGGTTACACTGACAATTCCAACCAGTAAATAGAGATATAATTCCTCAATTGGGAAATGCATGTTACCAATAAAAATAGCAATAATTGTATCTTTTAAAACAATTCCAGTTGCAATCCCTGTCACAAAAATACTGCCATTAAAAATATATCTAGAAAATTTTTCCCTTGTTGAAATTCTTTTCAGAACTTTGTCTGTAAAGGCAGTTCTGTAGGTTGCTGGATTTGTTTCTTGAAAAAGCGTTGCCAGCTTCTTTTTAAAATCATTATTGTCCACCTATATCCACTCCTAGATTGTGTCTTAATTTTTCCATGCCTCTTTTTATATGTGACTTCACAGTCCCCAAGGGCAAGCCAAGCCAATTGGCAATGTCCTGATGGCTCATGTCGTAAGAAAAATTCAAAACAACTGCGGTACGCTCCCCCAGTTGCAACGATTGGAGCGCTTGATTTAACCGGTTTTGTTCAGATCCAGTTAAGCCAATCCAATTCTCTTGATAAGAAGGTTCAGTAAACAATTTAGCAAAAACTTTTTTTACGGTATTAATCGATCGGTATTCAGATCTCACCAGATTGTGAGCAATTTTCATAAGCCAGTTTTGAAAGGAATTGCGATGGCTGTACTTATCAAGATTGTCGAAAGCCTTGATAAAAGTATCCTGAGAAATATCATCGGTCAAATCCCAGTTGTTGGTTAGCCTGTAGATAAAGAGTCTTAAGTTGCTCTGATAGCGATCAATTAGTATGCCAAACGCGTTCATATCTCTGTTGTTTTTTACCCGTTCAATTAATTGTTCTTCGTGCTCCACAACCGGTCTTTATACACTATTATTGTGGGCATAAATATGTATTTATTGTGAAGTCTTATCATTTATTTTGTTATTAAGTTTCCTGTTTTTTGAGAGAAATATAAATGTACTCCCAAGCACAGAGAGGAACAAGCCAATGCCAATTAGATCGTTAATCCCTTTTGTAAATCCAAAAGCCACGAAACCTAAACCAACTCCGATCAGAATCACGCCTCTTCTAAGATCTACCTGAGCTTGATTTTCAGGAGGTTTTCGCTTATCTAAAAGCTTATCAACAACCTCAGGAGTGAGCTCCTGACCTTGATCCAATGCTTTTTGGATGGTTTCGTTGGCAAGTTTTTTTCCTTTGTGATTGAAATAAAATATTATGCTCACAATTAAGAACGGTAATAAAATAGCCGCAAGCGGTATTAATAATGCAATATCACTATTTCCCATCATTTTTCTCCCTTAATTTTCCTCAAAGATTTTCATCGGGATGGTACCTCCATTCTGATGAATAGCATTTAACATATCAGCAACGGTGATGCGTGTTGCTAATGTTTCAGTCATTTGGTTGCCCACGTAAATGATCGATAAGGTAATCATCAACCCCACTATAAATGCATGAATAATTGTTCTTCTCATAAAATGAACTCTCCTTGACTAACAGCCCCGATTAATGCCGGCTCCAGTACTTTTTTTAACCAAGACTTTTGCAGAGTCATTTACTTGGATTGAAGCACCAGTTGAAAGATCTCCTATGACCTCTTCAACTTGACACAACTCAGCAAATGCACCAGTGGATAACTCGATATTAGCCTTTTTGATATTTAGTTTTTTGTTAGTACGAATTGTGGCACCTGTTGATAAATTTAAATGCAGTTCATCGGCAGATAAAACTTCTGCAACACTGAGTCTTGCTCCGGTTGAAAGGTTAATGTTTAAGTGCTTAGTCTGGCCTCCTTTGACAGTCAAATGACCGCCAG
>ERZ813253.116-NODE-116-length-31158-cov-4.076891_pt1 | contig 31158 bp, 21 predicted proteins | sample MGYA00520893_ERZ813253 | MGnify/ENA primary metagenome ERZ813253 (study PRJEB31669, sample SAMD00080414) | marine metagenome | biome: oceanic hadal pelagic zone biome; feature: marine hadalpelagic zone; material: sea water | place: Pacific Ocean:Izu-Bonin Trench...
CTGACGACACCCTGTGCGGAACAGTGATCTTCTCACCGACGGTCGAGCCTTCCCGCGAACTTGGAGGCAGGTTCACCTGTGGCAAGGGGACCTTGCTTCAACGACTCGCCCCCGTACTGGAATTCACTGTGTACGTGCAAGGGAGTCCGGTCTCCTTGACTCAGTTCCTCCAGCAGGACCTGAGTCCACTAGGGGAGGGTGCTTGGGTTGTGTTCGTAGGAGAACCCTCGTTCGAGTTCCCAGAGGATCGCGAGATCCACGAGGCGCTTCGCCGGGTGGCTCAACTCAAGCGTGATGCTGAAGCCGCTCATGAGCGCGAGCTCTCGGCTGCGTTCGAGCGACTCGCCGCTGCTGATGACGGAACCTGTGCCCGTGTCAGTTTGCCTTCTATCCACGGACGCCTTGAGTTGGAACTTACCCGACAGGTGTTCATGGAAATCCCGGAAGTGCGTCAAGACGACTGGTGGGTATTCGTGGATGACCTTCTGGTGTCCCCCGATAAGTTCGCTGATATCGAGTGGGGGGCCGCCACGATTCTCGTGATGATGCCCATGGTTGGTGGTTTCTAAGCCGCTTCACCCCACCGCTCAACGATGTCAAGTCAGAACACTGCCCGAAGGCACCCCACTTGTATTGCTGTAACGCGTGCGAGGGCCTTCCAAATATTTCCTTTATATTGAGTCAAGCGATTCGTCTGATCATTGACGTCAGCCAACAACCGCGCCTGTTCGAGATGGCGGGGGAGGATCTGCCAATTTTCATCGTTTATATGTTTATATAGCGTCAAAAGGATGCTGCCTGATGCCGCAAGGCAGGAGTGATGTAGAAGATGTCTGAGATTCGAGCAACAGTCGAGATCGCCGACGCTTCTGGGCACACCAAGCTTGAGCTCACACGAGCTGAGTTCGAGCGGGATGTCGTCGAGCAGAACCCCAACGCTTGGGTATTCGTGGGTAACCAGCTGGTGCAGCCGGCTGAACTCAACGATGTCCAGTGGGGAGCCGACACAATCAGGGTGCTGCCACAGATGTTGGGTGGTTTCTGAGTCGCGTCAAGCGGCCACCCGCTCGGCCGGGGTCTTCGGGCCCCGGTCGGGCACACAATCCTAGGCACGTCGAAGCATGCCGATTCTCTCATATAGGGCGGACCAGTCGGCGGGCTGCTTGGAGTGCTGTAACGATGGTCCGCGGTTCTGCGCAACTCCAGCGGCAGATGTGGAAGCGGCCCAAGGACAGCATGCCCGCTGACTATCGTCGCGAGCGAATGACCCGCTGGCGCCACGAGCAGGTCTGCACGCGAATCGACAAGCCGACCCGCCTCGACGCCGCCCGGAGCCTGGGATACAAGGCGAAGCAGGGCGTCGTCGTCGTGCGCACGCGCGTTCGTCGCGGAGGGCTGCGCAAGGGCAAGATCCACATGAAGCGCAAGCCGTCCAAGGCCGGCATCAAGAAGATCACGATGGCGAAGTCCATCCAGCGCATCGCCGAAGAGCGGGTAGCGCGCAAGTACCCCAACCTCGAGGTGCTCAACTCCTACTGGGTGGGAGAAGATGGCAAGCACAAGTTCTACGAGGTCATCCTGGTCGACCCGTCACACCCCTGCATCAAAGTCGACCCCCAGCTCAACTTCCTCGGCAACAGCCGTCATCGCGGCCGCGTCCACCGCGGCAAGACCAGCGCCGGCAAGCGTGGTCGTGGCCTGCGCAACAAGGGCAAGGGCGCCGAGAAGCTGCGCCCGAGCCTGGCGACACACCAGCGCCGCGGCAAGTGATTCCGCACCATCTCCGTCTGTGCGAGGATGCCTTCGATTCGTGCTGTCCGTGGAACACTCGATGCCGAAGGTTGATTCGGCGCGCCGTGCACGTGTGACCCGATGACCGAGGCGCTCATCTCCTCGCTGCGCGGCCTGCCGGTGTACCTGCCCGACGGACGCAGGCTCGGACAGGTGCATGACGCGATCGTTGAAGTCGACCACTGGAGCGCATCGCACCTGTTCGTGATCGACTGCGACCAGCGACTCGTCGAGGACGGCATCCATGTGGCGATTCCGTGGCATTGGGTGCGCGCGGTGTCGGAGGTGGTGCTTCTGCGCTGGTTTCCCCCGACACCGATTCCGGCGTCTCCCCTGAACCCTTGATGAGGAGGCGGCCCCTCCCACGCAGTGAACAGGAGGAGCGTGGATGCTGGAGTTGCATGTTCTAGGGACTTCGTCAGCGAGGTTCGCACACGGGAGAGCCGTGTCCGGTTCTGTCGTCAACACCCCCGGGGGGACGCTGTTGGTGGACTGCGGAGAAGGGATGCAGCAGCGGCTCATCGACCATAACCGTCAACTCAAGTCATCCGGGCTCCAAAGCCGCACTCGCATCGCCAAAGTGCGTGCCATACTGCTCACGCACGGTCACCTCGACCACTGCTGGGGACTGCTTCCGTTGCTGCAGACGATGGCGCTCGACGGTCGCAAGGACCCGCTGCTCGTGATGGGCCCGACCACCGTTGATGCGCTCACATGGGCGCGCGAGCATCCCGGTGTTCCTCCGAGCGAGGAGAGCGGAGTGTCTTCCACTGACCTGGCGATCCTGTTCCAGCAGTGGCAGGCTCTCGGAAGCAAGGATGAGTCGTTCGGATTCGAACTCGACTGGCATCTGTTCACGCTCGACGATGACATGCCCGCTCCCGCCCCGGTGCAGCCCATAGAGGAGGTCATCCTGACGGTCGTGCCGACCCAGCACGGGATTCCCGCCTGTGGCTGGCAGGTGACGCAGCCGACCCGCGAAGGACGATTCGATCGGGACCGAGCGTATGAACTCCGCCTGAAGCGGGGTCATATCAGCCGCTTGGCACGCGGCGAAGACATCGTTCATGACGGACAGGAGTTGGCGGCCGTCGACTTCCGCGGACCGCCGCGCCCACCACGTTCGCTGTTGATCAGCGGGGACACCGTTGGCGGAATTCCTGCGTTCGCCGGCCTCGAGATCGCCCCCGATGTGCTGCTGCACGAGGCGACCTTCGCCAATGAACTGCAGGAGAAGGCGACCCGCTACAATCACTCGACGGCCGCGGATGCGGCTGGTCACGCCAGCGCCTGCGGTGCGCACGTGCTGGCACTCACGCACTACAGTTCGCGCATCGATGATACCAACGTGCTCATCGACGACGCTTCAGGCGCCTTGACGGGTCCGACGGTCGTGCATGCGTGCGCTGACGGAGAATTGTTCCTCATCGGCGGCGATGACGTCCTTCCAGAGGTCGAGGTGCTCTCTGCTGCTGGCGGCTGGGAGCCGACGAGAATCACTTGAATCACGCTTGTCGACCTCCATCCATGGGTTACACACGCCATTCAGCGGCCCGCACCCGTAGGGTGAACACTTGAAGAGGAGAGCAACCACCCCGCCGAACGATGCTCCACTCACGGGCGCTGCTCGTTCTGCTCGTTCTGCTCATCTCCAGCACCGCACCGGTCGTATTCCAAGACGGTCAGCAGATGACCAGCGACCTGGACCCCACCTCTCCTGACCACGGAGCTGCCGGACGCGTCCTCTCCTGTCAGATGGTCGACATCTCGACCCTGCCGCCGACGGTGACCTTGTCCAATCAGACCTGCATGTCGATCAACCTAGGGGTGCTCATCCCGGGCACAGTGGTTGCATTCGACATCGACATCTACCCCGCACCGATCGACTTCCTCGTGTTCAAGGGTGGCCAACTGCCCGCCTACCTCAACGAGCAGACATACCGGCAGCCCGGGTTCTGGGAGCAGAACACATCGTTGGAGTCACTCTCAGGGAATGGCACCCAGTGGCATTGGCAGGTGCCAAGCGATGTCACGCAGACCATCTGGTACGTCGTGCTCGACCACATGGCGCACCCCGGCGACAACGGCAACGGCGCCCAGGGTGGCGCGGACACGAACGTCACGCTGTCGATCACCTTCCCCTCCGCTCCGTATTGGACGGTGCTTGACTCACTCCAGTCGTTGGCTCCTGATTCCAGACGTCAGTTGCTCGGCCCGGAGACGTTGACGCTCGATGAGGGCACACTGGTGTCGATCAAGGCTCTTCCCCTGCGAGGAGACCCGGACGTGTTCATCATGACCGAGGTGCAGCGCAACAACTACCTCATGAACGCCGGCGGGAATTTCTGGATCGATGGCACAGAACTGCTGAGCATAACCAGCGAGGTGGCGAGGTCGTGGACGGTCCTCAGCGAGTATGCAGGACAGCCGCTCTACATGTTCATCGACAACAAGGCCGGACCCTTCGGAGGCGGGGATGGCAGCACGGAGGCACGCGCCACCGTGATCATCGAGTTACTCCCAGTCATGGCCGCTCAGATATCCGCCAGCGTCAACCTCGCTGACGAAGTCGACGTCGGCCAGACGATCGTGCTCGATGTGACTATGACTCCCAATCTGTCGGACCAGGTCGACCTGACGCTCACGGACTGGGGTTTCGACGGCGGTGACGCGGATTCGACCAGCGGCGCCACGATCGAGGTCTTCTGGTCCGCTCCCGGGAACCGGACAGTCACCGCCACCGTGAACGGTGCGGACGGCCGCAATGACACAGGGCAGGTGACTGTGTTTGTGCAGGACCTGACGAATCCATCAGCGTCGATCCTCGGTGGGTCCTCGGTGCTCTCCCGCGATGTCAACTCCAACTTCTCGATCATCTCCACCTCAACGGACAACTGGATGATCAAGCGGGAGGATTGGCGGGTCGATGGCGCGCTGGTGCGGTCGTTCTACCAAGGTGGTTCCACGTTCAGCCACTCGATCAACTCCACCGGCAACCACACCATCGAATTGACAGTCACAGATGGTGCCGACCGCATCGCCGCGGCGAGCGTGATCGTTCAGGTCCGCGATGGGACCGCTCCCATCGTCACACCGATCACAGGTCCTACCAGTGCAACCGTTGGCGAGGTGGTCACCTTCAGCGCGAGCGCGACCGATGCCGAATCGAGCGGGTTGACCTACACGTGGGATTTCGACAAGCGCAGCGATGCCGATGGTGATGGGTTCGATGCCAACGACGTGCAGGCGGAAGGAAATACGGTCAATTGGACGTTCACTGAATCAGGCGCGATCTGGGTGGTCGTCACCGTGCATAACGATGGGGGCTTGAACAAGTCGGTCGACCACCTCATCGAGGTCGAGGGAGTCGTCACGACGCAGACCGGCGGCACTGTTCCCTTCGCTGCCAAGATCGGTGTCGCGCTGATCATCTTCGTGCTGCTCGGAGCAGGCGGCTGGTTCCTGTTGAACCGGCGTCAGACGGAGCTTGAGGAAGCGGCGTTGGCCGCGCAGCATGCTGCCGCGCAGGAGGAGGAGGAGGCTGTTCCGGAACCGACAGACGTCGAGCAGATCGCGATGTTCGACACCCGCAGCGTGGCGTTGACGGGCAGAGCAGGAGCGGCGGCGGAGATCGCAGCACTCGCCGGCGTGGACCCAGGAGCAGGCCAGATGCTCTCCGACGATGCCCTCAGCGCATTGTCCGACATGACCGATGAACCGGTTGCTGCCGCACCGGTGGAGGAACATGACCCGATTCTCGACGACCTCGACTTCCTGCGCACGCGCGACGACGAGAAGGAGAAGCCAGAGGCAGAGCCAGCCACCACCACCCCCCCGGTGACCGAGTCCGAGCCAGCGAAGAAGGCGAGCGCAGGAGCAGTGCAGTTGCCAGACAGCATCACGATCGCCAGCCCACCACCAGCCGATGCGCAGCCGGTGACCGCGGCTGAACCCGCACCCGAAGTTCAGGCGAGCACGCCGACTGTGAGAACGGCGTGCCCGGCGTGCAACCAGCAGTTCGCGGTTGAGATGCCACCGGAACTCTCCGAGGCGATGGTCGCCTGCCCGAAGTGCGAGCAGCGCATCAAACTCCAGCGCTGAACCCTTGGCCCTCGCACGTGCGCGTACGATGCGCCAACGGCGCATCCCACCAAACCCTCTAAGCGGGATGGACACACGATTCCCGTTGTGAAGCGAGATTCTCCCCGGCTGCTGCTCGCAGGTCCAACTCGGCGAAGACTACGCCCGGCCACCCTGCTGGCTCTGATGTTCCTGCTGCCGATCATCGCTCCGATGACCACTGTCTCCGCCCAGCTGCAGTTCCGCGCGGATGATTTCGGCATCCTTTCCAAACTTGACGAGGTGCTGAATGAGCGGGAAGCGCGCATCGACGACATCCTCGTCATCACCGAGGCGAACCAGGCGCTGGACAGGGTGCGCCTCGAGGTGCGCGAATCGGATTCCGGCGACCCGCTCGCCCGGCTCGACAGTGCGCTTGCGGGAGTGACGATGCAGCCGACCGCCGCGCCGCCCGTGATGCATCCTGCACCCTACGACATGATGCTCAACCCCGACAACCATCCCGAAGAATGGGCGGGCAACATGTGGGGAACGCTGCTCACCGTTGACAACTTCATCGTCTGGGTGCACTACAGGTCGCGAGCAGAACCGCCGGTGGAATACGACGCTTACGAGGAGATCGATTACGCTGAGAGCTCGTTCATACTCGGATTGCTCGGTCTGGCCAGCGGGAATGACCCCCTTCTGCATGAAGTGGATGTGGATGGAGATGGCAACCCGGACGTGCGCGTCGGCTTGACCGTGGCCGTCGATGAGCAGGACGGCTGGGGGCTGGAGGGCAACCCCCCGACCGTGCTCTGGGCGGAACCGGCGATCGAGTTCACCGTTGTGGCCATCGACCCGAGTGACTCGTTGTGGCCAGCCCTCGAGTTGCTCGAAGTGACCCTGATGAAGCAGTTCGCCTACTCCCTGACACCACTCTCCGAAGGAGAGAGCTACGTCTGGGTGATCGACTCTCGGTTCACGATGACCCCCGAGGATTTCTCGTTCGAGGTCGGCCTCGAACGCTTGTGGTTCGACATCGCCGGCGCTGGCGCCTCCTTCCTCGCAGCGATAATCGGCGGTCTTCCGGTGTTCGGGAATCCGGACGAGAGCGACATCCGCATCGCCGCCATCGCCGCTCCGTACGCCATCCACATCGATAACGTGGGGCAGACGGACTGTCCAGCGCACTACGACCCTGAAACCGAGCACGACCTTCCGTCGCACCTGCATCCGTGCACCGTCGCCGTCGGCTTCGGATACATCCACTTCCAGGAGCCTGACAACGCCGGTGACCGTCCAATTGAGGAGATCGCCTACATCGATCTGGCCATCCACCCGGTGGAAGGGTCGGTCGTGCTGCCCGAGGTGATAGATATCGTGCTGCGCAACGACAAGTTGCTGACCACGGGGATGGGCATCGATGGCGAGGGTGGTCTCGACACCATCGAGTACTACGCCGATGAGCGCTGCGACCTGCACCTGCACTTCCATGAGGACCGCTCGAACCAGTCGGAATCTCCGGGTGAGCCGTACGGGAACATCACCGATTCACTCGGATGGCTGAGAGGAATGCCCTCCGGCACGCTCTCTGAGGAGGAGATTCGCCGTGTGTTCCGCCTGGTGGGCAGCGAATCGAGTTCGGTGCTCCCCGGGCAGATGCCGACCCGGCTGTCCGCCATCCTGGCGATCAAGAACTTCACCCGCGACCAGTCGCCCAACGCCGACGACGACACTCTCCCCGTGAATCCGTCCGAGGCCCCGAACACTCTGATCGTGTTCCGGGCGACTGAATCGATCACCGAGATCGACTATGTCTCCTGGTTCATGCGCTCAGGGGCTCCGGAGGACCATCGCCGCCTGCGCATCCATGGCCAGGACCTACCGACCGCGCTGGTGCTCTATGGGACGTTCGAGTTGTCCGGGGGCAGCGATGCCGCAGAGGTGTTCGAGGGTGATCAAGGCGACCCGCTGTCGGCACTGCTCGATGCGACCATCCTGAACCTCGTCGACGTGTTCCTCGATGTGGGCGCCATCGTGAACAGCATCCCGGAGTCGATCGTCGGGATCATCGGTGGAGATGGGAGTGGAACCGGGACCGGCGGCGAGCTGCACATCGTGATGTTCGACGACATCTCCGCGAGTCGCCAGCCGATGGCTGTGGGGCGGTTGCGGCTGGAGCTCGGTTCGGGTGCGCACCCGGTGGGCACCGGTCCGCACATCGTGATGAGCACCGACCTGAACCTGACCTACGTCGAGGGCAGACATGGGCAGATGGACCCGCTTGTACCCGTTGCCATCAGCATCGAGCACCACGGGCTGATAGCGGTGCACGTGATCGATGATGAAGCAGCCGACTCACAGCAGTTCTCGCTGCAGACACTGGGTGGAGATCCACTCAAGTTGCTCTACATCGAGCATCGTGGTGGTGCGCTCGCCGACGCTGGATTCCAGATGATTGAGATCTCCGAGCAGCCAGCGTCGCTCGACCTGCTGATCGAAGACACATCGGCGACCTGGCGCGCTGACAGACCGATTTCTGAGATCCTGTATGCCGGCCGCAACGGCACGCAGCGCCAAGCCGTCCTGCTCAAGGGACTGCCAGCGAATTTCAGCATGAGCATCAGCGGCGATTTCTCGTGGGTCGGCGAACAACCCCTCACCTCGGTGTCCGTGCAGATGGGCAACGCCAGCAACCCGCGCACGATGGATGGCGACCACTTCCTGTTCTGGCAGGATGTCGACACGGCCGAGGCGTCGCTGTCCGCCCGCCTCACCGGCCTGTCGGAGGTGGGCTGGGCCGCTCCGGTGATTCCCGGAGCCGAAGGCCGAGATGGCATGCCCACGGCCACGCTAGTCACTTCCGGAACCCAATCGCTGCTGCTCGCGCTCCGCGATGAGACGGAATGGGATGATCCGACCAAGGGGGTGAACGGCGACATCCTCATCGAACCGTTGCCGGCGGTGCTCGAACTGGCGATCCCGAGCGACGAGGATTCCGAGAGCGGCCTCGTGATCCCGAATTTCTCCACTGAGAGCGGCCTCGCCGGCCTCGGATTCTTCCTCGGAGGATTCTCCGACCTCGGACAGAGCATCAACGACATGCTCGGCGGAATCGCAACGAGCATCTCGGGTGGTGACGACGATGTCGACCACTTCTCGGCGGGCGTGACGTTCAATGCGAACGCCCCCTTCTCGCTCACGCTCGATGTGAGTCAAGGCAGCATGCAGCTGGATGAACCGAGTTGGGTGCACGGGCTCTCGATGTCCGCCGGAGAGGTGGACAACCGCACTGCCTTCCATCTGCGCGCCTGGCTGCCCGACCTGCCCCCTGTGGTGAGCATCTTCGTCAGTTACGAGAACCAGACGGTGCGCGATGTCTGGGACTTCGAGGTCGACTTGGAACAATGGGTCCCTCGGCGCAGCGAGTTCATCTTCGACATCCATGGACTCGAGGGCAGGGATGTGGAGGTCATCGCCCTCGGTCTGACCCCCGGCACGGCAACCGACCTGCACATGGTGACCCAACTGGAGATCGAGACCGGGCAGACGATTCCGACCACCACGATCGTGTCGCGCTACGAGATGTCCCACCGGCTGGACTCGGTATACGCGATGATGCTGGACCGCAACTCAGGCACACGCTCCGAGGTGCTGCTCACCGACATTCCGCGCATCGTCGACGTCAACGCCGCGCTCGGACGCCGCGTGACGCTGTCGCTGTCAGTGCCGGAGGACCAGCAGCGGGATGGCATGGGTGTGGGGTCGGTGTTCATGCAGCAACTGGTTCACTCGGAAGGTGAATGGTGGCCGCTGACCGTGTTCATCAACGATGTTCCCGGAGTCATGGAACTCGATGTCGAGCCGTCGAGCCGCTTCGACATCACCCAGGACCTCTCCTTCCAGGGCATGCCTACTCTCACCTATTCCTCATCCGGTGACGGGATGGACCTGTTCATCTCCGGCGCTGGCCGGGCGATCAACTCGCGTGGCGACATGCTTCTGCTGGCTGAGAACCTGGCTTCACACGCCACCATCCAGCCGACCGACGACTTCGGCCTCTCCATATCGTCGTCGGGTGATGGTGTGGGTCGGCTCTACGTACGCCAGACGAACGTGCCGGTGACACCGGGCGTGTGGATGCAGCAGATGGAGGCGGTGGGCGAGAATCTCCAGAGTGCCACGGTGAAGGTGCACACCATCGCCGGCCTCTACCCGGTGATCGAGGTGGGAGACGTGCGCGGCGGGCGAATCGCGGCCACCGCCAGCCTGCAGGTGGACGCCTTCGGAACGACGCTCGAAGCGCGCGGCGTGCTCATCGATGCCCAGACCACCTCGTACATCCCATCCGCTTCCACGCTCGGGGTCAACGGTCTCACCGGTGACCTGAGCCTGCTGAACGCGGTGCCGGGATTCGAGGGCTCATCCACGCACTGGCTGTTCGCTGAACCACTCTCGAGCGCGGTGCTCACCGTGTTGGCGACGATAACCTAGGAGATGTGACGGTGGACGATGAAGAGCCAGAAGGCATGTACTCCCTCGTCGGTTCGCCCGACGACCCGCAACTCTCTGAGGAGGAGTTGTCCGACGAGGACAGGGATGTGGATATCGGCGAGCGCTCGTTCACCGAGGAAGAGGTTGAACTGGCCCATGAAACCCTGGAGAAGGTGCGCGAGGTCACTCGTCGAGTGACCACGATCATCTCCCCTGCGAACGTGGTCGTCGCCTCGCTCTTCATGGCGTTCCTGTTGTTCAGCACCTTCGCACTCGTCTTCTGGGCGGTACCCAGGGACGCGATCACCGTGGACGTCGTCTACATGCAGTCGGGACCGGGACAGGTCGTGCTCGTCGAGGTGCACAACCTGGGAACGAAACCGATCTCGGATGTCACCATCGAGGTGAAGTTCACGCAACTCGACGGAGAGGTGCTCAACTCGACGCGGTTCCACAGGTCGGAGATCCCGGCGCACACGTCGGTGGCGGGGGACGACCTGGAACTGTTGATCGAGGGCGTGACCGTGTGGGCGAACTACCACATACTCGTGACGCTTGAATACGACTACTACGGCGGCAGCGGCGAGTTCGAGAGTTGGAACCACACAGTCGGTGATTGGACCACTGAGACATTCAAGGACAAGGCGGACCGGCACTGGTTCTGACCGGTTACGATGGGTGCTCCTCGCGCACGTGACCCGCGACGCGTGCTGGCCGCTATGCGGCCAGCAGACCCGAACTGATATAGAGGCTGCAAGAAGCCAGCCGCTCTAGGGAATGGAATGAACGGCCGTTTCGCCTGCTTCGTGATGCTGCTTCCCCTGCTGCTCGCCATCTGGGCACCGCTCGGTGAGTTGAGCGCAAGCGTGGATGCTGACGATGAGGTCGTGGATGCAGGGCCGCGCATCGAGTGGGTGAACATCGAGCCGGATCCGAACAGCATCCGCGGCATCGAGCCGACCAGTTTCAGCGAAGGGAGCGAGCGGGTAAGATTGACGCAGGCCGACACCCGGCTGGGCACATATGGCATCGCTGGTCTGGAACTGGATCGTGGCATTCCCGCGGCTTTCAGCGCTGAGCGCAGCGACCTGCGCCTCGTGCTCATCGACGGTGAGGTCGGCCTGTGGCCCGCTCAGGAAGCGCTCTCGACGATTCCGGGTCTGATGATCCGCGCTTACATCCCGCCGTCAGGATTCCTGGTTCAAGGAGACGCGTTCACCCTCTCCCCGCTTGCCTCGCTCTCTCCGGTGGTCGCCGTTCATCCTGTGCCCTCCGCCATGCTCGTGGAGGACGAACTTCTCGATCTCTACTCCGAGGCCTTCGCTCCGGTGACCGACTCGGTCGAGGTGCGACTGGAGGGCTGGCGCCATCTGGAGTCCGGCGTGCCGGTCGAGGAATTCGACATCGGGGCGGTCACACACTCGACCGGACAACTCGCTGGAGAACTGCTCGATGCCGTGGAGACCATCGATGCCGGGCGCCACCAAGGCGCTCTCTCTCTCGCCGATCTTCCGCTCGCTGCATTCGACCCGTCGATCTCGTGGATCCGCCTGCCGCCCGTGTTCGCCATCCACAACGACCAGGCTCGAACCCACATGCGCATTCCCGACGTGGTGAATGCATTCGCCACCACGCTGAACGGCAGCGGCGAGATCATCGCGGTGGCCGATTCGGGCATCGACCAGGACCATGGCGACATGGACAATCGCATAGTGGCGGCAGTCTCTGTGGTGAATGGCGACTCATCAAGCGAGGACACCCACAGCGGACACGGCACCCACGTGGCGTGCACCGTGCTCGGGGACGGCTCACGTGGCGGCTATGCAGGGGTGGCACCGGGGGCGGAACTCTACTTCCAGGCGATGGAGCGGGACTCGGATGGCCAGTTCTACTCGCCGAGCATGAACTATCTCATCAACGCCGCCTACAACAACGGCGCCCTGACGCACACCAATTCCTGGGGCTCGCAGACCAACTACGGTGAGTACACGACCGACTCCGAGGATGTCGACGACCGCGTGAACTACTACGACCAGTACTGGTCCTATGACGGAATGACGGTGCTGTTCTCGGCTGGAAACGACGGCAGCAACGGCGACACCATCTCCCCGCCGGCCACCGCCAAGAACCAGCTGGCCGTCGCCAACCACCACAACCGCGGCGGCGGCGCTCCCGACTCGCTCGCCACGACGAGCAGCCGCGGGCCGGTCGATGACGGTCGCCTCAAACCAGATGTCACAGCACCAGGGTCCTGGGTACGCTCCTGCCGCTCGCAGGATGCCACCGACATCTCGGGGGCATCGTGGTCGAGCCAATGGTATCTGGAATACTCGGGAACTTCGATGGCAGCACCGAATACGGCGGGAGCGTCAGCACTCATCCGTCAATACCTGAAGGAGGTGGCGGGTAGGCCGGAGCCACAGGGTGCGCTGGTGCGCGGCTTGATCATCCTCGGTGCAGAGGACATGGGCACTCGGGACATCCCCAACATGAACGAAGGCTGGGGCCGAGTCAACCTCGCGAATTCTCTGGTCCCTGGGCAGAACACCGGGATCTACGTCGATGACCGCAACTACCTGAGAAGCGGGAACAGCCGCGATTACACTTTCAACATCTCAGAATCGTGGAAACCGTTCAAGGTCGTGCTCTCCTGGTCCGACTACCGCGGCAACCGTTGGGCCTCCACCCAGTTGCAGAACGACCTCGACCTCACTGTGACCGCCCCCGACGGCACGACCACCTACCTAGGGAACGTGTTCCAGAACGGCCGCTCGTCGACCGGAGGCAGCACGGACACCCTGAACAACATCGAAGTGGTGCTCGTCGACCAGGCGCAGAAGGGCATCTGGACCGTCCACGTCGAGGATGTGCGCCACGGTGGTCAGCGCTCACAGCAGACGTATGCACTGGCGGTGCGTGGAGCAGGCGTCGACGACCTGTCCCCAGACGCTGCATTCGTCCCCAACTCGTTCCAGTTGTCCGATCCGATCCCGCAGGTGAACGAGCAGGTGACCTTCTCGCTGCAGGTCACCAACATGGGCAGCCGCAGGATGGATGATCTGGTAGTGAGAACATCCGCTGGAAGCCAGAACCTCGGCGACGTGACCATCAATCTCGGCCCGGGTGAGATCCGTGGCCTCAACTGGCAGTGGACCCCCACTTCACCAGGTACCAAGGACATCATCATCCAACTAGATCCGACCGACGCATTCTCGGAGGAACTCGACGAGGGCAACAACCTGTTCCTGCTCTCCGTCGGAGTCACCGAACCAGGAGTGCGTCTCGACACCGACACCGACGTGGTGACGCTGACATCGGCGGAGTCGAGCATAACGCAGTGGGACATTCAGTTGAAGAACACCGCTCTGCTGCCGACGAACGCATCCATCTCAGCCACCAAACCGATACGTCTCTCGGATGGCATCCAGTTCGACTGGTACAAGTCATTCTCGCAGACCACGTTCGCGCTCAACGGCTCTGAGGTGTTCCAGGTCGGCCTGACGCTGACGCATCCCGCACCTCCCGAGCCCGGTATCTACCGGTTCACGGTCACGGCCACCGATGAGGACAATGGCATCCAGTACCCACTGCCGCTCACGCTCGAGGTTCCGGTGCTCCCCGACCTGCACTTCACCATACCCTTCTCCGAACTGACGGTCTCCCCAGTGGCCAACACCTCCTTCTCCGTGGATCTCTGGAACGACGGGAACGGTGCTCAGGGGTGGGATCTCGACCTGTTCGCGCCCAATGGCTGGCATTTCGGGTTCGATGACCTCGGCTCGATGCCCGGCGCGCCATCCGCATCGTCAGGATACATCTCGGCAGCCGGCACGCGTACCTTGGCGATCACGGTGGTGCCGCCCTCATCGCATCTCGTGCCGGCGGGGACGCAACTCGTCGGGACGCTCAGGGCGATCTCGCAGATCGATGCCGACTCCGAGTGGTCGCAACAGATATCGTTCGTGGTGGCCACCTACAGGAACGGCTCCCTCGAACTCGAATCCGAGTATGGTCAGTTGCGCTCGGACGGCGTGGCGAACCTGCGCTTCACCGTGACGAACACCGGCAATGACGGAATGACGCTGACCCCCTCGGTGGAACTCCCCGGTGGCTGGTCGGTGACGAACAACCTGCCTGCGGTGGAACTCGCCCCCGGTCAATCCGGGGACGTGGTCGTGGGCATCGCCGGCAACGGGCTTGCGCAGAGCGGTCCAATCCAACTTACTCTCACTAGCGATGACGGCTACCGCATCGAGTGGGAGGGAGTTCTCGACGTGATCGCCATCCCACGGCCGCTGCTGTCGTTCAGCAGCGTGATCATGCCCGATGGCTCCTCGTCGCCAGAACCGCTCGGTGCGGGCGACCATCCGGCGGGAGCGCCCGGAGTGCGCCTCATCTGGTTCATCGAGAACGGTGGCAGCGAAGCGTGGACGCCGTCGGTCTATCTGCGCACCCCGAGCGCGGACTGGATGGCGCAGTGTGACGCGCCCGAGGAGATATCCGCCGGTGGCGGCCAGCTGGTCGAGTGTCTGGTGATGATTCCCACCACCATTCCGGCAGGAGAGCAGCCGCAGCTCACGTTCGAACTATCCGTGGCGGGATTGGAGCTCAACGACACCATCAGCCTGCGCGTCGCCTCCTCGAAGGCGGTCCAGTGGACCGTCAAGACACATTCGGAACTGGTCGTGGGGATTACCACCGAGGTGCGCATCGAGGCGTACAACGCTGGCAACGCGCCGTTGTCGCACCGCATAGCGCTGTCAGGAACCGACGGCTGGCAGGTCAGCCTGACAGGCTCCAGCATGCTCGAACTGCAACCTGGAGAGACGCGCACGCTCGTCCTGCAGGTGACACCCGATGAACCGGAGGAGGGCTACATCCAGGTCTGGCTGCAGGAGGCGGCCGACGTCTTCCAGAACGAGGTGGTCTACTCGGTGTCTGCTGAGGACGACCCGAACCGCGTCGAAACTCCATCCAGCGGCACCTCGGGCCTCATCTGGGCCGGCTTGGTACTGCTGCTCGTCGCGCTGGCCGTGGCATCTGGAGTCCTGGTCAAGATAGCCAGCAGCCCGAAGGATGGCTCGGTCAGGCGATCGCGCCCTCCACCGCCGATGTCCTCGGACCTTCCTCCACCCCCGAGCATGGCCAGCCTCCTACCTGCTGCTCCCGTTACCGGCGACCTGCCTCCGCCGCCGTCCGCAAAAGCCAAGCCCGCCGCCGCTCCACCTGTGGAAGCGTTCGCTGAGGAGAATGACGATTCCGACCGGCACCGCTGCTGGGTCTGCCTTGAATCACTGTCGCATACCGGGTGGCAGGCGTGTCCTGGCTGTGGTGCCCGTTACCATCTGTCTGGCGGCGGATGTGCGGTCGACAGATTGAGCGGCTGTCGCAACTGCGAGCGGGATGTGTCTGAGTTCGTGACGATGGGGTGACGTTGATGGCTGCAATTGAATCGAGACCGGTTCCGCGAGTCCGCATGTTCATAGATATCACTCTCGCTCCGGTCACCATGCGCCTGAGCATGCGCCGCGCGCGTACGGCCGCACTGCTGCTCGTGCTCCTGCTGCTCACCACCTCCAGCCCGCTCGCCTTTGCCGCGGGCGGAAGGGCGCTCGATATCGCGCTGTTCGCCAATCCGATGGCGCAGACCGTCAACCCAGGAGAGAATGGCACCTACACCATCACCGTGACCAACACCGGTGACGACGACATGATCGTCCAGTTGGTCACTCAGGAGGGTCAGGACTGCCAGGGATTCACAAGTACCATTCAGCCGATCACCGGCACCATCGAGGCGGGCAATTCTGAGACCACCGAGTTGAGCGTGCAGGTCGCTTCGGGTGCGGAAGGTGATTGCGAGACCATTGTCACGGGAACAGCCAATTCGGCACCCGGGGAAACACCCTCATCACCGGCACAGGCCGACGTCACCGTGACGACGACTGCGGGCGATGGCTCAGGAAACGCATTGTTCGGCGTTGCTCTCACCTCCGGCTCGACGGACAGGACGTTCGAAGGCAACAACCCCGTGAGGTGGCCGGTGACGGTGGAGAACACCGGACAGCAGAACGAGACGATCTCGCTGGAGATGGTCGACAACAGCACCTGTACCTCATCGCTGAGCGCCGAGGTGGACCCGACTCAGGTCGTACTCGATTCAGAAGATACCGAGGTCGTTCAAGTCGAAGTCACCGTTCCCGATGGCACAGAGGCGGGAGAGCACTGCTTCACGTTGGAGGGTGTCGTCACCAACGACCCGAACCAGCAGGAGCAGGCGAGCGACTCGATACAACTGCGGCTCACCGTCCCCGAGATGCACGAGTGCACAGCGGCGCTCAATGAGGTGTCGATGTCGGTCGACCCAGGAGAGACCCTCAGCAACACCGTGACCTTCACCAACACAGGAAACGCCGACTGGACGATTCGCTTCGATTTTTCCGGGTCACGTAACTGGATTTCGGTCGTGGGAGGGAGTACCCACATACTGCCGTACGTCGATGGCACCGGCACGGTCAGTTTCGACTTCACTGTGTCACCTGACGACTCGATGCCCGCCAATACGGAGATTCCGTTCTCCATCGACGGCTACGACGACCAGAGCAACGTATGCAGTGCTGATCTCACCCTGATTCTCGGTCAGTCGCATGCTGCCGACATCGACTTGCAGTCGACCCGCATCAGCGACGTCGAGCCAGGCACGACGGTCACGACCCAGGTGACTGTGTCAAACCTCGGTAACGGGGCAGAGACCTTCTCGATCGGAACCAGCAACGTGCCAGGCTGGACCGCCAGCTTCGAAACGGGGACGATCACCCTCAATGGACGCCACGACAGCAGCGGAACCAGTGGTTCGCTCACCTTGAGCATCAGCGCCCCGCAGGATGCGTTGGCGACCGACGAGCTGCTGTTCACCGTCAGCGTCTCTTCGTCCGGCGGCAGCACCACCTACGTGAGCGAGGACATCACCGTGACCGTCGCCGCCCACCGTGAGATGTCCGCGAGCATGGTCTCGCTCGAACAGTGGGGATCGACAGGCCAGATCGCCAAGTTCCCCATCGTGATCACCAACGAGGGCAACATCCGCGATCCCTTCCGCCTGTCCGTGTGTGATGACCCGCCCTCCAGCAACCCGAACCTGTGCGCCAGCCCGGTGTGGGATTCCCGCTTCAGTGATTCGGCTGGCTCGGAGATAACCTCGATATCGCTCGACCCAGGCCAGACCGTCACCGTCTGGCTGGACGTGACCATCCAAGGTGAGTTGGAGCGGGACAGCGAGAAGTTCCAGGTGCGCGTACGCAACCAGAACGAAATCAGCGTCGAGGAGCGCTTCGACATCGTCTGCATCGTCTCGAACTTCGACTACCGCATGGCGATCACCCTGCAGGAGCCGGGGGAGATACCCGATCTGCTGGAGGTGTCACTGCCACCCGAAGGTGAGATCACGGTCATCATGTTCATCACCGATGTCGGCAACTCGTCGTTCCCTGAGGATGCGCTCATCACCCTGTCCGGGATGGGAGCCACCGTGGAGACCATCATCACCGTCAACGGCTCTGTGGTCACCGGACCATTCCCTGTGCCGAAAGGCGAGTCGTTGGAAGTCAAGCTGACACTGAAGGTGCTCGAGGGCGTACCGGATGGACAATCCGGCACCATCACCATCTCCGTGGCGAGTACGCGCAACGCCGCAGAGCCATCTGAGGTCAGGGTGCAGCTCACGGTGAACACGGTGCGTGAACTCGAGTTCACCGTCGATGGCCCGGAGAGCATCTCGATCACCTATGGCGAGGTGGCGCGGATGTGGGTGAACGTATCCAACAAGGGCAACGTCGAGCAGAATATCGAGTTGAGCAGCAGCGACCCGCTGCGTGGCTGGTCGATCGAGGTTCTTGAGGAGGAGTTGACGCTTGCTCCGGGTCAGAGCGAATCGGTCGAGGTCATCGTGAAGCCGCCCACTGACCTCACCCAGCCGGACACGTTCACATTCACAGTCTATGCCCAGCCCGAGGGCGATCCCGACCTGCGTCAGCCGATCGACATGCAAGTGACCGCCGTGCCAGCCAAGTCGCTGTTCGGGACGAGTGACTCCATCGGGTTGGCGGCGATGGGCTTGCTGCTGCTGCTGGTCGCTCTGGCACTGGTCACGATGTCAATCTCACGCCGCCCATCGGAGTGACCTTCTCGCGGGAGCGCGCGGTCCTGCGCCGTGCGCGCGCGGCCCCTTGGCCCCCTTCGGGGGCTCAAGGGGTGCTGGATATGCTTATGGAGGCCTTGCAGGTCGAGTGGTTCAGCGAGTCTTCAGACTCCAGGGAGGGCCTCGAACATGGTGGTGGAGAACGTCCCGGGGACCTACCTCGCGGTGGCGTTCATGACGCTCATCGGCATCGGCATGCCGCTGGGTGGATTCCTCACTTCTCGTTTCTTCCGCCCGACGCCGGACCCGAACGATCCGACCAAGCTGCGCTCGATCCTGCTGCCCGGCTACGAGATCGACCATTCGCTCTACCGCAGGGGCCTGTCGACCTACGAATGCGGGACCGAGCCGGTCGGCGAGGCGATGATCGATTTCCACTTCCAGTACTATTGGTACGCCATCATCTTCCTCGTGTTCGACATCGCGTTCATGTTCCTGACGTTCGGGGCACTGCTCGCCATCGACACCCAGCCTGGTGAGCAGGCGTCACTCGATACCGCGCTGGCTGGAATGACAACCGTGGCGGCATTCCTCGCGCTGATGGGACTCGGCGTGTGGTACGCATTCCGCAAGCGAGGCAGGATCTACATCTGAGGTGAATGATATGACTGGAGCCCCCGATCAGAACTACAACGTCTTCAGCAGCCAGGCGCTCGTCGATGTTGTCGGCGACATCACCGACGAGGCGCTGAAAGCAAGTCGCATGAAGCAGTTCATCGGCGTGCTCGGTGGCCGCTTGATGAACTGGGGTCAGCGCAAGTCACTGTTCCCGCTGCATCTGGGCATCAAGTGCTGCGCGCTGGAGATGGCGGCGGCGGGCGGCTCCCGCTTCGACGCCGAGCGCTTCGGCGTGTTCTTTCGCTCCACACCGCGCCAGTGCGACGTCCTGATCGTCAACGGCCCCATCAGCAAGAAGTTCGCCGACCCGCTCGTCCGGCTCTGGGAGCAGATGCCCGAGCCGAAGTGGTGCATCGCCATGGGTGAGTGCGCCATCTCGGGAGGGCCGTACTACCAATCCTACAACATCCTCGAGGGTGTCGAGACGATCATCCCGGTCGATGTCTACATCCCCGGATGCCCGCCCCGACCCGAAGCGCTCATCGACGGTTTCGCCAAGTTGCGCCAGAAGATCATGCGCATCGGAACCAAACCGAGTACGGACAGAGCGGGTGATGCCCCGATCATCGTCGGGGATGACTGAGCAGGAGGCATGTTGGATGGGGATGAAGATCGACATGGAAGCGGCTGAGGTGGCCGCCAACCTCGTCGTCGCACAAGGCCGCTCCCGCTGGGGTGGAACGGGATTGACCATGGAGGTGCAGCACCACGCCGGTGGACGCTTCAAGCGCCCGTACATCCGCATCGACTGCCCGCGCCAGCACTGGCTGGCTGTCGCCAAGTGGCTGCGCTTCGATGCGGGAGTCGATCACTGCTCGATGATCACCGGCATCCACTGGCCCGAGGGTCCCGACGAGCGCAGGTGGGAGGTGGTCATCCACCTGATGCGCATGAACGTCATCGACCCACCCGAGCGCGGCAACTGGGTCGAGCAGGTCGTGCGCGACGCCAGCATCCTGCAGGAGGAGGATGTCCCGCTCGAATTCGAGGTGAGCATCTGCCTTCCCGACACACGCACGCCGAGTGTGCCGTCCGTCCAGCAGGTGTGGGTCGGGGCGGACTGGAACGAGAAGGAGACCTGGGACCTGGTCGGGATCGACTTCGACGGCCATGTCGGAATGCGCCGTGTTCTCCTTCCCCATGATTCGCCGGTGGGCTACCATCCATTGCAGAAGCAGCACAAGCTGCGCTACCACGACTTCGAGGAGATGTACGACGATGCGCAGGGATTCCAGCGTAAGCCGGTCGATGCGGGCAAGATCAAGTGAGGAGGTGTATCGATGGCAGAGATGTGGATCTCGATGGGGCCCCAGCACCCGATGACCCACGGGCTGTGGACGCTGAGGGTGAAGGTCGACGGCGAGACGGTCATCGACACCGAGCCGGACCTCGGTTACATCCACCGCGCCGTCGAGAAGATCGCCGAACTGCGCGACTTCACCAAGTTCACCACCTACTGCGACCGCCTGTGCTACGCCAGCGCCAACACCTGGTCACACGCCTACATCTACGCCGTCGAGAACCTGCTGGAGGTGGAGGTTCCCGAGCGAGCCGAGTACATCCGACTGGTCGCGGTGGAGATCCAGCGCATCGCCAGCCACCTCATGTGGCTGGGCGCCTACTGTCCCGACGTCGGCAACCTGACCGCGTTCGTCTGGTGCCTGCGCGAGCGGGAGATGATGCTCGACCTGCTCCAGGAGCTGGGCGGCAGTCGGCTGCACTACAACTTCCCGCGTGTAGGGGGTGTGAAGCGGGACCTGCCCATCGGCTTCGCGCAGCGCTGCCGTACCAAGATCAACCTGTTCCTGAACAGGATCCAGGAGTACGAGGCGCTGCTCGACGAGAGCACCGTGTTCCTCGTGCGCACCCAGGGTGTCGGATATGCCAAACCCGAGGAGATGGTCAACCATGGGGTCACCGGGCCCAACGTCCGCGCCGGCGGCATCAACTACGACGTTCGCTGGGCGCATCCGTACTCCGTCTACGACGAGGTCGACTGGGAACCGTCGGTCGAGAAGCCGTCCATCAAGGGCGCTGATTGCTACGACCGCTATCGTGTGCGCGTCGAGGAGATGCAGCAGAGCGGGCGCATGGTGTTGGATGCCCTGGACAAGATGCCCGGCGGCGCGGACACGCATCACCAGCATGGCGACGAGGCCATCTTGGCCAAGGCGCCGCTGCGTGCTCCCGAGGGAACATCGGGATTCCACCACTTCGAGGACAGCCGCGGAGAGTCGATGTTCTACATCGTCGGCGGCGGGGAGCAGCGGGGCAAATTCCCCTATCGTAACTCGATACGTTCCCCGATGTTCATCACCATACCGTACGCTTCCAAGTGCATGATCGGCTACAAGGTGGCCGACATCCCGGCGATCATGGGTTCGTTCGACCCGTGCATCGGGGAGACCGACAGGTGAGCGCATGGCTGAAGGTGACTGGTTGGACATTCGCGGATGGGTCGAGGCGTTGTCGTTCGCGGTCGCGGACAACACGGTGGGCATGAGTCGCTTCTGGCGACAGAAAGGGACCACCGCTGACATCCTGACTGAGTTGATCATGGCGGTCGTCGTCTTCGGCCTGATCATGACCACGATGCTCGTTCTGCTGTGGATCGAGCGCAAGTTCTTCGCTCGCATCATGGACAGGCGGGGCGCCACGATGGCGATGCGCAGCCTGTGGGTGGGCGAGGGCGGAGAGCACGTGGACTGGTACGGTCTGCTGCCGTTCGGCACCGGTGCGCCCTTCCGTTGGCTCAACCGCTGGCTGAACAAGGTGGCTGGGAGCGACCACGCGGTCGAGTCGGTGGCCCGCGTGCACGACCGCTCCTACCACGGCGTCTGGTGGATGTTGCCCGGTTTCTTCCAGAACATCGCCGACGCCGTGAAATTCCTGACGAAGGAGTGGATGGTGCCCACGAAGGCGGACAAGTTCGTCTTCGAGGTGGCGCCGTTCATCATCATCTCATCGACCATCATGCTGTTCGCCTTCATCCCGCTCGGCCCGCACGTCTGGTCCGCCAACCCCGACCTGTCGCTGCTGTTCCTGATGGCCATCTTCGGCATCGCCCCGCTGGGGGTGTTCTTCGCTGGTTGGTCGTCGAACAACAAGTACACGCTCATCGGCGGCATCCGCTCGGCCGCCCAGCTCACCGCTTACGAGATCCCACTGCTGGTCACCGTGCTCGCCGTCGCCGTGCTGTCCGGCTCGATGAACATCATCGAGATCGTCGAGTTCCAGATGGTCATGGATGGCTGGAACCTGTTCCTGCTGCCGCTGGGAGCAGCCCTGTTCCTGATCACGATGATCGCCGAGGTCGAGCGCATCCCGTTCGACATGCCCGAGGCCGAGGCGGAGCTGGTCGAGGGCTGGTGGACCGAATACGGCGGGTTGCGCTGGGGTCTGCTGTTCATGGCTGAGTACCTGCGTGCTTACGCGGCCTGCCTGCTGTTCGCCATCTTCTTCCTCGGCGGCTGGGAGCCGTTCGGCGGCAACCTGGTCGCACAGTACACCGCATTCATCCCCGGAATCGCCTGGCTGCTCATCAAGTCCTGGCTGATGTTCGCCGTGTTCGTCTGGGTACGCGCCTCGCTGCACCGGGTGAGGACCGACCAGATCCTCGAGTTCGGCTGGCGCTGGCTGCTACCGCTCTCGCTGGTCAACCTCGGCATCGCGGTCTGGCTCAGGCTGTGGGTGTGGCAGGGTGAAGTCTGGTCACCGCTGGTCCCCGGGATCATCACCGCCATCGCCGTCGCGCTGTTCGTGCTGCTGGCGATCGATGAGGACCCGGAGAGCCTCGGAGGCCGCGAGCGACCCTATTCGGTGCACGTGAAGGCTGGACCGGCCGGGCCTGGCACACACAAGAAGTGAGGAGAGAGAAGCATGGCATACCATCCGCACGCCACCCCCAATTTCCGCAACATGATCGTCCGTCCGATGTGGATGGCGCTCAAGACGGCGCTGCGCACGATTCCGTACATCGGCAGCAGGTCGCGATTCCTCGCCGGCCACAAGGGTGGGGAGAAGTACCACGCACAGCAGGTGGAGATGATCGATGAGTGGACCGCGGAGCGGCTGGGTCCGGACCACCCGAGCGTCGGCAAGATCTACGCGGGCGACCGAGAGACCAGCGATGTGGTGCCGTATCTCGAGCGCCCGCTGACGGTGATGTACCCCTACGAGCGGCTCGAAGAACTGGAACCGTGGCTGTTCGTTCCGGGCAACTACAACGGCCGCATAGGCATCATCTGGGAGACCTGCACCGCCTGCAAGCTGTGCATCCGTGCCTGCCCCAACGGCTGCGTGCACATGACGACCGAGAAGCGCGTGAACGTGCTCGACACCACCGAAGAGGGTGACGAATGGCACGGCTACGGCAGCGAGATCGAGGAAGGCGGGCTGGTGGCGCGCAAGAAGGAGGAGTTCGAGCAGATCGAGGAGGACTACAACCTGGTCCTCGAGCACAACGACGCACCGCAGCAGTACGATTTCGGGGATCTCATCAAACTTGACGGAGATGTGGCGACCGTGCGCTGGGAGACCGGTGGAGTCGATGAGGTTCCATTGGCTGACCTGCAACCGGCGGAGGAGGACATCGTCTCCGGGCGCATCGACAACGGGCGCTGCATGTTCTGCGGACTGTGCATGGAGGCGTGCCCGTTCGAGTCGTTCTTCATGACCAACGAGTACGATGGCATGTCCGGTTACAGCCGTCAGGACCTGTGGATGGACGCTCCGCGCACCCGCGTGCTGCCGGTCGTGCATCAGGAACGGGTCGATGCGGAGCTGGTGAAGCGGGCGAAGCAGGAGCGCGGCAAGCGAGAGAAGAGGGCGGCGAAGGAAGCGAAGGCGAGTGAACGGGCGGAGGCGTGAGAGATGCCCGCCTCTCTGCTCGAAGAGTTCGCATTCGCCCTGCTGGCGCTGCTCGCCATCGCGGGTGCGTTCGGCACCATCTACGCCAAACGGGTCGCCCACTCGATGCTCTACCTCATCTTCTGCTTCTTGGCGGTCGCCGGAGTATTCCTGCTCACAGGCGCTGAACTGCTCGCAGCCATCCAGATCCTCGTCTATCTCGGCAGCGTGCTGCTGGTCGTGCTGTTCGGCGTGATGCTCACCCGGAGACAGATCCAGGAGGAGGACTTCGAATGAGGATGCTCGCGACTATGGTACGCATCGGCGTCGGCGCGCTGTGCGGCTTCCTGCTGCTGGCCATCATGGGCCACCCGATGTGGGACGACGGCGAGGAAGACCTCTCGGAACTCAGTTCGACCAATCTGGCGATCGAGCTGTTGACCGACTGGTCGGTGGCGGTGATCATCCTCGGAGCCCTGCTGGCGATGGCGATGATCGGCGCATCCTATCTCATCCGCGACGAGCGACTGGTGAATCTGCTCTGGGAGCAACAGGAGGATGACTGATGATTCCGGCAGAGTATCTCGCTGGCCTGGGTGCCATCCTGTTCTGCATCGGGCTGGTGGGCGTGTTCACGCGTGCGAACGCGATCATCGTGCTGATGTGCGTCGAGATCATGCTCAACGCGGTCAACCTCAACTTCGTCGCCGGTGCACTGCACCACGGAGACGTCACCGGCTGGGTGTTCACCGCCATCGCCATCGCCATCGCCGCTGCCGAGGTGGCGGTGGGCCTGGCCATCTTCCTCGCGCTCTACGGTGAGCACGAGTCGATCTCGTTCGACGACATCACGACGCTCAAACACTAGGGGGGAAATGAATGGCGGTCCTGAAGAATACGCAGTTGAAGTTCCTCATCCCCATCGGGCTGCTGCTGTTGTTCCCGTTCATGCGCATCTATGGGGGGGAGTTCGCTCGCGGCTCACCGTTCGATGCGCTCGAGTCAGCGTTCCTGATTCCCCTGATCCCACTGCTGATATTCCCCATCATCGCCATCCTCGGGCAGGTCTACAACAAGGAGGAGTGGTGGAAGGAGCGCTTCAAGGAAGGAGGCATGATCGCCATCTGTGGCCTTGCCATCGCGCTTTCGCTCACCGTCTGGCTCGCCATCCAGTTCTTCACCCAGGGAACCGGCGGCGACGACGCGCTGAGGTGGAGCCTGTTCAACTGGATCAGTTTCGATGTGCTCGGGCAGACGGCGGATGGCACCTGGGTGACGATGCAGAAGGACGTCGCGCTGGGCGTCGGCATCTGGGTGGATCCCTTGTCGCTGATGCTGTTGTTCGTCGCCGCCTTCCTGTGCTTCCTCATCTGCTGGTTCTCTCTTGGCTACATGAACACCGACCCCATCAACGAGAACCGCAACCACCGCTTCTACGCTGAATTCGTCCTTTTCAGCGCCGGCATGCTGGGCATGGTGCTCGCCGACTCCTTCCTCTGGCTGTTCATCTTCTGGGAGATCATGGGGCTCTGCTCCTACCTGCTGATCGGCTTCTACTACGAGCGTCCGAGCGCGGCATATGCAGCGAAGAAGGCGTTCCTGACCACGCGCGTCGGTGATGTGTTCCTGCTCATCGGCCTGCTGATCCTCTACGACCTCTACGGCTCACTGGACTACTCCGTCATCTTCGGGGACCCGTCGATCGGCGGAACGGTCGATGCTGGGATGCTGAAGTGGGCGATGCTGATGCTGTTCATCGGCGCGGTGGGCAAGTCGGCACAGTTCCCGCTGCACGTCTGGCTGCCGGACGCCATGGAGGGTCCGACCCCGGTGTCAGCGCTCATCCACGCCGCCACGATGGTCAACGCGGGGCTCTACCTCGTCGCACGCATGGTGCCGTTCTTCGACGTCACCGCACACGGCTCAGGGGTCGAGGGACTCGGGGATGTGGCCATCATCATCGCTTGGACCGGAGGGATCACCGCGTGCATGGCGGCGATGATCGCCTTCGTGCAGAACGACATCAAGAAGGTGCTCGCCTATTCCACGATGAGTCAGTTGGCATACATCTTCACCGGGCTCGGTGTCTCTCTGTGGCTGTTCAACAACGACCACCACAATGCGGCTGTCATCGCCTTCGGCGCCTCGATGTTCCATCTGTTCAACCACGCGATGGCGAAGGGGATGCTGTTCATGGCGTCCGGTTCGGTCATCCACGAGATGCATCACGCGCATGATCACGTGAGCGATCCCGGTGATCACGATGACGACTTCGATGCACAGGACATGCGCAACATGGGTGGTCTGGCGTCCAAGCTGCCGGTCACCGCCACCGCCATGGCGATCGGCTCGGCGTCGATCATCGGCCTGCCGTTGATCGGCGGTTTCTGGTCCAAGGAGGGCATCATCGCCGAGGTCTGGTCCGCCACCGCGATCTACGGCGCCTCGTGGATGCTGTTCCCGGCGTTCCTCATCCTGCTCACCGCTGGGATGACTGGATTCTACATGACGCGCATGTGGATGATGACCTTCGCGGGCAAGCCGAAGAGCGTGTCCGCCGCCCACGCGCACGAGGCGACACCGTGGATCAGGACGCCGCTGGTGGTGCTCAGCGTGATCGCGCTGCTGGGCGGGTTCCTGCTGTCGCTGCTCGGAGCGGTGCACTGGCTCGGGGACGGAGAAGCGTTGGGATCCGCGCTCGGACATGATGGTGCGGTCATGACCGTGCTCGAGACCATCAAGCACGCTTTCCTGCCCGACGAGACATTCCTGCTGCTGGTCACCTGGACGGCGGTGGCGATCTCGCTCGTGCTCGGGCCGATGATGGCGATGCGCATCCATGGAGGCCGGCTGGCGAAGGGCGAGAGCGCCCACTTCGGCATCGCCTGGCTGCTGCCGCTGTCGACCCGCTTCGGGAAGTCGGATGTCACCGCGCTCGCCAATTCAGGGGTGGCGGATGCGCTGCAGCGCCGTCTGTTCTTCGATGAGTGGTACGACGCGGCGGTGGCGGCCACGGTCATTCCATTGGCCAATGTGCTCGCCTGGTTCGACAATAGGATCATCGATGGCGCGATCAGGGGAATCGAATGGGGCAGCCAGTCGATCAGCCGCGAGGTGCGCAAGCTGACCACGGGCTCCGCCCGTGACTACATCCTGATGGCGGTGGTGGGCACGCTGAGCATCGCCGCGCTCATGTGGAGGGCGGCAGTATGAACGACCTGACGACCGCGTTCGGCAATCCGCTCTCGCTGCTCGTGCTGCTGCCCATCGTCGCCGGTGCCACGCTGATGCTCGTCGCCTGGGCTGCGCCACCGTCGCAGCGCAAGGACCTGGCAAAGCATGTCCGGCTCATCTCGTTCGGCCTGTCGCTGCTGCTGTTCGTGCTCACCACGCTGATGTTCCTCGAGTCATACAGCGGCATCGAGTGGTTCGCGCTCAATCTCAACGAATACGCGTACGAGAACTGCACGACCGGGCAGATCGAGGCGGGTGCGTGTGCGCTCATCTCAGGCATCGGGGTGTCGTGGCACGTCGGTGTGGACGGGCTGTCGTTCCCCATGGTGTGGTTGACGACGCTGCTGGTGCCGGTGTCGATGCTGGTCGACTGGAATGCGAAGAAGGGTGCATACTTCCACACTCTGCTGCTGATGATGGAGGGCGCGCTCATCGGCGTGTTCGCCTCTCTCGACCTGTTCCTGTTCTACGTCTTCTGGGAACTGACGCTGATCCCGATGTTCTTCCTCATCCTCATGTGGGGTGGCGAGAACCGCCGCTACGCCGCTCAGAAGTTCTTCATCTACACCTTCACGGCGAGCGTCATCATGCTCGCAGGCATCCTGATCCTCTACTTCTTCAACAGCGTGCCTCTCTGGGAGGGAAATATCACCGGACGCTCCTTCGACGTCACCCTGATGGCCGCCTCTGCCACGACTCCGTCACTCACGTACCTCGGCGGTTTCGGGATGCAGAAGTTCGTCTTCCTGCTGTTGCTGGCCGGGTTCGCCGCCAAGATTCCCTCCGTGCCGGTGCACACCTGGCTGCCTGATGCGCACGTCGAGGCGCCCACGGCCGGCTCGATGCTGCTCGCTGGCGTGATGCTGAAGATGGGCGCATATGGCTTCATTCGCGTCGCGGTGACGCTGCTTCCAGAAGCGACCATCCACTACACCTGGCTGCTGCTGCTGCTCGGAATGGTGAGTCTGGTCTATGCCGCCTGGGTCTGTCTGGGCCAGACCAATCTCAAGCGGCTGGTCGCCTACTCATCGGTCTCGCACATGGGACTCATCTTCCTCGGAATCGCCACCATGCAGCCGCTGGGCATCGCCGGCGCCCTGTTCATGATGCTCGCCCACGGCCTCATCTCGCCGCTGCTGTTCGCCGTGGCGGGTGCCTTCAAGCACCACTACCACACGCTCGAGATCGGCTCGATGCGCGGAATCGCTCGCCACTCGCCGTGGCTGGCCGGGCACATGATGTTCGGCTGCATGGCGAGCCTCGGCCTGCCGTTGCTCGCTGGATTCGTGGCCGAGATAGCGATCCTGATCGCATTCTGGATGGCGTTCGGCTGGTTGGTCCTGCTGCCCGCGCTCACGCTCATCATCACCGGCGCCTACTACATCTGGGCGATGCAGCGCACCATCTTCGAAGGTGGTGCGGAGGGAGAGCTTCCTGAGAGTCTGCACGGAGAGGAGCCGGTCGACATCACGTGGCACGAGAACGTCGGGATGTTCGTGCTCGCTGCTCTCATCACGCTGCTCGGCGTCCTGCCGTTCATCTTCTTCGATATGATGTCTGGATGGTCCTCGACGCTGGTCGAGAATGTGCTGCTCGCCGCGCTCAACGGCATGGGGGGTGGACCATGAGTTCCCTGCTGGCTGACCCGCTCACCGCCAAGGTGCTGCTGCCCGAGTTCACCCTCGTGGTGGGCATGGTGCTGATGATGCTCGTGCCGAACCTCGGAAACGCCACCTTCCGGCTGCCGATCCCGAACACGAGCATTCGAATCCCCTACTTCCTCGGAGGGAAGCGCTTCGGATGGTCGTCCAGTCCGCGAGTCCCGGGGATCATCAGCGTCACCACGCTGATGTTCGCGGCGGCGCTGGCGATCATCTCGCAGACTCGCTCACCGATGTTCGATGCGGACAACGTCTGGTGCATAGCCGCCGATGGCGTGGCCTATGCCAGTTGTCTGGGAATCCCTGATGACGGCCTGATGCTACGCGTCGATGGCTTCAGCCGGCTGCTCGAGGTGCTGTTCTTCGGCGCGCTGATGCTCGCAGCCACCGCCGCCTGGTATCGTCTGCCGGCCACGCCGCGCAACCTGATCCACGCCGATGAACTGCGCGAGCCGCACGAGTCGCGGCGCATCCAGATGCTGCTCGACAACCGCCGTCAGGTGGACTTCCACCTGCTCGTGCTGATGACCGCCTTCGGGATGGCGTTCGTGGCGCTCGCCGCCGACCTGTTCCTGCTGTTCGTCGGTCTCGAGCTGGCCGCCCTCTCCTCGTACGTGCTGGTCTCCTTCCTCAAGGAGAACAAGTCGGCCACCGAGGGTGGTGTGAAGTATTTCATCGTCGGCTCGGTCTCCTCGGCGGTCGGGCTCTACGGCCTGTCGCTGCTCTACCTGTGGAACGGGAGCCTGCAGATCTCGGGGGTCAATGGGCTCGCGGGCGCGTGGGCGGGCATGGGAGACGTGCTCGACCCGTTGGCGCTGTTCGGGCTCTCCTTCCTGCTCGTGGGGATCGCCTTCAAGGTGAGCGCGGCGCCGTTCCACTTGGCCACACCCGATGCCTACACGGGTGCCGCCAGTCCGGTCGCGGGTGTGCTGGCTACCGCTTCCAAGGCGATGGGATTCGTCGTGCTGCTGCGCATTCTGGTGACCATCGCCATGCCTGAGCAGGGCTCCGCCTTCTGGGTCGGCGTGATCGGGCTGCTCGCCGCCGTGACGATGACCTGGGGCAACTTCGCCGCGCTCTCGAGCAGCAATCCGAAGCGCATGCTGGCCTACTCGTCGGTCGCGCACGCCGGCTACCTGCTGGCGGCGGTGGCAGCCATCGGTGTCAACTCCGTCTACGGCACGCATGTGGTGGCGCAACTGCTCGTCGCTGCGATGCTGTTCCATCTGGTCGTGCTGGTGACCTTCAAGCTGGGCTCGTTCCTCGTGCTCGCGTTGGTCGAGATCGATGGCGAGGGGTCCGACATTAGGGACTTCCATGGGCTGGCCCAGAGAGATCCGATCATCGCGCTGGCGATGTTCGTGTTCATGCTCTCTCTGGCCGGTGTTCCGCCGTTCGCGGGCTTCCTGTCGAAGTTGCTGATGGTCAGCGGGATCGTCGATGCGACCGTGCATCAGACGATGACCTTCGATGACGGGTTGCTGGCGGCCATAGGCTCGCTGCACTGGGTGTTCTGGCTCGCAGTACTCGTGTTCCTCAACTCCGCACTCTCGCTGTTCTACTACCTCAGGTTGGGCTGGGTGATGTTCTTCGAGGCGCCACCATCCAAGGCTCCGCTCGCCCCTGCTCCGTTCCTGCGGCTGGCGATCGTGTTCTGCATGATCGGTGCGGTCGCCTTCGGGTTCGGGCCGTTCGCTGACCAGTTGATCGTGCTGGTGAGCAACGCTGCGGAGTCCCTGTTCGCCCTCGCTTGAATAGAGGGTAGCCTCTTGAGTCAAACCACATTAAGCAGTGGGATAATCACTGCTCTGGAGAATTGAATTGTTTAAGAAGGGCGAAGCATTGCTGATATCCAGAAGGGAAACACCCCTCTCCTTTATTGAAGTTTGAAAACACTGCCTAATGTTTGAGAAGTTTGAAAATACTAGATTATTATGTCAATTGAAGTAGGCTCCAAAGCTCCTGATTTCACCCTAAAATCCAGCAATGGCCCGGGCGAGAAGAACGATTTCGGGCTGAGTGACGTGACGCTCAGCGCAAATTATGGCGAAAAAAACACCGTGGTTCTCTTTTTCCCGCTCGCCTTCACCGGTGTGTGCACCAAGGAAATGTGTGACCTCACCGCTGGCCTCAGCGCCTACAGCGACCTCAACGCTGATGTGATCGCCATCAGTGTCGACAGCCCGTTTGCCCAGGGCCAATGGGTCGAGAAGGAATCTATTGGTATCACCATCGCCAGCGATTTGAACAAGCAAA
>ERZ813253.117-NODE-117-length-31142-cov-10.486184_pt1 | contig 31142 bp, 28 predicted proteins | sample MGYA00520893_ERZ813253 | MGnify/ENA primary metagenome ERZ813253 (study PRJEB31669, sample SAMD00080414) | marine metagenome | biome: oceanic hadal pelagic zone biome; feature: marine hadalpelagic zone; material: sea water | place: Pacific Ocean:Izu-Bonin Trench...
GGCCAGCAGTTGGCGCTGTTCAACGCCTATTATGACAACTACTGCTTCCAGCCCATCCATATCTTCGAAGCAACCACGGCCAAGCCGGTGCTGTCGCTCTTGCGTCCCGGCAAGCGGCCTTCCGGCGTAGAGGAGGCGCGTATCCTCAAGCACGTCATCCGCCGCATCCGGCGCCACTGGCCGCGGGTGGAAATTACCGTGCGTGGCGATGGCCACTACGGGACGCCAGAGGTCATGGACCTGCTCGAAGACCAGGGCTGCAGCTACATCTTTGGGCTTCCCGGCAACGCCCGGCTGAGCAAGATCGGCGAGCCGTGGTGCGAGGACGTAGCGGTTCGACGGGTGCACTCGGGCAAGGATAAACTGCGCCGCTTCTTCGAGACCGGATACCAGGCCAAAAGCTGGTCGCGAGAACGCAGCGTCATCGCCCGCGTCGAGGCCACTTCGAAAGGCGCCGATATCCGCTTCATCGTTACCAACCTGCCCGGCCGATCCAAGCTGCTCTACGAGAAAATCTATTGCGCCCGTGGTCGCATGGAAAACATGATCAAGGAGCATAAGCTCTACACCAAGTCCGACCGAACCTCGTGCCATCGCTGGGAAGCCAACCAGTTCCGCCTGTTCCTGCACAGCGGCGCCTATTGGCTGTTGCACCAGCTTCGTCAGGCCGCGCCTCGCCGCTCGCTGTGGCGCAAGGCGACGTTCGAAACCCTGCGACGCGCCTTCCTCAAGGTCGCCGTGCGCATCGAGGAACTCAAGTCGCGCCTGCGCATCGCCATGCCGACCGCATATCCATATCGCATGGCCATGATCTCTATGGCAGGCTGCATCGCCGCCCAAGGCCCCTGAACCATGCGGCACGTGCCGCCGGATGAACCTCGAACATCAACCTCCAGCCCCGTCTCAAAAGCCCACTTCGAAAACCGCCGTCAACCCGGCCGGTAGAGCTCGTCCGCGTCAGATTCTATGGCAGTCATGAATAATGCGGGCTAGTTGCCACAATAAAAGTTTGAGCATAATTGAGGCGATATGCCGCGTGGGATTGCTCCTCACTCCAGAGAAGTGGGAATTTCCACCCGAGAGAGTGTCCGGCGGCCCCCCAAGTAACTCGCTACCTGTATTTCAAAAGAGACTTTGTTTCACCGATCTCTCTCCATCCGAGCTCAATAATCATGCCTCTTACTTTGGCCCATTTGCTCTCGAATATGAAATAACTACTCTTCGTAATATGGGTGCGATGCCTGCCATCTATATTCCTGCAGAGATTGATTCCGAACGTGGATATAGCGGTAGCGGTGTAAGCCTCGTAAATCGACTCCACGAGCTAGATGTTTTTCTAGACCGAGTTCAAAGACTCCGCTCAGAATTGTCGGAATATCCGAAGGATCAGTTTATACGACTGAATAACACCAATGCTGGCAACCAAGGAATCATTGGCTGCACTTTTGGTGGTTTAATTGACCTCTTCAGCACACTGGAAGAAGGCAATAGAGATATAGATACTTTAAAAAATTCGCTGGCTGCCTTGTTCGGTTTGATAAAGCAAACTGACGGACCAGGGATCGATGATCTTTTAATACACTACCGAGAAAGAGAATGGCGGATCACAAAAGGTTTCAATAGAGACGGAATTTCTCTCGTTAAAGATTTGACTGAAGAAGATAAGATTTATTTAGCGGATTTTGCCCCGATTTTCCGTAACGACATTGAAATGAAAAACGGCAAATTACGCTATGTAGACGCTTGCTATACGCTAAAGACATACGAAAAAGATTTCGTGCCCAGACTGGCTAAACGCCTAATCGCTCCTAAAGCATGCATTAATAAGGCAACCGCAATCTTATCGAAGCATAGCATTGACATAGAGGTATCCGCACTCGAGGAGCTGTAGGACATGTGTAGTTGCTTCCACAATCCAGATCATTGCCTCTAATCCCCAGTGCCGGCCAGTTGCGTGGCGGCCAGGGCTACGTCGCTAAGCGGATGCTCCAGGTGATCGATCATTTCCTTCGGACATATTTGCCAGAATCGGTCCTGCTCCACGTCCCAGTTCTCGAGCAGGCGTTGGGCGCGGCGCGAGTCGGTTTGTTCGCCGTGCTCGACGATCAGTGAGCGCAGCAGGGCGCGCCAATGGGCGCTCTCGATGCGTTGAAAAACCACCGTGTCCTGGTTGATGCGCTGGCGCATCTTGGTCTCCGACATATGGACGAAGGCCATGCCGCCGGTCATGCCGGCGGCGAAATTATTGCCCACCGCGCCTAGGATCACGGCGATGCCGCCGGTCATATATTCGCAGCCGTTGGAACCGCAGCCCTCGATCACCGCGACGGCGCCCGAATTGCGCACGCAGAAGCGCTCGCCCGCCTGGCCGGCGGCGAACAGCCTGCCGGCGATGGCGCCGTAGAGCACGGTGTTGCCGATGATGGTGTTCTTGTGGGCGGCCAGCGGGCTCGAGACCGTCGGCCGGACGACGATTTCCCCGCCCGACAGGCCCTTGCCTACATAGTCGTTGGCGTCGCCGAAGACTTCGAGCTTGACGCCCTGGACCAGGAAGGCGCCGAGGGACTGGCCGGCCGAGCCGCGCAGACGGGCGGTGATATGGCCGGGTTTCAGCACATCCATGCCGAAGCGCCGGGTGATCATCGATGACAGCCGGGCGCCGATCGCCCGGTGGGTGTTGCGGATGCTGTAGGCAAGCTGCTTCTTCTCGCCCGCCAGAAGCGACGTCGCCACGTCCTCGATGATCTGCTCATCGAGGGTATCGGGCACCTCGTTGCGGCCCTCAAGGCTGCAGTAGCGGGTATATTCGCCCGGGTCGGCCTGGACCAGCAGGGGATTGAGATCGAGGTCGTCGAGATAGGGGCTGCCCCGGCTGACCTGAGCCAGCAGATCGCTGCGCCCGACGATTTCGAGCAGGGACCGGGCGCCGAGAGAGGCGAGGATCTCGCGCACCTCCTCGGCGATGAAGCTGAACAGGTTGATGACCTTCTCAGGCGTGCCTGCGAATTTCTCGCGAAGCTTCGGGTCCTGGGTGCAGATGCCCACCGGGCAGGTGTTGGAATGACACTGACGCACCAGGATGCAGCCCATGGCCACCAGCGACGTGGTGGCGATGCCGAATTCCTCGGCCCCCAACATGGCGGCGATCACGATGTCGCGCCCGGTGCGGATGCCCCCGTCGGCGCGCAGCTTGACCGTATGGCGCAGGCGGTTGAGGGTGAGCACCTGATTGACTTCCGAGAGGCCCATTTCCCAGGGCGCGCCGGCGTATTTGATGCTGGAGAGCGGGCTCGCGCCGGTACCCCCCGAATGGCCCGAGATCATCACCACGTCGGCCTTGGCCTTGACCACCCCCGCCGCCACCGTGCCGATGCCGGCCTGGGCGACCAGCTTGACCGAGACCCGGGCCACCGGATTGATCTGCTTGAGGTCGTAGATCAGTTGCGCCAGGTCCTCGATGGAATAGATGTCGTGATGGGGCGGCGGCGAGATCAGCGTCACCCCGGCGGTGGCGTTTCGCAGGGCGGCGATTTCGGCGGTCACCTTGGAGCCCGGCAGTTGCCCGCCCTCGCCGGGCTTGGCGCCCTGGGCGATCTTGATCTCGATTTCCGAGCAATTGTTGAGATAGGCGGCCGAGACGCCGAACCGCGCCGAGGCGATCTGCTTGACGCTGGAGTTGGCGTTGTCGCCGTTGGCGCGGGGCTGATTGCGCTCCGCATCCTCGCCGCCCTCGCCCGAGCAGGACATGGCGCCCATGCGGTTCATGGCAATCGCCAGGGTCTCATGGGCCTCTACCGAGAGGGCGCCGAGCGACATGCTGCCCGACAGAAACCGCCTGCGGATGCCGGTGATGGATTCCACGTCTTCCACCGGGATGGCCTCGCCGAGGGGGCGGAAATCCAGCAAATCGCGTAGATTGACCGGCGGCAGGTCGGCCACGGCCTGGCTGTATTTCCGATAAAGTTGATAGGAATCGCTGCCCACCGCGCTTTGCAGCATATGGATCAGCGCGGGCGCGAAGGCGTGGGTCTCGCCGCCCGCGCGGTAGCGGTAGAGCCCGCCGATCGGCAGCGGCTCCGCATCGACGCCGCGCTCGGTGCCGTGCTTTTCGAGAACCTTGCGTTGGATGCCGGCGAGGCCGATGCCCGAGATGCGCGACGGCATGCCCGGGAAAATATCGGCGACCAGGGTGCGCGACAGGCCGATGGCCTCGAAGTTATAGCCGCCCCGATAGGAACTCACCACCGAGATGCCGATCTTCGACATGATCTTGAGCAGCCCCTGATCGGCGGCTTGTTTGTAGCGCGCGATGGCCTCCTCGAGCGAGAGCTTGCCGACCAGGCCGCGGCGGTGACGGTCGATGATGCTGTCCTGGGCGAGATAGGGATTGACCGTGGTCGCGCCGACGCCGATCAGCACGGCGATATAATGCACATCCAGGCATTCGGCGGAACGGATGTTGAGCGAGGTGTAGGTGCGCAGGCCGTTGCGCACCAGATGGGCGTGAACCGCGCCCGCCGCCAGGATCATCGGGATCGCCGCGCGATCCTCGCCGATATGGGAATCATCCAGGATGAGATGGACGCTGCCGCCGCGCACCGCGTCTTCGGCCTCGCGGCGGATACGGGCGATGGCGTCGCGCAGGGCGTTTTCATCGCCGTCGGCGGCAAAGCCGCAATCGATGACGGCGGCGCTATCCCCCATGCGCTCGCGCATGTCGATGAAATCGGCGTTGGTCAGGACCGGTGAGCTCAGCAACAGGATGTCGGTCTGGCTGGCGTCCTCGTCGAGCACGTTGGTCAGGTTGCCGAGCCGCGTATTGAGCGACATGACGCGGCTTTCGCGCAGGCTGTCGATCGGCGGGTTGGTGACCTGGCTGAACTGCTGGCGGAAAAAATGATGCAGCCCGCGATAGCCCTTGGACAGCACGGCGAGGGGCGTGTCGTCGCCCATCGAGCCGGTGCCTTCCTTGGCATCCTCGATCATCGGCGCCAAAACCATTTCAAGCATTTCCATGCTGTAGCCGGCGGCATGCTGGCGCCAGCGCAGCGCCGCGCCCTCGTAGCGGGCTTCAAGGGCGGCGTCGGCGCCCGGCTGGTGGCGTAACTCGGTGATGTTGCGCACCCATTCGCGGTAGGGCTTGTCGGCGGCGAGCATGTCCTTGATTTCGCGGTCGTGGTAGAGCCGGCCCTCGACGAGATCGACGGCGATCATGCGGCCCGGCCCGACGCGCCCCTTCTCGATGATCTCGGTCTCGGGCAGCGGAACCATGCCGGTCTCCGAGCCGACCACCAGCAGGCCCCGGCTGCTGACCGCATAGCGCAGCGGACGCAGGCCGTTGCGGTCCATGCCGGCGAGCACCCAGCGGCCGTCGGTGGCGGCGATGGCGGCGGGGCCGTCCCACGGCTCCATCACCGTGTTGCTATAGCTGTAAAGCGCCCGGTGGGCCTCGGGCATGGCGACTTCCTTGGACCAGGCCTCGGGGATCAGCAGGGTCTTGACCAGGGTCGCCGACCGCCCGGCGCGAACCAGCACCTCGAAGGCGGCATCGAGGGCGGCCGAATCCGAGGAACCCGACTGGATCACCGGCTTGATGTCCTCGCCGTGCTCGCGGAACAGCGCGCTGGCCATGCGCGGCTCATGGCATTTCATCCAGTTTATATTGCCCCGGATGGTGTTGATTTCGCCGTTATGGGCGAGCATGCGGAAGGGCTGGGCGAGGCGCCAGGTGGGAAAGGTGTTGGTCGAATAGCGCTGGTGATAGATCGCGAAGCTCGATTCGAAACGATCGTCCTTGAGGTCCGGGTAGAAATCGTCGATCTGCTCGGCGAGAAACATGCCCTTGTAGATGATCGACCGGCAGGACAGGGAGCAGATGTAGAAATCGTTGATGTGGGCCTCCAGCACCCGGCGCTCGATGCGGCGGCGGATGATATAGAGGTCGAGTTCGAATTTGGCGTCTCCCGCATCGCCATTCCCGCCCCCGCCTTCGGAATCATGATCATGATCGTCGTTGGCGATCATGATCTGCTCGATCTCGGGCCGGGTGGCGTTTGCCTTCTCGCCGATCACCGAGGCGTCGATCGGAACCTGACGCCAGCCGTAGATTTCATAACCGAAATTGAGAATCTCGGTCTCGACGATGCCGCGGCAAGTCTCCTGGGCGCCGAGATCGGTCTTGGGCAGAAACACCATGCCGACCGCCAGCCGGCCGCCGCCGGCCACATGGCCGGTGCGCGCGATATGCTCCTTGAAGAAGCCTTGTGGTATTTCCACATGGATGCCGGCGCCGTCGCCGGTCTTGCCATCCGCGTCGACCGCGCCGCGATGCCACACCGCCTTGAGCGCCTCGATACCGGCCACCACCACCTCGCGGCGGGGTTTGCCGTCGATGGCGGCGATCAGCCCGACACCGCAGGCGTCATGCTCATCGGCCGGATCATAGAGCCCATGGCGCAAAAGCAACTCGGCGTTGGCCTGCCATTCCTTGATGAAGCTGCTCATTCGGCGGCGACCACGTCGGCCCTCCCGTTGGCGCTCTTGACTAGAAGGTAAGCGTCGATGCTGTCGGCGGCGTCGCGGCCGTCCTTGATTGCCCAGACCACCAGGGAGGCGCCGCGCACGATGTCGCCGGCGGCGAAGACGCCGTCGAGGCTGGTCATCATGCTGCGCTCGGTAATTTTGACCGTGGTGTGGCGGGTCAATTTCAACGCCGGTTCCTCGAACGCCGCGGACATGTCTTGAGCGTCGAAACCGAGCGCCAGGATGGCGAGATCGCAGGGCAGGGTGAAGGCCGAATCCGGGATCGGCTTCGGCGCTTGCCGGCCCTCGGCGTCGGGGGCGCCGAGACGCATGCGCAGGGCCCGCACGCCGCCCACCGCGTCGGTACCGAGGAAGGCTTCGGGGGCGGCCAGCCATTCGAAATGAACGCCTTCCTCCAGGGCGTGTCCGACCTCGCGTTGCGATCCGGGCATGTTGTCGCGGTCGCGGCGATAGAGGCAGGTTATTCGTTCGGCGCCCTGGCGAACCGCGGTGCGCACGCAATCCATGCCGGTGTCGCCGCCGCCGATGACCACCACATGCTTGGCCTTGGCATCGAGGCCGCCCTGGTCGAACGCTTCAACCGGGTCGCCGAGCCCCTTGCGGTTGCTGGCAATGAGATACTCCAGCGCCGGCACGATGTTGGCGAGGCCCGAGCCGGGCAGGGTCACATGGCGGGCGTCATAGACCCCGGTGGCGATGAGCAGCGCGTCATGGCGGGCGCGCAACGCCTCGAGACTCTCCTGGCGGCCGACCTCGAAATCCGTATGGAAAGCGATGCCGCCCTCCTCGAGCAGGTCGACTCGCCGCGCCACCACATGCTTGTCGAGCTTGAAATTGGGGATGCCGTAGATCAGCAGGCCGCCGATCCGGTCATGGCGGTCATAGACGGCGACCCGATAACCCAAACGCCGCAGGCGGTCGGCGGCGGCGAGCCCGGCCGGGCCGCCACCGATAATGCCGACGGATTGCTCGCGCTCCAAGCGCGGCACGGGCGGCTTGACCCAGCCCTCGGCGAAAGCGGTCTCGACAATATAGCTCTCGACCGCGCCGATGGTCACCGCGTCGAAATCCTTTTCGATCACGCAATTGCCTTCGCACAACCGGTCCTGGGGGCAGATGCGCCCGCAAATCTCGGGAAATGTGTTGGTCGCCGAGGCCAGGCCATAGGCCTCCTCGAGGCGGCCGCTGGCGGTCAGCATGAGCCAATCGGGAATATTGTTGCCCAGGGGACAATGGACCTGGCAATAGGGGATGCCGCATTGGGAACAACGCGCGGCCTGTTCGGTGGCGCCTTGGGGCAGGAAATCCTGAAAGATTTCGGCAAAATCCCCCCGCCGTTCGTCGACGCCCCGCTTCTCCGGCGTCTGGCGGTCGCGGGATGTGAATTGAAGCAGTCTTGAAGACACCCGGGGTTCCCCCTCATTGCTTACGCTAAATCCGTCGCAAATGCGGTTTCGGGACAGGATACCCCGGAATAAGGACAATAAAGCTGACCTTAAACAACCCGCCACCCTTAAACAACCCGATGACGGCGAGGGTTTTCACTATATACGGGGAGTGAGCGGAGAAGCGAGGGAAAAATAGGGCCGAAACGGACCTTATTTCGCCGTAGGCGAGGGAAAAGGCTGCCGTGTATACTCCGACCCGCCATTCTACAGTCGCCATTCTTTATAGATCAGAGGGGGAGGCGTTGACGTGACGGGGATCAATCTCGTCGTTCTGGCCGTGATTCAAGGGATTACCGAGTTCCTGCCGATCAGTTCCTCGGCCCATCTGATCCTGGTGCCGGTGTTCACCGATTGGCCGGATCAGGGGCCGATGATCGATGTCGCGGTCCATGTCGGCACCCTGGGCGCTGTCCTGTTGTATTTCCGCCGCGATATCTGGGCCATGATCCGGGGTATTCTGCGGCCCGGTGACAGCGCCAGCGGTCCCGGCGCCAAGCTGGCGTTCCATGTCATCGTGGCCACCATCCCGGTGGTCATCGCCGGGGCGGCCCTGTCGTACTTCGCTATCGATATCCCGCGCTCGCCGACGGTCATCGGCTGGACCATGCTGGGCTTCGGCCTGTTGCTCTACGCCGCCGACCGTCTCAACATGACCATCCGCACGGTCAAGCATATGACCTTCGCCCATGCCCTGATCATCGGCGTCTCTCAGGTGCTGGCGCTGGTCCCCGGCACCAGCCGCGCCGGCATCACCATGACCGCCGCCCGCGCCCTGGGCTATGAGAGGGCCGATACGGCGCGGTTTTCCATGCTGCTGTCCATACCGACCATCATCGCGGCGGGCTCGCTGATCGGCTTCAAGCTGTATCGCGCCGGCGACATCGCCCTCAGCCAAACCGCCGCCATCGCCGCCGCCCTGTCCTTCATCGCGGCGCTCGCCACCATCGGCGCCATGATGGCCTGGCTCAGGCGCGCGAACTTCACGCCGTTCGTGGTCTATCGGGTGGCGCTCGGCGGTTACCTCCTGTGGTGGGCGTATTCCTGATTTGGGGAGCCTCGCTTGACATCGCCTTGACGTTGGGGCTAGTTGGCGGCCCATGCTCCGGGCCCAGGTGGCGGAATTGGTAGACGCGCTAGCTTCAGGTGCTAGTGACCTTATGGTCGTGGAAGTTCGAGTCTTCTCCTGGGTACCATTTTCTCAAACGCCAATCAGGCTGTTATGACCATCCATCTTCATCAAGGCGATCTTCCGGACGGACTCGATTTCGGCGCCGCCGTGGCGGTCGACAGCGAGACCATGGGGCTCGATGCGCGCCGCGACCGGCTCTGCCTGGTCCAGCTTTCGGCGGGCGACGGGGTCTGCCATCTGGTGCAGTTCGCCAACGGTGTCTATGACGCGCCGCGGCTTGCCGCCCTGATGACCGACAGCGCCGTCACCAAGCTGTTTCATTTCGCGCGCTTCGATCTGATGATGCTCAAGCGTCACCTCGGCATCGACGCGGCGCCGCTGTTCTGCACCAAGATCGCCTCCAAGCTGGTGCGCACCTCGACCGACCGCCATGGCCTCAAGGACCTGTGCCGCGACCTGCTCGGCATCGAGCTGTCGAAGCAGCAACAGACTTCCGACTGGGGCGCCCGGGAACTCACCAAGGAGCAGCTCACCTACGCCGCTTCCGACGTGCTGCATCTTCATGCCCTGCGCGAGAAACTCGAGACGCTGCTCGCCCGCGAGGGACGCGGCGACCTGGCCGCCGGATGTTTCGCCGCCCTCAATGTCCGCGCCGAGCTCGATTTGCTGGGCTGGGATAATCCGGACATCTTCAGCCATTAGTCACAGGGTAGTATTTGGGGCCGGAACGCCTCATAATTAACCCTATGATTAACGACATGATCGGCCGGGTCCCGACGGCGAAAATGGAGGCGCGTCACCGATGACCGCCCGCCGAACATTCAGCGAGCATATGGCGCGTCCGTCGCGGATCGTATCCGTGAGCGAACGCTACAGCCGCTTCGTCGGGCTGATGAAGCTGATGCTGCCGCTCGGCGCCGCGGCCCTGGTCATCATCGTCGTCGTCTGGCCCTATCTCGGCGGCCGCGAGGACGGCATTCCGCTGTCTTTCGCCAGCATCGGCCTCGGCCTGGATGAGAAGGTTTTCATGACCAACGCCCGTTACATGGGATCCGATGACAATGACCAGCCCTACACCCTGACCGCCGAGCTGATCGCCGAGGAAGAGGGCGTCGACAACACCATCCGCCTGACCAAGCCCCAGGCCGATATCATGATGAACAACGGCTCCTGGCTCGCCCTGACGGCCGACTCAGGGGTGTTGAACAGGGACAGCGAGCAATTGGTCCTGGTCGGCGCGGTCAATTTCTTTTCGGATTCAGGCTATGAGTTCCGCACCCGGCGCGCGGAGATCAATCTCGGATCGATTCGCGTCCACGGCGAAGAGCCGATCGAAGGCCAGGGTCCGTTCGGCACGCTCTATGCCGACAGTTTTCGCCTCGAAAATCAGGGCAAGTCCTTGTTCTTCGAAGGCCATGTCCGTGTGACATATTACCCCAATTCGGGGGCACTCTAACGCCATGACCCCGAGACGGGCCTCCCTCGCGGCGGTGTTTCTGCTGGTGCTTGGCCTGGGAGCGGGCCCTCTCCAGGCGCAAGTCGGCAAGGGCTACGACACCTCCCTGCCCATCGAAATCACCGCCGACGCCCTCGAGGTCCAGCAGGAAGAACAGATCGCGGTGTTTACCGGCAATGTCGACGCCGTCCAGGGCGAACTCAATCTGCGCGCCGACAAGCTGATCGTTTATTACCGCGCCAATGCCGAAGAGAGCAACGCCATCAGATTGATCGAGGTCTTCGGTAACGTCTTCCTGTCATCGCCCACGGAAATTGCCCAGGGCGAAAAAGGGGTCTACAACCTGGACACGGATACGATAGAGTTAACCGGCGGCGTGGTTCTGACCCGCGGCGAGAGCGTCATTCGTGGCGAGCGCCTCGATATGGACCTCATCAGCGGCCGCTCCCGGGTATCGGGCAGTGACGCCGGTACGCAGGAAAATGGCCAGGGAAGCGGGCGTGTTAAGGCTTTGTTCGTACCCAGCAACGATGATGCGGAGTAGACCAAATTGTTAGTTAACGAGATCGGTCGATGACGGCGGGATCCCAAGGGTCATCCAAGGGTCCATCGGAGGGGGCGTCGGCCCCTGAAGAGACGCCGGCGCGCCTGGTCAGCGATAATGCCGGTTTGGTTGCCGAAAACCTCGGCAAAGAATTCCGCAAGCGGCCCGTACTGCGCGACGTGAGTCTGTCGGTGCGGCGCGGCGAAGCGGTTGGCCTTCTCGGACCCAACGGTGCCGGTAAAACGACATGCTTCTATTTGATCACCGGATTGATCGCGCCCGACTACGGGACCATCTCCATCGATGGTCACGACATCACCGATCTGCCGATGTATCGCCGCGCCCGTCTCGGCATCGGCTATCTGCCCCAGGAGGCGTCGATCTTCCGGGGGCTGTCCGTGGAGAACAATATCCGCGCCGTGCTCGAGGTCGTGGAGCCGATCCGCGAGAAGCGCGAAATCATGCTCGAAGACCTGCTCGCCGAATTCTCGATCACCCATTTGCGGCGCACCCCGGCGCCGGCCTTGTCGGGCGGCGAGCGGCGGCGGGTCGAGATTGCCCGCGCGCTCGCCTCGCAGCCGAGCTTCATCCTGCTCGACGAGCCGCTCGCCGGGATCGACCCCATAGCGGTGGCCGATATCCGCGATCTGGTGTCTCATCTCAAGGACCGCGGCATCGGCGTGCTGATTACCGAGCACAATGTTCGCGAGACTCTCGAAATCATCGACCGCGCCTACATCCTGCACGAAGGCGCGGTTTTGATGGAGGGAACGCCCGACGATATCGTCTCTCACGAGGATGTCCGCAGAGTCTATCTGGGCGAGCGCTTCAGTCTTTGATTAAGGGCGGGGCTTTGATCAAGGGCTGGGCTTTGATTAGGGTTCGATGCCGTCCATGGCTCTAGCCCCCCGCCTCGATCTGCGCCAGAGCCAGACGCTCGTCATGACGCCGCAGTTGCAGCAGGCGATCAAGATGCTGCAGCTCAACAATTTGGAAATCTCTGCCTATGTGGATGAGCAGCTTGAGCAGAATCCCCTGCTCGAGCGCGCCGATCCCGACGATCAATCGCCGACGCAAGCCGAGAGTCAGCCGGAGGGCGGCGAGGCGGCCCAGGCTGTCGAGGCAGGGACTGCGGAGAGCCCGGCCGAGGTCCTCGACTCCGACTATGACAATATGTGGAACGGCGATTCCGGTGCCGAGATCGCGCCGCCGGTGACCATGGAGGTGTGGCGCAACGCGCCCACGGGCGCGGCAGGCGGCGCGTCAGGCGGCGCGGCAAGCGCGCTCGACTTCGCGCCCGCGGCGGATATCAGCCTGCGCGATCATTTGTTGAACCAACTCAACGTCGATCTTGACGATCCCGTCGATCGGATCATCGGCACCCATATCATCGACCTGCTCGACGACGCCGGATATATCGACGGCGATATCGCCATGATCGCCGAACGCCTGGGCTGTGACGAAGCCCGCGTCGAGGCCACCCTGGTCCGGCTCCAGGGCTTCGATCCGGTCGGCGTCTTCGCCCGCGATCTGGCGGAATGTCTGACCCTGCAGCTCCGCGAGCAGGATCGGCTGGACCCGATCATGGCCAAACTGATCGATAATCTCGACCTTCTGGCCGACCATGATTACCAGGCCTTGAGGCGGCGTTGCGGCGCCGACGATGAGGATTTCGCCGATATGCTGACCGAGATCCAGGCGCTCAATCCCAAGCCCGGCCTCGCCTTCACCAGCGAAGTGGCGCAGACCCTGGTGCCTGACGTGATCGTCCGCCAGGGCGGCGGCGGCGGTTGGATCATCGAGCTCAACAACGAAACCCTGCCCCGGGTGCTGATCAATGAGCGCTACTACGCGACGATCGCCGCGCAGACCAAGAACAAACGCGACCGCGTATATATTTCCGACTGTCTCAACAGCGCCAATTGGCTGGTCAAGTCCCTCGCCCAACGCGCCACCACCATCCTTCGGGTGGCCACCGAACTGGTCCGCCAGCAGGAAGGTTTTCTCAACCACGGGGTCCAGTATTTGCGCCCCCTGGTGCTGCGTAATATCGCCGAGGCGATCGATATGCATGAGAGCACGGTGAGCCGGGTGACCGCCAATAAATATATGATCACGCCGCGCGGCATTTTCGAAATGCGCTATTTCTTTACCACGGCGATCGCCAGCAGCCTGGGCGGGGAAGCGGCTCATTCATCGGAATCCGTGCGCTACCGGATCAAGGCGCTGATCGACGGCGAAGATGCCAAGGCGCCGCTTTCCGACGACCGCCTGGTGGCGCTGTTGAGCGGCGAGGGCATCGATATCGCTCGGCGCACCATCGCTAAATATCGCGAGGCCATGAATATTCCGTCTTCCATGCGGCGCCGGCGCGCCAGCCCCCTGCGGGGCTGATGAATTGCTTCGGCGGGCACGACGATTCGCCTTCCGTGGGACTATTGACTCGCCAATCGACGGGAACTATGGTCCGGGCCTCTCGCGGTTGCCGATGCGACATCCCCCATCCGGGATCGGTTGCCACCACGTCGAGTTGTCGTAATTTGGAACCCTAGACGATATGCAAATTTCGGTTACCGGTCAGCAGATCGACGTTGGCGAAGCCTTGCGCCGCCATGTGGAAAAGCGACTCACCGGGAGCGTCAGCAAATATTTCGACAACGCCATCGACGCCAAGGTCGTGTTCTCCCACGAAGGCCCCCTGTTCCGCACCCATGTTCGGGTTCATGTGGGCAAGGGCATGGAGTGGGAAGGCCAGGCCGACGAATCGGAAATCCACTTAAGCTTCAACACTGCCGTCGACCACATCGAGAAACAACTCCGTCGCTACAAGCGCAAGAAACGCGATCATCACCGCGATCAACTTAACGTTGCCGACCAATAACAAGGTTTTAAGTACGCATCATGGAAATCGCTGACTTGGTCAGTGTGGACGGTGTCGTCGCCAACTTGAAAGCGGCCAGCAAGAAGCAGCTCCTGCAAGAGCTCGCTCAACGCGCTGCACGGGTGACCGGACTCCACGAGAGGGCCATCTTTCACACGCTGCTCGAACGCGAGCGCCTGGGCACCACCGGCGTTGGCGTCGGGATCGCCATTCCCCATGGCAAGCTCGCCGATCTCGATCGGCTGCATGGCCTGTTCGCGCAACTCGCACAGCCCATCGATTTCGAGTCGATCGACGATCAGCCGGTCGATTTGATATTCCTCCTGTTGGCGCCTGAATCGGCGGGCGCCGACCATCTCAAGGCCCTGGCGCGGGTGTCGCGGCTGCTGCGCGACAAGTCGATCTGCGAAAAGCTTCGGGGCTGCGAGAGTGCCGAGGCGATCTATGCCCTGCTCACCGATTCGACGGCCAGCCACGCGGCTTAAGGGCCGGGATCGGGGATCAGGGGTCGCTCAACATTGACTCCCGGGGATCAACGGCTCACCCTCTCCAGCATGACGCACCAAATTCATGGCACTTGCGTGACATTGTCCGGCGTCGGCGTCTTGCTGCGCGGGCCGTCGGGCCGCGGCAAGTCGGACTTGGCCCTGCGTCTGATCGATCAGGGCGCCGCCCTGGTCGCCGATGACCGAGTCAATCTTGAAGTAACGCACGGGGTCCTGACGGCGCAGGCGCCCGCCGCCCTGGCCGGCATGATCGAAGTCCGCGGCATGGGCATCGTGCGCATGGCCGCGATCGCTCAAACCACCATTGGTCTGGTCATCGATCTGGTCGAGGAGGAGACCGTCGAGCGCATGCCCGAGCCCATGGTTTGCCACTTGTTGGAGATTGAGCTACCGCTCATCCATCTCGTCGCCCAGGCGGCCTCGGCCACGGCAAGGGTTCGCCTGGCGGTCGGCGCCGTTCAACAGCCGGCCTCGCTGGTGGCGGTTTCATGATCGGCTTGGTGCTGGTCACCCATGGCGGGCTGGCGCGCGAGTTCATCGCCGCCACCGAGCATGTGGTCGGCGCACAAACCAACATCGGCGCGGTTTGCATCGAACCCGAGGACGATATGGACCAGCGCCGTGAGGATATACTGGCCGCTGTCGCCGAGGTCGATGACGGTGACGGTGTTATCGTCCTGACCGACATGTTCGGCGGCACACCGTCGAATCTCGCCATCTCGATCATGGACAAGGCCAACGTCGAGGTCATCGCCGGCGTCAACCTGCCGATGCTGATCAAGCTGGCCAGCATCCGTGACAGCGACGCGCTGGCCGATGCGGTTGCCAAAGCCCAGGAGGCCGGGCGGAAATATATCAATGTCGCCAGTGTTCTGCTCGCCGGGGAGGCTTGATGCCGCTGGCGGGCGAGGAGGAGGTCGCGGGGACGGCGCTGCGGCGCACCCTGGTGATCACCAATCAGCGCGGCCTTCATGCCCGCGCCGCCGCCAAGTTCGTCAAGACCGTGGGCGCGTTCGATGCCGAGGTTTCCGTGCGCAAGGACGATACCGAGGTCTCGGGCTTGTCGATTATGGGGTTGATGATGCTGGCCGCCGGCCAGGGCTGTGAGATTGAACTGATCGCCAGCGGTCCCGAGGCCGCCGAGGCGATCGAGGCGATCACCGGCATGGTCATGGGTAAATTCGATGAAACATAAACGCGCAGCCAAGAGCCGCTCATCGGGCGAACAGTATTTTGACGGGATCGGCGTTGCCGCGGGCATCGCCATCGGCCCGGCTCATGTGGTCGAGCCCGGCGCCATCGAAGTGCCCAAATTTTCCATCAAGGCCAAGCATCTCAAGGCCGAACGGGCGCGCTTCGCCGGGGCGGTGGCGACCGCCGGCAAGCAGATCGAAAAACTACGCACCAAGGCCATGACGCTGCCCGGAAGCGCCGCCGAGGAGCTTTGCTATCTGCTCGACGCCCATGCCTTGATGCTCGCCGATTCACGCCTGGTGCGCGGTGTCGACAAGTGCATCGCGAGCAAGAAAATCAACGCCGAGGCCGCCGTCGCCGAGGAGCTCAGCCTGATCAGCGAAGCCTTCGCCGCAATGGAGGATGAGTATCTTGCGGCGCGGCTGCAGGATGTCCGCGATGTCGGCGGACGCCTGCTGCGCGCGCTCATGGCGGTGCCCTATCAGGCCTTCTCGGATCTCGAGGCAGGCACCGTGATCATTGCCGAAGAATTGACCCCATCCGATACTGCCCTGATGGACCCTGAACGGATCGGTGGTTTTGCCACGGAGCTGGGCGGACCACAGGGTCATACGGCGATCATGGCGCGCTCCCTCGGCCTGCCGGCGATCGTCGGTATCGCCGGCCTGACCCACAAGCTGCGTCAGGGCGATATGGTGGTGATCGATGGCGACGCCGGGCGCGTGGTGGTCAACCCGACGGCCTCGACCCTGGCCCATTATCAGGCCCGCCAGGTGGACATAGCCCGACGTCAGCGTCAATTGGCGCGGCTCAGAAGCCTGCCCGCGACAACCCGCGATGCGGTCACCATCACCCTGCACGCCAATCTCGAATTTCCCAGCGAAGTCGCCGGCGCGCTGAAAGCCGGCGCCGAGGGCATCGGCCTGGTGCGCACCGAGTTCATGTATATGAACCGCGAACAGGCGCCCAGCGCCGACGAGCAATACCGAGCCTTGCGCGAGATCATCGAGCCCATGGAGGGCCGCCCGGTAACCCTGCGCACCCTGGATGCGGGCAGCGACAAGCTGGCCTTCTCCCTGTCCGATCACATCGTGCCGAGCGCCAACCCGGCCCTCGGCCTGCGCGCCATCCGCCTGTCGCTCAAGGTGCCCTCCCTGCTGCAAGACCAGCTTGAAGCCATGCTGCGGGCCGGGGTTCATGGCCAGATCCGCATCCTGCTGCCGATGATCAGCTCCGCCGCCGAGGTGCGCAAGGTGCGCGAGGTGATGGACAAGGTGGTGCGCCGATTGCGCCGCAAGCGGGTGAAAATCGCCGACCCCCTGCCGCCCATCGGCGCCATGATCGAGGTGCCCGCCGCCGCCCTGGCCGCCGATAGCCTGTCGAGGGTCTGCGATTTCTTCTCCATCGGCACCAATGATCTGACCATGTACACCCTGGCCATCGACCGCGGCGACGAGCAGGTGGCGTCGCTTTACAACCCGCTGCATCCGGCGGTGCTGCGGGTTATTCAGTTCGCCACCGAATCTGCCTTGCGGGCGCGTATTCCCGTCAACATCTGCGGCGAGATCGCCGGTGATCCGCGCTACAGCGCCCTTCTGCTGGGGCTCGGTATCCGCCATCTCTCCATGTCGTCGGCCGGTCTGCCCCTGGTCAAGCAGCGCATCCGCGCGCTCAGTCTGGACGAGGCGACACGGCGGGTGCGCACCATGATGGAACAATCGGACAGCGGCGTCATCGGCGCCCTGCTCGACGATTTCAACGCGGTTGTGTAAGGCCGCATTAATGCCCCATAAATACGCCCCATAAATACGACATTGTGTAATATCTCTGCTCAGCGCCGAGCCCCCCAAAAGACCTTCATGTCCAGGAGACCTTCATGACCGAGAATGCCGACTACAAAGTCGCCGATATTTCCCTGACCGATTGGGGCCGCAAGGAGATCGACATCGCCGAGACCGAGATGCCGGGCCTGATGGCGCTGCGCGAGGAATTTGGCGCCGCCGCGCCGCTCAAGGGCGCGCGAATCGCTGGCTGCCTGCATATGACAATTCAGACCGCCGTGCTGATCGAAACCCTGACCGCCCTCGGCGCCGAGGTGCGCTGGAGTTCCTGCAACATCTTCTCGACCCAGGACCAGGCGGCGGCGGCGATCGCGACGAGCGGCGTTCCGGTCTACGCCTGGAAGGGCGAGACCGAGGAAGAGGCCGAATGGTGCATCCGCGAGACCATCATCGGGCCCGATGGCTGGCGCCCCAACATGATCCTCGACGACGGCGGCGACCTCACCCTGATGATGCACCGGGACCATGGCGAGCTGATGACCGACGTGCGCGGCCTGTCGGAGGAAACCACGACCGGCGTTCATCGCCTCTATGAGATGGAGCGCGACGGCACGCTGATGGCGCCGGCCTTCAACGTCAATGATTCGGTCACCAAGTCGAAATTCGACAATCTCTACGGGGTGCGGGAATCCCTGATTGATGGGATCAAGCGGGCGACCGATGTGATGATCGCCGGCAAGGTCGTGGTGGTTTGCGGCTTCGGCGATGTCGGCAAGGGCTCGGCGGCGAGCATGCGCGGCCAGGGCGCCCGCGTGCTGGTCACCGAGATCGACCCGATCTGCGCGCTGCAAGCGGCCATGGAAGGCTACGAGGTGGTTACCATGGAGCAGGCGGCGTCCCTCGGCGATATCTTCGTCACCGCGACCGGCAACCTCGACGTCATCACGCTCGATCACATGCGGGCCATGAAGGACCGCGCCATCGTCTGCAACATCGGCCATTTCGACAGCGAAATTCAAATCGCCGCCCTCGACAACATGGAGTGGAACGAAATCAAGCCCCAGGTCGATGAGGTGACGTTCCCCGACGGCAAGCGCCTGATCGTGCTGGCCAAGGGCCGCCTGGTCAATCTGGGCTGCGCCACCGGCCACCCGAGCTTCGTCATGAGCTGTTCCTTCACCAATCAGGTGATCGCCCAGATCGAGCTGTGGTCTAACGCCAAGGCCTATGAAAACAAAGTCTATGTGCTGCCCAAGCATCTCGACGAAAAGGTCGCCACCCTGCATCTAGAGAAACTCGGCGTGACGCTCACCAAGCTGACCGGCAAGCAGGCTGACTATCTCGGCCTGGACGCCGCCGGACCGTTCAAGCCCGACCAATATCGCTACTAGCGGGTGGATTCAATCGGCTCGTAAAAAGCGCTTACCGCGTTGCACCGGCGGCGCGGAGCAGGGCGACGACTTCCTTGAAGCCGCCGCTGTGGGCCAATCTCAGGGCGGTCTTGCCGCTGCGGCTTTTGGCGTCGACCGCGGCGCCCGCCTCGAGCAGCACGGCGACCACCTCGGTATGGCCGTTCCAGGCGGCGCGGATCAGCGGCGTGTAGCTATTCTTGTCCGGGGTGTCGACTTTGGCGCCGGCGGCGAGGAGTTTGCGGGCGGTCTCCGGATAGCCGTTCATGGCGGCCCACATCAAGGCGGTGACGCCCTCGATGGACCGGGCGTTGGCGTTGGCGCTGATCTCGAGCAGCATTTCGACGATCTTGTCGCGCCCCCGCCAGGCCGCGTCGATGAGGGCGGTCTGGCCATATTGATCCCGCGCCTCGATGTCGGCGCCGCGGGTCAGCAGAAGCTCCGCGACATCCTTGTGGCCGGCGTCGGAAGCCCACATCAGGGTTGTCTTGCCGTCGGCGTCGGCGGTGTTGACCTTGGCGCCACGCCGGAGCAGCGCCTCGGCGGCTTCTTCATGGCCGGCGATAACGGCGAGCAGCAGCGCCGTTTTGCCCTTGGCGTTGCTCGCGTTGGGATTGGCGCCCTCGTCGATGAGACGCTTGATCTTGTCGGCGTCGCCGATACCGGCCGCCGCGAGCAGTCGATCTTCCAGGCCGCCCCCGCTGTCGGCGTTGGCCCATTGTTCCCAGGATTTCCATAGCTTTTCGATGCGCTGGGACTGGGTCCGCGCCTTGGCGTCTTCCGACGGCGATAATTGGTCGCTTAACAGGGCCGCGCCGGCGACGGCCAGGGGTTCGCCGGTGTCGGCGGCAAGGCGCCACCAGCTTTGCGCCTCGATCAGCGCGGCCGCGCTTGCATCGCCTGTGGCGAGCAGGGAACCGAGGCGGACCTGCGCATCGACGAACCGTTTCTCCGCCGCCGTGCGATACCAGTCGAGCGCCTTGGCCGGATCCCCGGCCACGCCGAGGCCGAGCTCATAGAGCGCGGCGAGGATATATTGGGATTCCAGATTGCCCTGCTCGGCTTCGGCCAGTATTTCGCTGATCCGGGTGTCGGGCGGAATGTCGCCGTTTTCGATATCTTCCCGCAGACGCTCAAGGCCCTGGCTCAAATAGTCGCTGATTTCCGCCAGGGTCTCGGGGCGCGGCGGAATCCATGTGGCGGGCCGGTCGAACGAGGCGGCTTGACCGCCATCATTTTGTGCGACGACGATTTCCTCACCGGGCGAAGGAAGCGCCAGATCGTCGCGCAGGGGCGCGCTCGGCGGTTGGTCGGCGCTGGCCAGCGTGGCCAGGATCGGACCGGTTGACGCCGCCGCCGCCGCAATGCCAGGCGCCGTGCCCTGGGGCAGGGCGTCGCGCCCTTCGAGATCGTTGGGCTCGCCGCTCAAAGCCTTGGAGGCGGCGCCCTGTTGAACGGCGGCGGTGTCGGCCGACAAGACCTCGCCATCCCCGGCATCGCCCTCGGGTGCGGCCAGCCCCTCGCCGGTCTGGTCCGCCGTATCGCCCGGCCAGATATTGGGCGTTAGATCAGGGGCCCTGTAACCGACGGCCATGTCCGGGGCGACGATGACCACCGCGATCGGCGCTTCCAATTCGACCGGGGCGTCGATCAGGCTGGGCAATCCGATAATGGCGACCGCCGCCACCGCGCCATGCGCCATGCGCCACGGTGGAGAATGCCGCGCCTGTCCACAAGGACTGATCATGCCAAGCCATGACGTTCGCGGGCTACACCAGTCCCAGGCCGCGTTCGAGGCCGTCGCACAGGATATGGCCGAGGGTGATGTGCATTTCCTGGATACGCGCGGTGACGGTCGATTTGACGATCAGCAGGGGATCGGCGAGGCCGACCAGGTCGCCGCCGTCATGGCCGCTGAACGCGGCGGCGGTCAGGCCCTGGCCGCGCGCCTGCTTTAGCCCCTGGATGATGTTGGGGCTGCGGCCCGAGGTCGAGAGGCCGATGACCACGTCGCCGGGTCTGCCCAGGGCTTCAATCTGGCGCGCGAACAGCGCCTCGAAGCCCATATCGTTGCCGATCGCGGTCAGGGCCGAGCTGTCGGTTGTCAAGGCGATGGCGGGGATCGGCGGCCGGTCGTCGACGTAGCGCACGGTGAGCTCGGTCGCCAAATGCTGGGCGTCGGCGGCGCTACCGCCGTTGCCGAAGAACAACAGCTTACCGCCGCCGCGAACCGCCTCAAGCGAAAGGGTCAGCAGACGCTTGAAGGGCTCAAACAATCCCGCCCGAGTCGCCTGGGCGATATCGAGATGGTCGGCGAAATTCTTTTCCCAAAGATCGTCTGTTGTCATGATCATTATGCCGCTGCCGCCTCATACCGAGGAGCGACGATAATGACCTATAGGGTGGTATTAATCCAGCCGCCGCTCGATCTCGATGGAGTCGCCGGGACGGACTCTTGAGTTTAGTTTTACTTCGAGGGGGGGCTGGGCCTGTTCCGAATCATGGACCATGAGCGCCAGATCGTCGTTCGCCCAGGGGGTGAAGCCGCCGGCCATTGCCACCGCCGTATGGACGGTCATTCCCGTGGTGTGGAAATATTCTCCGGGCCGAACGACCTGACCGCGAATGGTGAACCGTCGATCGAAAAGCACATCGACCAGCACCAGCGGATCGTCGATGTCTTTCGCCGCGAGCGCCTGGGCGATGATGACCTGAATCTGCTCAATGGTTTTGCCGCGGGCCTTGATGCGGCCGATGAGCGGCAGGGTGATACGCCCCTTGCGGTCGACCAGCACCTCTCTCGTCAACTCGTCGTGACCGACGACGATTACATCGAGCCGCTCGGCCGGTTTGATGCGATTGATGTGCGTGGTGTTTGCGGCTAGGGCCGGGAGGCTGGCGAGGATGATCGCAATCGCCAACCCCCAGATATAAACCCATCCCCGGATCGCGCTGTAATAAGCCGTCATGGCCAGACCTACATGATCAATCGATTCGGACGGCACTCTGACGGGCCGATGTTAAGCGGGTATTTCCAGATTATGAATCGATATGAAGCCGCACACCATTAACCCTGGGCACGCCATTAACCCTGGACCGATTCCGCAATATTGCCGATCATGGGTTGAGTAGATGTTAGAGGACGAGTAGATGTTAGAGGACGTGTAGATGTTAGAGGACAGGGAGAAGCGGACCATGCAATTTCTCGTGGTAGCCCATGATGGCGCCGATGACGGCGCGCCGGCCCGGCGTGCGGCGGTGCGCGACGCCCATATCGATGGGGCCAAGGCGATGGCGCAATCGGGCGCCATGATTTGCGGCGGCGCCTTGCTCGGCGAGGGCGGCGCCATGATCGGCTCGGCCTGCATCGTCGAGTTCGAGGACCGCGCCGCCCTCGACGCCTGGCTGGCGGATGACCCCTACGTTACCGGCGGTGTCTGGCAGGACATTGAGGTCACGCCGTTCCGCCGGGCCGTGTGAGCGGGGTTACGGACAAGCCTCTCTGGTCGCCGTCGCCCGAGCGCATTGACGCCGCCAACATCACTCGGTTTCGGCGCTTCATCGAATTCGAGTATGCGGTGACCCTCGCCGATCACGACGCGCTCTATGACTGGTCGGTGGAGAACATCGAGGCGTTCTGGGTCAGTGTCTGGCGTGACGGCAAGGTGATTTCATCGCAAGTCTGGGATGAGGTTCTGGTCCATGGCGATCGTATGCCCGGCGCCAAATGGTTTCCCGGCGCCCGGCTCAATTTCGCCGAAAACCTGCTGCGTCGGCGCGACGATGCAGACGCCCTGGTGTTTCGCGGCGAGACCGGGGTGATGCGGCGGCTCACCTTCGCCGAGCTCCATGACCGGGTCGCCCGTCTGGCAACCGCCCTGCGGGCCGACGGCGTGGTGGCCGGCGACCGGGTGGTCGGCTTCATGCCGAATCTGCCCGAGACCGTGGTCGCCATGCTGGCCGCGGTCAGTATCGGCGCGGTCTGGTCGTCCTGCTCGCCGGATTTCGGCGCCTCCGGGGTGATCGACCGGTTCGGCCAGATCGAGCCCAAGGTCCTGTTCACCGCCGACGGCTATTTCTACAACGGCAAGACCATAGATAGCCTGGAGCGGGTGCGCGATATCGCCGCCCAATGTCCCAGCATCGAGCGGCTGGTTGTGGTCCCTTATGTGGATGAGCAGCCCGACCTGTCGATCCTCAAGGACGCCGTGGATTTCGATGTGGTCGATTTTGACGCTTATCTCGGCGACGGGCCGGGCGGCGAAATCGATTTTGCACAATTGCCCTTCGATCACCCGCTCTACATCATGTATTCCTCGGGCACCACGGGCATGCCCAAATGCATCGTCCATGGCGCCGGCGGCACCCTGCTCAAGAATCTTTGCGAGCACCGGCTCCATACGGACGTCAAAGCCGACGACAAGCTGTTCTTCTTCACCACCTGCGGCTGGATGATGTGGAATTGGCTGGTCGCCGGCCTGGCGGCGGAGGCGACCATCATGCTCTATGACGGCTCGCCCTTTTATCCCGACGGCGAAGTGCTGTGGCGCTATGCCGAGGACGAGGCGATCAGCATTTTCGGGACCTCGGCGAAATATCTCGCCGCCCTGGAAAAAGCCGGTCTGCGGCCCGGCGACAAGCACGATCTGTCCGCCATGCGGTGCCTGATGTCGACCGGCTCGCCCCTGGCCCCCGAGGGCTTCGATTATGTCTATGACGCCATCAAACAGGATGTCTGCCTATCGTCCATATCGGGCGGCACCGACATCCTCGGCTGTTTCGCCCTGGGCAACCCGGCGGGACCGGTATGGCGCGGCGAAATTCAGTGCCGCGCCCTGGGCCTCAAGGTCGAGGCCTATGACGACGACGGTGAGCCGCTCGTGGGCCAGGCCGGCGAGCTGGTGTGCAGCCGCCCCTTCCCCTCCATGCCGGTCGGCTTCTGGCGCGATGCGGACGGCGCCCGATACCACGCCGCCTATTTCGAGCGCTATGCCAACGTCTGGCGCCACGGCGATTGGATCGAGTTGACCGGGCATAACGGCATCATCATCCACGGCCGCTCCGACGCCACCCTCAATCCCGGCGGGGTGCGCATCGGCACCGCCGAAATCTACCGCCAGGTCGAGAAGATCGGCGCGGTGATAGAGGCGATCTGTGTCGGGCAAACCTGGCGGCACGATGTCCGCGTGGTGCTGTTCGTGGTGCTGCGCGAGGGTCTCACCCTCGACGATGACTTGCGCGATGCCATCAGGTCCGAAATCCGCGCCCACACGACGCCGCGCCACGTCCCCGCCAAGATCATCCAGATTGCCGAAATCCCGCGCACCCTATCGGGTAAGATCGTCGAACTCGCCGTGCGCGACGTGATCCATGGGCGCCCGGCGCGCAACCAGGACGCCCTCGCCAACCCGCAGGCCCTGGCGCTCTATGAAGACCTCGAGGAATTAAATATCGAATGACCGGCTTCAAGGAATACGACGCGTACGACGCCCTCGGCCTGGCCGGGTTGGTGCGGGGCGGCGAGGTCAGCGCGGATGAGTTGCTCGACGAGGCCCTGGCCCGGTCGGATGCGCTCAACCCGACGCTCAACGCGGTCACCCTGCGCTTCGAGGACCGCGCCCGCGCCGCCATCGAGGCCGGCCTGCCCGAGGGCCCCTTCAGGGGGGTTCCCTTCCTGCTCAAGAACCTCGGCGCGTCCATGGCCGGGACGCCCTTGACCAACGGCTCGCGGCTCTTCGAGGATTTCATATGCGACCATGACAGCACCCTGGTGGTGCGCTATGTGCGCGCCGGGCTGGTCATCTTCGGGCGCAGCGCCTCGCCGGAACTGGGCGTGAGCTACGCCACCGAGCCCTTGCTCCACGGCCCGACCCGCAACCCCTGGAACCTCGACCATATCCCCGGCGGCTCGAGCGGCGGGGCGGCGGCGGCGGTCGCCGCGCGCATCCTGCCCATCGCCCACGCCAGCGACGGCGGCGGCTCGATCCGCGTGCCGGCCTCCTGCTGCGGACTGTTCGGCTTGAAACCGACTCGCGGACGCAGCCCGACCGGCCCCCAGCTCGGCGAGAGTTGGGCCGGCATGTCGGTAAGCCACGCGGTGAGCTTGAGCGTGCGCGACAGCGCCGCCCTGCTCGACGCCATAATCGGCGAGGATGTGGGCGATCCCTACGGGGCGCCGCAACCGGCACGGCCCTACCTCGAAGAAGTCGGCGCCGATCCGGGAGTGTTGCGCATCGCCGTATCGGGGCGGCCGTCGAACGGCGCCCCCGTCGATCCCGACTGTCTCGCGGCGATGGACCATGCGGCGGCGCTGTGCACCGATCTCGGCCATCATGTTGAAGAGGCCGAGCCCGATTACGACCGCGATCTGATCGACGATGAGAGGGTCAAGATCATCGCCTCTTGCCATCGCGCCGGGATCGAGGCGAGGGCCGCCGAGCTCGGCGTCGCGCCCGAGGCAAGGGTCGAGCCGACAAGCTGGCATCTCGCGACCCTGGCCGATCAGGTGAGCGGCGCCGATTACGCGGCGGCGGTCGCCAGCCTGCACCGGGTCGGCCGCCAGATCGGGCGTTTCTTCACGGACTATGATTTGCTGCTGACGCCGACCCTGGCCAAGCCGCCCCTGCGCATCGGCGTGCTCGACCCGGCGACCGACGATTTCGAGGCCTATGCCGCCGAAATCCAAGGCTTCGCCGCGTTCCCGCCCCTGTCCAACGCGACCGGCACGCCGGCCATGTCCGTGCCGCTCAGCTGGAACGGCGCGGGCCTGCCCATCGGCGTCCAGTTCATCGCCCGCTTCGGCGATGAGGCCACCCTGTTCCGCCTCGCCGCCCAGCTCGAAGTGGCCCAGCCCTGGGCCAACCGGCGACCGGGGCTGGTCGTTACGAAAGGAAATTGAGGTCATGATCATAAAGACTGAAGCGGACGTCATCGGAACTAAGGGCGAGGCCTGCGGCGACAAATGGCACAGCCTACGGCTCCTGCACAAGGAAGACGGCATGGGCGTTACCTTGGTCGATTGCGTGCTCGAGCCCGGTTTCGACATGGTCCTCTGGCAGAAGAACCATCTCGAGGCCTGCTACTGCATTGAGGGCGAGGGAACGGTGGAAGAGTTGGAGAGCGGTCGGGTTCACGAGATCAAGGCCGGAACCCTGTATGCCATGGACAACCACGATCGCCATCGTATCCGCGCCATTACCCGCATACGGGTAATCTGTACCTTTGTTCCGCCCCTGACCGGCGATGAAATTCACGATGCCGACGGCTCGCTATAAGGAAATCTGGATCTTAATATAGGGGTCAGGCGAAATCCTCGGCTTCGGCCATGAGCCAGGCGCGAAAGCTGGCGATCTTGGGGTGGTCGGCGGTCGCCTCGGGGCAGACCAGGTAATAGGCGAACTCCGCCTCCAGGCTGATGCCGAAGGGCCTGACCAGGCGGCCCGCCGCGAGATCGGCGGCGGCCAGGGCGCTGCGTCCCAGGGCGACACCCTGGCCTTCGACGGCGGCCTGCAGAACCAGGCTCGAATCCGTGAAGGCGGGCCCGCGCGTCGGGTCGCCGCCCTCGATGCCGGCGGAGAGAAACCACATGGTCCAGTCGGTGCGGCTATCGTCATGGAGCAGGGTGTGGTGGAGAATGTCGCTGGGCTCGTTCAAGCCATGCTCGCCCCCGAGCAACGCCGGGCTGCAGACTGGAAAGAAATCCTCGGTCATCAGCCGGTCGCTGCGCATGCCGTCCCAGGTGCCGCGCCCATAGCGCAGCGCGATATCGACATTCTCGCGGGAGAAGTCGGTCAGATGGAGCGAGGCGTCGATGCGCACGTCGATTTCGGGATGGGCCTCGCGAAAGCGCCCCAGACGCGGCACCAGCCATTTCGCTGCGATGGATGGCAGGGTGGTGACGGTCAGCACGCGGCGGACGTCATGGGCGCGCAAACGCTCGGTGGCCACGGCGATCCGGTCGAAAGCCTCGCGCAGGGGCGGCAGATAGCCCTGGCCCGCGTCGGTCAGCAACAGGGCCCGATTGAGGCGGCGGAACAGCGCCATGCCGAGACGCTCTTCCAGGGCCTTGACCTGATGGCTGATCGCCGCCTGGGTCACGTTGAGTTCGTCGGCCGCCTTGGTGAAGCTCAGGTGGCGGGCCGCGGCCTCGAAGGCGCGGAGCGCGTTGAGCGGGGGAAGTCGTCTGGCCATGCGATCACGGAATGCCCCATATGATGAATAAGCTTAGCTAATCAAGTTTAAGATTATCGTGGTGACGAAGCAAGCCATAGAGAGACTATGTTAACTTAATTTTAAGCGATAAAGGGGGTTCCGGCATACCGATCTCGGATGAGAAAAACTTATCCGAATCATGAGAATAGATCGTTTGTAGCCGGCCCCGGCCAGTCTTATCTATGTTCCATCGAAACACCCCGGACCGCGGCGCCCTGGCGCGCCGGTCCCCCCGAAGAGGAGAGCCGACATGACCACGCAAATGCAGCCCACGATGAACCGGACCATCGAATTTCCCCCTCTGGCCGGCGGCCAGGGTCCGCTCGAGGCGCTTGTCGTCCGCGCGGTCGGGCATGTCAATACCTTGCGGGCCTGGAGCGAACGCGCCCGTCAACGCCATGCCCTGAGCCAGCTCGACGACCGCCTGCTCGCCGACATCGGCGTCTCCCGCGCCGCCGCCGCCCATGAAGCGGCCAAGCAGCCCTGGGAGGCGTGATCGGAGGCTGGACTTTGGCGGGCAGTTGGGAAAGGATCGCAGAATTCTATTTGCGCACCCCATAATCACAGTGGAAACCACTCCTGATGTCCGTTCGTAACGGTCGCGAATTCCTTGCCATCCCGGGCCCGACCAATGTTCCCGACGAGGTTCTCAACGCCATGCACCGCCCGGCGATCGAGATCTATTCGGGCGCGCTGCTCGACGTAACCGCCGCCTGCCTCGACGGCCTGCGCCGTATCTTCAACACCCAGGGGCGGGCTTATATCTATGCTGCCAACGGCCATGGCGCCTGGGAGGCGGCGGTATCCAACGTATTTTCCGCCGGCGACAAGGTGCTCGCCCTGGAGAGTGGGCGCTTCGCCATCGGTTGGGGCGAGATGGCCTCGATGATGGGGGTCGAGGTCGAGATCCTGCCGGGCAACAGCCGCGGCGCCGTCGATCCGGCGGCCCTGGAGGCCCGCCTGCGCGAAGACAAGACGGGCGAGATCGCCGCCGTCATGGTGGTCCAGGTCGATACCGCATCCGGCGTGGTCAACGAAATTGCCGGCATCCGCCGCGCCATGGACGCCGCCGGCCATGGCGCCATGCTCATGGTCGACACCATCGCCTCCCTCGCCACCATGCCGTTCGAAATGGATGAATGGGGGGTCGATATCGCCGTCGCCGGGTCGCAAAAGGGCCTGATGACTCCCCCGGGCCTGAGTTTCGTCGCCGCCGGCGACAAGGCGGTGGCCGCCCATCAATCGGCCGGCCTGCGCACCCGCTATTGGGACTGGACCCAGCGCGAGGGCAAGGAGCATTACAACAAATACTGCGGAACCCCGCCGGAACATATGCTGTTCGGCTTGACCAAGGCCTTCGAAATGATCTTCGAGGAGGGCCTGGAAAACGTCTTCCAACGCCATCGCCTGCTGGCCGAGGCGACGCGCCGCGCGGTCGCCGTGTGGAGCGAAGGCCAAGTCATGTCGTTCAATATTACCGATCCCGCCCAGCGCGCCGATTCGGTGACCAACGTGCTGATGAGCTGCGATCCCCAGCCGCTGCTCGATTATTGCGACCAAAAATGCGGCGTGGTGGTCGGCGGCGGCATCGCCGATCTGGCCGGCAAGGCAATCCGTATCGCCCATATGGGCCATGTCAACGCGCCGATGATCCTCGGCACCTTGACGGTCATCGAGGTCGGCCTGATCGCCCTCGGCATCCCCCACGGCAAGGGCGGCGCCCAAGCGGCGGTCGATTATCTTGGCGAGGCGGTACCCGCCTGAGTTTTCAAACTTGCTGTTGGCATCTGCTTCCTGTTCGTGTTTCATGAGGGCCGAACAAACAGTTTTTTCAAACAGGGAGACATAATATGTCGATAAGAGACCGGTTTTTCAGTTTCATCGCGGGCGCCGCGGTGCTCGGCCTGCTGGCCGCGCTGCCGGCGCCGCTGGCGGCCCAGGATTGCCCGCGCGGCACCCTCGACAAACAATATTGCGACCGCGACGGCGATCAGATCGCCGATCTGCCGACCGATCCGGCCGATTGGGTCAATCCGGATACCATTATCTTCGCCTACACGCCGGTAGAGGATCCGGCCGTTTACAAGTCTGTCTGGGCTGGTTTCATCGATCATATGGCGAAGGTGACGGGCAAGAAGGTTCTCTTCTTCTCGGTGCAGTCGAACGCCGCCCAATTGGAAGCCATGCGTTCGGGCCGTCTGCATATCGCCGGGTTCAACACGGGCAGCAACCCGATCGCCGTGAGTTGCGCCGGATTTTCGCCGTTTGCCATGATGGCGTCGGAAGACGGCTCCTTCGGCTACGAGATGGAAATCATCGTTCCCGCTGACAGCGACATGATGACGCCGGCCGATATCAGGGGCAGGACCCTGACCTTCACCTCGCCGACCTCCAACTCGGGCAACAAGGCCCCGTCGGCGCTGCTGAAGTCGGAATTCGGTCTGATCAAGGACGTCGATTTCAAGACCAACTTCTCGGGCAAGCACGACAACTCGGTGCTGGGCATCGCCAACAAGGACTACGAAGTCGCCTCGATCGCCAACTCGGTCATGCGTCGAATGATTGACCGCAAGGTCGTGGATCCGGCCCTGATCCGCACCATCTACAAATCGCAGACCTTCCCGACCACCGGATACGGCTACGTCTACAACCTCGATCCGACCCTGACGGCGAAGATCAAGCAGGCTTTCTTCACCTTTGAATGGGAAGGCTCGACCCTCAAGGAGGAGTTCCAGAAATCCGGCGAAGGCAAGTTCATCTCGATCGTTCACAAATACGATTGGGACGTCATCCGCAAGATCGATGCGGCCAACGGCATCGAGTACGCTTGTAAATAAGACTTTATCTCCGCCCGCGGCGTTCAGTTCCGACCGAACCCGCGGGCGGAGTCTATTCACCTTCCGTAATAAACTCATACGAGGGACGCCATGCTGCGTCTTGTCGGCCTGACCAAGCGATACAAGACCGGTGACCTTGCCTTAAAGAACATCGACCTGGAGGTTCCCGACGGCCAGGTGATGGCTCTGATCGGTCCTTCCGGCGCCGGCAAGTCGACGCTGATCCGCTGCATCAACCGGCTGGTCGAGCCGACCTCCGGTTCGGTTTACCTGAATGATCTGGAACTCACCGCCCTGAACTCCGGCCAGCTTCGCAAGGCGCGGCGGCGCATGGGCATGATCTTCCAGGAATACGCCCTGGTGGAGCGCCTGACGGTGATGGAAAACGTGCTGTCCGGCCGCCTCGGCTACGTCGGTTTCTGGCGCAGCTATTTCCGCAGGTTTCCGCAAAGCGATATCGACGAAGTCTTCCGCCTGCTCGAGCGCGTCGGCCTCGACCACATGGTCGACAAGCGGGCCGATGAGCTGTCCGGCGGCCAGCGCCAGAGGGTGGGTATTTGCCGGGCCCTGGTGCAGGACCCGGAAGTATTGCTGGTGGACGAACCGACGGCGTCGCTCGACCCCAAGACATCACGCCAGATCATGCGTCTCATCGTCGAGCTGTGCGAGGAGCGCGGCCTCTCCGCCATCATCAATATTCACGATGTGTTGCTGGCCCAGATGTTCTCCAAACGCATCGTCGGCCTGGACGAGGGGGTGATCGTCTACGACGGCCCTCCCGACGGCCTGACCGCCGACGTGCTGACGCAGATCTATGGCGAAGAGGACTGGTCGGAGACCATCCGCGCCGTCAAGGATAATGACGGCGCGGATGACGAAGCGGATAGCGCAAGCGGAGAGTCGGCGCCATGACCGACCGCCCGGCCCCGGCGGCCCGACGGACCTGGAAACGGCCGCCGTTCATCAAGCGGCCGCTGCTGCGCTGGGGGCTGATGATCGGCGCCGCCGTGTATATATCGCTGGCGCTCGGCACCATGGACGCCAACTGGGGGCGGGTCGCCGATGGGGCGCCGCGGGCCTATCGGTTCTTTTCATCGTTCTTTCCACCGGATTTCACGTCGCGCGGCGGCGATATCGTGGAAGGCATTCTCGAAAGCCTGTGGATGACCGTCATATCGACGGCGTTCGGCATCGCCCTGTCGA